>ERZ761603.1037-NODE-1037-length-21799-cov-46.676325_pt1 | contig 21799 bp, 16 predicted proteins | sample MGYA00511879_ERZ761603 | MGnify/ENA primary metagenome ERZ761603 (study PRJEB28899, sample SAMN02850040) | bioreactor sludge metagenome | biome: EBPR Sludge; feature: EBPR Bioreactor; material: flocular biomat | place: Australia: Thorneside Wastwater Treatment... | reverse complement strand
TGACAGCATCGGCAACCAATTGAATTTATTCAGCATTTAACCGGACAGCAGTGATCGTCTTTATCCATTTCCCGGCAAATCTGCCTGTCGGCACCCGACTCCGCATGCCGCCCGCGCTCAGGCAAGACGCGGCCGCCGGTAGAAGCGGGGGCCACTCTGCGCAATTCGCTGAGCGCATGCGCCTCGCCCCAAGTTCGCCGGACGATCCCGGAGCGCGTCTGGGGTTGAGCCAGAATCTAGGGCGCACCGCCCCATTGCCGAGAACCCCGGCGCGCCAGTGCGGCTCGCAGCCGCACCCGGTGCGAGGCCTGTCGCGTGACGCGGCACCGACAGGCTACTTGCTGATCGACTCCCCCGGGGTAACGATACCGAGGAAGCTGTCTGCCTTGAGCGCTGCGCCACCGATCAGGCCGCCGTCAATGTCTTTCTGGGCCAGCAGGCCCGCAGCGTTCTCCGGTTTCATCGAGCCGCCGTACTGGATCGAGATCGACTGTGCGACGCTTTCGCCATAGAGCCTGGCGAGCAGGCCGCGCACGAAGGCATGCGCTTCCTGTGCTTCGTCGTCGCTGGCAGTGACACCGGTACCGATGGCCCAGACAGGCTCGTAGGCGATGACCGTCCGCAGCGCCTCATCGGCCGACAAACCGGCATAGGCGCCATTCACCTGCGTTGTCAGCACGGCTTCCAGCCGTCCATCCTTGCGTTCGGCGAGGGTCTCGCCGATGCAGATGATCGGCGTCATCCCGAGAGACTGAACCTTCTTGACCTTCTTGTTGACCGTTTCATCCGTCTCGCCGAAGTAGGTACGCTGCTCGGAGTGACCAATGATCACGTAATCAACGCCAACTTCCTTGAGCATGTCTGCGCTGACCTTGCCGGTATAGGCGCCCTGGTTTTCCCAGTGCACATCCTGGGCGGCAAGCCTGACGTTCGTTCCCTTGACTACTTCGGCCACCTTGGCGAGCGCCAGGTAGGTGGGAGCGATGGCGACGACGACGTTCCTGACATCCCTGGCGGCGGCGACCACATCGGCAGCGAGCTTGATTGATTCGGCAACCGTCTTGTTCATTTTCCAGTTTCCGGCGATAACGATCTTGCGCATGGCATTCCTCATGGTGGTGTTACCTGCATGACTTGACAAAGCAGCGGCCCCGGTCGGGGCCGCCATGTTGTCCTACTTTTCCGACAGGGCAGCAACCCCCGGAAGAATCTTCCCTTCGAGGTACTCGAGCGAAGCGCCACCGCCAGTCGAGCTGTGGGTGACCTTCTTGTCGGCGCCGTACTTCTTCGCCGCGGTAGCCGTATCGCCTCCCCCGATGACGGTGATCGCGCCGGCAGCGGTAGCCTGGACGACCGCATCAGCCATCGCCCTCGTGCCGGCTTCGAACTTTTCGAACTCGAAGACGCCAGCCGGACCGTTCCAGATGATGGTCTTGGCCTTGAGAATCGCGTCGGTGAAAATCCTGGTCGATTCCGGACCACAATCAAGCCCCAGCCAGCCGTCGGGAACCCCATCGACGTCGTTGGCAGAACCGGTGTTGGCGTCGGCGTCGAATCTGTCGCCAATGATGAAATCAACCGGCAGCAGGATTTCCTTGCCCTTCTCCCTCGCCTTCTCCATCAGGCCGGGGACAAGTTTGGCCCCTTCTTCGTCGAACAGCGAATTGCCAATCGGCATTCCCGAAAGAACCTTCTTGAAGGTGAAGGCCATGCCGCCTCCGATGATGATCTGGTCCGCCTTGTCGAGCAGGTTGTTGATCAGCTGGATCTTGTCGGCAACTTTGGCGCCACCGAGGATGGCCAGCAGGGGTCGCTGCGGCGACTCGAGAACAGCCGAGAACGCCGCCAGTTCCTTGTTCATCAGGTAGCCGGCTGCGCGTTCGGGCAACTGCACGCCGGTCATCGACGAGTGGTCGCGGTGCGCGGTGCCAAATGCATCGTTGACGTAGACGTCGGCGAGTCTGGTCAGCGAAGCGCGGAAGGCTTTCACGTCCTCCGGATTGGCCTTGATCTTCGTGACCGTGCCGTCGGCGCCGGTGACCGTTCCCTTGCCCTCTTCCTCGAGGTGGAAGCGGAGGTTTTCGAGCAGTATGACTTCGCCGGGCTTGATCTGCGCACAGGCGGCTTCGACTTCCGGTCCGACGCAGTCATTGAGGAATTTCACCGGTCGGCCGAGCAGCCCCGCGAGCGCGGTGGCTACCGGCGCGAGACTGTACTGCGGCATGACCTTCCCGTCGGGACGGCCGAGATGCGACATCAGGATGACTGCGGCACCTTGGTCGAGCGCGTACTTGATCGTCGGCAAGGCCGCTTCGATACGCTTGGTGTTGGTGATGGCGCCAGTGACTTTGTCCTGAGGAACATTGAAATCGACGCGAATCAGGGCGCGCTTGCCTTTGAGGGCGAGATCTTCGATAAACAGTTTGGGCATGACTTCCTCGACAGTGAGTTGGTGTTGAAAAATGCTGGAATCAGGATGGAAAATGGCATGGCGTCTCCGTTCTGGCTGCAAACCGGCTCCTTAACCGAGCACCCGTTTCGCTGCTGCGTTGAGGAATTGAAACGTGAGGGAAGGCGTTTCAACCACGCAGACGAAGTATCCCCGGCGGCGCTCCCGGAGTCAATTGTCAGATGTTTTTGGTTCGGCACGTACCCGGCAGTGTCCGGTTCTGACCGGCTGGTAACGTCCTCTCTCATGGCCGAAGGAGGTCTCGACGCCGGCACGGATGGTCATGAGCGTGAGAGAGACAGGGAGGGGGTAGGATTGAGGCCGGTGGCGAACGCTACGGCCAGCCAGTGGCGGGGCCGGTGACCGGCCTGGCGCAGGACTGCGCCTTTCGCCACTGCCGCATCCGCCAGACAGCCGGTAAACGGCGCTGTGCGTTGCCGGAAGACACCGCGACCGCAGTGACGGGAATCCGCGATGCCCCGGCTACTTCGTCGGCCTCGTCAGGCGCCGAGTACCCGCACGCGAATCACGTGCGGCGTTGCCTGAATGGCCGAGATCACCGCGGCATCGGGGCAACGCTCGACATCGATGATGTTGAAGGCCAATTCTGCGCGGCTCTTGTTAACCATGTCGATCACATTGACATTGTGCTCGGCAAGGATCGAAAGCACGTTGCCGAGGACACCGGAGACGTTGTCGTTGGCGAAGGTGATGCGTGTGGTGCCCGCCGAGCGCGGCATGCTCACGGCAGGGAAGTTGACCGAATTGGCGATGTTGCCGTTTTCCAGGTAATCCATGATCTGATTGGCCGCCATCACGGCGCAGTTTTCCTCGGATTCTTCGGTGCTGGCACCAATGTGCGGCATGGCGATCACGTCCTCCCGGCCGAGCATCGCCGGCTCCGGGAAATCACAGACATAAGTGCCCAGCCTGTCCTGATCCAGACTGCGCAGGACAGCAGCCGGATCGACGATGGACTCGCGGGCAAAATTCAGCAGCACGGCGCCTTTCCTGATGGAGGCCAGCGCATCCTCGTTGATCAAGTGGCGCGTCGCATCAAGCGCCGGAACATGCAGCGAAACGTAATCCGAGCGTGCCAGCAGGGCGGACAGGTTTTCCATGCGAGTGACGGCGTTGGAAAGGCGCCAGGCGGCATCGATTGACAACACCGGATCGAATCCCACCACGTTCATGCCCATGGCCAGCCCCATCTCGGCAACCATCGAGCCAATCGCCCCGAGGCCGACAATTCCCAGTGTCTTGCCCTTGATCTCGCCACCCGCGAAACGGGCTTTTTCCTTCTCCAGCAACTGCGCCATTTCGGCCGCATCGGTGATGCCGGTAAGGGACTGAACATATGCCATGCCCGGCAGAATGCCGCGCGTGGCCAGCAACATCCCAGCCATCACCAGTTCCTTGACGGCATTGGCGTTGGCTCCCGGCGTGTTGAACACGACGATGCCATGCTTGCTGTACTCGGCAACCGGGACGTTGTTCACCCCGGCGCCGGCACGAGCCACCGCCAACAGTGTCTCGGGGATTTCGACGCCCTGCAGCTTCTGGCTGCGCAGCAGAAAGGCATCGGGGTGGCCGATGTCGCTGCCCACTTCATAGCTCTGGCGTGAAAACCGCTCCAGTCCCTTGATTGAAATCTTGTTGTAGGTACGGACTTTGAACATGGTATGGGTCTTCCTGGATAGTGTGTATGGTCGAGCGGACAGGTCTGTCCTGGCTTAGGCTTTGACTTGGGCGTAGGCCCAATTCAACCAAGGCAGCATTGCCTGCAGGTCCTCGGTCTGAACGGTAGCGCCGCACCAGATGCGAATGCCTGCGGGAGCGTCCTTGTAGGCGCCGATGTCGTAAGCCGCACCGTGAGTCTCGAGCAACTTCACCACTTGCTTGACCTGCTCCGGACTGGCGTCGAGGGTCAGGCAGACGCTGGTGTTGGAGCGCGTGGCCGGATCCTTGGCCAAGAAGGAAATCCAGTCGTTGGCGTCGACAAAGTCGGAGATGACCTTCAGGTTGGCCTCGCTGCGCGCCATCGTGGCCGGCACGCCACCAATGCTTTCGACCCAGGCCAGGGCGTCGAGATAGTCGGCCACGCACAACATCGACGGCGTGTTGATGGTTTCGCCCCTGAACAAACCCTCGCTGAGTTTGCCCCCCGAGGTCATGCGGAAGATCTTGGGCATCGGCCACGGCGGCGAATAGCTCTCCAGGCGTGCCACTGCGCGCGGGCTGAGAATCAGCATGCCGTGGGCGCCTTCGCCGCCCAGGACCTTCTGCCACGAGTAGGTCGCCACGTCCAGCTTGTCCCACGGCAGTTCCATCGCAAACACCGCAGAGGTGGCATCGCAGATGGTCAGGCCGGCGCGATCGTCCGCAATCCAGTCGCCATTGGGAACCTTGACGCCCGACGTCGTGCCGTTCCAGGTGAACACCACGTCGTTGTTGAAGTCTACGCGCGAGAGGTCAACGATCTCCCCGTAGGCGGCTTCGAGCTTGTTGACATTGGGCAACTTGAGTTGCTTGAGTATGTCCGTGGCCCAGCCGGAACCGAAGGATTCCCAGACGAGGACGTCAACGCCGCGGGCCCCAAGCAGGGACCACAGCGCCATCTCCACCGCACCGGTGTCCGACGCCGGTACGACGGCAACCCGGTAGCCCTCCGGCAAGCCCAGGATTCGTGCAGTCTCGGTACAGGCCAGACCCAGCGCCTTCTTGCCCAGCGCCGAGCGATGCGAACGCCCCAGGGTGTCGAGTTGCAGGCTCGCGACGTTGTATCCCGGGCGCTTGCTGCATGGGCCGGAGGAGAAATTGGGATTCTTGGGTTTGACCGTGGGTTGCATCTTGATCTCGAAGGTGTGAATGAAGAAAACGGCCAATCATCCCGTGGGTTCCTGGCCGAGGCTGGCGGAAGTCAATCTTTGGTATTGTAACAACGGCCCGGAAAGATTGCACCCACCTGCGTCCATGCAACCTGCTTCACATCCAGGTTCGCGATGAACGAAGCCGTCTTCGAACACGGCCTTCCTGGCCATGATTGCTCCGACCCTGATGGGCATGGACGCGTCAACTTCAGCGTCAAGACTGCAGGTTGACGCCCAGCACGCCGCCAGCACACCGGATTCGGCGAAGCCGCGCCGATCGGACGCGATCACGCGGCACACCGCCGCAGCCGGTACGCAGGTGGAGTAGCGTCAGCCGCCCAGCCGGCCGGTCGGGAAAGTGGCCATTGCAATATTCCGCTGGCGCGTGTTCATCACCGGGACAACGCTAGAATGTCCGGACGAAAGGATCTCCAAGATGGGTGAAATCGAGCATTTTGACGTCATCATCGTCGGCGCCGGAATCTCCGGCATCGGTGCTGCCGTGCACCTGAGGCGCCAATGCCCGACGCGCAGCATGGTGATCGTCGAGGCGCGCGCGACCATCGGTGGCACCTGGGACCTGTTTCGCTATCCCGGCATCCGCTCGGACAGCGACATGTACACGCTGGGCTACAGTTTCAAGCCGTGGACGCAGGCAAAAGCCATTGCCGACGGTCCGTCGATCCTGAAATACCTTGACGAAACGGTACGCGAGGAAGGAATTCGCGAAATGATCCGTTTCGACCACCGTGTCACCGCCGCGGCGTGGGATTCGGACAATGCGCGCTGGGTGGTGACGATGCGGCATGCCGGAAGCGAAGTCCGGTTGAGCTGCAACTTCCTCCACATGTGCTCGGGCTACTACGACTACGACACGGGCTTCACTCCCGAGTTCGCCGGCCGGGAGCGCTTCGCCGGCCACATCGTGCATCCGCAGCACTGGCCGGACGACCTCGACTACCGTGGCAAGCGCGTCGTGGTCATCGGCAGCGGCGCCACGGCAATGACCCTGGTGCCGACGCTGGCCCGCGATGCCCGGCAGGTGACCATGCTGCAGCGTTCGCCGACCTATGTCATCTCGCGACCAGCGGAAGACCACTTCGCCAACACGCTGCAGCGCCTGCTGCCACCGATGCTCGCCTACAGCATCGCCCGCTGGCGCAACGCACTGTATCACCAGCTGGTATTCGGGCTGGCACGCACCTGGCCCGCAGCAGTCAGGAAGTACCTGCTGGCCAGGGTCCGTGAGCAACTCGACCCCGGCTACGACGTGGCGACCCATTTCGCGCCGCACTACAACCCGTGGCAACAGCGGCTGTGCCTCGTACCCGACGGCGACTTGTTCGCACCAATCCGGTCGGGGCGGGCGAACGTGGTCACCGACCGGATCGAGACCTTCACCGAGACCGGCATCCGCCTCGAATCGGGCAAGGAACTGGCCGCCGACATCATCGTCACCGCAACCGGTCTCAAGCTTCTCTTCCTCGCCGGGATGGCGGTTACGGTCGACGGCCGAGAAGTCGATTTTTCCCGGACTTTCGGCTACAAGGGCATGATGTTCTCGGGTGTGCCGAATCTGTCGTGCGTCTTCGGTTACACCAATTCGTCGTGGACCCTCAAGGCCGATCTGGAAAACGACTATCTCGGCCGGCTGCTGAACCACATGCATGCCAGCGGAGCGGACATCGTCACGCCGGTCGTCGCCGATCCGGAGATCAAGCCGGAGCGCTGGATCGATTTCTCGTCCGGCTACTTCGAGCGGGCGCTGGGCAGCTTCCCGAAGCAGGGTTCAAAGGAGCCATGGAAGCTTTACCAGAACTACTTCAAGGACATCGTGCTGTTCAGGTTCGCGCGGCTCGCGGACGACTCGCTGCGTTTTTCGAAAGCTGGCCGCGCGGTCGGCACCGGATAGATTCCCGACAGGTTCGCGCTTGCCCATCACTGCCCGACGTTCCCGCGATTTCAATCGATGCGGTTGGAACGGCTCTCCAGCATCATCTCCATGGCTTCGCGCTCGCGAGGCGTCGGCAGCGACGACGTATATTCGAGGCCGGCGATGTTGGCCGAAACGAAGCGCACACGGCACTGGACCTTGAGTTCCTGGAAGTTGCCGCCGCGGCGCAACATGAAGGTCACGATGGCCGGCGTGCCGACGGTCACCGGCTGGACGCCCCGCGTCATCGACTCGCTCGCCTCGAACTCGGCCCCGCCGCGCGAAATGTTCCTGGTAATCCCCGAATAGCGCTTGCCGGTCGCCGCGACCATCAGGTCGCACTGAATGCGGGCACGAAAGCGAAGTTCCTTGCGGCGGTCGTCCATGCCGGCATTATCGGCCCGTCAGGCGATCCCGCAAAGCCATGCCGCATTCGATCTCCGGATACGGGCAACGCGCCCGGCAAGCGCCACAGGCGCATGGCCACCGCCTTTTTGGAGTAACCTGACAGACAAAGCAGATCGACCCTGTCCCTTCGCCATGCACATCGCAAATCTTTCGATCGCGGATGCCCTGCGCAGCCTGAGATCATCAGAACAGGGCCTGACCACGGCCGAAGCCGAACGACGCCTGGCCGAATATGGCGCCAATCGCCTTGCCGAAATCGGGCACGAGGCTGAATGGCGGCGGTTTCTCGGCGAATTCACGCACTTCTTCGCGCTGATCCTTTGGGTCGCCGCCGGGCTCGCGTTCTTCGCCGAGTCGCGCAGTCCGGGCGAGGGCATGTGGCAACTCGGGGCTGCCATTGTCGCCGTCATCGTGATCAACGGCTCGTTTTCCTTCTGGCAGGAATATCGCGCCGAGCGGGCGATCGCCGCGCTCCGCAAGCTGCTGCCGCAGACGGTCAAGGTCTTGCGCGACGGTGAACTATTCACGCTGCCCGCCGATTCCCTGGTCCCCGGCGACGTCATCCTGCTCGCCGAGGGCGACAATGTTCCGGCCGATTGCCGACTGATCGCCGGGGCAGATGTCCGCGTCAACATGGCAACCGTCACCGGCGAATCATTGCCCAAGGCGCGCCACCCGCAAGGCGTGGCGGGCGAGACTCCCGTGGACACCAGAAACCTGCTGCTCGCGGGCACCTCGCTGGTTTCCGGCGAGGGGCGCGCCATCGTCTTTGCCACCGGCATGAAGACCGAGTTCGGCAGGATCGCCCACCTTACCCAGACGGCGGAAAAGACGGTTTCCCACCTGCAGATCGAAATCGTCCGCCTCTCCCGACTGGTCGCCATCTTCGCGACCGCGCTGGGCCTGCTGTTCTTCGCCATCGGCGCGGCGATCGGCCTGCCTTTCTGGGCCAACCTGATGTTCGCGATCGGCATCATCGTCGCCAACGTGCCGGAAGGCCTGCTGCCCACCGTCACCCTGTCATTGGCCATGGCGACGCAGCGCATGGCGCGGCGGAATGCGCTGGTACGCCATCTGCCGGCGGTGGAGACGCTGGGCGCCACCACGGTCATCTGCAGCGACAAGACCGGCACGCTGACGGAGAACCGGATGAGCGCGCGCCAGGCTTTCTGCGCCGGAGAGCTGTACGACGCTCACCGGGCGCCCGCAGGATCAGCCGCCGGACACCTGCTGCGCAACGCCGCGAATTGCCACAATCTCAAGCGCGCCCAGCAAGGTGGCAGCGAGGTCTGGCTGGGCGACCCGATGGAAGCGGCATTGCGCGATTTCGCCACGCGGCACGGCGCGCACGGCGATGCGCCGCGGCGTGGCGAACTGGCTTTCGACAGCGACCGGCGACGCATGTCGGTGATCGTCGACGACGATGGGACGCGCTGGTTGTATTGCAAGGGGGCTCCCGAGGTCGTCCTGCAGTTGTGCGCGCAGGTCGACCGTGACGGCGGCGCAATCCCGCTCGACGCCGAGGCCTTGCAGCAGGTCGCCGCGGTTCAGGAGGCGATGGCGGATTCCGGGCTGCGGGTACTGGCCTTCGCGTACCGCAAGCTGGCGCCGGAAGACGTTCCCGAGGAACGGGAACTGGTCTTTTCCGGTCTGATCGGCCTCCACGATCCGCCGCGGCCCGAGGTGCCCGAGGCGATGGCACGCTGCCGCTCGGCCGGCATCAAGGTCATCATGGTGACCGGCGACCATCCGCATACCGCCCTCGCCATCGCACGGGAAGTCGGGCTGGTCAGGAGTGCGCAGCCAACCGTGCTGCTCGGCGAATCGGTGCGCAAGTTGAGCCCGGCGCAACTGCAGATCGCCCTCGACAGCCCGGAAATCCTGTTTGCCCGGGTCAGCGCCGAGCAGAAGATGCTGGTGGTGAATGCGCTGCGGAACAAGGGTGAAATCGTCGCCGTCACCGGTGACGGCGTCAACGACGCGCCGGCCCTGAAGAGCGCGCACATCGGCATTGCCATGGGAATTTCCGGAACAGACGTGGCCAAGGCGGCCGCCGACATGATCCTGCTTGACGACAATTTCGCCAGCATCGTGAATGCCGTCGAGGAAGGACGGGCAGTCTTCGAGAATATCCGGAAATTCCTGACCTACATCCTCACTTCGAACATCCCCGAACTGATCCCCTATCTGGCCTACGTGCTGTTCAGGATCCCCCTGCCGCTGACAATCATCCAGATTCTCGCCGTCGACCTCGGCACCGACATGCTGCCGGCTCTCGCGCTGGGAGCCGAACGCCCCGACACCGGCCTGATGCGACAGCCGCCACGGCCCCCGGACGAACGCCTGTTGTCGTGGTCGCTGCTGGCGCGCGCCTATCTCTGGCTCGGCCCGTTGCAGGCCGCGGCAGCGCTCGCCGCGTTCTTCTTCGTCCTCCACCTCGGCGGCTGGCAATATGGTGAATTCCTCGCCACCGGCGATCCGCTGTACCGGCAGGCGACCACCGCCTGCCTCGCGGCGATCGTCGTCGCCCAGATGGTCAATGTCTTTCTCTGCCGTCACCCCCGCGTCGCGGCGATCCGTTTTCCGCTGACGGAGAATCCGCTTCTCCTGCTCGGTCTCGGCGTCGAACTCGCGCTGATCCTGGCGATCGTCTATACGCCAGTGGGAAACGAGCTTTTCGCCACCCAGGCTTTCGCGCCCGTGGCATGGGGACTGATGGTCGTTCTCGCCCTCGCTTTCGCCGTGCTGGAGGAGACACGAAAATGCCTGGTGCGTCGCTTCGCGTGACCGAACCCGTCACTGCTCCGATCGCGGGCAGGTAGCTGGATCGCTGGCATAGGCGTCGAGGCCCAGCATCTGCAGGCGCTCGAGGTAGCAGCCATGGCGCTTTCCCCAGGCGAACGCCCGGTCGTCGGCAAGCAGTCCGGGCAGGTTCGTCAGGTCTGCCTCCGCCACCTTGAGCGACTCGCCCTCGGTTGCCAGCAACACGCCCTCGACCAGCAGCATGGTGCTCAGCAGATAAACAACGTGATCGCCCGAGTTGCCGGTCGCGACCACGGTTTCGCTGCTCGTCAACCCGGCGATCTGACCGATCGCCGCGCTGATGGCAGCGCGCTGCAGGACATCGGCGCCGGCGCCAGACGGCACCACACGGGCGACCGCCGGGGCGACGCCGCGGCTGACCGGACGGCTGATCGCCGTCATGGTGACCGGTCCAGGCAGGGCCGCCGCAATGCCGCCGAGCAATTCCGCCAGCAGGGAACGCGCCGTGGCAAGTTCGGCCCCGGTCATCGGCTGCAGCGCGCACGGGACCGATTCGGAACTGCGGATTTCCTGGCAGAGCCGGCGATGCCAGGCCTTCTGGCCGAGCATGTCGCCCCAGGCACTGCGCTCGCCGGCAATCTGCAGGCTGCCACCGCCGATATCGAGCACATGATTGGTGGTCAGCCGGTCGCCGAGCAACTGGCGGGCACCGTAATAGCCGTAGGCGCCCTCCTGCAACTGCGGAATGACCAGCACGCTGACCCCGCTGGCGGCATGAATGAGGGCGAGGATCGCCGCCAGTCGCCCCGCGTCCTGCTCGAGGGCCAGTCGCCAAGCCGAGAAGCCACCGCCCACGCGCGCGCAGTCGGCGGGAAACCCGGCCTCGCGCGGAAGATCGTTCAATGCCGCGATGGTCGGCGCGACCGTTTCCTCGAGTCCACGACCCGCCCACAGCGGATCGAGATAATCGATGCCCACCTGCGTCGTGACGGCACTGCCGGAGGCGCCTGCGCGGATTCCCGACGAGCCCATGTCGTAGGCGATGCGGCAGGATTCACCGGTTGCAGTCGACGCCGCCAGCAGGGCAAAAACCAGGCCGGCGACGGCTTGCCGGCAGCGACCGGCGGATCGCATCGACATCAGAGGTGCAGGTAACCCATGATGCCTGCCAGCAGCCCGAGGCCGGCCGCGCCGTAAACACCGACCAGCAGCCAGCGCTTGCGCGTCAGCAACGTGATGGCGGCAAGGGCGATGGCGATCTGCAGCATTGTCGTCGCCATCGCCCAGCGTTCGTGAACATGCATCTCGACCTCGCTCTTGCGGTCGGCCTCCTTCGCGAGCGCCTCGAGCTTGTCGGCGTCAACCTTGATTTCTGCCTTTTCCTGCTTGTAGCGCTCGACTTCCTTGCGGTATTTCTCCTGCGCCTCGCCGGTGGTCAGCGTGATCGACAGTTCGGCGAGATTTTGCTTGTTGCTCTTCGCCTGGTAGTAGTTCCACTGGTTCGATGCCGCAGTCTTCTGGATCGCCGCCTCGTTCTTGAACAGTAGCGCCGCGTTCTGGGAATGGCCACCCATGTAGCCGAAGATGGCGCCGATGGTGGACAGGACGGCGGTCAGCACCGCCACCCGCGCAGTGAAGCGGTCGCCGCCATGGTGGGCAACATGTTCGACTTCGTGATCGTGCGGACCGTGCACGTGGAATCCGTGACCGGACATAGGCTTGTTCGTATGCGTCTGGCCATCCCGTGGGGCTGGCGATTTTGATCAGGGGCTGGGGGGAGGCTGCCAGCGCTGCGGCAGCAGTTCGCCGATGCGGCTGGCCGGCTGGGTCGGCAGCCGCTCCAGGACGTCTTTCACGTAGGCATAGGGGTCGTGGCCGTTGAGTTTGGCCGACTGGATCAGACTCATGACGGCGGCCGCCCGCTGGCCGGCCCGCAGGCTGCCGGCGAACAGCCAGTTGGCGCGCCCGAGGGCAATCGGGCGAATTCGGTTTTCCACCCAATTGTTGTCGATGGGCACCTGGCCATTCTTCAGGTAGAGGGTCAGTGCAACCCAGCGTTTCAGGCTGTAATCGATGGCCTTCGCGGTCGCCGATCCGTTCGGCACCTTCTGTCGTTGTGCCTTCAACCAGTCCTGCAGGGCATCGGCGATCGGTTTGGCTTTTTCCTGCCGGAGCCGCAATCGCACCTCGCTATCGAGCTCGCCGGCTTCCCGCTCGATTTCGTAGAGCTGGCCGAAGAAATTCAGGGCATCGCCCGCGATCTGGCTCCGGTGGTTGGCGTGCAGGTCGAAGAACTTGCGGCGGGCGTGCGCCATGCAGCCCGCCTCGGTGACGCCGCCGGCCATGAGCGCCTTGTAGCCGCTGAAATCGTCGCAGACGAGGGTGCCGCGCCAGGCGCCGAGGAAATCCCGCGCATGCTGGCCGGCCCGGCTCTCGGTGAAGTCGTAGATCACGCCCTGGATCGGCTCGAAGGCGCCGGTGCAGTAGGCCCACAGGGTGGCCCGATGGGTCTTGCCGGCCCCGGGATTGAGCATCGCCACCGGCGTTTCGTCGGCATGCAGGATTTCGCGGGCCAGCATCTCGGCCTTCAAGGCATCGACCACCGGCTGTAGGGCGACCCCGCACTGGCCGACCCATTGCGCCAGCGTCGAGCGCGGAATGGCGAGTCCGGCGCGCTCGAAGATGCCTTCCAGGCGGTAGAGCGGCAGATGATCCAGGTACTTGGCGATCAGCACCTGCGCCAGGAGGCTGGCTGTGGGAATGCCCTTGTCGATGATGTGGGCCGGCACCGGAGCCTGGATCAGGGTTTCGCAGTGCGCGCACACCCATTTGCCGCGGATGTGACGCTCCACGGTGAAGACCCCCGGGGTGTAGTCGAGCTTCTCGGCGACATCCTCGCCGATGCGTTTCAGGGCGCAGCCGCAGGCGCAGGTGGTCGATTCCGGTTCATGCCGGATTTCGGTGCGCGGCAGTTCGGCGGGCAGGGGCGTCCGCTTGGGCTGGCGCTTCTGGGGCTCCTTGCCCGGCGCGGAAAGCTGCCCCAATTCGACTTCCATCGCCGCCAGGTCGGCGTCGGCACTCTCCTCGAAGAGCCGGGCCTGTTCGAGGGGCCAGTGCTCGGTCTTGACGCCGAAACGCCAGCGCTTGTGCACCGCCAGTTCATGCGTGAGCTTGTCGATCTTGGCCTGGCGCCAGGCCAGTTCCCGGTCTTTCTGGCCAATCAACTCATCCTGCCGGGCGACCTGCGATGCCAGCCCCTGCACCAGGTGGCGCAGTTGATCGGCAGTCAGGTGTTCCAACGGGGCAGGAATTGGCATGGGCGCCATGATGCCCGCCGCGCCCGCTACTGACGATTGGGGATGTCCACGATTGCCGGAAGTCACAGGACCCGGATGATCCCGCCATCCCCGATCCGTTCCCACGGCAGGCCCAGCACCAGGGCATCGAATTGCCCCCGGGAGAGGGTTGCCGTCGCTTCCCCCACCGGCCAGAAGAAGCGCCCCTGGTGGAGCCGGCGGGCCGCCAGCCAGATGCCAATGCCGTCATGCACCAGGACCTTCATCCGGTTGGCGCGAGCGTTGGCGAAGAGGTAGGCATGGTGCGGGCGCACTTCGCCAAAGACCTGAACAATCCGGGCCAGCACCGTGTCGGTGCCAGCCCGCATGTCCAGGGGGCGCATGGAAAGCCACACAGCGTCCACTCGCATCACCGCAGCCAATCTCGCAACCAGGCACTGCATTCGCCGGCGGCCTGGAGCGGCCACTCAATCTGGACGGTGCTGCCACCCCGGCGCACTTCAATGCGAATGCCGGTGGGCGACGGCACCGTGGTCGGCGCGACGCTGACCGGCACAAATTCGGCCGCAGCCGCAGCGGTTGGTGCAGCCTCCTGCCTCACCACCGGCATCCGCCGGCTGGGCGGCTCCACGCCGCGCTGCGCCATCCATTTCCTGACCAGATTCGCATTCAGACCATTGGCGAGAGCCACCCCCGCCACCGACGCTCCCGGCTCGCAACAGGCTCGAATCATCGCCTGCCGGAATTCTTCGCTGTGTTGCCGCTTCTGGCGGCACGCTTTCGCTATCTCCATGATGGTGTCCACTATCGTTGATGGTGGACACCATCTTCCTCAACTCCACCGCGCTTTCGCAGATGGGTTGGCAGAACGCTTACGCTTGTTCTCCTTGAATCTGCAGGACGGGTTGATCGGACAAGGGCGAATTCTAGCGCCTACGGCATGCCGCCCGCAGCATCCCACGAAAGCGGCGGCTAGGATTTCTCCGCAGCGGGCGGCTCTGCCGGCGCGGCGAACCAGTCTTCCTTTTTCACCACGACATTGCTCCGTGGCTGCATGACGAAATGCGGCGACATGATCTGGACGCCGTAGGTATTGAACTGGTCCTGGATCCGCGAATGCAGTTCGGAAAGGATCTGGACGCGCTCGAGCGGACGGTCGAGGTAGGCGTAGAGCTCGTATTCGACATAGTAGTCCTGCAAGCCTTTCTGCATGACGAATGGGGTCGGCTGCGCGCGCAGGCCCGAAGTCTCTTGAGCCGCCTTGATCAGCATCGCATGCACCTGGCGCCACGGCGTGTCGTAGCCGATCGTCACCGTCGTCGAGACCAGCACCCCGTGCTCGCCAAAGGCACCCGAGTAGTTCCTGATCGGGGTGCCGACGACGACGGTGTTGGGAATCGTCACTTCCTCGTTGCGCATGTTGATGATCTTGGTCGACAACGCGCCCGTTTCCTTGACCACACCCATCACCTCGCCAATGCTGACGAAGTCGCCGACCTTAAGCGCGCGCGAATAGATCAGCACCAGTCCGCTCATCATCTGGGTGACGACGCCGGCCGACCCGAGGGTGAGCATGAAGCCGAACATGACCGACAGGCCCTTGAACGAGTCGCTGTCGGCAACCGGCAGGTACGGGTAGGCGATGGCGATGCCGACCCCCCAGACGATAACGCCGACCAGCCGCCGCGTCGCATGCGCGGTGTCCTTGTGCACACCGGGAATCAGCGAGCGTCCGAGCGAGACGCTGTCGAAGATGTTGCCGGCCACGTCGTTGGCCGCCTTGGTCAGGAAGAGGATGATCGCGACGGTTATCAGTCCGGGCAGCGAAGCGACGGCACCTTCGCCGATGTGGACCAGTATCTCGACAAGCAGGCCGGACAGGCGCTCGGCAAACGGCTGCGTCAGCGGGAAGTTGGCGAGCACGTAGGTGAACCACAGGTAGGCAACCGAAACCCACAGCGCCACCAGCACCAGTTGCGCCACGCGCTTGACCAGCAGCCAGCCCTGCGCCGCCCAGCGCAGCTTCGTGTCGCCTCTGGCCGAGAGGACGCGCTGCTGCAGGCGGCCGAGCACGTAGGAGGTCGCCCTGCGGATTCCCCACAGGAGCGCCAGCATCACCGCCGTGGCCAGCAGGGAGAAAACGATGCCCCTGATCAGGACCGTACCGTGGCCCTGCTCGACGAGGGCGGCGATCGCGCCTTCAAGGCGCTTCCCGACCTGTTCCGCCACCTCATCCAGGCTGCGCTTTTCGCCTTCGTCGAGGTCGCCCTCGTAGAGGACGAATATGTTGCGATCGCCGATGTAATAGACGACACCCTTGCGGTTGTCGATGGTCAGGTGCGAGCGCGAAAGCGGCTCGCTCAAGTCACGCTCGCCCATCTGTCTGAGGCGCTCGTGGATGCGCCTGATGCGCATCTCCGGCGAAGCGCCCTGCGCTGTCGCCCGCAGCATGACGATGTCGCGGTTGGCGATCGTCAGCATGGCCTCCGGCGCGGCCTCGCCCTTGGCGAACGACAGGCCCGCCAGCTGCGCGAGCGCAAAGAACATCACGATGCGAATGACTGATCCAATGACTCTCATTCAGATCTCTCCAGGCTCAGAAAACCTCGATCGCCGGCTTGCCTTCGACGAATTCACCGATGACCGAGACCTGCGAAAAACCCTGCTGCAGGAATATCGACAGCACCTCGGTGACCGCCTCCGGCGCACACGAAACCAGCAGTCCCCCCGACGCCTGCGGATCGCTCAGCACCGCCCTCTCCTTGCCACCAATGCCTGCGCCGGGCGTCACCTCCTGGCTGCAGCTTTCCCAGTTGCGCTGCGCGGCGCCGCCGACGTCCCCGGCTCCGGCAAACGCCAGCGCCTGCGCAAGCAGCGGCAGCGCCGCAAAACGGACGCGCGCCCCGACCGCGCTGCGCCTGCACACCCCCAGCAGGTGGCCGAGCAGACCGAACCCGGCGACGTCGGTGAGCGCATGGACGCCGTCGAGGCACGCGAGAATCGGTCCCGGCGTGTTGAGCCGGGTGGCGCTGTCGATCATCGCCTCGTAATCGCTTGCGTCCAGGGCGCCCCGTTTCAGTGCCATGCCGTAGATGCCGATCCCGAGCGGCTTGCCGAGAATCAGGCGATCACCGGGGCGGGCCCCGGCATTGCGCCGGAGGCGGGCCGGATCCACCAGACCGATCACGACCAGCCCGTAGACCGGTTCGAGCGAATCGATCGTATGTCCGCCGGCGACGGGGATGCCGACTCTCCGGCAGACCGACTCGCCGCCGTCGAGGATTCGGGCGATCGCATCCAGCGGCAGCACGTTGACCGGCATCCCGACCTGCGCCAGCGAAAACAGCGGGGTGGCGCCCATCGCGTAGATGTTGGACAGCGCACTGGTCGCCGCCACCCGGCCGAAATCGAACGGATCATCGACGATCGGGGTGAAGAAGTCGGTGGTGGCGACGATCGCCTGGCGTTCGCCGATCTGGTAGACCGCCGCATCGTCGCCATCTTCCCTGCCGATCAGCAATTGCGGCGGAATGATGCCCGGCTTGATACCGGCGAGGATCTCGCCCAGGACGTCCGGGGCGACCTTGCGGCCGCCGCCCTGGGTCAGCCGGGTAAGCCTGATCTCTTCTTTCGGCACCGCGCTTCTCCGGCGTTGATCTGGTGCCGCGAGTCTAACTCACTCGGCATCGAACCCGGCGTCTTCGATCGCCGCGACGAGCGCGCCGCGCGCAACGACCTGCGGATCGAAGACCACGCGCGCCTCGGCAGCTTCGAGCGATACTTCCGCCGTCACCACCCCCGGCACGGCGGCGAGGACACCCGTGATATTCCTGACACAACCCTGGCAGCTCATGCCGCCGACCTTGATGACGCTTATTTCCATGGCCTAGCCCTTCTTGCCGAGCAACCCCTGTTGCTCGAGAAACGCGACGAACTGCTCCGCCGGCAGCGGACGGCCGAAAAGATAGCCCTGCACCAGTTCGCAGCCCATGCCGCGCAGTATCTCGTATTGTTCGGCGGTCTCGACGCCCTCGGCCAGCACCTTGAGGCGCAGGCTGCGGCCCATGCTGAGGATGGTCGAGGCGATGGCGCGGTCGTCCGGGTCGACCTCGAGATCTCTGACGAACGAGCGGTCGATCTTGAGCTTGCCGACGGGGATACGCTTGAGATAGGCGAGCGAGGAATAGCCGGTGCCGAAATCATCGAGCGCCAGTTCGATCCCCATGTCGTTGAGCGCCGACAGCGTGCCGAGGTTCTGTTCGGCGTCGTTCATCACGGTGCGCTCGGTCAATTCCAGTTCCAGGTAGCGCGCGTCCAGTCCCGACGCGGAGAGCGCCCGGGCCACGGTGTCGACGAAGCCGGCCTGCCGGAACTGGATGGGCGATACGTTGACCGCCACGAACAGCGGCGGCAAACCGGCATCCTGCCAGGCGCGCGCCTGCCGGCAGGCTTCGCGCAACACCCAGTCGCCGATCGGGTTGATCAGGCCGATGTCCTCGGCGACGTGGATGAACTGGTCCGGCGAGACCAGCCCGACTTCCGGGTTCTGCCAGCGGATCAGCGCCTCGACGCCGATGATGCCGCTGGTCTCGTGCACCAGCGGCTGATAATGCAGGACAAATTCGCGGGCGCCGAGGCCGCGGCGCAGACCGCTCTCCATCAGCAGATGCTTGAGCGTCGCGACGTTCATCTCGCTCGAATAGAAGCGGAAGGCGTTGCGCCCGGCTTCCTTCGCCTTGTACATCGCGGCGTCGGCATTGCGCAGCAGGGCTTCGAAGTCGGTGCCATCGACAGGGTAGAGACTGATGCCGAGCGACGGGCTGATCGTCAGCTCGTGCCCGCCCAGCGAGAACGGGGCCGCGCAGACATCGATCAGGCGACAGGCGACTTCGGCGGCGCCGGCGGCGCGCACGCCGGGCAGGGCGATGATGAATTCGTCGCCGCCCAGGCGGGCCAGCGTATCGACCTTGCGCAGCGCGCTCGACAGGCGCTGCGCCACGGCACAGAGCAGTTCGTCGCCGACGCTGTGGCCGAGTGAGTCGTTGACCCGCTTGAAATGATCGAGATCGAGGAAGATCAGCGCCATCTCCGAACCGTCGCGCTCGGCCGCCGCCAGAAGTTGCTTGCAGCGGTCGCGCAGGAGCCGGCGGTTCGGCAGCCCGGTCAGTGGATCGAAATCGGCCAGTTCGCGCGCCCGCTGTTCGGCTTCCTTCTGCGCGGAGATGTCGAGCACGGTGCCGACCGAGGCCGGCTGTCCGTCGTACGTCGCCGGCGAGCCGAGGATCATCACCGGCACCGTCGTCCCGTCCTTGCGCAGCGCCGTCAACTCGTAGGGCGTGCCCTGCTCGCCGGCGGCGCGTCGCTGGCTCTGTTCGAAGACCAGTGCGCGCTGCTCGGGAATGATCATGTCCTGCGGGCCGAGACGGCCTACCAGTTCCTCCTCCGCGTAACCGATCAGGTTCACAAGAAACGGATTGACGTAACGGAACACGCCGTCCTGCAGGACGAAGATGCCGACCTGGGCGGCCTCCATCGTCGCCCGGAACTGCGCCTCCTTTTCGCGCATGGCGACTTCGGCCGCGATGCGCCTGCTGACATCGATCGAGACACCCAATGCGGCGCGCGGTCTGCCGGCGGCATCGGCCTCGATCACCATCGAGTCGTGGCAATGGCGAATCCTCCCCTCGGCATCGAGCAGTCGATAGTTCACGGCCAGCGACACGCGTTCACCGGGGCGACTGGCCGCGGCTTCGGCGATGCGAGCCATCGCCGCCTCGTAGTCACCCGGCAGCAAGCGGCGTCCGATCAGGTCGACGCCGGATTCGCGCACCGTTTCGAGATCCATCCCGAACAGGCGGGTGGCCGCGCCCGAGATGTACTCGAAGCGTCCGGTGACGAAATCGAGGCGATAGACGACGCGCGCGATGCTTTCCAGCAGCGCCTCGTAGAACGACAGTTTTTCGCTTTCTTCCAGGTGACCTCCTTATTGCGCCTGGTGGCCTCGCGGACGCCAGCGCCTGAGCAATAGGGAATTCGACACGACCGAGACCGAACTCATCGCCATCGCCGCCCCGGCGACAACCGGATTGAGCATGCCCAAGGCCGCCAGCGGAATTCCCAGCACATTATAGATAAAGGCGAAGAAGAGATTCTGGCGAATCTTGCCCAGCGTCGCCCGTGACAGTTCGATGGCATCGTCGACGCCGCACAGGTCGCTGCGGATCAGCGTCAGGTCGGCGGCCTCGACCGCCGCGTCGGAACCGGCGCCGATGGCGAAGCTGACGTCGGCCGCCGCCAGCGCCGGCGCGTCGTTGATGCCGTCGCCGACCATCGCCACCAGCCCGCCGGATTTCAGTTCGGCCACCGCCGCCGCCTTGGCCCCGGGCAGGATGCCGGCGCGGAATTCGTCGATTCCGGCTTCGCGGGCAATCGCCGCCGCCGTCGCCGCATTGTCGCCGGTCAGCATGACGACACGGACGCCACGGGCGCGCAGGCGCTCGACGGCGGCGCGCGAGGTCGGCCGCAGGGCATCGGCAATCGCCAGTAAGGCCAGCCCCACCCCGTCCTCGTCGAGCACGACGACCGTCTTGCCCGCCTGCTGCAGGCGCTGCACCGCCGGGTCGTCGCGCATGCCGAGCCATTCCGGCGCCCCCAGGCGCAAGCGCCGCCCGTCGACCTTGCCGGCCACACCCTGCCCCGGCATCGCGCTGAAATTGGCCACTTTCGGCAGGTCGACCGCAGCAGCCCGCGCCAGGACCGCGCGCGCCAACGGATGTTCCGATCCCTCCTCCAGCGCCGCCGCCAGTCGCAGCGCCTCGTCGGCGTCGAGTGCCAGCGGCACGATGTCGGTCACCTGCGGCTCGCCGCAGGTCAGCGTGCCGGTCTTGTCGAGGGCGAGCACGGCGATCTTCTCGGCGCGCTCCAGCGCCTCGACGTTCCTGGCCAGGATCCCCGCCCGCGCCCCCTGGCCGGTGCCGACCATGATCGCCGTCGGCGTCGCCAGTCCGAGCGCGCACGGGCAGGCGATGACCAGCACGGCGACGGCATTGACCAGCGCCCCGGCGAAATCGCCGGCGTAGAGCCACCAGCCGGCGAAGGTCGCCAGGGCGATAACGCAGACGACCGGAACGAAAACGGCGGAAATCCGGTCGGCCAGACGCTGCACCGGCGCCTTCGAGCCCTGCGCCTCGCCAACCAGGCGGATGATGCCGGCCAGCAGCGTCTGTTCGCCGACGCCGGTCGCCCGGCAGCGCAGCGCCCCCTGGCCGTTGGCGGTCGCCGCGAAGACCCTGTCGCCGGCCGTCTTGCCGACCGGCATGCTCTCGCCGGTCAGCATCGCCTCGTTGACGCTGGAGGTGCCATCCACCACCTCGCCGTCGACCGGCACGCTCTCGCCCGGACGGACCATGAAGATGTCGCCCGGCATCAGGGCATCGACGGCAATCTCGACCCACTGGCCGTCGCGCTCGATGCGCGCCGTCTTCGGCTGCAGGCGGATCAGCGCTTCGATCGCTTCCGAAGTCCGTGCCTTGGCCCGCGCCTCGAGCAGCTTGCCGAGCAGGACCAGGGTGATGACCGCCGCCCCGGCCTCGAAATAGACGTGCTGGTCAAGCCCGAACAGGGTAACCGCCACCGAGAAACCCCATGCCATGCTGGTGCCGAGCGCCACCAGCACGTCCATGTTGGCGCCGCCGCCGCGCAAGGCCTTGTAGGCGCCGTCGTAGAAACGCCAGCCGATCCAGAACTGCACCGGCGTCGCCAGTGCCAACTGCAGCCAGCGCGGCAGTTCGGGATGGTGATGCGAATCGCCGAACATGAACAACATCTGCCCGACCAGCGGCAGGGTCAGCGCCACGGCGATCCGGAAGCGACGGATTTCCCGCCGGTAATCGGCCGCCCGCCGCGCCTTCTCGCGCTCCCGCGTATCCTTGTCGACCAGGCTGGCCGTGAAGCCGGCGCGCGCCACCGCGGCGATCACCGCCCCTTCGTCCGCCGTCCCGTCCAGCCGGACGCGCGCGCGCTCGGCCGCCAGATTGACGTTGGCCTGCATGCCCTGCTGCCGGTTGAGCACCTTTTCCAG
>ERZ761603.1035-NODE-1035-length-21815-cov-43.472840_pt1 | contig 21815 bp, 16 predicted proteins | sample MGYA00511879_ERZ761603 | MGnify/ENA primary metagenome ERZ761603 (study PRJEB28899, sample SAMN02850040) | bioreactor sludge metagenome | biome: EBPR Sludge; feature: EBPR Bioreactor; material: flocular biomat | place: Australia: Thorneside Wastwater Treatment... | reverse complement strand
GCGTGCTGCTGTTCTTCATCGGCATGGCTTTCGCGTATTTTCTGGTCTTTCCCACTGTCTTCGGTTTCATGGCCACCGTGGCTCCCGCGGGCGTGGCCTGGATGACCGACATCGAGAAATACCTCTCCTTCGTGCTCACGACTTTCATCGCCTTCGGGGTAACCTTCGAGGTGCCAGTAGTGGTGCTCGTTCTGGTCTACGCTGGAATCGTTGACCTCGCGAGGCTGAGGGAATGGCGGCCGTATGTGATCGTCGGCGCTTTCGTCGTCGCCGCGGTGTTTACGCCGCCCGACGTGATTTCGCAGTTGATGATGGCCATTCCGCTGTGCCTGCTTTTCGAGCTGGGGCTGTTTCTCGCGCGTTTCGTCGGCCGGCGCTCAGCGCGCCCTGCCCCGAGTGATCAGCCGCTTGCGGAAACGTCGCTCAACGCGACCACCGAGTGGACGCCCCTGTCGACCGAGGAGATGGATACGGCAATCAAGGGGCTTGGCGGCGAGCAGGAGTCTGACCGCAAGCCGGATGCCTGATCGGCCGGACAAGCTCAGGAAGGCGATTTCCCGGGCACGGCAATGGTGATCTGATGCCTGACCGGCGCACCTTCTTCGAATAGCCACAGACTCCCGTTCGGCATCGTCGTCCAGCACTCGTTGTCGGTCAGTGGCACGGTGGCAATGACTGCCACGCGATCTTCCGGCGTCGTCACCGTGCTGAAATCAATGCTCAGATCCTGGTCGCGCAGGTGCGCAACGGCAAAGGGCGCCTGGCGAATGATGTAGCTGAGTTGGGTGGAACAGTGGGCAAACAGGCAGTCACCGTTCGACAGCAGATAGTTGCATGCGCCGCGAACGGCGAGATCGAGGGTCAGTTGATGCAGTGCGTCGAACAGGTTCGTCTGACTCGGGGCCCGACTGCCAAAGCGCTGACGCAGGTTCTGCAACAGCCAGCAAAATGCGCGCTCGCTGTCAGTCTGGCCAACCGGGGTGAAACTGCCGTCAAGTGGCGGCAGAAAATCGGTCAGGTTGCCGTTGTGGGCGAAAATCCAGTAGCGTCCCCACAGTTCACGCTGAAAAGGGTGGGTGTTCTCGAGAGCAACCGCCCCCTGGGTCGCCTTGCGGATGTGGGCAATCACGTTTCTTGAATGGATTGGATAGCTGCGTACCAGTTCGGCGACCGGAGAAACGCAGGACGGTTGCGGGTCGAGGAATACCCGTGTGCCGCGACCTTCGAAGAACGCGATCCCCCAGCCGTCGGCATGGACGTCGGTTGCACCACCGCGCGCCTGAAACCCGGCAAAGGAAAAGCAGATGTCGGTCGGGACATTACAGTTCATGGCCAGCAACTGGCACATCTCTTTACTCCGACGACTAGCGCTCGCGGCGCTGCGGCGCCCGCTTGCCGATCTTGACGTTGGTGTCTAGCGCGCTGTTCTGGCGACGCAACCTGAAGGCAACGGTGTCGCCGGGCTTCTGACTGGCGATCAGGTCGAGCATGTCCTGGGGATTCTTCACCGGCCGGCCAGCGACCGCCAGCAGGATGTCGCCCGGTTTGATCCCGCCCGCATCCGCCGGGCTGCCGCGCAGTACGCCGGCTATCAAGGCGCCGCTGGTGTCCGGCAGGCCAAAGGACTCGGCCAGGTCGATGGTGATTTCCTGCGCCTCGACGCCTATCCAGCCCCGTGTCACGCTGCCGGTCTGAATGATCTGCTCCATGACATCGCGAGCGATCGAGATCGGAATCGCAAAGCCAATCCCGAGCGAGCCGCCCGAGCGCGAATAAATGGCCGTATTGATGCCGATCAGGTTGCCTTGACCGTCGATCAGCGCGCCACCAGAATTGCCCGGATTGATTGCCGCATCAGTTTGGATGAAGTTCTCGAAAGTATTGATCCCCAGATGCGAACGCCCCAGCGCGGAGACGATTCCCATGGTCACCGTCTGGCCAACGCCGAAGGGGTTGCCGATCGCCAGAGTCACGTCACCAACGGCGACATTGTCCATTCTTCCGAGGGTAATCGCGGGCAGCAGCAGTTCCTTGCCTTTCGACTCGGTGATCTGCAGGACGGCGAGGTCTGACTCGGGGTCACTGCCAACCACGCGGGCGTCGAGGTTGCGACCGTCGCTGAGGGCGATTTCGATCTGGTCGGCGGCTTCGACAACATGGAAGTTCGTGAGAACATAGCCGTTTGGACTGACAATGACTCCCGAACCAAGGCCCGACGTCTTCGGACCCTCACCTTCCGGGCTGTCGCCAAAGAAGTGGCGGAATACCGGGTCGTCGAACAAGGGATTACGCCGCGCCTTGACCTTCTGCGAGGTGAAAATATGCACCACCGAGGGCAGTGCCTTCCTCGCCGCATCGCGATATGAGTTGGCAGTGGCAGCTGCCGCGCTTGCCGGCGACGACTCCTGCAGGGCGACGACACCGGCGCCGGCGGGGGTGTGCTTGCCCAGCCACTCCGGCTTGAGCGTGGTCACCACGAAGAGAACGGCAAGACTAACTGTCACCGTTTGTGCAAAAATCAGCCAGAGCCTGCGCATGGGCAAAGAAAACGGGGCCAGTGAATGAAACGCAAAGAGTTGACACGCTACCTGGACGAGCTACTCGGAGCAGGGCGCTTCCGGGATTATTGCCCAAACGGCCTGCAAGTGGAAGGACGCCCGGAGGTGCAACGCCTGGTCGCCGGCGTCACGGCCACCCAGGCCCTGCTCGATGCGGCGCTTGCGCGCTCGGCCGACGCCGTCCTGGTCCATCACGGCTGGTTCTGGCGCGGCGAGGATGGCCGCGTCACCGGCATCCGCAAAGCGCGCCTGCAAACTCTGCTCAAGCACGACCTCAACCTCATTGCCTACCATCTGCCACTCGATAGCCATCCGGAGTTCGGGAACAACGCGCAGCTTGCCAAGCGATTCGGCTGGGTGGCCGACGAGCGATTCGGCGAGCAGGATGTCGGCTGGCTCGGCTACCTGGAAAGCCCATCCAGCGCTTCGGCCATCGCCGGGCACGTCGGCAACGCGTTGCAGCGCACGCCGCTACTGGTCGGTGACGGCGAACGCCGGGTGCGCCGCGTCGGATGGTGTTCGGGGGCCGCACAGGGATTGTTCGAACAGGCCATCGCGCTCGGCGTCGATCTCTATCTCAGTGGCGAGATTTCCGAGCAGACGGTGCATCTCGCACGCGAGTCCGGTGTCGCCTACATTGCCGCCGGACACCACGCCAGCGAGCGCTACGGCGTGCTGGCTCTGGCCGAACATCTGGCCGAACGTTTTGGCCTTGACTGTCAATTTGTCGATATCGACAACCCTGTCTGAAGCACACCAAGGAGCCGCAATGGACTACGTCTTTCCACCACCACCGCAGGTCAGTGTCCCCGTTGTCGGCGGCAGTGCCTTTTTCCCGGTACGCCGCGTCTACTGCGTCGGCCGCAATTACGCCGATCATGCCGCCGAAATGGGTGCGGACACCCGCGAACCACCTTTCTTTTTTGGCAAGCCGGCCGATGCGCTGGTCCCCGGTGGGGGCGACGTCCTCTATCCTCTCGCGACCAGCAATCTGCAGCACGAAGTCGAACTGGTGGTCGCACTGATCGGTGGCGGCGCCGGCGTACTGCCGGCCAGGGCACTCGACTGGGTCTATGGCTACGCCGTTGGCCTTGACCTGACGAGACGCGACCTCCAGCAACGCGCCAAAGACAAGGGCCACCCCTGGGACATGGGCAAGGGCTTCGATCAGAGCGCGCCAATCGGCGCGATCCATCCGCTGGCGGCGGTGGGTCATCCGGATCGCGGCGCGATCTGGCTCAAGGTGAATGGCCAGTTGCGCCAGGATGGCGATCTCGGGCAGATGTCGTGGAAGGTCGCCGAAGTCATTGCAAACCTGTCGAACTATGTCGCGCTTGCGCCGGGCGACCTGATCTTCACCGGCACCCCCGCTGGCGTCTCGACGGTGGTGCGTGGCGATGTGCTCGAGGCCGCTGTGGAAGGGATCGGTGAGTTGACGGTCAGGCTGGTCTGAAATTGTGGAACCTGTCTCCACCCTTGGCGCGCTGATTGCGCCCGGGGACAAGCGCTCACTGCTGCGCATGAGCATCGATTCCCGGGTCGCTGACGCGACTCTCACTCTGAAGGAGCCGGCAATGAACGCCACCCGCAATTCACCACAGTCTTCCCGCCTGGTCACCAGTTGTCGGAACTGTCGGTCAGCCATCGCGTTGACCCTAGCTTGCCTTGTGCCACCAGCGCTTGCCGAGGGAATCGAACCGGCATCGAAGGGGCAAACGGTGTATGTCCCGATCTACTCCGAGATTCGGCATGCCAACGTCGCATCCTCGGGGCGAATCGACAGCACGCTGATGTCGGTCCTGGTCAGCGTCCGCAACACCGACCCGAAGAACGCGATCCGCATCGTCGCCGCTCCCTACTACAACACCGATGGCGGCCTGGTGCGCAATTCGGTGCCGAAACCCAGGGTAATTCCACCGTTCGGCACCTTTGAACTCTTCGTGGAACTACGCGAGAACGCCGGGGGTTCCGGTGCCAACTATGCGATCAAGTGGGAAGCCGAGAAGCCGGACACACTGGTTTCGCCGCCGACAATCGAGGCCCTCCATTCGAGGTTCCAGGCGGGTTATTCGGTCGCCTTCATTTCACGCGGCAGGGCGATATCGGAACCTTGACGCGGTCGCTCAGGCTGCGCCGGCCACGCCGCTTCCCGCAATCACGCTAATGCCCGACGCGAAGCAGCTGGTAAAGCTGACCACGACGCCCGAGGACCACCGGATCGCCCAGCTCGCGGCAGCAGCGATCGGTCTCTCACTGATCGACGCGGCCATCCCGCTGCCATTGCCGGGTATCAAGCCCGGCCTGGCCAACATCGTGACCCTGATCGTCCTGGCGCGCTACGGCTGGATAGCTGCCGCCTGGGTCAGTGGCCTGCGTATCTTCGCCGGTAGCCTCCTACTGGGCTACTTTCTTTCGCCCGGATTCTTCATGAGCCTTACCGGCGCGCTGTTCAGCCTGCTGACGCTGGCTCTGGCAGTTCGATTGCCGCGCCGCTACTTCGGGCCAGTCAGTTGGAGCGTATTGGCGGCCTTTGCCCACATTGGTGGCCAGCTGCTGCTGGCCCGATGGTGGCTCATTCCACATGATGGCCTTTTCCTTCTGCTCCCTTTTTTCGCGGTGGCTGCACTCGTTTTCGGTATCATCAATGGCCTGATTGCCGCGCGCCTGCTTGAGGAACTGCCGGCCACAGAGAGCGAGATCGAAAATGCCTGAACCCATCTGCCTGGCTTTCACCGGCGCCTCCGGCATGCCCTACGGTGTACGCTTGCTTGAATGTCTGCTGGCCGCCGGTTGCCGGGTGCAGCTCCTCTACTCACAGGTCGCACAGATTGTCGCCAGGCAGGAAATGGGGCTCGACCTCCCCGCGCGCGCCAGTGATGCGCGTCAATGCCTTGAGGAGCGATTCCCGGCCTTGCCGGGCCGGCTTGAAGTCTACGGACGAGAGGAATGGTTTGCACCGCTCGCCAGCGGGTCCAACCCGGCGGGCGCGATGGTCATCTGCCCGTGCTCAATGGGTACGCTGGCGGCGATTGCCCAAGGACTGGCCAGCAAGCTGATCGAACGGGCGGCCGATGTGGTCCTCAAGGAAGGGCGCAAGCTGATCCTGGTCCCGCGCGAGACGCCGCTGTCGGCGATCCATCTCGAAAACATGTTGCGTCTGTCGCGAGCCGGCGCCGTGATCCTGCCCCCCAGTCCGGGCTTCTATCACCATCCGCAACGCGTCGAGGACCTGGTCGACTTCGTAGTTGCCCGCATCCTCGACCAGCTGCAGGTGCCGCACACGCTCATGCAGCGATGGGGAGACAATGAGGCCTCGCGATGAAGCTGTGCGGGTGGCATGTCGTTCACGCTACCGCCGTGATTGGCTACCGGCTGCTTGACATCCGGCTGCTGCAGAATCTGGCGAAGCCGAGGCGCCTTGAACTGGAAGGCCCCGTCGTGCGCCTGCCGGCCCTCTCGGTCTGGCTGTCGCAACGGCGGCAGCCGTGAGGGTCGCTGCACGCTCGTGGCCGGCGCTGGTGCTGGTCTTCTGTAGTGCGGAGACGTTTTCGATGGCTGGCTTTGCGCTGGTACCGTCGCTGCTGCCACAGCTGTCACGACAATGGTCGCTGTCGGCGACAGAAGGCGGCTGGCTTGGCGGCATTTTCTTCCTCGGCTACATCCTGGCGGTACCAGTCCTGGTCAGCCTGACCGATCGTATCGACGCACGCCGCATCTACCTCGCCAGTGCTGCCCTGAGCGGGCTCGCACTGGCGGGCTTTGCCGGTCTTGCCGACAGTTTCGCGACCGCCCTTGGCTGGTGGTGGCTTGCCGGCCTCGGCCTGGCGGGCACTTACATGCCGGGTCTGAAGGCGCTGACCGATCGGCTACCGGTCGCCGCCCAGTCGCGGGGTACCGCTTTCTATACGGCCACATTTGGTGTCGGAGCGGGTCTGTCCTATCTCTGGATTGGACTATCACAGGTCCTGCTGCCATGGCGCTGGTTATTTGCCCTGGCGGCAGCTTGTGCGGCAGTGTCGGTACTGCTGGTCTGGCATGGGGTATCGCCGGGCACTTCACCGACTCCTGTCAAGGCCCATCGGGGTCATTGGCGGGAGGTTCTCCACGACCGACGTACCCTGGCCTTCTGTGGGGCCTACTTCGGTCACAACTGGGAGCTCTTCGGTTTCCGCGCGTGGCTGGTGGCTTACCTGACCTGGACCCACGCCATGTCCCCGGATCCATGGACAACGATGCCGGGATTGATTGCCGCGCTGGCGACTTTCCTCGCTGTACCCGCAAGCATCCTCGGCAACGAAGGGGCGCATCGCTGGGGACGCCAGCGTTGGCTGCAGAGCGTCATGCCCCTTTCCTGCGCCCTGGCTCTCGTCGTCGGCTTCTCGGGGAACCTCCCGAGCCACTGGCTGATACCTCTGATTCTCGTCTACGCGGCAAGCATGAATCTCGATTCGGCAGCGCTGACCGCCGGTGTGCTCACCGAAACACCGCCCGAAAGACGCGGCACGACGCTCGCGCTGTACTCTTCGATAGGCTTCGCCGGCGGTTTCATTGGACCGGTGGCCTTTGGCGTGGCGCTCGATGCCTGGGGTCGTTCCAGTCCCAGCGGCTGGACGGCCGGCTTCGTGACGCTGGCCGCCGGCGTTGGCGTCGGGCGCTGGGCGATCGGCAGGATCGAGAGGCCAGTGACCGGCAAGGGGGCGTCATGAGCGATCATGGGAACCGCGTCGGTCGGTTGGCGCCCGCGGCGTCGCCGGCGGCTTGGGCGTCCTTGCCTTCGCCGGCAAAGTCTTGCAGTATTGTGCAATGCTTCCAGTAGTCCTCACTCGACGGTCACAGCCTGCTGACCCTGTATATCCGGGTCGTCGTCCGCCGGGCGACTGGTGAAATGCCGACCACTGGCAACCGTTTCGTCGACAGCAATGAGCGCCAGCAAATGGAGGAACGCAACCGCCAGCTGCTGGCAGAAATGCAGACACTGCTCAGCAACGCGCTCGTCGGAATTGTGCACCTCAGGCAGCGGCGAGTCGTGTCATGCAACCGACGCCTGGAAGAGATCTTCGGTTATGCGCCAGGCGAGTTGATCGGCGAGTCATCGGCAAGGTTCTATCCTTCGCGCGAGACCTTCGAGAAGGTCGGCACCCGCGCCTACGCCGCGGCCGCAGAAGGAAGAAACTTCAGTACCGAACTGACGCTCAGACGCAAGGATGGCAGCCTGTTCTGGGGCGCACTGACCGGCCGGGCAATCGATCCCGATCAGCCTCAGGAAGGCAGCATCTGGGTTTTCGCCGATATCTCCGAGCGCCGGGAAGCCGAGGAGGAATCCCGGAACCTCCTGCAGGCCGTCGAACAGAGCCCGGTCACCATCATCATTACCAGCCGCACTGGCGAGATCGAATACGTTAACCCGAGCTTCACCCGGGTAACCGGCTATTCGCGACTGGAAGCAATTGGCCAGAACCCCCGCATTCTCAAGTCCGGTGAGGCCCCGCCCGAAACCTACCATGCCCTGTGGCAAACCCTGCTCGAGGGCAGGGTATGGAGCGGTGTTTTTCACAACCGACGCAAGAACGGTACCTTGTTCTGGGAAAAGGCCTCCATTTCACCGATCTTCGGTGATCACGGCGAGGTGACGCACTATCTGGCGGTCAAGGAAGACGTGACCGAGCGCTTGCTTGCCGAGAAGGCGCTGCGCGAGAGCGAGGAGGCCTTCCGCCGGCTTTTCGAGGACGCCAAGGACCCCTTGCTGCTCCTCAAGGGTAGCGCTTTCATCGACTGCAACACCGCTACCCTGGAACTGCTCGGTTACCGGTCAAAGGCCGACTTTCTCGGCCATAGCCCGGACGATATCTCGCCGGCCTGCCAGCCAGACGGCCAGTCGTCGAGGGAAAAGGCGGCGACGATGATCACCACGGCGCTCAAAGTCGGCTTCCACCGATTCGAGTGGACGCACCTGCAGAGCGATGGCACCCCTGTTCAGGTGGAGGTGACCCTGACGCCGATCACGCTGCGTGGCGAAGTGATCTTGCACACCCTCTGGCGCGATATCCGTGAGCGTCGGGTAACCGAGAACCGCTTGCGTCTGCTGGCTGGCGTTTTCGAAAACAGCGCCGAGGCGATCATGGTTAGCGACCGCGACAATCGGATCCTTGAAGTCAACAATGCCTTTGCGCGCCTCACTGGCTACGCTCCTGACGAGGTCCGTGGCCGCGATCCTCGCCTGTTGTCATCGGGGCGTTCGGCACCGGAGGCGTATCGCGCCATGTGGCAGTCGATCAGGAGCACCGGCCGGTGGCAGGGCGAAATCTGGGACCGACGCAAGGACGGCAGCGTCTACCCGAAATGGCTTTCGATCTCCACCATCCGCGGCACAGACGGCAACATTGAGCACTACATCGGCAGCTTCGTCGACATCTCGGAGCGCAAGGCGGCAGAAGAGAAGATCAACCGTCTGGCGCATTTCGACACCCTGACCGATCTGCCAAACCGCGCCAACCTTCAGGGCCGGCTTGAGCAGGCGCTGGCCGCGGCACGACGCGACGGCCATCGTCGCCCCGTGGCGGTGATGTTCCTGGATCTCGACCGGTTCAAGAATATCAACGATACCCTGGGTCACCACACCGGCGATGCGCTACTGCTGGAAGTCTCGCGGCGATTGCGGTCGAGCATACGGGAAAGCGATGTCGTCGCTCGCCTGGGTGGCGACGAGTTCGTCGTTGTTCTGACCGGAGCTGACGCTGTCGCCGCCGAACGCATCGCCGGGAAGATGCTGCACTCCCTGACACAACCCTATCACATCGATGGGCAGGGTCTGCACACGACTTCAAGCATTGGCATTGCCGTCTTCCCTGGCGACGGTGAAACCGTCGACCTCCTGATGCGCAATGCAGACGCCGCGATGTATCACGCGAAGGCGGCCGGGCGCAACAACGTCAAGTTCTTTGCTGCAAGCATGAACCAGGCCGCCAGAGACAGACGTCAACTGGAAGAGGATCTCCATCTTGCGCTGCAGAAAAAGCAGTTCGTGCTGCATTACCAGCCACAGGTTGACACCCAGCGCCGCATTTTTGGTACCGAGGTTCTGCTGCGCTGGCAACATCCGGAACATGGCCTGGTCCCCCCGGGCAGATTCATCCCGCTGGCCGAGGATACCGGGCTGATCGTTCCGATCGGGAAATGGGTGCTGGAAACTGCCTGCGACCAGCTCAAGGCATGGTCCGTCGATGCCCGCACCCGCGAACTGCAGGTGGCGGTCAATGTCAGCGCACGCCAGTTCCGTCAGGCCGATTTCATCGAACAACTTCACGAACTGCTGGAGGGTAGTGGTGCCGATCCGACCCGTCTGAAACTCGAACTGACCGAAAGCCTGGTACTCGACAACGTGACCGACACGATCGCAAAAATGAATGCCATCAAACTGCTCGGTGTCACCTTCTCGATGGATGATTTCGGGACCGGCTATTCCTCGCTGTCTTACCTGACACGCCTGCCCCTTGACCAGCTCAAGATCGACCGCGCCTTCGTCAGTAGACTGCCTGACAACCAGAGTGATGCGGTCATCGCGCAAACCATCGTCACCATGGGGCGCAGCCTTGGCCTGAAGGTGATTGCCGAGGGCGTGGAGAGCGAGGCGCAGCGCCAGTTTCTTGACGCTCATGGCTGTCACGGCTATCAGGGGTTTCTCTTTGGTCGCCCCTTACCCGTCGAAGCATTTGAACAGTTGCTGCAATCAGGCAGTCCTTGGGTTACCCGAGGATCAGCCTGACAAACCAGGCGACAGGAGCAGCTTCCTGATTGGCGCCGGCAGCGCTGCAGCAGAGACATCCTCCAGAGGCAACCATTCCCACCGTGCTTCGCCGGCCACAAGCCCGATAAGGTCAACGTCGCAGCGCAACACGCTGATCGTCAGACGAAAATGGGTAAACACGTGCCTGATCGACGGTAGCAGCGACCTGGCCAGGATCCTGCAGCCCTGGCGCTGGGCAAAGTCGTCGGCAGACTCGCCGACCACCACCGGCAAGCTCAGCAAACCGCCCCAGATGCCGCTCGGCGGCAGGCGCTCGAGTAGCACTCGTCGGCCATTGGTGAACAATAGAACGCTGCTGGCACGTTCAGGAAGGGCTTTTCTCACTACCCGCTGCGGCAGTTCAGCCTGCCGACCATCCCGACAGGCGACACAGAGCAACTTCAGCGGACAGGCATCACAGACGGGTTTGTCCCGGGCGCAAACCGTCGCGCCCAGATCCATCATGCCTTGCGCGTAGGCCTCGATGCCGTTTTCCGGGAGCAGCGCTTCGGCGAGTGCCCACATCTCGCGTTCATGCTGCGCGGCGGAGTCGCCGCGCTCGACCCCGAAGCAGCGCGCCAGGACACGCTTGACATTGCCATCGAGGATGGCCGCCCGGCGACCGAAGGCGAAGACGCTGATCGCCGCCGCGGTAGAGCGCCCGATGCCCGGCAATCCCGCGTTGTCGTCCGGATCAGCAGAGAACTTGCCGGCACGATCGGAGAGGACGGTTTGCGCGCAGCGATGCAGATTGCGTGCCCGCGCGTAGTAGCCGAGACCAGCCCACATTTCGAGGACGCTTTCGACGGGCGCTTCAGCGAGCGCTTGCAGCGTGGGAAAACGCGCCAAGAAACGATCGTAGTAGGGAATGACAGTCTGCACCTGCGTTTGCTGCAGCATGATTTCGGACAACCAGATGCGGTAGGCGTCGCGAGTCTGCTGCCAGGGAAGGTGATGGCGACCCTTCGCCTGCTGCCAGGCGATCACCCGACTGGCGAAGTCCAGCCCTACTGTCAGCCGAGGTTCAGCAACCATGCGCAGCACAATCGTGTCGACAGGCGAAAGCTGCGCGGTGATAATTGCGCTCTCAATCTACTTGCCCGCCCCGGACAGTCTGTGGTGTGAAGCGACCTGAATGAACGGCGCAAAAAGCTTGCGATGCGTTTTTTGCTGGCACCATGGCTATGAGTGGCATCGTGGAACTTTCGGATTGCGTTACCAATGGTGAATCCTAGCACGCCCGAACAGCGCATCCGGTTCGCCTGATGCGCCCACCTCTCGACTCTCCCGAAAGCTCGGAAACCGCAGCGACGATTGCCGATCTGCCCTGCCTCGACACCAGGACTGACCCAGCGACAGCGGCGAGCGACCAGATCTGCCGCGACTTCCGCGATGCCCTCGGAAGCTTTGCCACCGGCGTCACCGTGCTTACCACGCAGACACCAGACGGCAGACCGATCGGCGTCACCATCAGTTCCTTCAACTCGGTTTCCCTACAACCGCCGCTGATCCTCTGGAGCCTTGCCTGCGATTCGCCGCGGCTTGAAGCCTTCCGCAATGCCAGCCATTACGCGGTCAACGTACTGGCGGCCGATCAGGAGTGGGTCTCGGACTCTTTCGCCAACCGTGAGGACAATCGCTTCAGCGGCGTGAGAGTAAGCAAAGGACTCGCCGATGTGCCGCTGATCAAGGGCTGCGTGGCCTGGTTCGAGTGCAGCAACGAAGCACGCTATCCAGGGGGAGACCACCTCATCTTCCTGGGTCGCGTCCAGCGCTTTGCCCGCGGAGAGGTCGCAGAGCCGCTGATTTTCCATGCCGGTCGCTATCGGCGATTACGCGGCGACTCTGGCCAATAGAATCACAACGTCGGCAATCGACTTTCCGGATACCACCGTCGAACACGCTCGCTGGGGTGTTCAAGCGCAGCCTTTGTTTTCGACTGGGTATGCTCGCCATTATCTCTCGCTCACAATCACCAATGCCCCCTGGGCCACCGCTTCCGAAGCGCGTGAATGTATTTCCATTTTAGTGTATAAGAGCGATTTTGTTCAAGGAGGAATCGTCAATGGCAAGCTACAGGGAACTACTCGCACAGCGTGCGGTGTTGGAAAGAGAAATAGAACAAGCTCGGCAAGCGGAATTGGCGGATGCCATTGGTCGGGCAAAGCAGTTGATTTCCGAGCATGGTTTAACGGCAGCAGATCTGGGCTTCAAAATGGCCGGATCGACAGCAGGAACGGCGATTGAGAAAAAGCGGACCACGGTTGCCGTCAAATACCGAGGTCCCAATGGCGAAACCTGGTCGGGCCGCGGCAAGGCGCCGAACTGGCTGACAAGCCAGGAAGGACAGGGGCGGCATCGAAACGAGTTTCTCGTTTCCCCGTGACAACGTTCTGTACAAGACATCCAGGGGCCGAAAGCTGAAACGACTCAGCTTTCCCGGTGATACGGCTCTGTTCCCGGCCTGCCGAAACACACCACGAAATAATAATCAGCGGACCACGGCTGAAAGATGAATATCCTGGTTACCGGCGGTAGCGGCTACATTGGCTCGCATGCCTGTGTCGCCTTGCTTGGGGCAGGCTACGCCGTGACCGTCGTCGATGATCTCTCGAACAGCCGGATCGAGGTTATCGATCGTGTGGCACAGATTGCTGGCCAACGGCCGTGCTTTTTCGAGGGAGATGTCCGGGATCGCGAGTTGCTGCGACGGGTATTCTCGGCATCGCGAATTGATGCGGTCATGCATTTTGCCGGCTTGAAGGCGGTCGGTGAATCAGTAGCGCAGCCTTTGCGTTATTACGACTGCAACGTCGGTGGCGCCATTGCACTTTGCGAGGTAATGGCCGAGGCGGCAGTCAAGACCCTGATTTTCAGTTCCTCGGCAACCGTCTATGGCGACCCGGCTTCGGTCCCGATCCGCGAGAATTTCCCGCGCTCGGCGACCAATCCCTATGGCGCCAGCAAACTGATGATTGAAGACATCCTGGCCGACCTGTCGCAGGCCGATCCCGAGTGGCGGATTGCCCGCCTGCGCTATTTCAATCCTGTGGGTGCACATGAGAGCGGCCTGATCGGCGAGGAGCCGACTGGCATTCCCAATAATCTGTTGCCCTATGTTGCGCAAGTGGCTGCAGGACGGCGCCCACAATTGCATGTTTTCGGCAATGATTATCCGACGCCTGACGGTACCGGCGTGCGCGATTACATTCACGTCATGGATCTGGTTGAAGGCCACCTCGCTGCGCTGAATTATCTATTCGACCAGGGCGGTCTGCTGACAGTCAATCTGGGTACGGGTTGCGGGTACTCGGTACTCGACATGGTGCGTGCTTTCGAGGCTGCCAGCGGCCGGCCGGTCCTGTACGCGCTGGCGCCACGCCGGCCGGGTGACGTGGCGGCATGCTATGCTGATCCGCAGCTCGCCGCCGACCTTCTCGGATGGAAGGCCCGGCGTGGCTTAGACCAGATGTGCAGTGATGCCTGGCGCTGGCAGCAGCAGCGGGCAGCGACCTGATTGCCGACCATGGCGACCTACGCGATTGGCGACATCCAGGGCTGCTTCGACTCGTTCCAGCACCTCCTGGAAAAATGCCGCTTCGACCCGGCAAGCGATCGACTGTGGCTGGTCGGCGATCTGGTCAACCGCGGACCCCGGTCGCTCGACACCCTGCGCTTCGTGCGTGATCTCGGCTCAGCAGCGATCACCGTCCTCGGCAACCACGATCTCTACCTGCTCATGGTTGCCGCCGGATCCGGCCGACGCAGCAAGGGCGATACAGTGGACGAGATCCTCAAGGCAGCGGACTGTGAGGAGTTGCTGGACTGGCTACGGCAACGACCGCTCTGCCACCGCGAAGGTGGGTTCTGCATGGTGCACGCCGGGCTATTGCCGCAGTGGACAACCGCCCGGGCACGCGCGCTGGCTGGAGAAGTCGAGGCTGTACTTGGTGGCCCGACCTACCGCGATTTCCTCGCCAACATGTGGGGTAGCGAACCCGCCGCGTGGAGCGAAGACCTCGCGGGCTGGCCCCGTTTGCGCGTGATCGTCAACGCCATGACCAGGATGCGCTTCTGTTCCCGCGACGGTGTGATGGAATTCAAGACCAAGGGCGAGTTGTCCGACGCACCGGCTGATCACCTGCCTTGGTTTGAAGTACCCGGCCGGCGAAGCGCCGCTGACGTCATGGTGATTGGTCATTGGTCAGCGCTCGGACTCAGGGTCGAGCCCAGGCTGCTGGCACTTGATTCGGGTTGTTTCTGGGGCCGTCACCTGACTGCCGTGCGCCTCGATGACCGCGCGGTCTTCCAGGTTGACTGCTCGACCCGTGAGGCCCAGGACCAGACCAAGCGTGACCCCGGCGAGGACGCCTCGGCTCGCCTCTGACAGCGCTCATCGCTTGCCGGCTTGCACCCTCTCTGCCAACACGGCTTAAGATCGCGGGTTGCCGCTTGACCATAGCCTGCTAGAATCCCTTCAGCATTTCCCCCGGAGGGTCGCATGGGCATCGGAAGACCAATCAGACAACGCGGACTGACACCGATGGTCGCCCTGGCGGCGGCGGTCGTGCTGGCAATTGCCGGCTTTCTCGCCATCGGCCATCTGCCAGGCGATGGCAACAAGGAGCCAGGCAGCGATGGTGTCCGCTTCGAGGTCGTCGATGGCGCGCACCGGGACCTCGATGGTTCCCCGGCGCTGGCCCTCTCGTTCAGCCTGCCGCTCGACGCCAGGGCCGATTACGACCGCTTCGTCCAGGTTTTGGAAATGCCGGTCGACGCAGCGAAGACGCCGGCGGCGCACGACGGCGAGGACGAGGCCGCGGACGACCAGGGCGCGGTCTCGGCGTCCGAGATGGTCGGTACCAGCAGCCGGACGCCGGCGGACACCGCACTGGAAGGTGGCAAGCCGGTGGCCGGCGCGTGGGTGGTCGGCGAAAACCCACGCCTGCTGTTCTTCCCGCACATCAAGCCGCAGACTCGCTACGTGGTGCGCGTCCAGCCCGGGTTGCCCGCCAAAGACGGCAGCAAGCTGGACGAGGAAGCGCGCTTTTCGATCAGGACCGCAGCCGTTGCGCCGGCGTTCTACTTCACCAGCCGAGGCATGGTCCTGCCGGCAGCCCAGAGCGGTGGCCTGCCAGTGACGACGGTCAACGTGCCGGAAGTAGACATCCAGTTCCTCAAGGTCGATCCCGCTCAGCTCGCGAAGTTTCTCGAAAGGGTCGTCGCCCGACCCCTTCGCGGAGCATCTGCTGAGGCTGGGTCGGGCGAAGAAGGCGACGGCGAGGACAGCAATGCCGACGGCTATTTCCACAACCCGGGCAGCCGTCTGAAAGGCGCGGTCAACAGCTGGGAGCTTGATCAACTGCACAAACTGACCAGCAGCGTCTTTGTCGGCCGCTTCCTCACCGAACAGAAGGCCAATCGCCGCAGCGTAACCTTCATTCCAGTCGAGACCATCCCGGCGCTACGCGAACCCGGGGTCTACGTGGCAGTGATGTCGCAGCCCAACCGCTTCCGTGGCGACTACCAGACGACCTACTTCTACGTCAGCGATCTTGGCCTGCATCTGCGGCAGTATCCCAGTCGCGGCGCCGACGCCTACGTCAGTTCGCTGACCGACGGCAAGGCCCGGCCTGGCGTCGAGGTGAGCTGGGTCGATGGCCAGGGCAAGACGCTGGCCCGCGGCGAGAGTGACCGTGATGGCAGGGTGGCGCTCGCCGAGCGGCCAACAGGCGCGCATGTGGTAATCGCCAGGAAGGACGGGCAGATGTCGCTGATCGCCCTCAGGGAGCCGGCGCTCGACCTGGCGGAGTACGACATCGCGGGTATGCCGTACGTGCCGGTACGCCTGTTTGCCTACAGCGGCCGCAACCTCTACCGACCCGGGGAGCGCTTCGAGGTCTCCGCCATCGCGCGTGATGCCGATGGTCACCCGGTGCCGCCGCAGCCGATCCAGGCGATTCTTCGGCGCCCGGACGGCAAGGCGCAGTGGACAGCAAGCTGGCAGCCCGATACCGCCATCGCCGGCTACTACCGGCACACCATCGAGCTGCCGGCCGATGCTGCCACCGGTTCCTGGAACCTCGAACTGCGTGCCGACCCGGCGACGAAGCTTGCCGGCACCAACATGCAGTTTGCCGTCGAGGAGTTCCTGCCGGAGAGAATGCAGCTCGACCTGACCACCACCAGCGAACGCCTGAGCGGTGAAGAACCCTGGCCATTCGATGTGAGTGGCCGTTACCTCTACGGGGCACCGGCCGCTGGCAACCGCTTGCTCGGCGTGGTTACCAGCGAGCGCAACCGCAATCCGCTGGCGCCCAAGCTGCCTGGCTTCATCTTCGGTGACGCTGACGAGGATGCCGTCAGGACGCGGAGCGAGCTGCCGGAAAGACAGCTCGACGAGCAAGGCAGGGCCAAGGTCGACGTCGACGTGGATGCAGTCGCCAGGCGCCACTCACCATTCACCGTCCGGGCGACGCTGAGCCTGCTTGAGAGCGGTGGCCGGCCGGTGGTGCGCAGCATCGAGCGGGTCTACTGGCCGGCACCGGTTCTCGTCGGGCTGCGGCCGTTGTTTGTCGGCGCCTACGCGCGCGAGGCTGCGCCGGCCGATTTCGAAGTCGTGCGCGCGGCTGCGGACGGGACGCTGAAGGCCGGAACAGCGCTGCCGGTCCGACTTTTCCGCGAGAACCGCAATTACTACTGGCGCTTTGACGATCAGCGCGGCTGGAATTCGGGATTCACCGAAACCGACGAGCTGGTGACAACGACACTGGTTTCGGTACCCGCCGGCGGGCGCGGCAAGCTCAGCCTGCCGGTCAAGTACGGACGTTACCGGGTCGAGATTCTCGACCCCGAGACCCGGCAGACGATGCGCTACCGCTTCTATGCCGGGTGGTCGGCAAAGGACGACGAAACCCAGGGTGTACGCCCCGACCGGGTAGCGCTCAAGCTCGACAAGGCGGCCTATGCCGTCGGCGACACGGCCCGCCTGACGATCGCCCCGCCGCATGCCGGCGAGGCACTGGTGACGGTCGAGGGAGACCGGGCGCTATGGGTCCGCCGGCTGGCGGTCGGCGCCGACGGCACGACCATCGACATCCCCCTCGACAAGGCCTGGACGCGTCATGATCTCTATGTCTCGGTAATGGTGCTGCGTCCGGGCAACAGTGGCGAGAAGGTAACGCCGGCGCGCGCGCTGGGACTGCTCCACATACCGCTGGATCGCGGCGCCCGAAAGCTCGCGGTCAGTCTTGAAGCCGTGCCGAAAATGGAACCCGAGCAGCCGCTGAAGGTCAGGGTCAAGGTCCCCGAAGCCAGGGGGCAGCGAGCAATCGTGACGCTATCGGCAGTCGACGTCGGCATCCTCAACATCACGCGTTACGCCAGTCCTGATCCTTTCGGCTTCTTCTTCGCCAAGCTGCGTTACGGCGCCGACGCCTACGACGTCTATGGCCGGCTGATCGAAAGGATGGATGGCCAGAGAGGCAAACTCAAGTTCGGCGGCGACGCCGCGCCGAAGCCCACCCGCAGCCTGCCGAAGAAGGTTCGCCTGGTTGACCTGTTCAGCGGCCCGGTAGTACTCGATGACCGGGGTGAGGCCGAGATCTCGCTGGCAGTGCCCGATTTCAATGGCAGTCTGCGGCTGATGGCGGTCGCCGCGACCAATGACCGCTTCGGCATGCAGGAGGCGGAAGTCACCGTCGCGGCACCGCTGGTCGTCGAACTGGCAATGCCACGCTTTCTCTCGGTCGGCGACAGCGCCGTGCTGGCACTCGACGTGCAGAACCTCGCCGGCAGCGCACAGGACGTAAGGATCGCGCTCAGCAACCGTGACGGCCTGTTGATCAAGGGCGGCGAACAAAAGCTGACGCTCAAGGATCAGGAGAAGCGAATCCTGCGCTTTCCGATCGAAGCGGGTCGCGCCATTGGTCTCACCGAGGTGCAGGTCCAGGCCGATAGCCCGCGGGTGAAAATCCGGCGCAGCTTCCCGCTGCAGGTGCAGGCGCCAACGCCGCGACAATCGGTGGTCAAGCGCCTGGCCGTGGCCGCCGGCGAAACGGTCGAGTTGCGTGATGCCGAGCTCGGTGGCTTCCTGCGCGAAAGCGTGTCGGCGACGCTGGCGATTTCGGACCGGGCGCCGATCGACGTCCGCAGCGCCGTCCAGGGCCTGCTGGCCTATCCTTACGGTTGTGCCGAGCAGACGACGAGCAGCGCCTACCCGCATGTCTTCATCGATGAAGCGGCGGCCAGGCAGTTCGCTCTCAAACCCTTCTCGCGGGCGCAGCGTGCCGAGATGCTGGACAAGGCAATCGCTCGACTGGCCGGCATGCAGGCGCCCAATGGCGGCTTCAGCCTGTGGGGCAATCCGGGGGAATACCAGTACTGGCTCTCCGCCTACATCAGCAACTTCCTGCTCGACGCGCGCGAACAGGGGTTCGACGTCCCGCCTGCAGTCGAGAAGCGGGCACTCGAGTTCCTGCTCAAGGGGCTTCAGGAGGGGATTGCCGGCCTGCCGACGGCAGCCGTCAAGTACAACCAGAACTCGATCTGGAATGACACCCGTTACGCCGGTTCCGGTCGCTTCGCGGTACTCGCCTATGGTGCCTACGTGCTGGCGCGCCAGGGCAAGGCGCCGCTGGCGACGTTACGCCAGTTGCACGAGTCCGAAGCGGCGGCCTACTCCGGCCTGTCGCTGGTGCACCTTGGTCTGGCGCTCAAGCTGATGGGCGACGAGACACGCGCCAGGAGTGCGATCGAAGCAGGCATCAGGAAGCCACGCGCCGGCCCGGAGCACGCCTGGTGGGGCGATTACGGCAGCAATCTGCGCGACTGGGCGATGATCTACAGCTTGCTCGAGAAACATCAGCTCAAGCCCGAAGGGCGCGAGGATCTCGTCAGCCAGGTGGCTGGCGCTATGGCAAGCCAGCGCTACTACAGCACGCAGGAGAGGCTTGCGCTGTTCCTGCTCGGGCGCAGTTTCGTCACCGACGCGGGCAAGGAGTGGAACGCCGAGCTGCTGGCCAGCGGGCAGGCTCAGCCGATCGCCGGCAAGGGCACGCAGTTCAAGGCCCTGTCAGCCGGCGAACTGGCCGCCGGGATCAGGATCAGGAACCCTGGCAAGGAGCGCCTGTTCGTCGAACTCACCTTCACCGGCCATCCGCTCAGGATGCCTGCCGCGCGGCGTGATGCCTTCGATCTGAAGCGTGACTGGTTTACTGCCAACGGGCAGCCACTCGGCAATCGCCCGCTGCGCGTCGGAGAAACAGCCATCGTGCGCTTGCAGGTGAAGACCGCCGGACGCCACGCCAACGGCCTGGTGGTGGACCACCTGCCGGCCGGACTCGAGATCGAGAACGCCAACATCGTTCAGGGCGAGCAGTCGGTGGTGACCGTCGGCGGCATCGACCCGCGACAGGCGATGCAGAACAGCAACATCCGTCACGTCGAGTTCCGCGACGACCGCTTCGTTGTCGCCGCCAGGCTCGCCGATCAGATGCCCTTCTTCTACCGCGTGCGGGTTGTCACCCCCGGTCGCTTTGTCGTGCCGCCGAGCTACGCTGAAGACATGTACCAGCCGCAAATATACGGTCTCGCTGGTGGCGACGAGGTGCTGCTGATCAGCGACGGCAGCGCGGAAAAAGACGCCGGCACGAAGAAGTGAGACGGGCTTTGCGGCTGGCGTTGGCCGCCACGCTGGCGCTGTTGCTGATCGCCGACCAGCTTTTTCCGCCACCGCTTCCCGGAGGGTCAGCGCCGAAAGCGCAGGTTGTGGTCGCGCGCGACGGCACGCCATTGCGTGCGTTTCCGGACCGGGCGCACATCTGGCGCCACCCGGTGCAGCTCGCAGAGGTGTCGCCGCGTTATCTTGAAGCGCTGGTGGCTTACGAGGATCGCAGCTTCTGGTGGCATCCCGGAGTCAATCCCTGGGCCCTGCTGCGTGCCGGCGCGCACTGGCTGGAGCATGGCCGCGTCATCTCCGGTGGCTCGACGCTGACCATGCAGGTTGCCCGCCTGCTCGAACCGATGCCGCGCACCCCGGTCGGCAAGCTGCGCCAGGTCGCCCGCGCCCTGCAGCTTGAGCTGCGCTGCTCGAAGCGCGAAATCCTCCAGATCTACCTCAGCCTCGCGCCGATGGGCGGCGTTCTCGAAGGGGTCGAGGCAGCCAGCCGGGCCTACCTCGGCAAGCCGGCACAGCGCCTGACTGCAGCCGAGGCGGCGCTGCTGACGGTGTTGCCGCAGGCACCGTCGAGGTTGCGACCGGACCGCTACCCGCAACGCGCGCGGAGCGCGCGCGACAAGGTGCTGGAACGGATGGAATCACGCTGGGGAGCAGCAACCGTTGCCGACGCCAGGCGCGAACCCGTGATCGCCCAGACCGTGCGCGAGCCATTGCTGGCGCCGCTCTTTGCCGAACGCCTGCGGCGGCTGCAGCCAGGCGTGGCAAGGATCGAAAGCACCCTTGATGCCGGCATGCAACAGACCGTCGAACAGCTGCTGTCATCCCGCCTGGCAGTGCTGCCACCGCGCGTGTCGATGGCTGCGCTGGTAGTCGACAACGGCACGCTGGAAGTTCGCGCCTACGCCGGCTCGGCCGATTTTGCCGACGAGGCGCGCTTCGCGCACGTCGACATGGTACAGGCGGCGCGCTCGCCCGGTTCGGCACTGAAACCGTTTCTCTACGGCTTGGCGCTCGACGAGGGCCTGATTCACTCCGAATCGCTGCTGGCCGACGTACCGCAGTCATTCTCGGGTTACCAGCCGGGCAATTTCCAGGCCAACTTCAGCGGTCCGGTCAGCGCCTCGGAAGCCCTGCAGAAATCGTTGAACGTGCCGGCGGTCGAGGTTCTCGAGCGGCTCGGGCCGCAACGCTTCGTTTCCCTGCTGCGCCGTGGCGGCCTGAAACTCGAGCTGCCGCGGGGCACCGAACCCAATCTCAGCGTCATCCTCGGCGGCGCAGCGGTCAAGCTCGAGGGCCTCGTCGGCGCCTATACGGCGCTGGCGCGTGGCGGGATCAGCGGCCGACCGCGCTTTCTGCCCGATGCCCCGCGCGAAGAGGCGCGGATGATGAGCGAAGGTGCGGCGTTCATCATCCGTGACGTCCTCGAATCGGGAGGCCCGCTAGCTCGGCAGGTCGAAGGCGGCGTCGGCACGCGCCGCGGCATCGCCTGGAAAACCGGTACCAGCTTCGGCTTCCGCGACGCCTGGGCAATCGGTGTCAGCGACGGGTTTACCGTCGGCATCTGGGTCGGGCGCCCTGACGGCACGCCGAATCCCGGCTTCTTCGGCGCCAACATCGCGGCGCCCTTGCTGGTCGATGTCTTTTCGGTGATCGACAATTCGCCACCACCGGCGCGAATTCAGCCGACCAGCGTCTCGTCAACGAAAATCTGCTGGCCGCTAGGCGCCCGTAGCGAGACCACACCGCCCGAACTGTGCCATCAGGAAAGGACCGCATGGCTTCTCAACGACACGGC
>ERZ761603.1034-NODE-1034-length-21818-cov-15.484997_pt1 | contig 21818 bp, 16 predicted proteins | sample MGYA00511879_ERZ761603 | MGnify/ENA primary metagenome ERZ761603 (study PRJEB28899, sample SAMN02850040) | bioreactor sludge metagenome | biome: EBPR Sludge; feature: EBPR Bioreactor; material: flocular biomat | place: Australia: Thorneside Wastwater Treatment... | reverse complement strand
CGCACCGCCGCGCGGGCCGGGTGTCATCGCGTACCTCGGGTGGCTGGCCGCCGCGGCGGCGATCGCCTTCGCCTTCATTGTCAACTACCGGGCCCAACCGCCGGCGCTCACACCATCGGCGCAGCGTGCGGCCCTCATGACCCAACCGGGCACGGTGGTCCTCGCGTGGCAGCCGCAAAAGCCCTTTGACGCCCAGAACGTTTCGGGCGATGTGGTCTGGAACAACGAGAAGCAGGAGGGCTTCGTCCGCTTCAAGAACCTCGCCGCGCTCGACCCGAGCAAAGAGCAGTTCCAGTTGTGGATTTTCGACAAGGCGCGGGAGACCTACCCGGTCGATGCCGGTGTCTTTGACCTCGACAATGCCACCCTCGACCCGGTTACCGGCGAGTACATCGTGAAGATGGATCCGAAGCTGCGCATCACCTCGCCCGCGGCGGTCGCCGTCACGATCGAGAAAGCCGGCGGCGTGGTCGTCACCGACAAGAGCAGGCTGGTCACAGTCGCGCCCGTGCCGGAGTGATCCCGGCCGCGGCGCGGCACGGTCTGAAGCGTCTGCATTCACGCGACAGGTTGGGCGGAGTCTGCCCGATGCGCGGGTCAGTACGTGTTCATCGGCGGGCAGGCGCACACGAGGTTGCGGTCGCCGTACGGGTTGTCGATGCGTGCCACGTGGGGCCAGAACTTGCGGTCGCGCACCCAGGGGAGCGGGTAGGCGGCCTGCTCGCGCGTGTAGGGGTGCTTCCACTGCGTGGACGTCACCATCGGGGCCGTGTGGGGGGCGTTCTTGAGAGGGTTGTCGGCCCGGTCCATCGCGCCGTCCTCGATGGCGCGGATCTCCGCACGGATGGAGATCATCGCGTCGACGAAGCGGTCGAGTTCTTCCTTGGGCTCGCTCTCGGTCGGCTCGATCATGAGCGTGCCCGGCACTGGGAAACTCATCGTCGGGGCGTGGAAGCCGTAGTCCATGAGCCGCTTGGCGATGTCGTCCACCTTGATCCCCGCGCTCTTGTCGAACGCGCGGCAATCGACGATGAACTCGTGCGCGTTGCGGCCGTTGCGGCCGGTGAAGAGCATGGGGTAGTGCCCCGCCAGGCGCTTGGCCATGTAGTTCGCCGACAGGATCGCCACCTGCGTCGCCTTCTTCAGGCCCGCGGCCCCCATGAGCGCGATGTACATCCACGAGATGGGCAGGATGCTCGGGCTGCCGTAGGGCGCGGCGGAGACAGGCCCGATCGCGCGGCTCCCCGGCAACTCGTGCGCGCCGTGGGCGGAACGCCTGCCGCTCTCGGCGAAAGGCGATACCACCGGATGTCCGGGAAGGAACGGCGCGAGGTGGGCCGCTACGCCGATCGGCCCCATGCCCGGCCCGCCGCCGCCGTGAGGGATGCAGAAGGTCTTGTGGAGATTGAGGTGGCAGACATCGGCGCCGATGTCCCCCGGGCGGCAGAGGCCGACCTGGGCGTTCATGTTCGCGCCGTCCATGTACACCTGCCCGCCGTGCATGTGGATGATCTCGCAGATCTCACGGATCGACTCCTCGAAGACACCGTAGGTGCTCGGGTACGTGACCATGAGGCAGGCGAGTGCTGCCTTGTGCTCCTGGGCCTTGGCCCGCAGGTCGGCGAGGTCGATGTTCCCCTTCTCATCGCAGGCTACGGGCACGACCCTCAGGCCCGCGATGATCGCGCTGGCGGGGTTGGTCCCGTGGGCCGATTCCGGGATCAGGCAGATATCACGCCCCGTATCGCCGCGGCTCTGGTGATAGGCATGGATCACGCACAGCCCGGCGTACTCGCCCTGGCTGCCCGCGTTGGGCTGGAGGCTGACGGCGGCGAACCCGGTGATCTCGCTGAGCCACGATTCGAGATCGCGATAGAGTCGGGCGTAGCCGCGCTGCTGGTCCGCGGGGGCGAAGGGGTGAATCTGTCCGAACTCGCGCCACGTCACGGGGATCATCTCGCTTGTGGCGTTGAGTTTCATCGTGCACGAGCCCAGCGAGATCATCGAGTGCGCCAGCGACAGGTCCCGCCCCTGCAGACGGAACATGTACCGCAGCATCTCGTGCTCGCTGTGGTGGCTCTCGAAGACCGGGTGCGTGAGGTAGGTGCTGGTCCGGGCCGCCCACGCGGGCAGCGGCCCCGGCTCGGGGAGCGCTCCCTCGCGCGAAGTATCGCCGGTGACGGCCGCGACCACCGCCGACAGGTCCGCCCGGGTCGTCGTCTCGTCGAAGCTCACGCCGATGGAGCCGTCGCCGAAGTCTCGCAGGTTGATGCCCGCGGCGCGGGCCGCGTCGAGCACGTCCCGCGTGCTTCGCTTCAGGGGACGCAGCCGCAGCGTATCGAAAAAGACGCCGGGCTCGACCTCGCACGAACCGGCCACGCCCCCCGCCAGCGCCCCCGTGAAGCCGCGGATGCGCTCGGCGATCCGGCGAAGCCCCCCAGGCCCGTGGTACGCCGCGTACATGCCGGCGATGATCGCCAGCAGCGCCTGCGCGGTGCAGATGTTGCTCGTGGCCTTCTCACGCTTGATGTGCTGCTCGCGGGTCTGGATCGCCATTCGGAAGGCGGTGTTCCCCAGCGCATCGCGCGAGACGCCGATGATGCGCCCCGGCATCTTGCGGACGAACTCGGGGCGCGTGGAGATGAACGCAGCGTGCGGCCCGCCCGCGCCCATCGGCACGCCGAACCGCTGGGCGCTGCCCACGGCGATGTCAGCCCCCAGTTCGCCCGGAGGGGTGAGCAGCGTGAGGGCCAGCAGGTCGGTGGCCATCACCACCAGCGCCCCCGCCTCGTGAACCGCCTTCACCAGCGGACGGTAATCGTGGGCCGTTCCAGAGGTATTGGGATACTGCACCAGCACCCCGCAGATTTGATCGGGATTCGGGAGCAGCATGTCGGGCTGGGTCGGGGCCGCGGCCTCGCCGCGCAGCGCGGGGGGCACGGGCACGATGCGAAGGTCCAGCCCCATCGACTCCGCCCGGGTCTTCATCACCGCCAGCGTCTGCGGGTGGCAGTCGTCCGCCGCCAGGAACGTTGTCCGCCCCTCGCGCACCGCAGCGCACATCGCCATCGCTTCCGCCGCGGCGGTCGCCTCATCGAGCAGGCTCGCGCCGGCCAGGGGCAGGCCCGTCAGGTCCGCCACCATGGTCTGGAAGTTGAGCAGGGCCTCGAGCCTTCCCTGGGCGATCTCGGCCTGGTACGGCGTGTACTGGGTGTACCACCCCGGATTTTCGAGGATGTTGCGTAGGATGACCGGCGGTGTGATCGTGCCGTAATACCCCATGCCGATGAAGGAGCGAAAGACCTTGTTCTCGCTCGCCATCACGTGCAGGTCGGCGAGCACCTCGTGCTCGCCGCGGGAACGGCCCGAGAGGCCCGCGAGGTTCAGCCCCCGCCGCAGGCGGATGGCCTCGGGCACCGTCGCGTCCGTCAGTTCTTCGAGCGTTCGATAGCCCAACGCGCTCAGCATTTCACCGATCTCGTGCTCGGAGGGGCCGATGTGACGCGGCGCGAAGACATCGGATGGATCGAACAGACCGGCCGGATCGGCCCCTTCGGGTGCGTCTGTGGACATGAGGTCAATCTTGGTAGTGGCGAACGCGGCGGCCGGGGCGTGGCCGGCGGGAGGGGTGGTGGTGGGCATGGATGGGTGCCTTCGGGTGGGCGTTGATTATAGGTGAAAGACGGCGAACTGTCCCTTTTCATCGCGGGCCGCGTATGAAGCCTTCGAACACTTCGGTTCACGTATGATGTTCAAACACGGAGGTCAACATCATGTCCGAACACATCATTAAAATCACCGCCCGCTTTGTTCACGCCGAATCGGGCGACCCGCTCACCGGTGATGGCCTGAAGGTACGGTTTCTCGATCGTGATGCGCTCAAGGATGACCTCCTGGGAGAAAGCCCACTATCCGCCGATGGGCGGGCCGAGGTGCTGACCACGACCAGTTCGTTCCGTTCCGGGCTGATGGGATCCCTGGGTTCGGCGCTCGGTGAGTCCAAGCCCGATGTCTACTGCGAAGTTCTCGAAGGTGAGAGCGCGATCTACCGCACTTGCGTTGCCTGGAATATCGATCCCGAGGCGGTGGATCCCGTGACAAAGCGGATCAACCGGGTGATCGATCTGGGCACCTTCAAGTTCAGGCGGGGCGATGGATTGAACGACGGCCAGACCCCGGGGGAACAGGCGATGCGGGCCCAGTTCTGAGTTCCGCCCCGGTCCGCACCCTCCGAGCGCATCACAACCGCTCGAACCCCGGCAGGTCGCCCACCAGCGGCAGGCAGTACTCGATGAACTTCTTGCTCACGTTGTTGTGTCCGCTGAGGAACTCCCGGGGCATGTGACGTGTCTTGGCGGCCACGGCGGAGAGGTCCACCCGCTTGAACTCGCTGTGGTACGCCTCGCCCTCGCGCTCGCCCATGAACGCCGCGGACCCGCTGCCGGTGCGGACGATCGCCACGCTGCCGTCGGCGTGCCCCTGCAGGGCGAGCATCGCGGCGAATCGGCCCGAGCGCCGGGCCTCGATGCGGTCGATGATGCTGGCATCGGGCCAGCAGCGCTGGACGTAGCCGAAGGTGTCCGCCCGAACGCGAGGGGGCTTGCCGCCCACGGGAGTGAGTTTTTCCTTGAGCAGGTCGCCGAGCTGGTCGCCCAGCGCCCCGCTGCCCGAGAGTTGCACGTTGCCGTGCGCATCGACCTGCGCGTTCTTGATCAGCGTCGCGCCGATGGCCCGTCCCTCCTTGTCCGAGATGCCCTCGCTCACCACGACGTGGCAACGCCCCTTGACCGAGTAGATCGACTCGACATCAGCGACGAACCGGTCGAGGTCGAAGGCGACCTCGGGGCAGTAGATGAGTTGCGGGCCATCGGTCGTGTGCGAGGGCACCTCGTCGAACTCGCGGTCGCGCCGGCGTGCCAGCGCGCTCGCCGCGGTGAGAAACCCCGCGTGCCGGCCCATCACCACGTTGATCTTGATCCCCGGCAGCGAGATGTTGTCCATGAAGTCGGCCATGCAGGCCATGGCCACGAACCGGGCCGCAGAAGGGAAGCCCGGGGTGTGGTCATTCTCGAGCAGGTCGTTGTCCACCGTCTTGGGAACGTGGAAACAGCGCAGGTCGTAGTTGCTGCGCACCGCCATCTCGCGCACAATCCGGCACGTGTCGGAACTGTCGTTCCCGCCGATATAGAAGAAGTACCGCGCATCCTGAGCGCGGCAGGCGTCGAGCACCCGCTCGCAGTAGGCCGTGTCGGGCTTGTCGCGCGTGCTCCCCAACGCCGCCGAAGGGGTGAGCGCCAGGCGGTCCAGGCGATCCTGGTCCGTGTCGGTCAGGTCGATCAGGTCACCCTTCGTCAGACCCTTGACCCCGTGCCGCATCCCCAGGATGCGCGAGATATACCCGGCGGCGTGCAATCCGAGACGGATCCCCTCGACCACGCCCACCAACGACTGATTGATCACGGCCGTGGGGCCGCCCGACTGACCGATCACCGCGTTGCCGCGGATCAACTCTGGCATAACAAACTCCGAAAAAGGCCGTCGCCGAACCTCGGCGCAAGGCCTAGAGCCTACGCAGTCCGGAACTGCTTAGCGTCTCAGGTCAGATTGTCTGTGAGCATCAGCCCCATAACCGGGTGATCTTTTTTGATGAGAAGTCGATGTACAGATTCTTGGAACTGATTGAAAGATAGCCCGAACTCGCTAGAAGTGTTTGTTGACAGATGCCGAATGTTTCGGTAGGCTTTAAATTAAGTGGTTGATACAGGCTATATCAATATGGGAGATTACCCAACACAAACACCGAGAAAAAGCGGACACAGTTATACCGGACTCCAAACGGTTCTCTCTTGTTTTTTCGCGGTTGCGGGGTCGGCCTCCGCGCAGTGCAACCTGCCGCGCCCGAACACGCTCCCGCCGCACACGTTCTTCGAATGCTCCAGCACCACTTTTCCCAACGACTTCCCCGCCTGCGCGACGATCCCGAACCAACTCCTCGTCGGCGACTCCATCGCCGGGTTCGCCGGTTTGCAGAACCCGCTGATGAACTCCTGCACGCCCTATGTCGCCGGCAACGAGCCGGCCACGATTGACTACTGGCGGCCCAAGACCAAGCCCGGTCCCACCAGCGAGTGGATCTGTTGCACGATTAAACTCACCAACCCGCTCCCCAAGGCCGATGCCACGATGTACGGCCTTCGGCAACTCAACGGCAACATCCTCTACGGCAACTACACCGAGATCGGCAAAAGCGAGGAGAGCGAGGACGGCCTGACCATCCGCTTCTGCATCAACAACAAGCAGTACCAACCCCTCTTCAGCGTGGCGGGATCGACCACCCCCGGCGCGCCCTACCAGGGCACGCTCGAGTGCGGGCCGGCGGAGCGGCAACTGCCCCCCGGCGGGCTCACCTCCGGCCCCATCACCCTGCGCGCCGCGCCGGGGAACCACAACGACCTCGACATGGTCGTCTTCGACGCCGAACTCAACCCCATCCCCGGATACCTGCACGACGACCCCGACGACTCGGGCTTCACGCGCTTCTACCCCCCCGGCGAGTACACCGTGGTCGTCAGCGATTTCGACCTCGTCACCAACCTCGCCAGCGATGTGCCCGATGAAGAGTTCCGCGACGGCGCGGTGCTCGAACACCCCAACGGAGTGGTCTGCTCCAGCCCGGCGCTGGTGCCCAACATGAGCATTGTCGTGACCGATTCGGTCGGGTCCTACACCATCCCGGCGAGCAAGGACATCCCCTTCGGGATGGTCTTCTTCACCATGATCGTCCGTCCGCCGGGCCTCTCGCACGAGCCGGGCGGTATCGGCATCATCACCCCGCAGGAGGTTCAGGCATGCCCCGGCACCTCCGTGCTCATCCGTGTGCAGCCCACGCAGGGCGGCTTCCCGCCCGCGCCTGTCTCGGGCGTCGAGATGGATCTGTCGGCCCTCGGCCTGCCCGCGCCCAGCAGTCTCTTCGACGATGGCACCAACGGCGATGAAGTTCCCAACGACGGCGTCTACAGCCTGTCTGTCCCGCTGCTTGCCGGTGTCCCTCCCTTCGAGGGCTTCCTTCCCTTCTCCGTCCACGATGCCATCGGGCGACGAAGCACGGGCGGTCTGTTCATCTCCGTGGGTGCCTGCAACCCTTGCCCGGTCTGCGCCGCGGATTTCAACAACGATGGGGGCATCGACGGCGACGATGTGAGCGCCTTCTTCCAGGCCTGGGACAACGGGCTTGAGTGCGGCGATGTCAACCTTGACGGGGGTATCGACGGGTCCGACATCGAACACTTCTACGCCCTCTGGGAACGCGGCGGCTGCTGAAGCCGTTCGCTCCATGATCTATCTTCAAGATCGATAACGCACCGCCCCGGGAGGGTGCGACTGCGCCGACGCTCGCCGGTATCATGGTGCATGAGCAGCGCCCACGCGCTCTGTCCACGGTGCCACTACGACCAGCGGGGGACCATCGAGACCTGGAACGACTCGTGCCCGCTGCGAGGTCGGTGCTGCGAGTGCGGATTGGAGTACGAATGGGGCGATGTGCTCAACCCCTTCCGAGGCCGATTGCCGGGCCTGGTCGAGCACGCCCGCGGCGTGCCTCAACTGGTGCGCTGGACCTTCACCACCTTCGGTTGGATCATCCTGCCCCACCGATTCTGGAAACGCGTCGAACTTCACCACACGATCAGCCTGCGCACCATCCTGCTCGGGCCGCTCCTGGTGATGGCCGTCTTTCACTTCGCGGCGTGGGTGCTCGCCGTGATCGCATTTCTCTTGACACCCCCCAACACGGGCGGACCTCCCGCAAGTCTCGACACGATCGATGACTGGTGGCTCGACGCCGCGTTGCTCATGGCCGAGCCGTTCGCGCGGGGCGCGACCTGGTACTCGCCTTCGGGCCGATCGATCTACGTCGACTGGACCGTCCTGTTGTTTCTCGATCGGCTTCTGGCGCTGGTGACCTGCGTCCTGGCGTGGCCGCTGCTCTTCATGGTCCTTCCGATCACTCGCCGCGCCGGCAAACTCCGCTGGTCGCACATCTGGCGTGCAGGGCTGTACCCCTTCTGGTGGCTCGTGGTTCTACACATCAGCGACCGGCTCATCGCCGTCGGGAACAGCCTGATCATGATCGTGTACTCCTTGACGGGCGACACGCGAGCATACCAAGTCGCCGAAGCGGTGAACCCGACCGTCGTGTTCCTGGCCAACACGCTCTGGTTCATCGGCCCCGCATGGATCCTCGCCTGGTGGTACGTTGCGCTCCGGCGTGGTTTCCGCCTCGAACGTGCGGGACTTCTGTGGGCCGTCCTCGGCGTGGCCGTGCTCGCCGCCTCGGCGATCATCTTCCTCGGAGGGTGGTATCTCCGGGTCGTGCTCGACCCCTACTGGACGCCGGTCTGATCCGGACCGTGCACAGGCGTGCGTAGCATCACCCATGCGTTGCATGTTTCTCATCGCGCCCCTGGTACTACTTCTTTCCGCGGCCGCCACGACCGCCCAACTCACACCCCAACGTGCCTACTACGGCGTGAATCGACCCATGCCCATGAGTGTGGCGATCCCCAAGGACGTCGAGGGCGAAGCCGCGATCCGCTTGCACGTATGGGGCGAGACCGAGCCGCTCGCCGAGGCCAGCGTCACCAAGGGGGGGGTGGACATGGCGGCGCTCTTCCCCCAGCTCTGGACCGATCCACCGCGCGTTCTCTACGCCCAACTGACCATCGGCGGCAAGCCCATCGGCCCGGCCGTCGTGATGCAGCCGATGACCGTGCCGGCCCAGGCTGTCATTTACAGCCCCGAAATTCGCCAGGTCTGGGGCGTGGACCCCACGACCGGCAAACCGACCTTCGAGGCCCGCACAGGCGATGTCATGTACACCTCACCCCCCAAAGCCTTTGCGGGGTTCCGCGCGTGGGTGGATCAGAACGTGGTCTTCGTCACCGACATGGGTGAGATTGAGTTCCGCATGAGGCCCGACCAGGCGCCCAACACCGTCTGGAATCTCATGGAACTCGTGAAAGGCGGCTTCTACACCGACATCCAGGTTCACCGTGTCGTACCCCGCACGCCCTCGGGGGCGCCTTTTGTGGTGCAGTTCGGCGACCCCACCGGCACCGGCGACGGCGCGCCCGGATATTCCATCGACCTCGAACCCAGCAAACTTCCCCATGATTTCGGCGTCCTGAGCATGGCCCGCGATGACGACCCGGATACCAACGGCTCGCAGATCTTCATCTGTCTCTCACGCGAGGGAACCCAACGCCTCGACGGCAAGTACACCTCCTTCGCGGAGGCCGTGCGCGGAGCCGAGGTCATCCTCGGCCTTGCCAAGGTCGAGACCGACCCCAAGACGCAGAAACCCCTTCGCCCCCCGGTGGTCGAATCCGCCCGCTTGATCGCCGCCGCGCCCTTCGGCACGAGCGCCCCGCCCGTCAAGCCCGGCGACGCGACGAAGGAGCGATGACCCGGCATGTACTACGCGGCGGCACAGGTTTCAGTTCTCAGCATCCACCCGAGATCCCGTGATCGAATCCGCCGCGGACCCCCACACGAGGTCCGCGGCGGTGAAAGCGCCCCGTGTGTGCGGGCGCAGAGAGAGGCCACCCTCTGTTCGAGCCGCAGAGGCGGAATCTAACGCTTCACCCGAAAAAATCATTCTCTATTTCTTGAAGGCGGGATGCCGCTGGTGCGCGATCATGTACCGGCTCCAGGGTGAATCCGGTCTCGGCGGCGGCTCACCGGGGGCCGAAGTTTCCGCGGGGGGAGCGGGATCGGTCACGAGCCGAGTGTCGGCTTTTCTCAGGTCGCGCGCGGTGAGGGCCGCGAACGCGAGCGCCAGCAGGAGCGGCCCGCTGGGAGCAAGTCGCCATGCAATCGAACGGCGTTCGGTCTCCGAAGCCGCTGCGCCTTCGGTGCCGCACCGCATCGCCGACAGGACCACGAAGATCAGCGAGAACGGTTCCGCGTACCGCTGCCACAACTCTCCACCCGCCGAAAACGCGGCGCTGTACCCCGTCAGCGCCGCCAGCCAGATCAGCCTCTGCCGCGCAGTCCACGCGCCCAGCCACGCCGCGACCGCCACCGCGCCCAGCACGCACAGCCCGGCGATCACAGGCGAGATGTGCCCCACCTGAGGCACGTGCAGCCTCTGATGCACCGCCGCGACGACATCCCACAACCCAGTACGCCGCCCCGCGGCGTAATCCGCCGCCGCGCCGACCGTGGTTCGGGGCAGCACGCCCAGCATCAGGCCGATGATCCCTGCCCCGGCGAGCCACGCCGGGCAGCCCGACGCCACCGCCCGGATCCGTGGCCACAGAAACCCCGCGTAGAACAGACTGACCGCCCCGATCACAGCCAACAGGAACGCCGGTCCCGCCGGGTTCGCGGCGCGGTACTGAAACTGGAACGACGGCGGCACCAGCCCGCCCCACAGTCCGTAGAACCCGATCACGATGAGCAGCGCGGGCACGCACGCCAACGCCGCGACCAGCGCCCTGACCAACGCACCCGGCCAGTCGCTGATCAAGACGTGTCTCCACCCGCCGGGCCGTTCGTCGCCGCGTTCATCGCCCAGGTAGGCCGCGGCGATGACGACCCCCGCCGCCCAGAGGTGCACCTGCCTCACGAGCACCAGCGCCGCCAGAACCATCCCCATGAGCAGCACGCTTGTCACACTGACCCGCTCCCGCAAGGCGAGCAGCACTACACCCGCCACGCCCAGCCACGCGGCGTTGTCGGGCAGGATCCATGCCCCGCTTGCGAAGATGTACATCGAGGCTCCCACCGGCAGTACCATCGCCAACAGACGCCAGACCCCTCTTCCCCGAGATTGCGCCGCCAGCACACCGACGAGCGCCGCACCGATCAACGCGCACAGCACCTGCAACCCGCGTGTCTCAAGCCCCAGGTACCGAACCCCCGCCGCGAGTACCAGATGAAAACCGGGTGTGGTCGCCGACAGGTAGTCCGTGACATCAACGCTCGGCCACTGGGCCGCGAAGATGCGCACTGCCTCCTCGTGGTAGAGTTTCTGGTCGTAGGCGACGCGGTGCGGGATGCGCCCCGACGCGATCACCGCCAGAACCGCCGAAGCGAAGATCCCGGCGGCGAGCAGGGGGCGGATGATCCGTGCGTGATTCATCGGGCGATGATTGGCCGCAGACCGAGGCGACGCCGGGGCGGTTCGCGATGCGTGGTGTCCGCGGCCCGGTCAGTCTCTACCCTTGCTCCATGCTCTCCTTTATCGTCCCCGCGCGCAGCCAGCCCGCCGAAACCCGCGATTGTCTCGCCAGTCTTCTCAACGCGGTGCGCGTCCTTGGCATCGAGCACACCGGCGAGTTCATCCTTCTGGATGATGAATCCGAGGCCCAGCACGGCCTGCTCAACCTCTTCAAGGAGTTCCGCAAGGCCACGCCGCAGCCCGTCACCATCGGCAGGTTCAAGCAGCGGCAGCACTACACCGGCGTCTACGCCTACGGCCAATCCAAGGCCAGGGGCGACAACGTCATCATGATCTCCAACGACATGGTCCTGACGCCCCAGTGGCTGCGCACCATCCTCGCCGTCGCCGCGCTCGACCCCACCTACGGCATTGTCCGCGGCACGGCGGACCTGGTCGACAGCCACCCCGAGCACACCTATCCCGTTGCTTTCGAACTCCGCGGCCCCGCGGATATCGAGGCCTACGCCCACTGCATGGAAACGCGGTTCGGCCTCGCCCATACCGTGGACGACATCCTCAGCGGCGATGCTGTCCTCATCAAGCGCGCCCTGCTCGACCGTATCGGCGTCTTCGACCGACGCTTCTACGGCTACTTCAGCGATATCGACTTCGGCATCCGCGCTCAGCGCACCGGCTTCAAACTCGTCTGCGCCAAGGGCGCCTGGCTCCGCCACTACGGCGCGGGCCACATCCGCGCCGATGTGCAGGCGGGAAAATACGCCGAAGAGGACGCCGCCCGCAAGCGCATGGAACTCGTCCAGGCCGCCTTCGTTCACTTCCGCCAGAAGTGGGATATGTCGCTCCCCGAGAAATACACGGTGGACCTGCCGCTCAACATGGAACGCTGCCGCAAGGCACAGAAGGGCAAGGGGTTCGAGTACGTCGCGCCGGTGAAGGATGATCCGGCGTTGATTGAACTCGCCTGATCGGAATACGACCCTCAACGCCGGATGGGATCAACGCGGATCACGACCAGTGTGTGCAGCACAGGGAACTTCACGCGGCACCGGTACACGTCGAAACAGGTGCCCGTCAGCCCATACTTCGCGAGCACAAACCTCACCGCCTCCTGATGCCGCGGCGAACATTCGACGCCGGGTGCCCGATCGTTGGGACCGAACGTCGAGACGCTCTCATGCTGTGCCAGCAGGTCAACCCGGCGTTCCTCGAAGACCCGTTCGGGGTGATGACGACGGCCGTAGACCGCGACCCGAGCCGTGGCGGGTTCGGTCAGCCCCGCGGGCACGAGCAGCTCGATCATAATCTCTTCCACAGGCACGCTTACGAACATGCCGCCCCCCGCGCCGCGCTCCCGCGCATCACCCTCGGTCGCGGATCGCTGAGACAGGTACAGCGTCAGCGCTCCCACGCGACCCGCCGACGGGATCACCATCTCCGTCTCCATCACGCCCGAACGCGCCGGCACGTGCGTCATCTCCGGGAGCGCCTCGCTGCAAAAGGGCGTGAGCAACTCGAAGCCGGGTGTGGGGCCCGGCCCCGCCCCATCCACACCCCCGGTGAGTGGTGCGTTCTCCGCGCCCGGCTTGTGCAGCGGGCTAAGCCACGACGAAATCGTGACAGGTTCGCCCCGCCGCATGCCCTGAAGCCCCACGTTCCCGGAGACCAGGATCGCTTCCAGCGTCTCCCCTTTCGGCCCGGTGGGGCAGTAGATCAGCGTTCTGATCTGCGATCGCGCCTGCACACCCCACAGGTGCGCGCTGCTGCGGAAATGGGCGCGCCGGACCCGAACCTCCGTGCGCTCTCGCCGCTCGTACCCCAGGCCGCTCACCATCGACAACAAGCACGCGCGGTCCCCGCAGTGCTCGACAACCAACGACTCAAAACGCTCGAACGCGGCGCTCACGCGCTCGGCCACCGTCGCGGGAACGCCGCGAGCCAGCGCGGCCTCGGAAAGCCGCGCTGCCGAAGCCAGGGAGGGGATGTTCGCCATCTCACCGATTCCCGAACCGCGGCTCAGTCGGAAGGCCTGCCACGCGAGTTTCTTCTCCACTCCCAGCGCCCGCTCCAAATCCACCGCGCGACGGATCGTGCCCGGCAAGGCGGAGATCAGATCGTTCATCGACGAATGAAGGTCGATCATCACGTCCTTCGCCGCTTCCTCGAAGTGCTCAAAAGGTATTTGTACGGTATTCGGTGTAACGAGTTGACTCATTGCGTTGGTCGCCTTGCCTTCGCGTCAGCGCGAACCGATGATCCTAGTCGTGAGGTTCTTCTGCTTAGACATTATACAGTATGCCGAGAAAGTTTCCAGAAATATCTGAGAAATTTCTTGACATACTTCGGCTTTTCGGTACCATGAGATCGCCGGTCACTCCGGTTTCACTTTCGAACGAAGTCTCGGATTCCACCACATCAAGGGACCACCATGGCACTCCAGCGAACGCGCACTTCTCGTCCGAACGGGTCAACCCAGTCGGGGGGTCTGACACCGAAGCGATCCAGCAGCCTCAAGCGGTTCGTGGGGAACGCAGCCGCCGCCGCCCTCTTCGCGGCCACCGCGACGAGCGCTCCGGCCCAGTACCTCATGATCGGCGACTCGGCCAGCGGGACCTCCAACCCCTCGGGCGCGGCCCGCATCATGCTCTTCAGCGAGGCCGACGGCTCGCTCGTGGATGCGAACTTCATCAGCAACGCGACCTCGCCCTACACCTTTGTCACGCCGAAGGAAGTGGTGCAGGTCGGCAACGAGATCTGGATCAGCGACCAGGTCGCCAACGCGGTCTTCTGCTTCACCGCCACCTACGACCCGCCCAACAGCATCTACCCCGTGTACATCCGCACCATCACCGGCGGCATGTCGAACATGCGCGGCCTGGCGCAGGTCGGCAACCGGATGTACATCACCAACACCGGCACCGCGGGCGGCGCACCCGGCAACGCGATCCTCGTGTACGAAACGAGCGGTGCGTACGTGACTTCGTTCACGGTCGCCGGCAGCAACCCGATCGATGCCGCGGTGCTCGGCGGGCGTCTGCTCATTTCCGACCTGCTCAACAACAACATGCGGCTCTACGAGACCGACGGCACGTTCTTCGGGCTTTTCCGCGACAACTCCGCCTCGGGGAACATCCGTTCCGCTCAGCAGGTCGCGGTCTTCCCCACCGGTCCTTCCGGTGCCGATGAGGTCTGGGCAGCGGGCGGGGGTGGGGCCACCGCCTCGGGCGTCTACCGCTACGACGCCGCGGGTGCGCAAGTCGCGTTCTACAACGTCAGCCTGGGCCTCAAGGGGGTTCATGTACTCGGGAACGGGGATGTCCTCTTCACCGATCAGACCGCCTCAGCCGCCACGACGGGGAATGTCCGCAAGTTCACGCCCGGCGTGTCGGGGGTGACCACCATGCTGGCCAGCGGCACCGCCGCGGGCACCGGCATCGTTCCGCAGTTCATCAGCCGCTTCACACCCGGCCCACCCAGCCCCACCAACCCGTACGGCGCGGGCACCTTCGAGCCGGGCTTCAACCAGGTCGGGGTTCTCGCGGGCACCAGCACCCTGCTGACCGTCACCGCCACGCCGGGCACCACGCCCGCGAGCACCGGGCTGGGCGTCAACGCCGATCTCTCCGCATTCGGCGGCTCAGCGAGCCAGGCCTTCGATCCCCAGGGCAACAACGTCTTCACGTACACTCTTGATGTCCCGGTCACGCAGACCGGCGGCAACTACAACATCCTTCTGTCCATCTCTGATGCCCAATCCCGAGTCGGGGCGGGAAATCTCCGGATGACCGTCGTGGGCGCTCCCCCCGCCGGATACGCCTTGGAAGTGGAGCCGAACGACACGAAGGGCACATCGCAGGTAATCGCGCTCAGCCCCGGCACCGGTATCTGGGGCGTCACCACAGGCACCAGCACCACCACCCCGGGCATCGCCAGTTCCGACAACTTCCTCGTCACCGTCCCGGCCGCGCCGCCGGGCATCTACCTCAACTCGCTCGTCCTCACCACGCCCGGCTCCACCGGGCACACCGGCACCATCCGAGGCCTCACCCAGACCGCGGGCGTGATCAACGCCGGCACCGATGCGGCCGTGCAGACGTCCGGGTTGATCACCGTTCCGGCCCGCATGAGTCAGTGGTACGGATTCGGCAAGCAGGAGCAACTGCACTACCGTGTTACCGGAACCGGCGCACCCGCCACCGGGGCCGAGTATCTGGCCACCTTCCAGTCTCAGCCGGTCACGCCGACGGTGATCCCGGTCAACTTCGGCACCAACACCGACACCACCATCTCCATCTCGCGGACGGGCGCCAACACCCAGACGCTCGACTTCTGGGTGTACGATGCCGACTACGAGCCCGTGCCCTCCGGCGGGTACGAAGGCACCACCACGTTCACCCGCACGTTGGCGCCCGGCGCGTACTACCTCGCCCTGTCCAACACGAACGTCGCCAACAACCAGCCTACGCCTGCTGATTCACCCAATCGCGCGAGCGCGGTTCTGGATTACCCGAATGCGATCCTGAACAGCACCCCGGGGACCGTCACCGGAACACCCCTCAACATGAACGTCTTCATCAGCCACGCCGGTGGGACACACACACTGGAGGTCGGCAAGACCAACTCCTTCGAGATCATGTGGTTCAAGTTCTACGTCGGATCTCCCCAGGACCCGCAGGTGGATGCCTCCGCCGATCCCAATCCCGTGATCGCGTCCGACACCCCGATCCCGGGCGGGGGCTCCACCGTGCTCAGCGCCGCGATCACCCCCGGCAACAACCCGCCGAGCACCGGCATCCGGGTGTTCGCCGATCTGCAGACGTTGGGCGGGGCCTCCAACTTTGAACTGCCCCGCGCCTTTGGAGAGACGTACGCCACCACGCTGACCATCGGTGCCGGCTTCACGCCGGGCACGTACTCCATCCCGCTGACCGCCACCGATGCGCAAGGACGATCGAACTCCGAGAGCGCTTCACTCACTGTCCTCGCCGCGCCGCCCGCCGGCTCCGTGCTCGAAGTCGAACCCAACGACTTCAAGTCGTACGCCACCCCGGCGATGCTCGCCTCGGGCCAAGGGGTGTACGGCTACTCCACCGGCAACATCCCGGCCTCTCTGAACTCGGACAACCCCGACTACTTTCACATCCAGACCGCCGCGGCCGTGCCCGCGATCTATCGCCACCGCATGATTCTGAGTACCAGCGGCATCGCGGGACACACGGGTGTGCTGCGTGGTCTGCGCCAGACCGACGGCGTCATCTCGCCCACTATCGATTCCGCCTTCCAGACCTCGATGGACGCGTCGTCCCCGCCCCGGTTCAACCAGTGGTACGGTTTCGGCCGACAAGAGATGATGTACTACCGCGTGTACGGAAACGGGAGCACCACCCAGGAGTACCTCTCCACCCTCGAGTCCGAACGCGTCGCGCCTGTTGTGGTCCCCGGCACCATTCCCACCGGTACCATCACGATCTCTCGGGGCGTGCTCAACGTCAGTTCGCTGGACATGTGGCTTTACGACGCCGCCCTTGAGCCCATCGCCGAGGGGGGAAACCAGGGCAACGGGCAACTCACCCGAACGCTCCCGGCGGGAACCTACTTCCTCGCCGTGTCCGACGTCAACACCGCCAACGACCAGCCCAGCCCGCCCGATTCGGCTTCCCGCGGCAGTGACGTGCTGGAGTTCCCCGGCGCGATCGCCAATAGCAGCACCGTCGGCGGCATCGACATGAGCATGACGATCGAGTTTGCAGGGGGCACGGCTCACGCCGGCGGCTCCAAGGCCGGCCCCTTCGACATCGTCTGGTACCAGTTCACGCTCGCCGACGGCGCGTTCTGCCCCGCCGACTTCAACGGCGACGGCGGGGTCGATGGCTCGGATGTCGAGGCGTTCTTCCGCGCGTGGGAGAACGGCTATCCAACCGCGGACGTCAATCTCGACGGCGGCATCGACGGCTCCGATGTTGAGGCGTTCTTCCTCGCATGGGAAGCCGGCGGCTGCTGATTGACTTTGAGGTGAACGTATCCGAGGCCGGGCTGTGCGTGAGCGCGGCCCGGCCTCGGTCACGTAGTCGCATGATCCATCGCGTGCTGCGCCGCTGCCTTGATGTCCGCCAGGTCCTGCTTGACCATTTTCTCGCACACGCCCCGCACCATCCAGCCCATCAGGAATCCCATGAACTTGGCGGGGAGTGTCAGCGGACGACCGCTGAACTCCATCTCGATCTCGCTGCCCGCGCCGGCCGGTCGCACGCTCATCACAGCACGGTATTCGCTTCCGCCGCTTGTGGAGACGAGCGTGTACGAACGCCCGGGCTGAAAGTCGATGACCTCCATCGTCTCGGTCGCTTCCACGCCGAACACGATGCGAGTCTCCCGGAACCGTGTCCCTTTGCCCACGGGTCCGTCGGTGAGCATCTCTATCTTCCTGATCCCGCGGATCCGCCCGGCCGCTCCGGCAAAGTCGCTCATCACGGAAAATACTACCGACGTCGGGGCACTGATCCGCTCGCTCGCCACGATCCGCATCGCCATCGCCGATCCTCCCGTTGAACGAACCTCGCTTCCAATCAGCCACGTGCGCCGCGGGGCCGTGAAACGCGCCGCGCGTCCGTTCTATTCCCGCTGATTGCCCGCCGAGTTCACCATCACCGCATTCGTCGGGTAGCGCTTGAGGGCCGCCAGCAACTGCTCCACCTGCTGGGGTGGGGGCATCTGCATCAGCCGCCGCCGCAGCGCCGTGACTGTTTGCAGTTCCTTCTCGCCCATCAACTTGTCTTCTTTCCGAGTCCCGCTCTCGGCCAGGTTGATCGCGGGGAAGAGCCGCCGCTCCGCGATTCTTCGATCGAGGATCAACTCCATGTTGCCGCTGCCCTTGAACTCCTCGAAGATGACCTGGTCCGCCGCCGAGCCGGTGTCCACCAGGCAACTGGCGATGATCGTCAGGCTGCCCGCCTCTTCCGTGTTCCGCGCGGAGCCGAACAACTGCCGCGGCACTTCGAGCGCCTTGCTGTCCAGCCCGCCCGTCATGGTGCGCCCGCTGCCCGCGAAGCGCCGGCTGTTGTTGAAGGCCCGGCCCACCCGCGTCAGCGAATCGAGCAGCACCACCACGTGCTTGCCGGCTTCCACCATCCTGCGGCAGCGCTCGATCGTCGTCGTCGCCACTTCGATGTGCTTGTCCACCTGGTGGTCATTGCTGCTGGCCATGACTCGGCAACGCAGCGCCGCCGGCGAAGGCGCGGGAGTCTCTTCGGGCGCCACGTCGAGCGGCGGTGAACCTTCTTCACCGCTCATCTCCGCCACGGCCGCTTCCCCGCGCGCGATCAGATCGGGCGGCGCCAGACTTTCGATCACCGCCGCGAAGTGCCGCTTGAAATCCGTCACTTCCTCCGGACGCTCGTCCACCAGCAGCAGCACCAACTGCACCTCCGGGTGGTTCCGCAGGAGCGCCGTGCCGATGTCTTTGAGTAGCGTGGTCTTGCCCGCCTTCGGCGGAGACACGATCAGCGCCCGCTGCCCGCGCCCGATCGGGCAGAACAGGTCGATCAAGCGGCAACTCGCCGGACAGCCCGGGTATTCGAGTGTCAGCCGCGGCTGCGGATCGATCGAAGTCAGGTCTTCAAACCGTCTCGCGTCCGGCGGCAGGATCAACGGGTTCCCATCCAGGTCCACCGGCATCGTCGAGGGCCGCGCCCCACCCGCCTGCCCGTTCTGATGTTGACCCTGGTGCCCACCCGCGTGCCCGGGCCGGTGCCCGTGCTGCTGGCCGGGTCGGTGCTGCGGGTGAGAGTGACCGAACCGCTGGCCGTCTCCACCGCCACCGCCTCCGGGACCACCACCGCCGCCACGACGGCCTCGCCGCCGTCTTCTGCGTCCTTGCCCCTGTCCGAAAGAGTCCATAGTGATTCACTGCTCCCGCACCGATTCTGAAGTGAGAATCAGTGCCGATACACATCCGCTTCAGGCTGGCAAGCCCTCTCTGCGGCCAGTTTGTTCCGCCGACTGAACCGTGCCGGGATGCTCACAAGCACAGACGCGCACTCGAAGTTTCCCTCCGGTGCGCCGAAATCCCTCCGAGGCCGATTGTCCACTCCACTTCCGGGATGTCACTATCACCAGAGCGGAGCGACCGCCGCGGTAGACCGCAGCACATGGCACGCGGGGCCAGCGCCCCGCCCATTCCCGGAATCGCTCCCGGTAGGGTAATGAGAGGGGGGTCGGCGGTCAAAGTCAAGAAAGAACACCCCTGTCATTCAAAACGCGGCATCCCAACAAGTGATGGTTCTGCGCCGCACAAGTGCGAAGGCACCTTCCCTGAATGATCCGACCACGCCGGCCGGCGCGGCCCGGTTTCACCGACATTGCCATAACGAAATACGCTCGGCGGTCAATGCCTTCGCTTGCCGTTGCCTCAGGTCGCTTTCTTGCCAAGCACTTTCGCGATGTCGAAGTCGATGAAGTCCGCGTGATGGAAAATCCAACTCTCGATCGTGCGTTCCACCTTATCGCCCTCGTGGCTGTGTGTCGCCACGATATGCATCACCTCCGGCGGGATGCCGTGCTTGTAACAAAGGGCCACGCCGCTGAAGGGGTGGCGCAGCATCTCGCCGTAATAGCCCTTGATGACCCTGCCGGCCGCGTCCTTATCAAACTCCAGCATCTTGCCCACGTCCGCCAGGAGGCTGCCGGCGATGAGCGCATCGAGGTTCACGGGGACGCGATGGCCGAAGACCTCGCCGAGGACCTTTGTGATGGCGATGCACTGCTTGCAGCACGAGTTGAGGTGCTCCACGAAGCGCAGGTCGATTTTCCCCGCCAGGAGCGTGAACGGAATCGCCCTGATCTCATCGAAGGTCCACCCCTTGCCGCCGCAGCCCGAGGTCAGCGCTTCATCCCAGACCGCCGCGACCTTATCGCGCAGCGCCGCGTCCTTGATGTGCATGAGGTCGGGGAAGAGCGTGGCGATGTCGGCAACGGAGTATCGGTTGGCCATGATCTCATGATATCGCCACGGCGGGTCGTCACTGCGGCGTTTTTCGCCAGGAGGCTCTGATCGCGGCCCGCGCCGCGGCGAGGGCCTCATAGTCCAGCACACGGCCCCCCGTCTCCGTCGCGCGCATGGCCGCCGCGGCGGGGTCCGCGAAGGCCACCATGCCCGAGGCCATCGGTGTGGGCTGTCGGTCCGGCTCTGAGAGAACATACGCCGCGGTCTGTGCTCCGATCCAGCCGCCCGCGCCGTAGTCACGGGCGAAGGCAGCGATGACGGTCTCATTGGCGTGCTTGGCACGGTAATCAAAGAGACAGCACAGATCATCGAAGATGCGGTGCTCACGCCGGCGGTCAATCTCCGCCAACAGCGCCGCGGCGCACCGATCCTCGGCGATCAGCATCCCGCACTCGGCGCATTCATCACGGCCCAGGCGCAGTTCGGGCGGGCCGTTCAGCTCGGGGCCGCCGCACCCCGCGGCGAGCATCGCACCCGCCACGCAGAGTCTCCAACCCACCGTTGCGGCTGCGCGCTTCATACCGGGTTCCTCCTCGAAAACACGACCCCCGCGAGCGCCAGCGGCAGGACGATCCACGCCGCGAGGTCCAGCCCGAAGTACAGGTGCAGCCGTGCACCGTGCTCCTCCGCCGCGTACAGGCCCACCGGCCCCAGCACGTCGAGGGTCGCCTCGCCGGCGTGCAGCGACCACATCTTGAAGACCTGCAGCGGGTTGATGAGACTCAGCAGATACAGCGTCTCGACACGGAACTTCATCGAGAGCGTCCCCGCCATCAGCCCCAGGTCGGAGACAAAGACGAGCAGGAGCCAGATGAAGACGCCGGCGCCGATGGCCGCGGATTGTCGCCTCACCACCACCGACAGCAGCGTGCCCACAGACAGCATGCCCAGCGCCAGCGCGATCGACAACCCCCCGAGCCACAGGATCACACCCGGCTGCGCGCCCCGGCCCGAGAGCGCGACCACGGTGGCGCACAGCCCCAGCCCGAGACAGATGCACGCGACCAGCGCCCCCGCAGCGCCCAGATACTTGCCCAGCAGCGCCTCCCACCGGCCCAGCGGCTGTGCCAGGAGATACGCGAGCGTGCCCCGCTCACGGTCGCCGGCGACCAGGCCCGCCCCGGCCGTCAACGCCATGAGCGGCACAATCAGCAGAACGATGTTCACCAACCCCGCCGCGGTCCGGCCGTACCCGGCCAATCCGCCACCCGCCGAGACGTACGACACGCTCAGCCCCAGCGCGGCGAAGGCCAGGGTGTAGAGAATAAACCAACGGCTCAGGACCGCGTCGCGCAGTTCCCGCCTCGCGATAAGCCATCCGGCGCGAAGCGGGCCGGGTGAATACTCACGGAGTGAGTGTGTGGCGGCCAGCGTCGTCACGGGTGCCTCCCTTCTCGACCGTCCGAGAGATCGAAATCCGTCACCGGCACGCCCGCTCGCGTCAGCGCCTCGAAGGGCGCCGCCTTGCGACCCTCCCTCACCGGCACGATCACGCCCACCCCGTTCAGGCGCGGATCGAACCCGCCGATGCGCAGCGACTCCATCGCCTGCGCCCGCGCTGAATCGGGGATGTGAAGATGAAGACTCGCGCCCGTCGCCGGGCCGGGCGCGAACTCCGCGGCGGGCGCTTCGCCG
>ERZ761603.1033-NODE-1033-length-21820-cov-41.051045_pt1 | contig 21820 bp, 17 predicted proteins | sample MGYA00511879_ERZ761603 | MGnify/ENA primary metagenome ERZ761603 (study PRJEB28899, sample SAMN02850040) | bioreactor sludge metagenome | biome: EBPR Sludge; feature: EBPR Bioreactor; material: flocular biomat | place: Australia: Thorneside Wastwater Treatment... | reverse complement strand
GAACCGAACGGCTATCTGCACTTCGGTCACGCCAAGTCGATCTGCCTGAATTTCGGACTGGCACAGGATTACGGTGGTCGCTGCCATCTGCGCTTCGACGATACCAATCCGGAGAAGGAGGAACAGGAATACGTCGATTCGATCGTCGATTCGGTACGCTGGCTGGGTTTCTCCTGGGAAGATGCGGCTGTGGAATCGGCTGAAGCCGCGGTGCGGGAATGCAACCTCTATTTTGCTTCCAACTATTTCGACTGGATGGTGGAGTTTGCCGAGTACCTGATTGCCAGCGGCAACGCCTACGTCGATAGCCAGAGTGCCGACGAGATGCGCGCCACGCGCGGCACGTTGATCGAGCCGGGTACCGATTCGCCCTTTCGCCAGCGTGGCGTCGAAGAAAACATGGACCTCTTCAAGCGCATGCAGCAGGGCGAGTTTCCTGATGGCGCGCATGTGCTGCGTGCCAAGATCGACATGGCGGCGGCCAACATCAACCTGCGCGATCCGGCGATCTATCGCATCCGGCATGCCAGTCATCACAACACCGGTGACCGCTGGTGCGTTTATCCGATGTACACCTATGCCCACCCGATCGAAGATGCGCTGGAGAACATCACCCACTCGATCTGCACACTCGAATTCGCCGACCAGCGGCCGTTCTACGACTGGGTGCTCGAGCGCTTGGCCGAAGGCGGACTATTGCAGCGCCCGCTACCGCAGCAGATCGAGTTCTCACGCCTCAACCTGACCTACATCGTGCTCTCCAAACGCAAGCTGATCCAGCTCGTCGAGGAAAGGCACGTTGCCGGCTGGGACGACCCGCGCCTGCCCACCCTGGTCGGCGCCCGTCGTCGCGGTTATCCGGCCGAAGGTTTCCGCCTGTTCGCCGAGCGCGTCGGTGCTTCGCGCTCGGATTCCCTGATCGAGTACACGCAGCTCGAAGATACCATGCGCGAGGTGCTCAACGACTCGGCCGAGCGGCGCATGGCGGTGCTCGACCCGCTCAGGCTGGTCATCGACAATTATCCGGCCGGGCAGAGCGAGGATTGCCATGCCCCCAATCATCCGCTGAGGCCCGAGATGGGCAAGCGTGTGATGCCTTTCGGCCGCGAGTTGTGGATCGAACGGGAAGACTTCATGGAGCAACCGGGCAAGGGTTATCATCGACTCTATCCGGGCAATCTGGTTCGCCTGCGGCATGCTTACGTCGTGCGCTGCACGGGTTGCGAGCGCGACCAGAACGGCGTGGTCAACGCGGTGCACTGCGACTACCTGCCGGACTCGAAGAGCGGCAGCGCCGGCGCCGACAACTACAAGGTCAAGGGCAACCTGCACTGGGTTTCTGCGGCGGCGGCCTGCCTCACCGAGGTGCGGCTATACGACCGGCTGTTTGTCGTCCCCTCTCCCGGTGCCAGGCGCGAAGGTGATCCCGAAGGCATCGAGCGTGACTTCCGCGAGGACATCAACCCGGGCAGCATTCGTGTCATCGAAGCCTGGCTTGAGCCCTCGCTGAAGGAGGCGCGTCCGGAAGATCGCTTCCAGTTCGAGCGGCATGGCTATTTCGTCGCCGATCGTGTCGATTCGCAGCCTGGTGTGCCGGTCTTCAATCGCACCGTCACGCTCAAGGACTCGTGGTCGAGCAAGCCCGGCCAGAGGAGGTAGGAACGGCCGGCAATGTGGTCAGCAGTTGATCCGGGGCGGGCGCCAGGCTCTGGCGCCCGCCCCGGGGTGGCCGATGTCAGCCGCCTGGCTGGAGCAGTTTGAGCACCTTCTCCGGTGGCCGGCCGAGCACTGCCTGGTCGCCACGCACGACGATTGGCCGTTCGATGAGGATCGGATGCGCGACCAGCGCGTCCAGCCATTCGTCTTCGCTGAGCGAACGCCCGGCGTAGTGCTCCCTGAAGACGGCCTCCCCGCGCCGGACCAGCGCCGCAGCCGGCATGCCGAGCTTGTCGAGCAACGAACGCAGTTCGTCCTTGCTCGGCGGTGTGCTCAGGTAGTCGATGATTTCGGCGGCGATGCCGCGTTCGGCGACCAGCTGACAGGTGGCACGGCTCTTCGAGCAGCGCTTGTTGTGATAGATGCGGACGGGTATTGTGCTCATCGGCTGCCTCGTGAGGAAAGTGTGATCGGAAAAAAGGAGGCCGCTGTCTGCTGCGACCGGCGCTAACGCCAGAGGCTGAGCGGCGGGTCGGTGATGATTGCACGCAGGATGTCGCTGCGCGAGACGAAGCCGACCAGTGCCGCGCTTTCGTTGACGATCGGCACGCCGTCGATCTGGTGCTCGAGCATCACCTCAGCGATGCGCCGAATGTCCGTCACCGGGTCGGCGCTGACCACCGGTGTGCTCATCACGTCGCTGACCTGGCGCGCCAGGACGTCGCGCGCGCCACCCTCATCGACGTTGAGTGCGGTCAGCAGATCCCGCTCGCTGACGATGCCGACCAGCTGGTAGCCGGGATCGAGGACCGGCGCCTGGTGAATGCGCCTTTCGAGCAGGAGCCGCCAGGCGCGTTCGACGGCGTCGCGGCTTGACACCGAGACGACCTGCCGCTGCATGATCTGGTAGGCGTGATAGAGCGGGCCACGATCAGGTTCGGCGCGCAGCATTTCGCGGTAGGCGCCGAGGGCCTGTGCAGTCGGGGCGTTGAACGGGAGACGTGGCTCGTCCCCGGCAATCGGCCGGATCGCCCTGCTGTGGAGAACGCCGGGCAGCTCCTTGAATCTTTCGAATGTGCCACGGAAGATCGGGCCACTCAAGCCATACACCGAGAACACGCTGTTCTCCTCGTCGGGTGCTTTGGTGCACCTTGCCCGTCGATCGTTGCCGCCCTTGACCTGGCGTCAGCCGGGATGATCCCCGTCCGGCCACGGTCTTTGCTGACGATGTTGCGGCTTGCCGAACCGGGCGGGGGGCTTCCCCGAAAGAAGCAAGGCCTCGCCAGAGCGTGGCCTGTGTGTCGCAAGGCTCCCCGATTCTAGCGCGACTTCCGCTGCCGTGCTGCTGCCAGGCCGAAGAAGCTGATCGCCAGGAGAAGCAGGGTGTCCGGCTCGGGGACGAAGCTGGCCATGGCTGCGGCAAGCAGCTTGTGCCCTGCTGCGGTCGGATGAATGCCGTCCCAGAAGAAGTAATCGTCGCAGTTCGCTCCGACGATCGCCGAACAGGCGTTGGCCGCATCCGTCAGGCCGTAGGGATTATTGATCGGGTCGGCCCGCACCGCCATGCTGACTCCGGTAATGAAGCCGAAGGCGTCGAAGATGCGGACGCCAGCTGCGAGTTCATCGTCGAGAGCCTGGCGCAGGGACAGGTTCATCAACTGCGATACCGTTGCACCCAGCACCCCCGCGTTCTGTGCCAGGATGGCGGGCGCCACCCCGGCGTTGGGTGTGTTCCAGACGACGATGTCATGCGCTCCGGCCAGCAAAAGCTGGTCCACCATCCCTTCGACGTAACCCGCATAAACCGCTGCGCGGGCCTGGATGCCTTGCAGCACCTCGAGCTGCGTCTTGCCGGCGGCAATGTCCTGGCCGGCTGCGGAGATGCTGTCACGTGCGTCGTTTCCCCCACCGGCCACGACATACAAGGCGTCAGCCGGTGCCGCCGTCTGGTTCTGGGCCAGCGAGGCAAGAAAGCCCGCCACCTGGGTGCTCAGACTGAAAGGAAAGTTCGAGACGACCGGCCCGACCCGAGCCCCCGCATAGGCGTAGTTCGTTCCGCCGAGGTTGGAGGCCAACGCTCCGCCGCTTCCGATGTGCGGGGAGCTGGCGAAGGTTTCTGCCCACACCGCTCCGTTCGAGTAGCGACCGCCAACCGGTGTGCTGTACGGAAAATCCGGGATGAAGGTATTGCCCGAGGTGGGTAGCGGCGTGCGCAGCGTACCGGGTGGCAGGGGTGGTCCGACCACGTAGTCGAAGACGAATGCGTTGTTGCCGCTGTCGGACAGGCTGTCGCCAAACAGGAAGAGATTCGAATAGGCCGCCTGTACCCCGGCCGGAACGGTCAGGCAGGCAATGGCCAGCGGCCAGGCCAGCAATTGCCGTTCGACCAGCCGTATGACGGCTCTCGCCTGCGGCAGGCAGTGCGCAGCGAGCCGCTGCAGTACGTTTGTGCCGGTCATGTCCTGGTGCTGATTGATCTCCCCCACTCTGTGTTCCTCCTTCGGTAATAAGCGTCTTGAGCGTGCCAGGAAAAATAGCCGACCGCGATCACGCGGTCGGCCGATCTGTCTGCCTTTCTGTGAAGCAGTACACCAGATTATTTTTTTGTCGATCGGAAGCACAAACTGCGCCATACAACACAAAGACATGATTTATAGATATTGTCTGGCCATTCTTCCAGCCTTCGGAGGAGCGGGTGTAAAAAAATCCGACAGCCAGCCGGGCGAGGGTCGGCTGATGGGGCGAGCCTCTCGCTGGCATCCGGTGGGTCGATCCCAGCGGGATGGTCGGTGTCGCCCGCTCGCCCATTTCGATCGTGCGCAGATCCGGACCTCTTGCCGCTTGGCCCATCCGTATCGCCTTACTCGGCACGCAAGGCTTCGACGGCGTTCAGACCGGCGGCTCGCCGGGCGGGGAGCACTCCCGCCAGCAGGCCAATGGCGATCGCCAGTCCTTCGGCCAGTGCGACGAAGCTGAGCGGGGTGTGTACCGGCAGGGCGGGCAGCAGCAGGTGGATCAGTTGCGCCAGCCCGATTCCGAGCAAAAGGCCGAGCAGCCCGCCGAGCGCCGAAAGTGCGACCGCCTCGCCGAGAAAGAGACCGAGAATCGTGCGGCGTGGCGCGCCGAGGGCGACCAGCAGGCCGATTTCCCCGGTGCGCTCGGCCACCGCGATGGTCATGATGGTGACGATGCCGACCCCGCCGACGAGCAGCGAGATGCTGCCCAGCGCTCCTACCGCCATGGTCAGGACGTCGAGGATGTTTGACAAGGTGCGCAGCATGTCTTCCTGCGTCGTGATGGTGAAGTCTTCGCGTCCGTGGCGCGCCTTGAGTGTTGCCGTAACCAGCGCGCTGACTGCAGCGGCCGGGACTCCCTCCTCATAAGAGAGGTCGATCTTCATGATTCCGTCGCGGTTGTAGAGTTCGAGCGCGCGGGCGGTCGGGATGTAGGCCGCGTCGTCGAGGTCGATGCCGAGGAACTGTCCCTTCGCTTCGAGAACCCCGATGACGCGAAACTGCAGGCCGCCGACACGCACCCGCGCGCCCAGCGGGTTGTCGCCGCCGAACAGCTCTTCCTTGAGTTTGGCGCCGAGCACGAGGAAGGCACGTGCGTTGTCGGCATCCTCGGCGGGCAGGAACTGACCGCTGCGTACCCGGATGCTGAACACCTTGAGCATTGCCGCGCTGACCCCATTGACGGTGGTCCGGCGCAGGCGGCCATTGGCGTTGACCTCGGTGTTTCCCCAGACGGTGGCGGTCATGCCGGTGATGTGCGGCAGATGTTCGAGGGCACGCGCATCGTCCAGGGTCAGGGGTCGTACCGAGGTCGGGATGCCGGTCGGTGCGTGGCCTGCGGTTCTGGTCTTGCCCGGTGAGACGCTGATCACGTTGGTGCCGAACTGGGTGAACTCGGCGAGGACGAAGCGGTGAATACCCTCGCCGATCGAGGTCAGCAGGATGACGGCGGCGATGCCGACGGCAATGCCGAGCAGGGTGAGAAAACTGCGCAGCCGGTGCGCGGTGATGGCGCGCAGGGCGAGTCGGAGCGAGTCGCGCGGGCGGATCATCGCGGTCTGCCGGGATGGCTCAGCGCTTCGACAGGGACTGCACGGGGTCGAGCCGCGCCGCCCGGCGCGCCGGCAGGACGCCAAAGGCGATGCCGGTGGTCAGCGCCGTGCCCAGTCCGGCCAGTACCGCCCAGTCGGGCGGGAAGGCCGGAAAGGCGGGATACAGTTGCCGGATGATCGCCGCGCCCAGTTGGCCAAGGGCGAAACCGAGCAGGGCGCCGGCCACCGACAACATGGCCGCTTCGGTCAGAAAGGCGTTGCGGATGGTCGCTCCAGTTGCTCCGAGCGCCTTGAGCAGGCCGATTTCGGCCGTGCGCTGGGTGACCGAGACGAGCATGACGTTCATCACCAGGATGCCGGCAACGGCCAGGCTGATCGCCGCGATGCCGGCCACGGCAAGGGTCATCGTGCCGAGCAGGCGGTCGAAAGTGGCGAGTACCGCATCCTGGGTGATGATCGTCACGTCCTGTTCGCCCTCGTGGCGCAGCCGGATGATTTCGGCAACCTGCGTCCTGGCCGGCTCGATCGCTTCCCGGCTGGCCGCCTCGACCAGGATGCGGAAGAGGGTGTTGCTGTTGAACATGGCCTGCGCCAGGGCGACCGGAACGATCACCAGTTCGTCGGTATTCATGCCCAGCCCCTGACCGGTCGAAGCGAGAACGCCGACGATGCGAAACCGTCGGTCGCCGACGCGCACCAGTTGGCCGAGCGCCTCCTGCTGGCCAAACATCTCATCGCGAATGCGGGCGCCGATGACTGCTTCGGACACGCCGCGTCGCCAGTCGCCCGCTGGCAGGAACCGCCCTTGCGCCAGGGCCAGGCGGCGCACTTCGATGAAGTCGGCGGTGGTTCCGGCCACCATGACCTCGCGCAGCTTGCCGCCAGCGCTGATCTCCGAGGTGCCGACGGCGAGCGGCGCGACCCGGTGCACGGCGCTGGCGCGCCGCAGCGCCTGCGCATCGTCCACCGTCAGGTCACGCGGTGTACTGGTGATGGCGTTGCCCGGGTTGAAGCCACCGGTCTGTGAGCGACCGGGCAGAACGATCACCAGATTGCTGCCGATCGAAGAAAACTGGTTGAGCACGTAGCGGCGCGCACCGTCACCGAGCGCCGTCAGGATGACCACGGCGGCCACGCCGATGGCCATGGCCAGGATCAGCAGAAGGGTGCGCAGCGGATTGCCGGTTGCCGCATCACGGGCGAAGCGGATCAGGTCGGGGGCGCGCATGGGTTGGTCTCGCTGTCACGCCGGCGGTCGTGCCGTAATGCGCCGTCCTCCATCAGCAGTTGCCGGCGCGCGCGCGCGCCCAGCACGCTGTCGTGGGTGACGACGATCAGGGTGACGCCATCCTGATTGAGTTGCTCGAGCAGGCGAAGCACTTCCTCGCCGGTCGCCCGATCAAGGTTGCCGGTCGGCTCGTCGGCGAGAATCACTGCCGGCCGCATGATGGTTGCCCGGGCAATCGCGACGCGCTGGCGCTGGCCACCCGAGAGCTGGTCCGGACGGTGATCGGCCCGGTTGCTCAATCCATAATCGCTGAGCGCCCGGCTGACGCGCGCGGCGCGTTCGGCTGGTGGCAGGCCGGCCAGCACCATGGGCAGGGCGATGTTCTCGGCGGCGGTCAGCCGGGGCACGAGATGGAAACTCTGGAAGACGAAGCCGATTCGCTTGCTGCGCACGCGCGCCTGCTCTTCGGCCGACAAGGTGGTGACGTCGCGCCCTTCCAGACGGTAAGTGCCGGCATCGGGCCGGTCGAGCAGGCCGAGCAGGTTGAGGAGCGTCGACTTGCCCGAGCCGGAAGGCCCCATGACGGCAACGTAGTCGCCGGCGCCAATGCTCACGTCAAGCTGGCGCAGCGCGTGCACATTGCTGTCACCGAGGTGGAAGACCCGTTCGATACCCGACAGCTCGATCAGCACTGCAGCCATCAATCACTTGCCGGTTGTCGGCTTGTGGTCCTCGACATAGTGCGCGCCGGGTTTGACCCCGGCCCGTTCGAGCGAGGTGACGACCAGTTCGCCGACCTGCAGGCCATCGATCACCTCGGTGAACTCCCAGTTCGCCAGTCCGGTTCTCACCTGGCGCTCGGCCAGCCGGCCGTCGCTGTCGGCGACCAGCACGCGGCCGCCGGCGAGCAGCGCCGACGAAGCGATGCGAATGACGTTTTCGCGGACCGCGAGGATGACTTCAAGGTCGGCGCTGTAACCGACCAGCAGCTTGCCCGGCGCGCTGGGGTCATTGAAGGTCGCCTCGATATCGACCGTGCGCGCCTGTTTTTCGACCGCCGAGACGTAGGGCGCGATGCGTCTGACCGTGCCCGCGAAGGACCGCCCGGGCAGCGCGTCGAGACTGATCCGCACGGGCTGCCCGGCGGCGATCCGCGGCGCGTCGACTTCGTCCATCGGTGCCTTGACATAGAGGCAGGAGTCGTCGATCAGGTCGATCGCCGGCGGGGTCGGCACCCCGGGTGGCGATGGCGTCGAGTATTCGCCCACTTCGCCGACGATTTTGGCGATGGTGCCGGCGAAGGGCGCGTAGAGCACCGTTCGCCCCTGTTCGACGTGGCTCAGCCTGACCCTCGCCTCGGCCTGGGCAACGTCGGCCTTGGCCGCAGCGCAGCTGGCGCGTCGGGCCCGTGCCTCGCTGCGTGCGTTCTCCTCGCGGGTTCCCGAGACGAAACCCCGGGCGCGCAGTGCCGACTGCCGTTCGGCTTCCCGTTCGAGGTTGGCCGCCATGATGCAGGCTTCGGCGACGCGCTGGCGGGCTGTTGCGACCTGTGCCGCAAGCCAGGTGCTCTGCGCCTGTTGGTCGTCGTTCCAGAGTTTCATCAGCAACTGGCCCTTGCTGACCCGGTCCCCTTCCTTGACAGCCAGAACTTCGATGCGCCCGCCGGTGATGGTCGACAGCCTGGTGCGCTGGCAAGCCTCGACCGTTCCCGCACGGGTGTTCGAGATCGTCGCTTCGACGAGGCCACGTTCGATGGTCTTCAGTACGACGGCGACCGGCTCCGGCCGGGTGACCCACCAGACCACACCGGCAATCAGGAAAACGGCGGCCAGAGCGATCAACAGGCGGCGGCGGACAGGCGGTGGCATGCGGCGGTTTGGCAAGGGCTGGAGGTTGCTTGCGTCAGGGTGGGGATGGCGTCGTCAGGCGCAGGCATCGCTGGCATCCAGCTTCTACTTGACCCTCCCGCCGGTTGCCGGGGCACTGCCCAGCTCGCGCAGTTGGGCCAGCTTGGCCTTCATTGCCTTGTTCGAGGCATCGAGGCGGAGCGCTTCATCATAAGACTGGCTGGCCAGCCGGACATAGACGTCGCCCAGGTTCTCGCGCGCCAGGGCGTATCCCGGGTGAGTCCTGATGGCCATTTCGAGCAGTTGACGCGCCCTGTCGTACTGTTTCTGCTGGGCATACAGCACGGCCAGGTTGTTGTAGGGTTCCGGCAGTTCGGGATAGTCCTCGCTGATCTGCGTGTATAGGGTGATTGCTTCGCTCTGGCGACCCATCTCGGTGAGGATCAGGCCTTTGAGGAAGCGTCCGTGGAGCTCTCTCGGTTTGCCCGCGATGGCCAGCTCGACCTTGTCAAGGGCCTGTAGAGCCTGGCCCTGTTTCAACAGACGCTCGGCTTCCGCAAGCTCGTCGGCGACCGCGGTGGAAACGCAACAGCCGACCAGCAGGCCGACGATCAAGGCACGGAGCGATGCCGAAAACTGCTTCGGGAGGGTCGAGAGCATACGTGGGGTTCACCTGGCCAGGCAGCGGATGGCTGCCGCATGAGCGACGAATTCTAACAAGAAGTCCCGGCAAACCAAAGCAGCCGGGAATTCAGCCGCTAGTGCGCTTGTTTGCGACCGATGGCGCGCGCCGGGCAGCCGATTCGCCCGGCTAGCCGGCTCACTTTCTGCGGAACAGTCGCTCGGCGTTGCGGAAGGCGATCTGTTCGGCCACGTCGGGTGGCAACTGTGCCAACCAGGTGCGGTAGGTGGCCATGATGTCGCCGTAATTGTTCCAGCGCTCGTCGATCCAGGTGTCGGAACCAACGAGAAAACGTTCCGGGTACCTCTCGAACAGGGTCTGCCAGTCCCGGGTGAGCTTGCCGTTGCCGTCCGTGATGCCGTGGCGGTAGGAGAGCTCGCACCACAGGTTGGGATACTTCCGCAGGAAGTTTTCGACCCTGGCCGGCTCGGTCGAAAATCCGGTGTGCGCCCAGATGATCTTCGCCCCCGGGTTCTGGCCGAAAAGGATTTCCAGGGCCTCGTCATCGGCGTGGGCGTGCAGGTAGAGACCTTGCCTTACGGCAAAGTCGACGGTTTTCCTGACCTGTGGCCCATGGGCTGCCTGGCCTGCCAGGTGAAACTCGCCGATACCCTGGTAATAGCCATGCTTGAACTCGCCGACGATCAGCTCCGTGGTCTGCGGATCGTTCATCCAGGTCTGTACGTCGCTGCGCGTCCGATAGGGGCGGATGAAGGGTACCACCCAGAGATCCTTGGATTTCGCCTCCTGGAGCGCGCGCGTACCATCGTTGGGGTGGCTGGTGGCGAGGATGCCCATGATCCTCTGTGCGCGGAACAGGGCATGCAGCCTGGCGAGTGGGAAATGCGCTGCCGGTTCCCAGTTGTAGTGCAGGTGAGCGTCGAACAGGGGCAGTGGCGGATCCGCTTCGCCGCTTCCCGCCGCGTGCGCCATACCCAGACCGAGCGAGCAGATCGTCAGCAGGGACAAGAGGTGACGGGCTGGCATGGTGATCTCCTTTCGACGGGGACGGTGCAAGCGTGCGGGGCTATCGGTAGCGAGCCCGGGCTTGCCAATAGACGGCAAGTCACGTCGATCGTTTCGGCGTGCCGAGCGCCGGCGGTTTCCGGGAGTTGCCTTGGGCGGGGAGCGTCGCGCCCTGCCGGCTGGATACCTTCCGCGACCCTGTCGATACAGACGTGCTGCCAGCACGGATTGTTCACTGTTCACTGCACGAGGCGGTCAGGGCGAAAAGACGCTGCAGGCGTCGTGAGCCATGCTTCTTTCGTGCGGCGGAGCGCTACCGGAGTTCGCCGGGAGCCACTCGCTGCGGCGAGAGGCTTCTGCAGTGCCTTGTACCGTGCGATCTCCTGGTAGAACAGCGGCAGGTTATGCTCGTGCCGCGCGCAGTGGCTACCCGGGCAGTGAGGTGCCCCGAACAGCACGACCCGGGGCAGGCGCGGATCTGCTGCCTGCGCCAGCATCTGCAGGATGACCAGGCCGCCGAGGCTGTGGCCCATCAGATGGATGTCGATCGCCTGGGTTGCGCCAATGAAGCGCGCCAGGTCCAGCGCATTTTCGACAGCGTGCAGCGCACGCTCGGGTAGGCGAAGCGCAGCGCGCGGTGGCCGCGACGCCGCAACCAGCTGCCGTGCAGGCCGAACACCGCTGCCGGGGTCCACAGACCGTGCATCAGGATCACCTTTGCCGCGCTCGCACCCTACTTGCGCAGCACTGCTTTCCAGTTACGAAAGACGTCGAGGTCGACCCCGTCCGGGTAGTTCAGCAGACCGGGGGCGAAGCCCTTCTTGCCCCGTTCTCCGTATTGCCAGATGATTTCCTTGGTCTTGCGATCGATCACGACGACGCGGTCGTTGAGATCGTCCACCACCAGGATGTCGCCGGTGTCGGGCAGTTCCCGGGCAATCGAACAGTGGTCGAGCATCTTGTCGCCGTCCTTGACAAAGTAGTCCCAGGTGATCTTGCGTGTTGCCGGGTCGAAGATCACTACCCGGCCGGGCTTCCAGAAGTCGGCGACGATGACCTGCCTGCCGTCCACTGTCGGGAAGGCGTCGGAGGGATAACGGATGTTCGGCGCCTTGACGCTCCACACAACCTGACCTTCACGGGTGATGCGCGAGATCCACGCACCCTTGATCTCGGTGACCAGGATGTCACCGTTTTCCATCGGCGTAGCGCCGTTGGGATAGGCCAGTTCGTGCGGCGGATCATGCCGGCACTTGCCCGGGGTGCCCCACTGGCTGATCACCTTGTTGTCCTTCGGATCGATGATCAGCACCCGGCAGTTGCGAATGTCGGCCGTGATGAAACGGCCATCGGCCAGCAGGTGAGCGTCGTCCGGGTAGTTCAACAGGCCGTCGCTGCTGCCGCGGGTGTCCGGTATGCCGTAGGTCCAGGTCAGTGCGCGCTTCTCGTAGTCGACGATGTGCACGTCGAAGTTGTCTTCCTCGCTGACCGCCAATTGTTTGCCGTCGGCCGAGAAGTTGACGTCTTCGTTGCCACGGTAGACCTTCAGGTTGGGCGAGGGAAACTCCCAGACGATGCTCTTGTCGGGAGCCACTTCGAGCAGGCGGTTGTTGCGTCGGTCGGCGATCACGATCGGGTAGGGCAGGGGTTTCCCCCAGGATGCTACCGGGGTCTTGCGATTGCCGGTCACCGGCGGGATGGCGGGCAGCGTGACGCCGCTGGAAACCATGCCGGCACCGGTCATTTCGGGCGTGACCTTGACTTCGATACCGGCCGCCTGGGGCGGTTTCTCGGCTCTGGGTGTTACCGGCGAGGTCTGCGCTGCCGGCGACAGGAGCATGCTGATGATGGCGAAGGTCAGCGCCGTCATGCCGCAGCCGCTCGTGCGCCGGGCGGCCGTGCGGTGATTCGGCGACGCTGAAGGTGACGGGATTCGAGTCTGCATGTGGCCTCCCTGGCGCGATGGCTAAGTGCGAAATCCGGAATGATTATTCAGCGTCTGGCGCCGGCCGATCTTGATCTGCAGCAAATCAGTGTCGTTCAACGCGGGATTTTGCGATCAAAGGCTTTCCACAACCTGCCGCCCGTGCAAGGGCTGGACGTCACGGGAATTGTCGGGAAAGCGGGCGCGATAGCGTGCCAGTTGCGCGGCCGAAATCTCCAGCGGCTGCTTGAGGATGATCCAGTCGACACCCTCGGTGCACGGCGGCCCGGTGAGCGAACCGCTGTAGCGGTAGTAGCCGCGGTTGGCGGGCAGCAGACGACCGGGATCGACCGTGATTCCCGGTGGCGCATGATCGCCATCGGCAGGCGCGGGGATGAGTGGCATCAGCGAGCGCAAGAACGGGTTCTCGGCGCCCAGGCGAAACAGTACCACCACCGCCAGTAACTGCCCGGAGGCGCTCTTGTGCAGCAGATGGGCGGCCATCGGGAATGGTTCGCCGGCGATGCGATCGCCGCTCGGGGTGTGGAAGTGAAACTGTTGCAGGACATAACGCTGGCCGCCGATGGACAAGTGGTTGCCCCGGCCGAAACGGACGCGCGCCGTGTGGCCGTCGTCGGCGATGAGCAAAGGCGCGCTGCGGTACGCGAAGGCGAGACCAGGCAGCTTCTGCCGTTGGCTGTTGGTGATGTCGATCGGCGATTGCCGGCGCCCGCTGTCGCAGGTCGCGGCCCAGGTGGTGGCCGTGCACAACAGCAACAACCCGAAGCAAACCCTGATCGTCACGTGCAACGGCAGCTTGGTGGTGCCGGGCATCGTTTCCGGCTATCTGGTCAAGGCCATGAACAGCTCCGGCAACTTTGCCGGCAAGCGCTCGACATGGTCGATCACCGAATATCGTCGGCCGAAGATGTCGCTCACGTAGTCATCCGCCTTGCGGTCGAGACTGATGCAATGGGTGAAGATGCCTTGCCGCTCGAGTTCGCTGACCGACTTGCGGGCGTCCTCGATCAGCAGCCGCTCGTCCGGTGTATCGACGTCGGCTGGCTGTCCATCGGTGAGGATGAGCAGCAGTCTCTTTTCGGCTTTCTGCGCGGAGAGGTAGTGCGCGGCATGGCGCATCGCCGCACCCATGCGTGTCGAGTAGCCGGCCTGCATGGCCGCCAGGCGACTCTTGACGGTTTCGCCCCAGTTCTCGCTGTAGCCCTTGAGATGCAGGTACCGCACGTCGTGCCGGGTATCGGAATGAAAGCCGGCGATGGCCAGCGGATCACCGAGTTGTTCGATCGTCCAGGCGAGCAGCGACACCGCCTCCTGGCTCAACTCGAGGACGCTTTGTTCGCCGTCGCCGACCCGGACCTTGTCGCGCAACGACTCGGAGAGGTCGAGGAGGAGGAGCACCGCCAGATTGCGACCGCTGGTGCGATGGCTCATGTTGATCCGCGGGTCGGGGTAGGTGCCGCCCTTGAAATCGATCAGCGAGCGGATGGCGATGTCGAGATCGAGTTCACTGCCGTCTTCCTGGTAGCGGATGCGCGTCTTGTCCTGCGGTCGCAGAAGGTCGAGCAGACGTTTCAGCCGCCTGGCCAGCACGGCGTGTTTGGCGAGGAGGCGGTCGATGGTGGCGGCATCGCCACTCGGGTGCAGCGATTCGTAGAGGCTGACCCAGTCCGGACGGTAGGTCTGGCTCTGGTAGTCCCATTCGGGGTAGTGGCGCGGCGGCAGCCGGTCGGGCTCGGTGACGGCTGCCGCCGGACGGTGCTGCTCGAACATCTCTTCGTCGTCACTGAGTTCGTGGAAGCGCCAGAGGTGGCGATTGTCGTCGCGGTAGTCGATCTCGGTGTCGGTGAAATGAACCTCGGCCAGTTGGTCGCTCTGGCGTCGTGTCCGGGCGACGAAGGAGAGCGCCAGCGCGGCGATTGCCGCGCTGCTCGAATCTCCCTGCGCCAGGGTTTCCTGGAAACGGCGGACGAAATCGTGCAGCGCCTCGTCCCGGTAGCCGTGTTGCGGGTCGAGCAGGGCGCACGAGAGCATCGCCAGGCGATGACGCAGGCAGGACTGCGTTGCCGGATCGCAGGCGCCTTCAACCGGCCGCGGGTGCAGGGCCAGGAAGCTGCGGCGCAGGCCGGGGTACCGGCGCAGGATCAGCGCGTCGATGCGGCTGTCTTCGAAGAACTCGATGGTCATGCGCTGTTGCGGGCTGAAATTGTCGGCGAACATCGGCGTGCTCCAGCGCCGATGGCCGGCGATGTGCGCCAGAGCGGCTCGGTAGCGGTCGATGCCGCTGACGCCGCGCGCATCGTCAAGCGCGTCGGGCAGCCGTATGCCGGACGGGTCATCATGGGGGACGCTGCGGCCTGATTGGTCGAGGCTGGTGGTGAAGGGCACCAGTTGCGCGCTGGTCTGCCACATGCCGCGCAGATAAAGATCGAGCCGCCGTTCGTTGTCGACCAGCAAGGTGCCATGACGCTCCCGCTGCAGCACTGCGCGGCTGTCCGGCGACTGCAGGCTGAAATAGGCGTGCTGGCGCTCGGGGTGCTTTGGATAGTTGCGGATTCCATAATCGACCCAGTTCTGCAAGCCGGCGATGGTCAGTGCATTGAGCAGCAGAGGTGCCTGGATGAAGAACGCGGGTAGGCCGGGGCTGGCGAAAGTCTGATGAATACCATGCACCGAACCGGTGGTCCGTGCCATGAAGTCCAGCGTCAGGTCCAGGTAGTGCTGCATCTGCTCGCGTGCGGCGAGGCGGCGGGCGACAGCCGCCAGTGTCTGCAGGAAGGGGGTGATCGCCTTGCCGTTGGGGGACTTCCACAGCGTGCGAATGGTGTGTTCGATCGCCGGCAGCGCGTCCTCGCCGAGAAGGCGGGCGATCGTTGGCCACTCTTCGAGAAACAGCAGCAGCGGTTCGACGCCGCGTCCCATGTGGCCCAGAAAGCGCGCGCAGTCGAGATAAGCGTCGATGCCTGCCGGGGAGAGAACGGCCAGGGCGTCGAGCAGGCAGGGCTCGAAGACTTCGGCAAGTTGCGGAAAACGGCAATCGAGCCGCGCGCGGTACGCTGCCAGACGTTCGCCCCAGGAGCTGTCCGGTAAGCCGCTGGTCGACATGCCGGGTCTCGCCGCCGCCTATGCGAAGGTCGCGTCGATCGCGTGATCGAGCGTGTCACGGATGTCGCGGTCGTCGGTGATCGGCCGTACGAGCGCCATGCGGCAGGCGTCGCCGGGGCTCACTCCACCCTTGATCAGGGTCGCCGCATAGACCAGCAGGCGGGTCGAGATGCCTTCGTCGAGACCGTGGCCCTTCAGTCGCCTGGCGGCAGCGCCGATGCTCACCAGTTGCGCAGCGGTGGCGTGGTCGATGCCGCTTTCCGTGACCAGGATCGTCGTCTCCAGTTGCGCTTCCGGATAGTCGAACTCGAAGGCAGCGAAGCGCTGCTTGGTCGACTGTTTCAGATCCTTCATCAGGCTCTGGTAGCCCGGGTTGTACGAAATGACCAGCTGGAAGTCGGGGTGGGCAGGGATCAATTCTCCCTTCTTGTCGAGCGGCAGGGTGCGGCGATGGTCGGTGAGCGGATGAATGACGACCGTCGTGTCCTGGCGGGCTTCGACGATCTCGTCAAGGTAGCAGATGGCGCCGATGCGCGCAGCGGTGGTCAGTGGTCCATCGAGCCAGCGCGTACCGTTGGCTTCGAGCAGGTAGCGCCCGACCAGATCGGAGGCGGTCATGTCTTCATTGCAGGCCACGGTGATCAGCGGCTTGCCGAGTTTCCACGCCATGTACTCGATGAAGCGCGACTTGCCGCAGCCGGTGGGTCCTTTGACCATCACCGGTAGCCGTGCCGTGTAGGCGGCTTCGTAAAGCGCGATTTCGTTGCTCTGTGGTTGGTAGAAGGGTTGTTCGAGAACCCTGAACTGCTCCTTGTCGGTCATGGATGGTCTCGCAGTGTTGGGTGTGCTGGGTGCCGGGCGCTCAGCCAGCGCCGCCGGCTTTGCTCGAGCGCTGCGGCGAGCCGGCTTGATCGGTCAGCGATGGGTGCCGAGTTTTTCACGCCAGCCCGGATAGAGCTTGTCGGCGTCGCCGGGGAAAGACTCGAAGGCACGCGCGAATTCCTGGTGCTCTCTGGCCCATTCGATCGGGTCGGCGCCGGTTTTCCAGCACTCATAGGCCTGGCGCAGGGAGATGGCCCCCGCCGCCGGGCTGTCGATGTGTCCATAGGAACCGCCCCCCGAGGTGTTGATCACGTTGCCGTGGCCGAGGTTGGCGAAAAAGCCTGGCAGACGCAGAGCATTCATGCCTCCGGAAATGATCGGCGTCGTCGGCTTCATGCCGTACCATTTCTGGTAATAGACCGGACCCTGATACTCGTCGCGCTCGATGACATAGGCGATGGCGCGATCGTCGGCACTACCTTCCATCTTGCCGTAACCCATCGTCCCGACGTGGATTCCCGAGGCACCCTGCAGGCGGGACATCTTGGCCAGCACGTAGGCATCATAGCCGCGCTTCGAGCTTGGTGAGGTAACGGCGCCGTGCCCGGCACGGTGGTAGTGCAGGTACTGGTTCGGGTATTGCCGGCGCGCGGTGGTGACCATCCCGGGGCCTCCGACATAGCCGTCGACCAGGAAAGCGACCTTGTCGGCGTCGGGTCCGAAGGTCTCGAGAATGTAGTCGGCTCGGGCGCACATCTCGTAGTGATCATCGGCGGTGATGTTGGCCGAGAACAGTTTTGCCTGGCCGGTTTCATCCTGTGCACGCTTCATCGCGTCGTACACCAGGGGCATGACCTTCTTCATCGGTGCAAAGACCTGGTTGCCCTGCGGTTCATCGTTCTTGATGAAATCGCCACCGAGCCAGAACTGGTACGCGGCCCTGGCGAATGGCTCGGGACGCAGGCCGAGCTTGGGCTTGATGATCGTGCCGGCGATGTAACCGCCATCCTTGATCGGCCGCCCGAGCACGCGCCACATGTCCGAGATGTCCTTGGCCGGCCCGTCGAAGAGCTGGATCGCCCGTTCGGGCATGTAGAAATCGTAGATCTTGGCGTGCTCGATGTCGCCCATTCCCTGGTTGTTGCCGATCACCAGGGTGAGAAAGGAGACGATCATCATCCGTCCGTCGGTAATGTTGCGGTCGAACAAGTCAAGCGGGTAGGCGATGCGCATTTCTTCGCTCGCCTCGTCGATGTGGTACACCAGTGCATCAACGCCGCGCGTGAAGTCGTCGGTGGTGCAAACCTCGACATTGGTGCCGGTGGAAGACTCGGCGGCGAAGTGCGCTGCCGCAGGCAGATAGTCATAGCCCGCCTTGGGCTTCATCTTGTAGGCCACCAGGATGTGCCTGCCCTCTTTGATCAGGTCCTCTTCCCTGAGGCTGAGGTCGGCGTAGCGATTCGATTGGTCCATGCATGTCTCCCGTGCAAAATGAGGGTGAAAGTATTCTCCGTGACCTGTGCGTCAGGCGGTCTCTCTGACGCAGCAAAATCGGGTTTCTGTTCTGCGCTGCCACTGGCGCAGTTGGGCCAGGTCGACGCAGTCGCCGGCCAGCCGCTGCCCGCCCAGATGGCGTGCCGGCGCACCGGGTTCGCCAAGGTCCGACACGACGCTCAGGGCGCCGGAAAAATCGTCGCCCTCAGTATAGGAATTGACGGTAATCACCGCTGGCAGGCCTGCCGCAGTGGCGGCGGCAAGCCCGGGCCGGGAATCCTCGATGGCCAGACAGGCCTGCGGTGGCAGGTGCATGCGCTCGAGGACCCAGCGATAGATGTCCGGGGCGGGCTTCTTGTGCGCCACCACGTCGCCGGCGCCGATCAACTCGAAGAGCGATGTCGCTTCGGCACCGAGGCTGGCGATCAGCAGACTGTCGAGACTCGAGCGCGTCGTCGTCGTCGCGATCGCCAAACGTACGCCTGCCGCGCGCAGTTCGCGTAGCAGTCGCAGGACGCCTGGTCGCAGGCCGATTTTTCCCGCCTCGACGAGTTGCGAGTAGAGCCCGCACTTCAGTTGATGCAATCGGGCGATGGCCCTGTCGCTCCCGGGCTGGCGCAGCCAGTCGGGTGCGTGCAGGCTGGCGAAGTGACGAATCCGCTCTTTCCCTCCGGTGATCGCAAGCAGGTCGCCGTAAGCGGCGACCGACCATTTCCAGGCGAGGCCCGACTGTGCGAAGGCGAGGTTGAAGGCCAGTCGGTGACCCTCTCGCTCGGTGTCGGCAAGCGTTCCGTCGACGTCGAAAACGACTGCCTGCAGGGTCTCTGCATCCAGTGGACCTTCGGTGTCAACTCCGGTTACGATTTGCGGGGGAAGGATCATCGTGTTTTCGCTGCCTGTCCAAGTGCGAACAGTGTAGGATCGACAATTGATTATTAAAAGTTAAACTTTATTCGACTTATTGTTAGGTTTTATTATTTAATTTTGCGAGCCAGCGACCCTTGATCGTCACCCTGTGCGCTGGTCGTGCTGTCCTCCGGTTTCGGTTCACCAGCACCGTGACGGGGAGTGGCCAAAGCGCCGCTTTTGGCGGATAATCTGCACATGCGACTCAACCTCTTCTGCCGGATCGGCAAAACATCGTGCCCACTACGTTTACCCCCTTGACCAGTGTCATCCGCGCCCTTGCCATGGACGCGGTGCAACAAGCCAACTCCGGTCACCCAGGTATGCCGATGGGAATGGCCGAAATCGCGGAAGTCCTCTGGCGCCGCCACCTGCGCCACAACCCGGCCAATCCCCAGTGGCCAGATCGTGATCGTTTCGTGCTCTCGAATGGCCACGGGTCGATGCTGGTCTACGCACTGCTGCATCTCACCGGCTATGATGTTTCGATCGACGATCTGAAAAAGTTTCGCCAGTTTCGCTCGAAAACCCCGGGACATCCGGAAGTCGGACATACCCCGGGCATTGAAACCACCACCGGGCCGCTTGGTCAGGGTCTCGCCAACGCCGTCGGCATGGCGATTGCCGAGCAGATTCTCGCTGCCGAGTTCAACCGCCCGGAACACGAGATCGTCAACCACTCGACCTATGTCTTTCTCGGCGATGGCTGCCTGATGGAAGGCATTTCGCATGAGGCCTGCTCGCTTGCCGGGACGCTCGGGCTGGGCAAGCTGATCGCCTTCTACGACGACAACGGGATTTCCATCGACGGGCATGTCGATGGCTGGTTTACCGACGATACGCCGAAACGATTCGAAGCCTATGGCTGGCAGGTGATTGCCGGCGTCGACGGGCACGACTGCCATGCGATCGACAACGCCGTACTCGCCGCGCGCACCGACCACACGCGGCCGAGCCTGATCTGCTGCAAGACACGCATCGGACTCGGCTCTCCGAACAAGGTGGGCAGCCACGAGGTACACGGCGCGCCGCTCGGAGCGGCCGAGATTGCCGCCACTCGCGACCATATCGGCTGGCTACACGAACCTTTCGAGATTCCCGTCGAGGTCCAGGCGCAATGGGACGGCAGGGTTCGCGGAAACGTCTTCGAGACCAACTGGAGAACGCGTTTGGCGGCTTATGCGGTGGTCTTCCCCGAGCTCGCTGCCGAGTTCTCACGCCGCATGCGCGGCGAACTGCCGGCTGACTGGAGCAACGGCGCCGCACAGACCCTTGCCGGGATCGCGGCCAAGGGCGAGAACATTGCCACCCGCAAGGCGTCGCAGAACGCGATCGCCGCCTTCGCACCGCTTTTGCCCGAACTGATCGGCGGCTCGGCCGATCTCGCCGGTTCCAACCTGACGCTATGGCAAGGTTCGAAGGGCATCAGCAGGAATCAGGGTGGCAATTACCTCTACTATGGCGTGCGCGAGTTTGCCATGACGGCGATCGCCAACGGCCTTGCGCTGCATGGCGGCCTGCTCCCTTATACCGCCACCTTCCTGGTGTTCTCGGACTACGCGCGCAACGCCATCCGCATGGCGGCACTGATGAAGCTGCGCCAGATCATGATTTACACCCATGATTCGATCGGTCTCGGCGAGGATGGGCCGACACACCAGCCGGTGGAACACCTTGCCTGCCTGCGCCTGATCCCCAATGTCGATGTCTGGCGTCCCGCCGATGCCGGTGAGACGGCGGTAGCCTGGGTGGCCGCGGTCGAGCGCAGCGATGGACCGACGATCCTCGCGCTCTCCCGGCAGAATCTGCCGGCCGTCAGCGGTGCCGTCGCGCCGGCGATCATGCGCCGCGGGGCCTATGTTCTGGCTGACTGTGCCTTGCCCCGGGTGGTCTTGATCGCTACTGGATCGGAGGTCGGGCTGGCACTCGAGGCGCAAGGGGTGCTTGCCGATGAGGGTATCGCGGTACGGGTGGTGTCGATGCCCTGCGCCGAGGCGTTCGACCGTCAGGAAGCCAGCTACCGGGAGACCGTTCTGCCGCGGACTGTTCCCCGTGTGGCCATCGAAGCGGGCGTCAGCAGTTTCTGGTTCAAATACGTCGGACTTGATGGTGCCGTCATCGGCATCGATCGATTTGGAGAGTCGGCACCCGCCGGCCAGTTGTTTGACTTTTTCGGTTTCACGGTGGCCAACGTGGCCAGGGTCGTGAGATCACTGTTGTAATTTCTCAAGGAGACCGTTTCAATGACTATCAGGGTAGGCATCAATGGATTCGGCCGCATCGGCCGCATGGTTTTCCGTGCTGCAGCCAAGCATTTCCCGGATATCGAGGTGGTCGGCATCAACGACCTGCTCGAGCCCGACTATCTGGCATACATGCTCAAGTATGACTCGGTGCATCGCCGTTTCGAGGGCGACATCTCGGTCGACGGCAACACGCTGGTGGTTAACGGCAAGAGAATCCGTCTGACTGCCGTCAAGGACCCGGCAGAACTGAAGTGGGACGAGGTGGGTGCCGACGTCGTCGTCGAATCGACCGGTCTCTTCCTGACGCTCGATACGTGCCAGAAACACATCGCGGCAGGCGCCAAAAAAGTGATCCAGAGCGCACCCAGCAAGGACGATACGCCGATGTTCGTGTTCGGTGTCAATGACCAGACCTACGCTGGCCAGACGATCATCTCGAACGCTTCCTGCACGACCAACTGTTTGGCGCCGGTGGCCAAGGTGCTCAACGACAACTGGGGTATCAAGCGCGGCCTGATGACCACGGTGCATGCCGCCACCGCCACCCAGAAAACGGTCGATGGCCCGTCCAACAAGGACTGGCGCGGTGGCCGCGGCATTCTCGAGAACATTATCCCGTCCTCGACCGGCGCCGCCAAGGCGGTTGGCAAGGTCATTCCCGAGCTGAACAAGAAACTCACCGGAATGGCCTTCCGCGTTCCGACTTCGGATGTCTCGGTCGTCGACCTGACCTGCGAACTGAGCAAGGAAGCCACCTACGAGCAAATCTGCGCCGCCATGAAGGCGGCCTCCGAAGGTCCGATGAAGGGCATTCTCGGCTACACCAACGAGAAGGTTGTGGCGACCGATTTCCGTGGCGA
>ERZ761603.1031-NODE-1031-length-21827-cov-367.714817_pt1 | contig 21827 bp, 16 predicted proteins | sample MGYA00511879_ERZ761603 | MGnify/ENA primary metagenome ERZ761603 (study PRJEB28899, sample SAMN02850040) | bioreactor sludge metagenome | biome: EBPR Sludge; feature: EBPR Bioreactor; material: flocular biomat | place: Australia: Thorneside Wastwater Treatment... | reverse complement strand
GCGCCGCGAACCGTTCATCGATCCAGGCGAAGAAGCGCTCGACGACCGGCTTGGCGTGCGCCAGCCGATGATCCTTCTTGCGCTCGCCGCTCGCCCAGCCTGGCGGATGTCGTCCTCGATCCGGTACAGCTCGCCGATCAGCGCCAGCGCCTCGGCGGCGGCTTCCGGCTCCGCGGCCTGCGCCTCGAAGAAGCCACGGCGGGTATGCGCCCAGCACTGGGCATGGGTGACTCCCGTCTTCGCCGCGCAGTGGGCATAGGCGTGATGGCCATCCGACAGCAGCACCGCTCGCTCGGCCGGTGTCAGCCCCAGCGCCGCCTCGACGTGCTTGATCTCGCGGCTCTCGAAGAAGGGGAAACCCGCGTCGGTGAGGCGTTGGTGCTGGCGATCTCGTAGTCTTCGGGCGAGAGGCCATCGGTTTCCGGTGCCGACAGTTCGATGACCTCGACCGGCACGCGGGTCTCGTCGAAGAAGGGTACGGACTCGTCGTCGTTGCGCCGGCTTGCCGCCTTGCGGGTATGGGCGACGACGGGACGGCCTTTGGCTTCCGGCGCTGCCGGCTCGCTCGGCCATTCGCCCAGACTCATCTGGCCGGGGCTGCCGATGTCGATGCGGCGTTCGCTCTTCTGGCCGAAGAGCCGTCGCTTGAAGCAGTCGATCTGCTGCCTGAGCCCGGCGATTTCCTGGCCATTCCGTGCTCCGAGGAAGGCATTCTCGTCAGGACGACGAGCGCGGGGAAGAACGCCGGCTGGTTATCGGTTACGTCGAAGCGAGATTTCGCAGCCATCTCGAAAGCGGCGTCGCCGCCCACGGCTTCACTCGCGCCTGCTGCGACGACTGTCAGCACGCTTCACACCGTCCGCGGACCCGAAGCGGCGACAACGAACTGCTCGTCTGACCCAAAGGACCCTCGAACAGCCACAGCCACAACAACGGCAACGAAGTCGCTTGCCAGCGTCTCAAGCTGCGCCGTCGCGGAACAGACAGCCCAGGCTCTATCGACTCTCGCGGGCATCGGAACTGAGGCGCCAGTCTGCCAGCGGTCGCCCCAGCAACGTGGCGAGTTGGACGGCCTCGCGGGCGATCTGCCCGTCGTCAGGGTGGGATGCCAGGTTAAAGCGCTGGCCATCCTGCATCACCAGATTGAGTTCGTAGTTGTCGTAGTCGTCGTTCTCCGTGTCCTTGACGCGTTTGTAGACGATTTCCAGTTGGCGTACCTCGTCGAAGTCGAGTGTCGTCGTCTCGACGGCGAGGCCAAAGCTCGGCTTCAGGCCTCTCCTGTGCAGCACCTCGACGCGGCGCTTCAGGGTGTCGAAGCGGGCGCCAGTTCCCAGGAGGGAGGCAAGGTAACGCCCGACCCAAACGAACAACGCACAGATGCCAACAAACACCATCCCCAGCAGCGGACCTTGCCACAGATGCAGTGCGCCACCAACGATGCCGGCATAGCCGAGCAGGCTGATGATTCGAATCAGTAGCTGCGTCAGGCCAGTCGCACGGAAAACCCAGGTCGAGCCTTCATGGACAAGTCGGAGGGTCGTGAATCGCGAACCTTCGTCTGGTTCCAGAGCTGACGGCGGGTGATGATCGGTGACGTTCATGCGGGCTTCAAGCGAATGAAGCGGCTGCAGTGAGTTCAGACAAGGGGTGTGTCATTTCTTCCCTCCCGCTTCCGGTCAACATCATTGCATCCCGGTGGGCCGTGCTGGTCGTTGAACCACTCACCGTAGACCCGCAGGGTGGGCGGGCAGGGGCCGCGAAACCTGGCCGTGCCGACCCGGTCCGCAGTCACCGGGGAACGGATTGCTCACTGCCCGTCGCTCACAGCGAGGCGAGCCTGTGTACATGGCCGAGCTTCTCGTCCGACACACCGGCGAGGTTTCCTTCCACGATGCGCTTCTCGCGCAGCAACGTTGCGAAGACGATGGCGAGTTGCGGGTAACGATAGTCGTACTTCCGGTTGATCTCATGTCAAGCTTTGCCGCGCCATTCCTCTACTGACCACATGTCCTCTGCACGGCTGGTGTCGGCGGCCCGCCCCCTCGAACGCCGCCAGGGTTGCTGCCAGTTCGCGTTGCAGCGCTGCGTTGACACGCACCGCGGTTTGACCGAGAGCATGGCGGATGGACCGACGCGGATTGTAAGCGAGGGCTGCGCGGCGACCAACCTGCCTAGTGGAACTTCCGGGGCAACCGCATCTCCGATCTGCTGCAGGACATCGGCCAGGTACTCGTACGGGTTGATGTCCCGCGGCCGGCGCCTGACGAGCAGCCTCTGCAGGACGTCGACGTGCCGCGCGCCGGGTTCGGTTCAGCAGTGCATCCGGTTCCGGCGACTCATCAGGATCCCGCAGGGGGCACTCGAGGTGCTTGATGTCGATCGGAATTTCCGGTTCGGGGACGAATGCCGCGAGGCCAACGCGGCGGACAGAGGCTTCGGCCACGGCTTTGGTGCGCGGCCCGCTCGCCGGTCCGCGCCAGCACCGCCGCTGCTCGGCGGCCTGTTCCTCGGCGAAGCTACGGCGGGTATGCGTCCAGCTTCTATCAGCTTCCCCTGTCGAGTTCCCGCTGCGTGCTGGTCGTTGACGGGAGGGGCTGCAGGCAACCCGCGTTTCGCGTTTCGTGATGCGGCGGGCAGTTCCAATGCCTCGGGAGATTGATGAGGCGCGCGGTAGTCGAGGGTCCTCTGCACCGCCAGCAGTTGCAGAAGACCTCGGCGTACTTGAATGTCCCAGTACTCGTGTCGGCATGGCTGGCGTTGTGACCACCATGAATCGAATCCCTTCGGGACGCACCTAATCCTCAACAGGCCACTGAAGCGGGCGGGGTCCATCCCCGCGAGCGCGTGTGTGCGACACGCCCTGCGCATGCGAGTCGCCGCAGCCTGCCAGTGCTCAAGCGACTCAGCGGATGGCGCCGACGAAGCTTTCGATCGTTGGCCGCGCTGCGTGCAGGTGCGCCAGGCAGTCGTCCCAGAGCGCTGGCCGCAGACCGAGGCGTCGCAGTTGCGCCGCGTCCTGGTCGCTAGCCAGCGTCTCGACGAAGCCGTCTAGTACCGCGTGCGCGGCGCGGTTGGCGAGGCCGGTCAGGGCGCAGAGGCGGTATTCGTCGCCGCCGGCGTCGGGGTCGTGATGGTGGGCAATCGCGGCGATGTAGCGTGCTGGCAGGTCCCAGCGCTCGGCGACCATCTGGCCGACTTCCGGGTGCGTGAACTCGAACAGCGTGCGCTCGGCAGCGAGACTGCCGAGCGCCGAATTTCGCTCCAGCTCGAGCACATGCCGGTAGCTTGACTCGGCCTGGACGGCAAAGATGAGCTTGCCGATGTCGTGCAGCAGACCGGCCATGAAAGCCTCGTCGCCGGGGTAGCGGACGGCTGCCGCGAGAAAGCGGGCTGCCGTCGCGGCGGCGATCGAGTGCTTCCAGAAGTCGACCAGATTCAGCCTCTCGGTACGAAAGGAGTCGAAGGCGCCGACCGAGATCAGCATTCCCTGCACGTTGGTGAAACCGAGTACGCGGACGGCGTCGGCAATCGTGCCGACGCGGCGGCAGAGGCCGAAGAACGCGGAGTTGGCAACACGCAGGATCTTCGCCGAGATCGCCGGATCGTGAACGATTACCCGCTCGACTGCCCGGGCGTCGCTGGCCGGATCCTGCAGGACGCGCAGCGCCTGCATGACCACCGCCGGCAGCGTCGGCACCTCGTATACGTCGATCGGCCGGAAGCGGGCCAGCGGTTCGGCCGTCAGCTTGTTGCCGTCGAGGCCATCGTTCGCCTCGAGGAGCCTGGTGGGCAGTCCGGGATGGACGAGCTGAAAGGCGTGGATCGGTTGCGGCAGGTCGCGCAGGCGGAGCATGCCGACATCGTGCAGGCTGCTGCCGCCGGGCAGGGTGCTGCGAACCAGCGCTTCGGTTGCCGAGCTGAGCAGGGTCTGGCCGCCGTGCGTCACCGCCAGCAGGCGGGCGACGCGATTGAGCGTGCGACCGAAGTAGTCGCCGCCGCTCAGGTAGGCCGGCCCGCTGTGCAGGGCGATGCGCACGCGCAGCGGGCTGCGCGTCGGCCACTGCTCGCCGGCGAGGCTCGTCTGGATCTGGCTGGCGGCCCGCAGCGCTGCCGCGGCGTCGTCGAAAGTGACGCAGAAGGCGTCGCCGACCGTCTTGAAGACGAGTCCACCGTGGCGCTCGATCGCCGCCGAGAGCAGCGTGTTGTGCCGCTGCAGCGCGACGCGCATCGTCTGCGACTCGCTTTCCCAGAGGCTTGTCGACCCTTCGATGTCGGTAAACAGGAAGGTGGTGTCGATCAGTGCGGCATCGCCGAGGCCGGGCGTGCCGAGTTCCATCTGCCGCATGGCCTGCTGCCGGTGCGGCTGCTCAGGGCTGCCGGCGGGTGGGCGGGCGGCTGTCGCTCCGGGACAGTCCGAGGAGGCCGATCGCCAGGCCGAACAGGGTCAGCGCAGCCGGTTCCGGGATGAGGCCGACGGTGCACGACGAGCGGGCGTCGCGCAGGCAGACGTTGTCGAGCCGGGAATCGTCGTTGCCCTGGTCGTCGCCGGTCTTCCAGTCGGCGTTGATCCAGATGCCGTGCACGTTGGCGAGGACGGCCTGGATGTAGGCGTCGCTTGCCACCAGTGCGAACGGGTTGTTGGTCAGCCAGCCGGCCGATGTGTCGAGGGCGAAGTCGTAGTGCGTCAAACTGGCGGTTGCCGGTGGTGCGGTCGCAATGAAGATCATGCGGCCCGCGTCGCCGAGAATCGCGATGTTGGGGAAGGGGTCGCCATCGTTCTGGCTGTCCTGCAGGTCGTAGCTGATCGAGCCGCCGAAGAAGGCACTCTTGTCGCCGCTGTAGGCCGCCGACGAGCGGAAGGTGGTCCACGGATAGAGGTCACCGGTACGCAGCGTGCCGCCGACCGGGTCATGACCGACAGGGCCGGTGAAGCTGTCGTCGACCGCCGGCAGCAAGCCGGACAAGTTGATCTTGCCGGTTCCCCAGCCCTCTGCGTCGAGGTTGAAGTCGGAGCGGATGACGGCGGCGGACGCGCTCGTCAGGGCAAGGCTCAGGACCGCCGCAACGACTGCTGCAACAAGGTTTTTCTTCATCTCGCTTCTCCAGGAAGATGCTGCTCTCGGCCAGCCGCCCACCGCCAGGGTGCTTGCCGGCGGCCAAGGGCACGACAGCGATGCGCGCGACACGCTCCTGCAACCGGCGGCTGAGAGGCCGGGTGCGCGCGCCAGCGGCGAGGAGGCTGCCCGCGTCGGCGGCAACACGCGACACGACTGCCGCAGGCGCTGGACCGGCTCCCGCGCAACAGGTCTGCGCCCGGGCACGGCTACCGCGACAAGTCTGGATCATTCGTGCCCGGCGTGCAAGCATGCCGGTGCTCGGGCCGCTGCTGCGGCGCCGGTTGAACGGGCGCCGCCAAGCGCTGTCATTGTCACTGCGGGCACCGCTCGCAGCACGCACCCTTCTGGAGAACCCGCATGCGCCACTCGCCGTTCAACACCCTGTCCCGCTTCAGCCCGCCCGGCCAGCCGGAGGCCCTGTATTACTCGCTGCCGGCACTCGCCAGCGCCGGTATCGGCAAAGTCGATCGCCTGCCGGTGTCGCTGCGAATCGTCCTCGAGGCGCTGCTGCGTCATTGCGACGGGCTGCGGGTGAGCGAGAAGCACATCGTCGAGCTGGCGCAATGGCAGCCCCGGGCGGAGCGCAGCGAGGAGATTCCCTTCGTCGTTGCGCGTGTCGTCCTGCAGGACTTCACCGGCGTGCCGCTGCTCTGCGACCTGGCGGCGATGCGCCAGGTGGCGGCCGAGCGCGGGCTCGATCCACGACGCATCGAACCGCTGGTGCCGGTCGATCTGGTCGTCGACCACTCGATCCAGGTCGATCACTACGGGACGCCGGAGGCGCTGCAGCAGAACATGCGCCGCGAGTTCGCGCGCAATGGCGAACGCTATCAGTTCATGAAGTGGGGCATGCAGGCCTTCGATACCTTCCGCGTCGTGCCGCCCGGAGTCGGCATCGTCCATCAGGTCAACCTCGAGTACCTGTTCCGCGGCGTGCGGCAGCAGGAGACGGCCGACGGACGACTGTGCTTTCCCGACACGCTGGTCGGTACCGATTCGCACACGACGATGATCAATGCCGTCGGCGTCGTCGGCTGGGGTGTCGGCGGCATCGAGGCCGAGGCGGCGATGCTCGGCCAGCCAGTCTATTTCCTGACTCCGGACGTGGTCGGCGTCGAACTCGGCGGTCGTCTGCGCGAAGGCGTCACCGCGACCGATCTCGTGCTGACGGTGACCGAACTGCTGCGGCGCGAGAAAGTGGTCGGCACCTTCGTCGAGTATTTCGGCGACGGCGCGAGCACGCTGTCGGTGACCGATCGCGCAACGCTGGCCAACATGGCGCCGGAGTACGGCGCGACGATGGGTTTCTTCCCGGTCGACGAGAAGACCGTCAGCTACATGCGCAGCAGCGGTCGCAGTGAAGACGACTGCGTGCTGTTCGAGGCCTATTTCCGTGCCCAGGGTCTGTTCGGCATCCCGCGCGCCGGCGAGGTCGACTATTCGCGGCGCGTCCACCTGGACCTGTCGACGATCGTTCCCTCGCTCGCCGGCCCGAAGCGGCCGCAGGACCGGATCGCGCTGCCCGACATGGCCAGCCGCTTCAACGCCCTGTTCAGCGCCGCGGAGTCGGCGGACGGCTTCGGGCGGCCGGCGGCGAGCCTGGCGCAGCGCTACCCGACCGGGCTGCCGGGCGTCGACCTCGGCCATGGTGACGTCCTGATCGCGGCGATCACCTCGTGCACCAACACCAGCAATCCGGCGGTGATGATCGCTGCCGGGCTGCTGGCAAGGAAGGCGGTGGCAAAGGGGCTGCGCGTCAGGCAGCACATCAAGACTTCGCTGGCTCCCGGTTCGCGGGTGGTGACCGATTATCTCGACCGCGCTGGGCTGCTGGCGCCGCTGGCGGAACTGGGTTTCGCGCTGGTCGGCTATGGCTGCACCACCTGCATCGGCAACGCCGGCGACCTCGACCCGGCGTTCAACAGGACGATCGCCGAGCAGCAGCTGATCGCCGCGGCGGTGCTCTCGGGCAACCGCAACTTCGAGGCGCGAATCCACCCCGGCCTGCGCGCCAACTATCTGGCGTCGCCGCCGCTGGTGGTGGCGTTCGCGCTTGCCGGTCGGGTCAACATCGACCTCGAGAACGAGCCTCTGGGAACCGGCGCCGATGGGCAGCCGGTGTACCTGCGCGACATCTGGCCGAGTTCGGACGAGATCGGCGCCGTGCTGCCGCTGGCGCTCGATCCGCAGACCTTCCGTCGGCGCTACGCCGATGTCAGCGCCGACCAGGATCTGTGGCAGGCGATCCCGGCGCCGAGCGGCGAGGTCTACGACTGGCCACCGTCGAGCTACATTGCCCGGCCGCCGTTCTTCGAACTGCCGCCGCAGGCTGCCGGCGACATTCTTGGCGCCCGCGCGCTGCTGCTGCTCGGCGATTCCGTGACCACCGACCACATCTCGCCGGCTGGCTCGTTCGGCGAGGCGACGCCGGCGGGGCAGTGGCTGCGCGCACAGGGGGTCGAGCGCGCCGATTTCAACTCCTATGGTTCCCGCCGCGGCCATCATGAGGTGATGATGCGCGGCACCTTTGCCAATGTCCGGATTCGCAACCTGATGTTGCCGCCCGGTGCCGATGGCCGTCGGCGCGAGGGCGGTTACACGCTGCTCGACGGGCAGCCGACGACCGTCTTTGCGGCGGCGACGAGCTACCTGGAACGGGGGATACCGAGCATCGTCGTCGCCGGCGAGGAGTACGGTACCGGCTCGTCGCGCGACTGGGCCGCCAAGGGAACCCGCCTGCTCGGCGTCCGCGCGGTGATTGCCCGCAGCTACGAGCGGATTCACCGCGCCAACCTGGTCGGTATGGGCGTCCTGCCGTTGCAGTTCATCGGCGACGAGTCGGCCACCTCGCTCGGCCTGCGCGGCGACGAGCGCTTCGACATCAGCGGACTCGCCGGCGGGCTGTCGCCGATGCAGCAGGTGTCGCTGACAATCACGCGGGCCGATGGCGAACGCCGGCAGTGTCCGTTGCTCTGCCGTATCGATACGCCGATCGAGGTCAGCTACTACCGCGCCGGCGGCATCCTGCCGTTCGTCCTCGGCCAGTTGCTGGGCGGGCACTGAAACGCAGATGCCAGCGTGTTCGGCGGCGGGCTACCGCGACGTCCCACCACCCGGCGTCGCCGCGGCGGCAGAGCCGGTCATCGGCTTGGTGCGGTCCGGAATCGTCGCTGCATCAGCGCTGTTGCGCAGCACAATGCTCTAAGCATGACTTGTGCGGGGCTGCCGCAGGCGGCTTCAGGCGGCCACCGCGGGGTTGGCCTGCGGCGGGTCGGCGTCCTCGCGTTGGCGCTGCCGGCTGCTGACGGTCGCGCCGTCGACGCCGGGCGCGGGCAGGCCGTTGCGGCTCCGCGCTCGACCGGCGCGCAGCCCCTCCTTGTATCGGGCGAGCAGCGCAAGACTCTGTTCGACGTAATCGTGTGAGCTGATTGGCAGATTTTGCTGCGATGCAACAATGTTTTCCTGGCTTGCCGGGGCGGTAGTCCTTGGCGCCGGACGAGCAGGGTATTAAGATCGGCGCCGACGATGGCCGGTGCTGGCGGCGAGGTCGCATCCCGCTTGTCACGGGGTGCCGCCGGCTGCCGGGGGTGCCGTTGGCTGTCGTCTGCCGGCGCGTCGTCCGGCGGCCGCGCGGCTTCGCAGCGCGGCGTCCTGTTTCCCGGGAGGGCTAGTCCATGTTGATGCGCGTTGATCGTTCCGTCCTCATCCTCGTCGATCTGCAGGAGCGGCTGCAGCCGGCGATCGACGATGCTGCGTCGGTGCTCGCAGCCAGCATCTGGCTGACGCGCGTCGCGCAGCGGCTGCAGGTGCCGGTGATCTGTACCGAGCAGTATGTGAAAGGCCTCGGGCCGACGATGTCCGACTTGCGCAGGCTGCTGCCTGACGACTGCGTGATCGAGAAGATTCACTTCTCGGCGCTCGCCGACGGGCGACTCCTGCAGGCTGCAGGCGGCGATCGGGGGCAGTTCATCGTTGCCGGCACCGAAGCGCATGTCTGCGTGCAGCAGACGGTGCTCGACCTGCTGGCGGCTGGTCGCCAGGTCTTCGTCGTCGAGGAGGCGATCGGCTCGCGGCGCGCTAGCGACAAGACCCTGGCGGTCGAGCGCATGCGCCGTCACGGCGCCGACATCGTGTCGCGCGAGATGGTGGTTTTCGAATGGTTGCGGCAGGCCGGGAGCGATCTCTTTCGCGACATCAGCCGCGAGTTCATCCGCTGACAGGGCTGCAGGTCGCTCCGGAAGGCGCTTGCCGGCGAGCAGCTCGCGATCGGTCTCGCGGCCGGCGACAGCGACGCCGCGAAGGACCGCCGATGAGCGCCACGCGCCCGCTGGCAGCGCCTATGCCGGCGGCAGGCTGGGCTCCTCGCCGCTGATCCCGAAGACCTGCTGGCGCAGCCGGAAGAGTTCGTCACGTGCTGCGGCGGCCTTTTCGAATTCAAGGTTCCTGGCGCAGTCGAGCATCTCCTTCTCGAGGCGGCGCAGTTCGCGTGCCAGCTCCTTCTCGCTCATCGCTTCGTAGTCGGCCTGGCGCTGCGCCGCCTTGAGTTCCTTGTGCGCGCTTTCGCTGTCGTAGACGCCGTCGATGATGTCGATGATCCGCTTGCTGATGCCGGTCGGAACGATGCCGTGGCTGTCGTTGAAGGCAAGCTGCCGTTGCCGGCGCCGTTCGGTTTCGGCGATCGCCCGCTGCATCGATCCGGTCACCCGGTCGGCATAGAGGATGGCGGTCCCGTGCAGATGGCGGGCGGCGCGGCCGATGGTCTGGATCAGCGATCGCTCGGAGCGCAGGAAGCCTTCCTTGTCGGCATCGAGGATGGCGACCAGCGATACCTCGGGAATGTCGAGGCCCTCGCGCAACAGGTTGATGCCGACGAGGACATCGAACTTGCCGAGACGCAGGTCGCGAATGATCTCGACGCGCTCGACGGTGTCGATGTCGGAATGCAGGTAGCGGACGCGCACGGCGTGCTCGGTGAGGAAGTCGGTCAGATCCTCGGCCATTCGCTTGGTCAGCGTCGTCACCAGGACACGCTCGCCGGCGGTGGCGCGGCGCCCGATTTCGGAGAGCAGGTCGTCAACCTGCGTCGAAGCGGGACGCACGATCAGCGCCGGGTCGACCAGCCCCGTCGGACGCACGAGTTGCTCGACGACCTGCCCCTGGTGTGTCTCCTCGTAGTCGCCAGGGGTTGCCGAGACGAAGATCGTCTGCCGCATCAGCGCTTCGAACTCGGCGAACTTGAGCGGCCGGTTGTCGAGCGCCGAGGGCAGCCGGAAGCCGTAGTCGACGAGGTTCTCCTTGCGCGAGCGGTCGCCCTTGTACATGCCGCCGACCTGCGACACCGCGACATGCGACTCGTCGATGAACATCAGCGCGTCGGCGGCGAGATAGTCGATCAGCGTCGGTGGCGGTTGCCCTGGCTGGCGCCCCGAGAGATGCCGGGAGTAGTTCTCGATTCCCTTGCAGAAGCCGACCTGATCGAGCATCTCGAGGTCGAAGCGGGTGCGCTGTTCGATCCGCTGCGCCTCGACCAGGCGGCCTTCGGCCTGGAAGCAGGTGACCCGTTCGGCAAGCTCGACCTTGATCGCCTCGATCGCCCGCAGCACGGTTTCGCGCGGGGTGACGTAATGCGACGAGGGGAAGACGGTGAAGCGCAGCAGCCGGTTCTGCAGGTGGCCGGTCAGCGGGTCGAAGAGTTGCAGGCCGTCGATCTCGTCGTCGAAGAGCGAGACGCGGATCGCCTGCTCGGCGTGCTCGGCGGGAAAGACGTCGATGGTGTCGCCGCGGACGCGGAAGCTGCCGCGACGGAAATCGGTTTCGTTGCGCTCGTACTGCATGGCGGTCAGACGCTTGATGATCTCGCGCTGCCCGACCCGGTCGCCGACGCGCATGGTGAGGATCATCCGGTGGTACTCGTCGCGGTCGCCGATGCCGTAGATGCACGATACCGTCGCGACGATGACGCAGTCCCGCCGTTCGAGGAGGCTCTTGGTGGCCGAGAGGCGCATCTGTTCGATGTGCTCGTTGATCGACGAGTCCTTTTCGATGTACAGGTCGCGCGACGGCACATAGGCCTCCGGCTGGTAGTAGTCGTAGTAGGAGACGAAATACTCGACGGCGTTGTCGGGGAAGAACTCGCGGAACTCGGCGTAGAGCTGCGCCGCCAGCGTCTTGTTCGGCGCCAGGACCAGCGCCGGGCGGCCGCTGCGGGCGATGACGTTGGCCATGGTGTAGGTCTTGCCCGAACCGGTGACGCCGAGCAGAGTCTGGAACGACAGACCGTCGCGCAGGCCGGCCAGCAACTGCTCGATCGCCTGCGGCTGGTCGCCGGCTGGCTGGAACGGCTGGTAAAGGCGGAACGGACTGCCCTCGAAGCTCAGGAAAGGTGGTCTCTCGGCAGTGTGTGCTGATTTCGACATGCTAGAATTCTACGGTTTTTTGCGAGTGCCAGTCGCCACGAAGAGCCGACGCGCGGATTCTGCGCCCGACAGGGCGGTGCGTCCGCCGCCTGTCAGGCGTTGTGTCCCCCGTCTGCCGGCCGCGCGCCATCGGCTCCCGGCTCGTTGTCCACCCTTTCAGGAAGAATGAAGAACCATGACCGCTTCGATCTTTGCTGCCGTGGAGATGGCTCCACGCGATCCCATCCTGGGCCTCACCGAGGCGTTCAATGCTGACTCGCGAGCGACCCGGGTCAACCTCGGCGTCGGCGTCTATCTCGACGACAGCGGCAAGGTGCCGCTGCTGCAGGCGGTCAGGGCGGCCGAGAAGGCACGTCTCGAGGCGATGCCGCCGCGCGGCTACCAGCCGATCGACGGTCTGCCGGCCTACAACCAGGCGGTGCAGAAGCTGCTCTTCGGCGAGGAGTCAGCGCTGCTCGCCGAAGGTCGCGTGCTGACGATCGAGGCGCTGGGTGGCACCGGCGGACTCAAGGTGGGCGCCGACTACTTGCGCCGCCTGCTGCCCGAGGCGACGGTCTACATCAGCGATCCGAGCTGGGAGAATCATCGCGCGCTGTTCGAGTTTGCCGGTTTCCGGGTCGAGTCCTACCCCTATTATGATGCGGCGACGCGCGGTGTCGATTTCGCGGCGATGAAGGCGGGGCTGAACGCGCTGCCGGCAGGGTCGATCGTCGTCCTGCACGCGTGCTGCCACAACCCGACCGGCGCCGATCTCGATGCCGGACAATGGCGCGAGGTCATCGAGATCCTCGCTGCGCGCGGGCTGCTCGCCTTCATCGACATGGCCTACCAAGGCTTCGCCGACGGCATCCGCGAGGACGCGGTGGCGGTCGACCTGTTCGCCGCGTCAGGACTGCAGTTCCTGATCGCCAGCTCGTTCTCGAAGTCCTTTTCGCTCTACGGCGAGCGGGTCGGTGCGCTGTCGGTGGTCACCGCCAATCGCGACGAGACGGCGCGCGTGCTGTCGCAGATCAAGCGCCTGGTGCGGACCAACTACTCGAATCCGCCGACGCACGGCGGCGCCATCGTCGCGGCGGTTCTCGCCAGTGCCGAACTGCGGCGGCTATGGGAAGATGAACTCGCGCAGATGCGCCAGCGCATTCTCGACATGCGACTCAGCCTGGTCGATCGGTTGCACGGCCGCGGTGTCGGCGCCGACTTCTCGTTCATCACGCGGCAGCGCGGCATGTTCTCCTATACCGGCCTGAGTCCGGCACAGGTCGACCGCCTGCGCGAGGAGTTCGGCATCTACGCCGTCAGCACCGGCCGCATCTGCCTGGCGGCGTTGAACACGCGCAACGTCGACTACGTCGCCGAGGCGATCGCAACGGTTCTCTAGCGCTCGCGCGCAAAGGAGGCCGCTCGCCTCGCCGGGCAGCCGTCGACCGCTGCTGCCGGCAGCAGCCGGCTCGCCGCCGGTGCGGGGCGCGGCTGCTGCGGCGTCAGGTGATGTTCCGGCGGTGCTGCCGAGCGCGGCGCTCTCAGTGCGCCGTCTGCGTCAGCGGTGACTCCAGTGCGCCGCTGATCAGCACCGGCATGGCCGTGTGATCGACGCGCCGGCGCGCCATCATGACGTCCATTCTGCCGCGCAGTTGTCGGTCACGGCTGATCTCGATCTGGCCGGTTGCCTGCATCAGTCCGGCGTTCAGGGCGAGGCGCGACAGGCGGACGGCGCTTGGTGTCAGGGTGAGGGTGCCCGACAACTCTTCGAAGCGTGTTGCTCCCCCGAGGGTCAGTGGCACCACCGAGAAGCGGCGCACCGCCTCGGCCAGATCGAGACCGCCGAGGTGCCCGCGGTGGATGGTGAAGTTGCCACTGGCCTGCAGCCGGGCGAGGGCGTCCGGCGGACTGTCGGCGCTGGTCGAGAAGCTCAGCTTGCCCCTGGCTTCGCCGCTGAGGCGCCCGTTGAAGCCAAGGGCCGCCACCAGCGCTGCGGTATTGATCCGCTCGAAGGAGAGGTCGCCGGTCGCCGTGGACTTGCCGCCGACGCGCAGGACGCTGGCGCCGCGCAGCACGCCGTCGAAGATGCGCGCATCGATGCGGTCGATGAAGAATTCGGACCCGGAGATGCGTCCCTTGAGGTCCAGCGAATCGAAGAAATAGGGGGATTTCGGTGCCGGTCGCCAGCCGGTTGCCTCGAGGTTGACGGTCACCCCGCCGCCAGCCACTGGTTTGAGCTCGACCTGCAGGTTCTTGCCGGCGGAGCGCAGCGAAGCCGATTCGAGGCGATGATCGGCGGCGAACTGGATCTGGCCGCTCAGGTCGGCAACGGCAAACTCACCGAACGCGATGCCGGCGTCGCTCAGCGTCACCTGGACGACGCCGGCGCGCGCCGACTCGCCGGCCGACGTGGCGAGGGCCCGCGCCAGGCTGTCGAAGGCTGCCGCCGACAGCGTGATGCCGATCAGCTCTGCCTCGCGAAAGACCATCCGCGGTGCCAGCAGTGTTCCGATTGCCGGTCGCAGGCGCAGCGAACCGATGCTGAGCTGGTCGGCGGCGCCTTCCTCGCCCAGTTGCACCTGCTCGAGAAGCAGCCCCGGCCGCGGATAGACGCTGACGCGCATGGCGCCGACTCGCGCCGGCCGACCACTGCTCTGTGCCAGGGCCGCTTCCACCGCAGGCAGATAGCTGGCGTAGGGGAAGAGCAGAACGCCGAGGACGAGCGCGGCGCCGAGCAGCAGCAGGCCGACCAGGGTCGCCATCGGCCAGGTCAGCGCCGGGCGTCGGCGGCTCCTGCGGATCGGCCTGAGATCTGCTGCAGCCGCCGTCCGGCCAGGACTGAACCGTGTTCGCAGGCGTGTCAGGAGCGCGGGTCGATCGTCGGTGCTGGCTGCCGTCGGCAGTGATTCCGGGGTTGGCGATGCGCCCGCGACGCCCGTCGGCGACATGGCCGGGGCGAGCGTACTCGGGGTGAGGGTGCTCGGGGTGAGGGTGCTCGGGGTGAGGGTGCTCGGGGTGAGGGTGCTCGGGGTGAGGGTGCTCGGGGTGGGAGGGGCCGAAGTTGGCGCCCCGCTGGCCGGTGATGGCCTGCCGGGACGCGCCGGTGGGAAAGGGATGATCTGCGTTTCCGGAGTTCCCGAAAGGGCCGAACTCGCCGGTGTCGAGACGCCGCTTGGGCCGAAGGTGGAAAACTCCGAGTGCGGCCGCGGTGGCGTCGGCGGCTTGCGGTTGCCGGTGAGTCGCCAGACCGATTTCGTCTCGACGCGGCGTTCGATGAAGCCGTCGGCTTCGAGCTCGACGAGCGCACCCTCGGTGAGCTGCACGTTGCCCGTCTTCTCGCACAGGTCGGCAACCGTCGCATTGCCGTCGACGAGAATGAGGACCATGCGCAGGTTGCGCTGGACGACTCGCGTCCGCTGCACCATGGCTTCCTCGCCGGCAGCGGTCCTCGCAAAGACCAGAGTTGAGTCGAGCTGTTCAGAAGCCATTCGTCCAGCCGGGTCGTCGCAGCAGTTGGTGGGCTTGTTCGGAATCCCGCATGTTTGCTTTCCTCCCGGCGCTATTATCGTGGAAACTGTCTGCGGGCGCGCGACAAACCGGGCCTTTCGCTGTCTTCGCCGTCGCCGCGGCGCGCGTGGGGCTGGCGCAGTAGCGGCCGGATTCGCTATCCTTCGCCAGTCGCCGAGAATCGCTCGCCCGTGAGCGCGGGCGGCCGTCCAGAGATTTCGCCATGACCATCAACAAGACGCCTCTCTTGCTGTTGATCGCCGTGTTGAGTGGTTGTGCCGCCATCGCCCGGCACACCCTCGACCAGCAGTACGGTGCTGCCGATCCGCAGCGCTTCGATGCGCCGCCGGCTGCGGCCCGCGGCCTCTCCTACCGCGCCGATGTGCAGCCGATTCTCGATCGTCGCTGCGTCGTCTGCCATGCCTGCTACGACGCGCCCTGCCAGTTGAAGCTCGGTGCCTGGGAGGGGGTCGCCCGCGGCGCCAGCGACGAACTGGTGTACGACGGCGGGCGGCTGCAGGAGGCGGCGCCGTCGCGACTCTTCGTCGACGCTGGCACGGCCTCCGCGTGGCGGGCGCAGGGCTTCTTCCCGGTACTCAACGAGCGCCAGCAGACGCCGGCGGCAAACCTCGCGGCGAGCGTCTTCTACCGCGCGCTGCAACTCAAGCACAGCCATCCCCTGCCGGCGACCGCGGTTCTGCCGCAGACCTTCGACTTCTCGCTCGACCGCGCGCAGCAGTGCCCGCGCATCGAGGACTACGACTCGTTCGCCGCCAGCAATCCGCTGTGGGGAATGCCCTTCGGCCTGCCTGGCCTGAGCGACGTTGAGTTCGCCACCCTGCGCACCTGGCTGCAGCAGGGGGCCCCGTTCGACGGGCTGCCACCGCTGCCGGCGACGGTCGAGCGGCAGGTCGCCGACTGGGAGCGCTTCCTCAACGGCGACTCGCTCAAGGAACGCCTGGTCAGCCGCTACATCTACGAGCACCTGTTTCTCGCTCACCTGTACTTCGACACCGACCCGCAACATCACTTCTTCCGGCTGATCCGGTCGCGTACCCCGCCGGGGGAACCGAGCGCAGTGATCGCCAGCCGCCGCCCCTACGACGACCCCGGCAGCGAACGCTTCTACTACCGCCTCGAGCGCGAGCGGGAGAGCATCGTCGACAAGACGCACATGCCGTACGCGCTTGGCGAGAAGCGCATGGCGCGCTGGCGAGAGCTGTTCCTGCAGCCCGCTTACCGGGTCGACGCGCTGCCGCCCTACTCGCTCGCAGCCGGTGCCAATCCCTTCCTCACGTTCCGCGACCTGCCGGTCAGGGCGCGTTACCAGTTCCTGCTCGATGAAGCCGAGTTCACCATCATGGGCTTCATCAAGGGGCCCGTGTGTCGCGGCCAGGTGGCATTGAACGTCATCGAGGATCGTTTCTGGGTCTTTTTCCTCGCCAACGACGGTTCCGGACAGGCTGCCGACGAGTTCCTCGAGCGCGAATCGAGGTTCCTCGAACTGCCGTCGGCGGCGGGGAGCGACGCGGGAATCCTCAAGCCGTGGCGCGAGTACGCGAAAAAGGAGCAGCAGTATCTGCGCGACAAGTCACTCTATCTCAGCAGTCAGGCCGAGCAGCGCGGTCTCCCCGGCCTGCAATTGATCTGGGACGGTGAAGGCGGCAATCCGAACGCTGCGCTGACCGTCTTCCGCCATTTTGACAGCGCCTCGGTGGTCAGGGGGCTGGTCGGCGAGCCACCGAAAACCGCCTGGGTGATCGGCTACCCGCTGCTCGAACGAATCCATTACCTGCTGGTTGCCGGCTTCGACGTCTATGGCAACGTCGGTCACCAGCTTCTCTCGCGCCTGTACATGGATTTCATGCGCATGGAAGCCGAGTTCAACTTCCTCGGCTTCCTGCCGCGCGAGCAGCGGACGGCGGTGCGTGACTACTGGTATCGCGGTGCCAGCGACGAGGTCCGGGAACATGTCTATGGCACCCTCGCCTGGCTCGACGTCGATAGCGGGATCCGCTTCCGCAGCGGCGATTCGCGGCTCGAGTTCCTTGGTCTCCTCCGGCAACGGCTGGCGCCGGTTGCCGACCGTCGTTACGATCTTGCGGGGCTCGGCGACGCCGCGCTGCAGGCGGATCTCGCAGCACTCGCCGGACTGCGCGGCGCAGCGCTGTCGTGGCTGCCGGAGGTGGCACTGCTGCGCATCGACGACGGCGAGCGCGCGCCGCTGTACGTGACGCTGCTGCGCAACACCGGCCACAGCAACGTTTCCAGCCTGCTGCGCGAAGGCCGCGAGCTGCTGCCCGAGGAAAACACGCTGACCGTCGCCCGCGGTTTCGTCGGCGCCTACCCGAATGCCATCTACCGCGTGCCGCGCCGGCAAGTCCGCGATCTCGCACGAGCCATCGGCGAACTCGCTTCGGAGGACGACTACCGTGCGCTGGCTGACCGCTTCGCCGTCCGCCGTACCGATACCGCCTTCTGGCACTACAGCGACGAACTGCAGGCGACGCACCTGCGGCTCGCACCGGTGACTGCCGGGCTGCTGGATTACAATCGGCTCGAGAACCGCTGAAGCTCCGGCGCAACGTGCTGGCGCGCGGGGGACCGTAGAGTCAATGCATCAGCCTGATTCATATACTGTCACCGAATTGGCCTCAACGCATCGCGAATGCTTCCTGATGAAAGCGGAGCCGGTGCGGGAGGATCTTGCGGATCGTCCGCGCGAGACCCGCCGGGCCGCAGAACCAGACTTCGGCTCCGCGTGCGTCGCCCGGATTCCATGCCGCCAGGGCGTCGCCGTGGCGCCTGTCGTGCACCTGCAGGTGAACCGCCGGCAGGCGAGCGCACAGTTCCTGCAGGCGGGTCACGAAGGCGTCGCTGTCGCGATCGCGTGTGCAGTAGTGCAGTTCGGCTGCAGGCGCCGTCGCGGGAGCGTCTTGCAATGCTTCGAGCCAGGCGAGGAAGGGCGTGATGCCGATGCCGCCGGCGATCCAGATCTGTCGCGAACGCGGGTCGCAGCGGCTGAGTTGGAAGCGGCCGTAGGGTCCCTCGACGCGCAACGGCTGCCCCGGATGCAGTTCGCTGCCGAGGCCGGCGGTATAGTCGCCGAGCGCCTTGATCGCCAGGCGGATCACGCGATCGCCACGGTCGGCGCTGGCGATGGTGAATGGATGCGCGCCTTCCCGCTCGTCGAAGGTGACGAAGGCGAACTGACCCGCACGGTGCCCGTGCCAGCCGGCGTCGAGGCGGCAGCGCAGGCTCAGCACGTCGGTCGCCGGACGCTCGACCTGAATGATCTCACCGCGCACCGTTCGCTCGCGGCCGATCAGGCCGGCGAGCGAACGCGCGGCGCCGTAGATGCCGGCGGCGAGCAGCGCGGCGAGCAGCACGCCCACCGGCTGCGTCCAGTAGTCGGGCGGAGCCAGCAGGGCGGTATGCAGGGCGAGCATCAGATAGAGCACCGGCATCGCGCGGTGCACGAGGCGCCACCTGCGGTAGGGGAAGCGCTGCCACAGGGTGATCGCCAGCATCAGCAGGACGGCGTAGATCGCCCACTCGCCCATGTCCTTGGCGAGGTCGCGCAGGACTTCGAGGAGTCCTTGGTACTTCACCTTCGGCAGGCGTCCGGCGCGGCCGATTGCCGCCTTCAGAAGGTCGCCCGACAGCTCGATCAGCCAGTGCATCGCGGCGAAAGCGACCGCCAGGATGCCGGCCCACTTGTGCGCACGGTAGACCCGGTCCATGCCGCAGAGCGGTCCCTCGAGCCAGGCGGGCCGGGTTGCCAGCAGCATCGCCAGCGACATCAGGGCAATCGACAGGAGGCCGCTGAGATACAGCGCCTCCTGCCGTACGATCCAGAGCGGGTGCGCGCCCGGCGGCGTGCTGGAGAGCGCGACATCGTAGCCCCAGGCGAGCGTGACGACGGCAACGAGAACGGCAAGCAGTGTCTTCATGATGATTCCCGGAAGAAGTCGGCACCTGCTTTTCGCCAGGGCCGCTGAGTCGGAGGTTGCGAATGAATCTGCGGCATGGCCGGTCGGCGGTGGGGCCCGGGCGTGCCCGCCCGACCTGCCTCGCGGCCGGCGCGCGACGATCCGCTCGCAGGCCCTCAGTCGTCGTAGTACCCGCGCTCGGCGTCGCGGTGGCAGGCGGCGCAATTGGCCCGGCTGCCGATCTCGCGGCGCTGCCATTCTGCGTCGCGCACCTCGCGGTGTTCCCTGATCCACTTCGGCAGCTCGCTGATGCGCAGCGGCGAACTGGTGGCGGGAACGCCGCGCAGCAGTTTTGCGCCGTGGCGACGGCCACCGGTGTCGGCGGCGTTGGCAGCCAGGTAGTCGCCGATGCGGGCGGCGGTGGCGGCGTCGACACGGGCGTCGTCACCAAAGTGATTCTGCAGGTCGGCCAGCAAGCGTGCCCACGACCGTGCGGGGAGCATCGACGGGGCGAAGGCGAGGTGGCAGCTGCCGCATTCCTCCCGCACCAGCGGGTCGGCCACCGGCGGAAAGTAGTGGCCACCGCCGGCCTGTGCGCGGCCGAGGACGAGGGCGGAAAAGGCGAGGGCGAGCAGGCCGATGGCGAGTGCGCGGACGGGAGCATTCATTGGCGGGATTCCTTTGCCGGGTGATGGGTTGGCAGCCTACTGGCCGATGACGTAGCTCAGCCAGTCACCTTTCTCGAGTGCGCTGCACTCGCGGCCGAGGACCTCGATGCAGTTGCGCCGGAACCACTTCTCGACTTTCGCCGGATCGGTGTATCGTGCCGGAGAGACGGAGACGGCGAGCGGGTCGATGCTCTTGCCGCTCGGCGTTCGCCCGGCGGCACGCGGGTTGCTGCCGTGGCAGGAGGTGCAGGCCGGCGTTTCCGGCTTGCCGCCGGCGAACGACTGTTGCTGCAGGATCCTGCCGCGTTCGACCGAAAAACCGACGAAGGACGGGTTGGCAGCCTTCGCGGCGGTGGCAAGGCCGGCGAGCAGCTCGGCGTGCGTCGCGGCGGTGGCGGCGGTCGGCAGGCTGAGCACCAGCGTTGCGGCCAGCGCGCTGACGGCGTTCTTGCGGTTCATGCGGGTCTCCTCTGCGGTGTCGGGATGCGGCGTAGAATGCCGGCGGCGAAGTGAACGGAAGGTGAATCCGCCGTTCATCCTGCGTTCATCCGCGGCAGGGTAAAAGGGGGATTCGAGGACAACGCCTGAGCAGGGGTCGAGCTTGCCGTGAAAACGAATCGACGACTGTCGCGCTGCGGCGGCTGTGCCGCCGTCGCCGGCGCAGCTCTGCTGCTCGCCCTGGGTGCCGGCGCCGCCGCCGCTGGTGACGGGCGCAGCGAGGATCACGACCACGACCGGGCGCGTCAGGCCCTCGAGGCGGGCGAGATCCTGCCGCTGCGGACGATCCTCGACCGCCTCGAACGTGAGTACCCCGGTCAGGTCATGGAGGTCGAGCTGGAGCGCAAGGACGGCCGCTGGGTCTACGAGATCAAGCTCCTGCGCCGCGGCGGGGCGCTGAGCAAACTGCAGGTCGATGCCCGCGACGGCAGCCTGATCGGCCTGCGGCAACGGGAACGACACGGAGACCGCCACTGATGCGCATCCTCATCGTCGAGGACGAGCCGACCCTCAACGCACAGCTCGCCAGCAGCCTGTGCGCTGCGGGCTACGTCGTGGACAGCGCCGACAACGGCGTCGACGCGCATTTCATGGGCGACAGCGAAGCCTTCGACGCCGTCGTTCTTGACCTTGGCCTGCCGCGAATGGATGGCCTGACGGTGCTCAGGAAATGGCGCGCTGCCGGCCGTGCGATGCCGGTGCTGATCCTCACGGCGCGTGACGGCTGGCATGAGAAGGTCACCGGCATCGACGCCGGGGCCGACGACTACCTGACGAAGCCCTTCCATATGGAGGAACTGCTCGCTCGCCTGCGCGCACTGATCCGTCGCGCTGGCGGACATGCCAGCGCCGAGATCGTCTGCGGGCCGCTGCTGCTCGACACCCGCAACGGCCGCGTGCTCGTGGCCGGTCAGGTGCTGGCGCTGACCGGCCACGAGTACCGCGTTCTTGCCTACCTGATTCACCACGCCGGCGAGCTGGTGTCGCGCAGCGAGCTGATCGAGCACATCTACGCGCAGGATTTCGATCGCGATTCGAACACCGTCGAGGTGTTCATCGCCCGCCTGCGCAAGAAGCTGCCGGTTGGCCTGATCGAGACCGTGCGCGGCCTCGGCTATCGTCTGCTCGAGCGGCCGTGAAGATCGCCCGTGCCACCGCGCTGCGCGGCTCGCTGCGTCTTCGCCTGCTGGCCGGGACCCTGTTGTGGGTCGCGGCTTCGCTCGTGGTTGCCGGTCTCGCTCTCGACAAGCTGTTCCGCGATCATGTTGCGGAGCAGTTTCACGCCGCTCTGCAGACCCATCTCGACCAGCTCACTGCCGGCTTCGTCGTCGACGAGCAGGGACGGCCGGCGCTCGCGACACCGTTGAGCGACCCGCGGTTGAGCCGGCCCTACGGCGGTCTGTACTGGCAGATCGACCGCCTTGCCGGCGACGGCAGTGCGGCGGCGACCGGCGTTCTGCGCTCGCGTTCGCTGTGGGACAGTGTCCTGGCCGTGCCGTCCGACAGCCTCGCCGATGGCGAGATGCACCGGCACCGGGTAGCCGGACCCGAGGGCTCGACGCTCGGGCTGAGCGAGCGCAGCGTCCGCTTCGACGGCGCTGCGGCGGCCAGCGCGACCCGCTGGCGGCTGATCGTCGCCGCGGACGAGCGGCTGATCGCCGAGCCAGATCGGAAGAGCACACGTCTGAACTCCAGTCACCTTGTAATCTC
>ERZ761603.1030-NODE-1030-length-21829-cov-43.203959_pt1 | contig 21829 bp, 20 predicted proteins | sample MGYA00511879_ERZ761603 | MGnify/ENA primary metagenome ERZ761603 (study PRJEB28899, sample SAMN02850040) | bioreactor sludge metagenome | biome: EBPR Sludge; feature: EBPR Bioreactor; material: flocular biomat | place: Australia: Thorneside Wastwater Treatment... | reverse complement strand
ATTTGCCGGGCGATGCGGCGAGTCAGGAGCGTCTGCCCGACTTGCTCGCCAAACTCAATGCCATCGCCGGTCTTCAGTTGCCATGAGCCCGCACGCCTACTCCGAAGAGCAGCTCGTCGAGCAGCCCGCCATCGGGTTGTTCGCCGCGCTCGGCTGGCAGACGGTGTCGGCGCTGGACGAAACCTTCGGCGCCGGCGGCACGCTGGGGCGCGAAACCCGGGGCGAGGTGGTGCTGGTCGAACGCCTGCGCGCCGCGCTGGGCAAGTTCAACCCGACCCTGCCACCGGAGGCGATACAGACCGCCATCGACGAACTCACCCGCGACCGTTCGGCGATGAGCATGGAGGCGGCGAACCGCGAGGTCTACCGGCTGCTCAAGGAAGGCATCGCGGTGTCAGTTCCTGACCACCAGCACGGCGGCCAGAGTGGTGGCCAATGCACTGAACGCCTGCGCGTCGTCGATTGGGAACATCCGGAGAACAACGATTTCCTGCTCGTCAGCCAGTTGACCGTGACCGGCCCGCTCTACACCTGTCGGCCCGACCTCGTCGGCTTCGTCAATGGCCTGGCGTGGGTGGTGATCGAGCTCAAGAAGCCCGGCGTCCCGGCGCGTGCCGCCTTCGACGAAAACCTGACCCACTACAGGCAGCAGATTCCGGCGCTGTTCTGGAGCAACGCGCTGCTCATCGCCAGCAACGGCACCGACAGCCGCGTCGGCTCGCTCACCGCCGACTGGGGCCGCTGGGTGGAATGGAAACGTATCGAGCGCGAGGACGAAGCGCGCCGCGTGTCGCTGGAAGTGATGCTGCGCGGTACCTGCGACCGCACCCGCCTGCTCGATCTGGTCGAGAACTTCACGCTGTTTTCCGAACACAAGGCCGGGCTGGTCAAGATTCTCGGCCAGAACCACCAGTTCCTCGGCGTCAATAATGCCATCGCCTCGATGCTCGAAGCGCGCAGGCTGGGCCACGGGCGCGGCGGCGTGTTCTGGCAGACGCAGGGCAGCGGCAAGAGCTTTTCGATGGTCTTCTTTGCGCAGAAGGTGCTGAGGAAGCTGGCCGGCAACTGGACCTTTGTGGTGGTCACGGACCGTGTCGAGCTGGACGAGCAGATCGCCAGGACCTTCAAGACCACCGGCGCGGTGAGCGAGGCCGAGGGCGACGCCTGCCACGTTGCCAGCGGCGCGCATCTGCGCGAACTGCTGCGCGGCAACCACCGCTACGTCTTCACGCTGGTGCACAAGTTCCAGACGCCGGAATTGCAGCTCGTCAACCCGGACCTCAACGAAGACATCTACCGCCTGATCGAGGACGCCGAGCTCGACGCGGACCAGGAAGCCAAACTGGAGAAGGTGCTGGGGCGGCAATACCACCTGATCACCCGCGACGACCGCCTGGAGACCGTGGCGCAGGATATCGTGCGCCACTTCCTCGGGCGGGGGTTCTTGGGCAAGGCGATGGTGGTGTGCATCGACAAGGCGACCGCACTGCGCATGCACGACAAGGTGAAGGCGCATTGGGCGGCGGAAACGGCACGGGTGCAAAGCGAAGTGGGCGAACTGGCGTATCTGTCGAGTGGTGGCGAGATGACACCAGAACAGGCACGGCGCGACCTGCGCATGGCCGAGCTGAAGCAGCGGCTGGAGGTGCTGACCAGCACCGACATGGCGGTGATCGTCTCGCCGGGGCAGAACGAAATCCAGCAGATGCAGGCCAGAGGCCTCGACATCGAGCCGCATCGTAAGCGCATGAATGAATCGAATCCCGGCCTGGACGAGAAGTTCAAGGAGGATGGCAATCCGCTGCGACTGGTCTTCGTCTGCGCCATGTGGCTGACCGGCTTCGACGCGCCGAGCTGCTCAACGGTGTATCTCGACAAGCCGGTGCGCAACCACTCGCTGATGCAGACCATCGCCCGTGCCAACCGGGTGTTCCCCGGCAAGCATAGCGGGGTCATCGTCGATTACGCCAACGTCTTTGCTTCGCTGGAAAAGGCGCTGGCGATCTACGGGGCGGGCAAGGACGGCAAGAGTCCGGTCAAGGACAAGCAGGAACTGGTCGAGGAATTGCGTCGTTCGGTGGTCGATGTGACGGCCTTCTGCGCTGCGCACGGCGTGCTGCTGGCTGAGATCGAGGCGACGGCTGCCGGCAGCATGGAGCGGCTGTCACGCATCGAGGACGGCATGAACGCCCTGATTTCGCCCGACCCGCTGCGCCGCGACTTCTTTGCCCATGAGCGGCTGGTCAGCACGCTCTACAGTGCCGTGAAGCCCGATCCGGCGGCACTGGAATTTGCCAGCCGCGTCGCCTGCCTGACGACGCTGGCCGAAGCGATCCGCGCCACGCTGAACCCGAGCCCGCCGGACATTTCGCAGGTAATGGGGAGAATCAACGGCCTGCTCGACGAATCCATCACCGGCCACGAAATCCGCGAATCCGGCCCGCCGGCGCTTGACCTGTCGCAGATCAACTTCGAGGCGCTGGCGCAGCGCTTCAAGAAATCGAAGCACAGGAACACCGACCTTGAAGTGCTCAAGGCGGCGATCCGCGCCCAGCTGGAAAAGATGATCCGGCTCAACCGCACCCGCGCCGACTTCGCCGAGAAGTTCGAGGCGCTGATCGAGAGCTATAACACCGGCAGCCGCAGTATCGAGGAACTGTTCGAAGAGCTGGTGAAGCTCTCCAACAGCCTGAGCGACGAGCAGGAACGGCATGTGCGCGAGAACATCAGCGAGGAAGAGCTGGTCATCTTCGACATCCTGACTCGACCGGCACCCGAACTCAGTGCGGACGAACGCGCCGAGGTGAAGAAGGTGGCACGAGATCTCCTGGCACGGCTCGAGGGCCTGCTGGTGCTCAACTGGCGGCAGAAATCCGCTGCCCGATCACAGTTGAAGCTCACTATCGAGGACATGCTCGACAACGGCCTACCGCGCGCCTATACGCCGGAGCTTTACCATCAGAAATGCTCGGCGGTGTTCGAGCATGTGTATGAAAGGTACACTCAATGATTCCGCCGGAAATCGGCCAGCGAAGCCAGCCTGAGTTCTGGATCGGCGACCCCTCCAAGCGTCACGGGCGAAAACAAGCCCGACCGGCAACCGGTCGGGCTTTCTGAGAGGCTTAGGAAGACTGCGCTCAGGCGCGTTCGAAAATCACCGCAATACCCTGACCACCGCCGATACACATGGTGACCAGCGCGTACTTGCCGCCGGTCCGCTGCAGCTCGTAGATCGCCTTGATGGCGATGAAGGCACCGGAGCAACCGACCGGGTGACCCAAAGCGATGGCACCGCCGTTCGGGTTGGTTTTCACCGGATCGAGACCGAGGCCCTTGTTGACCGCGATGGCCTGCGCAGCAAAGGCTTCGTTGGCTTCGATGACATCCATCTGGTCCAGCGACAGGCCGGCCTTCTTGAGCGCCAGCTTGGTCGCCGGGATCGGGCCTTCGCCCATGAGGTCATTCGGCACACCGGCGACGGCGTAGGACACGAGGCGCGCAATCGGCTTGTGTCCCGCACTGGCAGCCAGGTCGGCAGCCGCGAGCACGAGGAAGGCCGCGCCGTCATTGATGCCCGAGGCGTTGCCGGCGGTGACCGTGCCGTCCTTGCTGAAAGCCGGCTTCATCTTGGCCAGTGCTTCGATGGTCGTTCCCGCCTTGACGTGCTCGTCGGTCTCGAACACGACATCGCCCTTGCGGGTCTTCATGACGATCGGCACGATCTGCGACTTGAAGCGGCCCTCGGCGATGGCGGCGGCGGCGCGGCGCTGCGACTCGACCGCGAAGGCGTCCTGCTCTTCGCGGCTGATGTTCCACTTCGTCGCCAGGTTCTCTGCCGTGACGCCCATATGACCCACACCAAAGGGGTCGGTGAGCGTGGCGACCATCATGTCGATTGCCTTGGCGTCGCCCATGCGTGCGCCGGAGCGCATCGCCGGCAGCATGTATGAACCGCGCGACATGACTTCGACCCCACCGCCGATACCATAGTCGGCGTCACCAAGCATGATGTTCTGAGCGGTGGTCACGACACCCTGGAGACCCGATGCGCACAGGCGATTGACCGCCATGGCCACGGAATCCATCGCCAGGCCTGCCTGGATCGAGGCGACGCGGGAAACATAGGCAAAGCGCGAATCGGTCGGGATGCAGTTGCCGACAGTAACGTAAGTGATTTGCTGCGGATCGACACCGGAACGGGCGATCGACTCCTTCATCACGGTGCCAGCCAGCTCATGCGGCTCCATGTTGGCGAGTGAACCACCGAAGGTGCCAATAGCTGAACGGACCGCGCTTAGTACAACGACTTCTCTACTCATGAAGAAACTCCTGTAATTGATCGATCAACCGCCTACCAGACTGGCAAGCCCCAACAAAAGCAACAACAACCACCACATCACCAGCACCCGCCAAACCAGCCCGACGGCACTCTCCATGAAGTCAACGTCTGCTTCTTCACCGGTACCTATCTCTGCCCGCTCGGTAATCCCGCCGGCGTCAAGCACCGGCATCCCGAGGCGGATCCCCAAGGCACCAGCGCCGCTCGCCACCACAATCCCCAGACCATCGCCCGGCCATTGGTCGGCTTGCGTACGCCAGCAATAGACCGCATCCTCGAAATCGCCAACGATGGCGAAAGCCGCAGCAGTCAGCCGCACAGGAAGCCAGTCAATGATAGCAAAGGTTCGCCGTGCAAAAGCTCCGAAATGACCATCTTCTGCGCCGCCTCGCCCGCCCCAGGCATCGGCCAGGAAGGCAGAGACGCGATACAGCACCGCGCCGCAAGGGCCAGGCAGGAGAAGAAAGCACACTAAGACGCCGAAAACACGGCGATGCGACGCGCAAAGCACCTCCTCGATCGCCAGTCGAGCGATCTCGGAGGAGGACAGACCTTCCGCCGCTCTACCCCGCCACTCGGCAAGCAGTCTGCGCGCCTGCGCCACGTCACCCGTGCGAAGCGCCAGCTGAATGCCCGTATAATGGCGACTGAACTGGCGGAAGCCCATCGTTACACAGAGGACAGCGACGGTCCATAACCAGGCGAGCAAGGGGCTGAGTCCGGCAAGGAAGAGATGGATGGCTGCAGTGAGGAAGACCAGCCCACCGACGCCAATCAGCCAGGCGACGACTCCATTCTGGCGCTCGCCCGCATTGAACCGGCTTTCGAGAAAGCCAGCCAAGCTCGAAAGGGGTTCGTGGACAAACCGACGGTAAGGCAGTGGCCGGACCTGCTCAAGCAGCAGGACGGCAAGCAGGGAAAACAGGCTCATCCTGAAGTCTTGTTGGGCGACACGGTGCAGGCTTGGCAGTTCGCGTCGGCCCAGTAGCCAAATGGGCACCATATCATAATTCATCGGGACTTGCAGAAACCCGACACTTCACGCAACATCGCTCCGCCGCTTCTGGAAAGCCTTCAAGGATGAATCTGTCGTCTGTTTTGTGTAAAACGCCGAAGGGCCTTGAGGAGATATCCACCCGCGCGAATCGCCTGCCCTCCCGAGTACGCGCCATGTTGATCATGGTCGATGGCCATCGTACCGGCAACGAACTCGTCGCGCTCAGCTCTTCCAGCGCCGAGGGCAAGCGGCACCTTGCGTCCTTGCTCAACGGCGGCTTCGTTCAGGTTCAGCCTGCGCCGGGAAGCAGCGCGGAACAGATGCCAGACGCTCGCCCGGCGCTTCCCGACGAGGACATCAGCCTGGCCAGGAGCTATGCCGCACGCACCTTGATGGATTTGCTGGGGGCGCAGGCTGGCGCGCTGATCGCCGAGATTGAGAAAGCGAAGACGCGCGACGAACTTCTGCATCAGCTCGTTAAACTGCGCGCCGCACTGCGCGCTGCCCCGGATCAGAAAGCGGCACAGCAGTTTCTGGAAAAACTCGTGCTGGTGCTCGACTAGCGAACGGCGACGCCAAGGGCGCGGCAAAGGGAGATGATGATCCCTGCGGTGGCGCCCCAGATGAAGTACTCGCCATAGGGCATCGCGTAGTAGTGCCGGAGTTTGCCCCGATAGTGCAGGGAGTGCTGCTGGTGGTTGACCGGATCCAGCAGGAAAGCGAGCGGCACCTCGAATGCCTCCGCCACTTCAAATGCGTCGAGTTGCAGGTCAAAAGGCGGCGTCACCATGGCCACCACCGGGGTGACCCGAAAGCCGGTACTGGTAAGGTATTCGGGCAGATAACCGGCGATCTCGACATGCGCCGGTGACAGCCCGATCTCCTCAGTGGCTTCGCGCAAGGCGGTGTGCGCGGGCGAAGGATCCGCCGGCTCGCGCCGGCCCCCAGGAAAACTGATCTGACCAGGATGGTCCTTCAGATGCGCGGTTCGTTGCGTGAGCAATACCGTCGGCCCCTCGACTCGCTGGACAATCGGGAAAAGTACGGCAGCCGGCGTCAGTTCCTCGTCGCCGACGCCGTCTTCAAGCACAAAGTGAGTCCGGGAAGGCGACGCGTTCAGGACCAGCCGTATCCGGTCCAGATCGACGGCACGGCTGCTGGCTTCTGGCGGACCAAGCACCGCCTCAGTTGATGACAACCGGCTCATCCTCAATCTCGGCATGGACCGCGGCAAGCGCATCCTGCAGGGTTTCGTCCGGCAGGGCGTTGATCGTGCTCGCGACCAGATCAGCCGGCTTGACGGCGCCAAGCGGCAGGTGACTGCTGTCCAGACTGGCAATCAGCGCAGCCGTTGCACCCACCACCTGCAACAGCGTCTGCCGCTCGCCCATCAGAAGCTCAAGCTCGCGACCCAACATGGATAGCTTCTCGCTGCGATGACGCATATTCGACTTCTCCTAGTAGCGCTTCCTGAGGGTCATCGTCTGACCGTCACGCTGCATTTCCATACGGTTCAAGAAACTCATGCCCAGCAAGGCGAAGGGCATCTCCTGCTGATGGACCAGGGCATCCACGTTGTTGATGACGATTTCGCCCACCCGTACCGTGTCAAGTTTGACGCGTGTCACCATCGCCTGACCATTGGCTGTATTGACCACCGCTGTCGGACCCTTGCTGGTATCCAGGCCGATTCGCCGCGCCTCGCTGGCACCAAGCGAGACCATCGTCGCGCCCGTGTCCACGAGAAAGCGGACTGTCGTTCCGTTGATGTTTCCAGTGGTCACGAAATGGCCGCTGCCGTCAGCGGTCAATGTCGCCTTGCCGCCGCCCTCACCTGAAGATTGCGCGGCAACGTTCTGCCCAACCCGCAGAACCTGCTTCCTTCCATTGGCATCAATGGTGGCGCTCTGACTATCGACAGAAAGCACTGTGACGCCTTCAGCGGTCCTGCTGCCAACCGCGACAGTTCGCGGCACCCCACCGTCAATCGTCAGCAATGCTTTTCCCGGAAATACACCCGCCAACCCGACATCCACTGCCTGCGCGCCTGAGCAGAGGGCACCAAGAGAAAACAGGACGATATGTCGGCTCGATGCCCATCCGGGCCAGCTCGCGCTTTTCTCGACACAGTGAATTAGCATTCCGTCTCCTCCATCAGCCAGGCACATTTGGCCATCAGAATCTCGATCGACCAAGGCATTTTGCCACATTCAGGCAGCGGCGCCGGCGCTGATGCGCGCCGATCAGCAGCGATCAACGGCATTTCGGCGGAAGGATGGGTATCGCAGAACGGCGAGCACGGAATGGCGCGGCACTCGACACCGGCGGCTGTGCAACGCGCAGGATCCTGCTTGCCCGCTCGCCGCTGATCACAGACCTGCGACTGGCCCCACCAGCGGCCGAACAGGGCTATCATCTTGGCGGGCACGTGGCCCGCGGCGAGGGAATCAGCGATAAACCAGGACGGGGATCTTCGAGTGCGTGAGCACCTTGTTGGTTTCGCTGCCGAGCAACAAGGCAGTGAAGCCCCGACGACCATGCGAGGCCATGAAAATCAGGTCGCAGCCCGCCTGAGTTGCCGCGTCGATGATTGCCTGATAGGGAATGTCGCTGGTCAGCGACAGCTTGTCGACCTGAACACCCGCTGCGTCGCACAACTGGACAACGAAATCCAGAGTCTGCTGTGCCTGCTGCTCGGCAAGTTCGGCAAACTTCTCCGGCGTCGTCGGGTCAATCAAGGCGCCTTCACCATAGTAACTCACCGGGTACTCGGGTTTGGCAAAGAACGCCGTAATGCGGGCCCCGGCCTCCCTGGCGAACGATACTGCCCGGCGTGCAGTCTCCTTTGAAAGCTCGGAGCCATCGGTAGGGACAAGGATGTTCTTGAACATGGCGTTACCTCCACTGTCGAATCAACCAACTATAGGCACGAAACAACCAACGGCTGTTGATCGAAATCAAATGCCTTGTTTGATGTCGATCAACGCTGGCAGCCGCAACCCGGCCGACAATGCCAATCTTCATTCGCCGAGGTTCCTCATGCACGCAATCACGGATTTCATGGCCAACGATCATCGCGCTTGCGATGCGATGCTGGTCGCGGTCGAGCACACAGTGGCCAAGCGCAACTGGGAACTGGCCAGGAGCGAGTTTGCCCACTACCGGGACGGAATGCTGCATCATTTCGCCGCCGAAGAATCCGTTCTGTTTCCTCTCTTTGAACAGACAACCGGCATGTACCAGGGGCCGACACAGGTGATGCGTGGCGAACATGCCCAGATGCGCCTGCTGCTGACGGCGGCTGCCTCGGCACTGGCAGAGCAGGATGTCGACGATTATGCCGGCAACGCCGAAACCCTGCTGATCATGATGCAGCAGCACAATGTCAAGGAAGAGAACGTGCTTTATCCGATGTGCGACCAGCATCTGGCTGATCATGTCAAGGTGCTGCTGCCGACCTTGCAGACGCAGATTGCGGGCCAGGTTGAAGTGCCAACATGACCCCGAGCAATGCTGACATCGTGATCGACGGCCGTGGCCTCGAACCACCGGAGCCGCTGGTACGCACCCTGGAAGCGCTCGACCAGATCGGTCCGGCGGAAACACTCCTGGTCCTGCTTCCCCATGAGCCCTACCCGCTTTACCGCGCACTGAAGCTCAACGGTTTCTCCTGGCAAACCACCCGCCGGCCAGACGGCACGGTCGAAGTCCTGATCCAGCATCAGCCACAGTAATGCAGGCCCTGCTGTCCTTCGAACAGGCGCCCCCGATTGCTGCACCGTTCCGCTTTTTCCTCACCGCCCCGCTGTTTGCCATTCTCGCCGGCACGTTGCTGCTCTGGAGTGGGCCGGAGCTCCTGGCCTCACGCTGGACGCCGTCGGCGCTGGCGCTGACGCATCTGATCACCGTCGGCTTCATGCTGCAGGTGATGCTCGGGGCGATGATCCAGATCCTGCCGGTCGTGGCCGGGGCGAACATGGCTCGGCCGCTGCTGGTGTCGTCCCTGGTGCACGCAGCGATCGTGCCTGGCGCCCTGCTGCTGACAGCAGGCCTCCTGACTTCGCAGCCGCTCGTCTTACGACTGGCCGTGCTGCTGCTGGGCATCGGCATCGCGCTCTTTCTCGGCGCGGCTGGTCATGCGCTGGTCGGTGTGCGGTCGACCAATCCGACCATCCAGGGCCTGAAGCTGGCATTGATCGGTTTGGCCGTGACTGCTGGCCTGGGAATGCTGCTGGCAGTCGCGCGCGACGGATCGTCTGGACTGCCGGTCCTGCAACTGACGGCGATACACCTTGGCTGGGGCCTGGTCGGCTGGGGCGGCATCCTGCTTGCTGCCGTCGCCCTGGTTGTGGTCCCGATGTTCCAGATCACCCCGCCCTTCCCAGCATGGTTCGCGCACGGCTTTTCCTGGTCGGTACTCGCTGTACTGTCCTCGTGGAGCATCGTGGTTGGCGCTGGCTGGCAACGGCCATCGGCAGTCCTGGCTGCTGCAGTCGTGCTGACGGTGGCGGTGTTTGCGGCGCTGACCCTGCAGGTCCAGCGCCGCAGCAAGCGCGCCCGGTTCGACGCCAGCCAGTACTACTGGCGCCTGGCGATGCTGTGCCTGCTGGCCGCCTGCGCCCTGTGGTTTGCTGCCGACAGCCTGCCGGCGCTCGCTCAACGCCAGGAATGGCCGCTGTTGTGCGGTGTCCTGGCTCTGCTCGGCGGCTTCATGTCGGTGATGGTCGGCATGCTCTACAAGATCGTTCCTTTCCTGGTCTGGCTGCACCTCCAGAATCTGGGCGATGGGCGGGTGGCCGCCCCAAGCATGAACAAGGTCATCGCCGCGCGCCAGATCGACCGGCAGCTCTACGCGCACGTCGCTTCTCTTGTACTGCTGCTGGCAGCAGTCATCTGGCCCGAGTGGTTCACATATCCAGCCGGAATCGCACTCGCGCTGGCCAATGTCTGGCTGCTCTACAACCTGCTGACGGCCGTCGCATTCTACCGATACCAGCGCCTGAAGATGGTCGCCCCGACTTTAGCCATACCGCCTCCGCAAGGCACATGCTGAGCTACGCGTTCCTCAAGGACCTGCACATCGGCTGCGTCGTGCTCAGCGGCGCCGGCTTTTTTCTGCGTGGCCTGTGGATGCTGACCGACTCACCCTGGCTGCAGCGACCAGTCGTCCGCGTCTTGCCGCATGGGGTGGACACCCTCCTGCTCGGGAGCGCGATCGCCATGGCGGTGCTCAGCGCCCAGTATCCGTTCACCGTAGACTGGCTGACAGCCAAGCTGGTCGGTCTGCTGGTCTATATCGGCTGCGGGGCAATGGCCCTCAAGCGAGCACGTGGCAAAGCACGGCGAGCGGCCTTCCTGGTTGCTGCGCTGACCTCGTTTGCCTACATCGTATCGGTTGCCGTGCTCCGCAACCCGCTCGGGTTTCTCGCCTGGCTGATCTGAAGCGGCCCCTGCCGGGAGACGTGCAGGCGGTCAGCCACGCTGGTGGGTCATCAGCTTTCTCAAGCCCGCCGTGTTGAGAATCCTGACTTTTCTTTGATGCACGGCGAGCAGGCCTTCTTCCTGGAAGCGCGAGAAAGCCCGGCTGACCGTCTCCAATTTGAGGCCGAGATAGCTGCCGATTTCATCGCGAGACATCCGCAGATTGAATTCCGCCGGCGAGTAGCCACGCGCCTTGAAACGCTGCGAGAGATTGAGGAGAAACGCGGCCAGGCGTTCCTCGGCGCGCATCGTGCCGAGCAACATCATTACCCCGTGGTCGCGCACGATCTCGCGGCTCATGACCTTGTGAAAGTGATGCTGCAGGGTATGGATTTCCCGCGACAGTCCCTCGAGATGCGAGAAGGGAATGGCGCACACTTCGCTGTCTTCGAGGGCGATGGCGTTGCAGGTGTGCAGTTCACTGCTGATACCGTCGAGACCGAGCAACTCGCCGGTCATCTGGAAACCGGTCACCTGATCACGGCCATCCTCGATCAGCACGTCGGTCTTGAAAAAGCCGCTGCGAATCGCATAGATCGACTCGAAGGTCTGTCCGGCACGGTACAGGTGATCGCCGCGCTTGAGACGTCGGCGCGTCGAAACCAGCTCGTCCAGCTTCTTCAGCTCATCCGCTTCGAGGCCTATCGGGAGGCACAGTTCGCGCAGATTGCAGTTTGAACAGGCGGTTTTCACGACTTCAAACGCGAGTCTGGCAGTCGCAGCATCGTTGGACATCGGAGCCTTTTTTCACTAAACCCTGCGTTTGATCCACGTCAACCCAAGGTCTCCGGCGTGGCCGATAATGCAGGCAATATACAGTGTAGTGGGAACATGAACTCTGTCGCTGGCAACCTTGTTTTTGATCCACAGATCATCCGCCGTTTCGACATCAACGGACCCCGCTACACGTCGTACCCGACAGCGGACCGCTTCGTTGAAGCCTTTGGTTCGGACGCAGCCAGACTCTGGCTCGGCAAACGCAATATTGGCGCCATCAGTCGCCAGCTGTCATTGTACTTCCACATTCCCTTCTGCAACACCATCTGCTACTACTGCGCGTGTAACAAGATCATCACCAAGGACCATGGTCGTTCGGCCAAGTACCTGAAGTATCTGGCACGCGAACTGGCGCTGCAGAGCAGCTATCTCGAGGGCGGCGATCAGGAGGTGGCGCAGCTTCACTGGGGAGGCGGCACGCCAACCTTTCTCTCGCACGACGAGATGCGCCAGCTGATGGCCGCGACACGCCGGCACTTCAGACTGATCGACGGCGGCGAGTACTCGATCGAAGTCGATCCCCGGAAGGTCGATCGTGCGACGGTCGAACTGCTTGGCGAGCTCGGCTTCAATCGCATGAGCGTCGGCGTGCAGGATTTCGATGCCCGCGTACAGCAGGCGGTGAATCGCATCCAGAGCGAGGAAGAAACCTGCGCCGTGATCGACGCAGCGCGCGCGACCGGCTTCAAATCAATCAGCGTCGACCTCATTTACGGCTTGCCGAAACAGACAGTCATCGGGTTCAGCCAGACACTCGACCGCGTGATCGACGTCAGCCCGGATCGTGTCTCGATCTACAACTATGCACACCTGCCGAGCCTGTTCAAGCCGCAGCGCCGGATCCTGGAATCGGACATGCCTTCGGCCGACGCCCGGCTGCAGATCCTCGCCCTGGCAATCCGCCGGATGACCGATGCCGGCTACGTCTACATCGGCATGGACCATTTCGCGAAACCCGACGATGAACTGGCAATCGCCCAGCGGCAGGGGCGCCTGCACCGCAACTTCCAGGGCTATTCGACCCATTCGGACTGTGACCTGCTGGCCTTTGGCATCTCGTCGATCAGCAAGGTCGGACCAACCTACAGTCAGAACGTGAAAACGCTCGACGAGTACTACGATTTACTCGACAGCGGCACCCTGCCGGTCTACCGCGGCATCGAGCTGAGCGCTGATGATCTGCTGCGCCGCTCGATCATTCAGTCGCTGATGTGCCACTTCGAACTATCGATCGAGTCGATCGAGATTGCCCACCTGATCGACTTCAGGAAATACTTCGCGACGGAGCTTGACGAGTTGCGCGAGATGGTCGATGCGGGGCTGGTTCGCGTCGACGACAAGTGGATCACCGTTCTGCCGCGTGGCCGCATGCTCGTGCGCGCCATTTCGATGGTCTTCGACCGCTACCTGCGGGCCGATCGGCAGCGTACCCGGTACTCGAAGGTCATCTGAAGCAGACAAGCCGCCGGTCGGTGACGAGGAAGGAGTAGAATCCTCGCACCTTGCCCCGGTGCGTCCTCCTGCCACTGATGTTTGAATCCAGTTACCTCGCCTTGCTCCTGATCGGTCTGTTGGGTGGCACGCACTGCGTCGGCATGTGCGGCGGTATCGTTGGTGCCCTCTCGCTGGGCGCTCCGGCAGGCCTCGGCCTGCATCTCGCCTACAACGCTGGGCGCATTGTCAGCTATGCGACGGCCGGCGCGATCGCCGGTGCGCTGGGCGAGGCGAGCATGGCGCTATCCGGTCAGCTGCCGGTGCGGACCATCCTTTACCTGCTCGCCAACCTGATGCTGATCGCCCTCGGCCTCTACCTGATGGGGATGCCCAAGGCGCTCGCGTTCAGCGAGCGGCTGGGCCAGAAGCTCTGGCGACACCTGCAACCACTCAGCCGGCGTTATCTTCCTGCGCGCAGCGCGGCGCAGGCCTTTCCGCTCGGCCTGCTGTGGGGCTGGCTGCCCTGCGGCCTGGTCTACAGTGCCTTGGCGACCGCCCTGACCAGCGGATCTGCCTGGCATGGCGCGGGCCTGATGCTGGCCTTCGGCCTTGGCACCCTGCCCAATCTGCTGCTTGCCGGCCTGCTTGCGACCCGGCTCCAGGCCTACGCGCGCCAGCCGGCGGTCCGCCTGACGGCTGGCCTGCTCATCCTCGGCTTTGGCATCTGGGGACTGATGAGCGTACCGGGACTCGCTCGCCTGATGATGGCGGACTAGCGATGGCCAACGGCATGCCGAACCACGCCGGCCCCGCGTTCCTGCAAAGCCACCGGCGAAGATGAGCACAGCGCCAACGGACAGCGTGCGGCTGGATTTGCCGATCACGGGAATGACCTGCGCCGCCTGCGCAACGCGCATCGAGAAAGTGCTGAATCGATTGCCGGGGGTCGCCGCCAACGTCAATCTCGCCAGCGAGCATGCGCTGGTCGAGATCACGGCCGCAGAGACGACGGCTCAACAGGTCGTCGCAGCGATCGAAAAGGCCGGCTTCGGCGTGCCACCGCGGACCCTGGAAATGGCCATCGAAGGCATGACCTGCGCCGCCTGCTCGACACGCATCGAGAAGCTGCTCAATCGGCTGCCGGGGGTTGAGGCGGTCGTCAATCTGGCGACCGAGAGGGCGACAATCCGCTACCTCCCCGGGGTCGTCGCCCCGGCAGTGCTGATCGCCACCGTCGCGCGAGCGGGGTTCTCCGGGCGGCTGGCCGACGATCGCGCACGCGCGGACGAGAAGGCAAGGAAACTGGCCAGCCAGCAGGTCGAGTTGCAGCGCTTCTGGATCTCTGCCGCACTCACCCTGCCACTGGCTGCGCAAATGCTGACCATGTTCGATGTCGGCGCGCACCAGCAGCAGGACATGCTGCCGCGCTGGTTGCAGCTTCTGCTGGCGACACCAGTGCAGTTCTGGATTGGCTGGCGCTTTTACGATGGCGCCTGGAAGGCCTTGCGCGGTGGCAGTGCAAACATGGACGTACTGGTCGCCCTCGGCACCACGATGGCCTACACGTTCAGTCTGGTCGTGACGATCACCGGGACCGCCAACCTGCACGTCTATTTTGAGGCTTCGGCGGCGGTGATCACGCTCGTCCTGCTCGGCAAACTGCTCGAGGCGCGCGCCAAGGCGAAGACCACTGAAGCGATTGAGGCGCTGATACGCCTGCAACCGAGGACGGCACGCGTCGAGCGCGACGGCCAGTTGATCGAACTCGACGCCGCGCTGCTGATCCCGGGCGACATCTTCATTGTCCGTCCGGGCGAAAGCGTGCCGGTCGATGGTGAGGTGCTCGACGGATCATCGAATGTCAATGAGGCCATGCTCACCGGTGAGAGCATGCCGGTGAGCAAGCGCCAGGGAGCACGCGTGTTTGCCGCCACCGCCAATGGCGAAGGAATGCTGCGCTGCCGCGCAACCGGCGTCGGCGAACACACCCTGCTCGCCGGCATCATCCGCATGGTGGCCGAGGCGCAGGGGTCGAAAGCGCCCGTCCAGCGACTCGCCGATCGCATCTCGGGAATTTTCGTACCCGTCGTCTGCGTTATCGCCCTGTGCACCTTGGTTGCCTGGTGGGCTTTGGGGGGTGTTTTCAGTACGGCGCTGGTCAATGCCGTCGCCGTGCTGGTGATTGCCTGTCCTTGCGCCCTCGGATTGGCGACGCCGACGGCAATCATGGTCGCCAGCGGTCAGGGTGCCGCAGCCGGCATCCTGATCAAGAACGCCGAGGCGCTCGAGCGTGCGGAAAAGATACGCGTGCTGGTAGTGGACAAGACGGGCACCCTGACGCGGGGCGAACCGGTGTTGACCGATGTTCTGCCCTTGCTGGCGTCAACCGAGGAAGCATTGACACTGGCCGCCGGCCTTGAACAGGCATCCGAACATCCGCTGGCCAGGGCGATCCTGCAGCATGCACAGGCAGCCGGCGTGGTCCTGCCCGTGCTTGAAGACTTTCGGGCGATCCCCGGTCGAGGAGTGCAGGGTCGAGTCGCGGGACGCTGGCTGTTCCTCGGTGCGCCGGAGGGTTTTGTCGGCCTCCCCGACGAGATGATCGAGACCCTGCAGCGCGCGGGCAAGACTGTGGTGGTGCTGACTGAATGCGCCGACGCTGCGGAAGCCGGCACTGGCCGGGCGCTGGCTCTACTGGCCATCGCCGACCCGTTGCGCGCAACTTCACAAGCTGCCGTGGCGCGGCTGAAGGCCATGGGAATCCGCGTCGTGATGCTGACTGGCGATCATGCCGCCACCGCCGCAGCGATTGCCGGCGCGGTCGGCATCGATGATTTTCGCGCCGGCGTGCTCCCCGCCAACAAGGCAGCGATGGTCAATGCGCTCAAGACCGGAGACGCCGTGGTGGCCATGGTCGGCGACGGCATCAACGACGCGCCGGCGCTGGCCGCCGCCGACGTCAGCTTCGCGATCGGCGCCGGGTCCGATGCCGCGATCGAGACGGCCGACGTGACTCTGGTTCGCAGCGATCTGAAAGGGATCGCCGATGCCATCCTGCTTTCGCGTGCGACCCTGCGGAAAATCAGGCAGAATCTGTTCTGCGCTTTCATCTACAATGTGCTTGGCATTCCTCTGGCCGCAGTTGGAATGCTGAACCCGGTGATCGCCGGCGGGGCAATGGCCCTCAGTTCGGTTTCGGTGGTGTCCAACTCCCTGCTTCTGAAACGCTGGCGTGCCGGCGGCAGGTAGGGCCCGGAGACTGACCATGCGCTCAATGCAACCGGCGCCGGCAGACAGAAATGGAAGGTGTGATGGAAAGAATCGTGATCCGCATCGCGGGCATGAGTTGCCAGGGTTGCGTAAAGGGTGTCACGACGGCCCTCATGGCCCTGCCTGGTGTGGCGCAGGTTGATGTTTCCCTGGAGGCGGGCCAAGCCAGTGTCGCCTGCGACCCCGGCCTGGTGAGCGTAGATCAGTTAAGGAACGCCATCGAAGCGGCGGGATTTGACGCCCCTGTCTCGCCCTGAGGCGGTTTCGCTGCACCTATACCCCGCTCCTCTTACCGTGCCGCCATGCGGCCTAGCAAATAAATGACCAGAAAAAAGACCAAAACGATTGAGCTTGATGCCCCGGAAGTCGCATCGACCGAACCGGTCCGCTTGACGCAATTCGCGCATGGCGGCGGTTGTGGCTGCAAGATCGCCCCCAACGTGCTCGAACAGATCCTCGCCAGAACCTCGTCGTCACTGGCGCCGAAGGAATTGCTGGTCGGTATCGAAACCAGCGACGACGCTGCCGTCTACCAACTCAACGATAATCAGGCACTGGTCGCGACCACCGACTTTTTCATGCCGATCGTCGACGACCCCTTCGACTTCGGCTGCATCGCAGCGACCAACGCCCTCTCCGATGTCTATGCCATGGGTGGCGTTCCGCTGCTCGCCCTGGCTGTCGTCGGCATGCCCGTCAACAAGCTGCCACTGGCAACGATCAAGCGCATTCTCGAGGGCGGCGAGTCGGTTTGCAGCAAGGCGCGGATCCCGATTGCTGGCGGGCACACGATCGACTCGGTCGAACCGATCTATGGTCTCGTTGCCATCGGTCTCGTCCATCCGGACAATCTCAAACGGAACTCCGGCGCCCGGCCCGGTGACAAGCTGATCCTTGGCAAGGCATTGGGCGTCGGCTTCTTCAGCGCCGCTCTGAAGAAGGGCCTGTTGTCTGCCCACGACTACGCCGCGATGATCGCCTCGACGACGCAGCTCAACACGCCAGGGCGGGCACTGGGCTGCCTTGCCGGGGTACACGCGATGACCGATGTCACGGGCTTTGGTCTGCTGGGCCACTTGGTTGAAATCTGCAAGGCGTCGAGCGTCTCGGCAGTGATTGATTACACCGCCCTGCCGGTATTGCCAAACGCTCTCGAGTACGCATCAAATGGTTGCGTAACCGGCGCTTCCGGGCGCAACTGGGCGAGCTATGGAGAACAACACGTCAGCCTGCAGAAAAAAGATCTTGGCGAGCTCGAACGTGCCCTGCTGTCGGACCCGCAAACCAGCGGCGGGCTGCTGATCGCCTGCGCCCCGGAAGTGGTCACCGAAGTACTGGCAATCTTCCTCCAGGAGGGCTTTGATCACGCCACGGTCATCGGCGAGATCGCCGAAGGAAAGCCGCAGGTTTCAGTGGTCAGGAGCAAGGCCGGTTGAACCGATCCCGTAGTCAGCCGGGGAAGAGCCCTAATCTGGATCGAGAACCAGGGACACCAGTCCATCAGCGAGCTTCGGTTCAAACCAGGTGGACTTCGGCGGCATGACCTGACCGGCGTCCGCAACCGCCATCAGGTCTGCCATCTGCGTTGGATACATGGCAAAGGCCGCCGCCATCTCGCCGCTGTTTACCCGCCGTTCGAGCTCCTTGAGGCCGCGCATTCCGCCGATGAACTCGACACGCGTGTCTCGACGCAGATCCGTGATCCCCAGGATCGGCCCCAGCAGCTGCTCGGCCAGCATCGCGACATCCAGTCTGCGGACCGGGTCTGACACCGGAACCAGCCCAGGCCGGAGCTCGAGCCGATACCAGCGTCCCCCAAGATACAGGCCGCAAACACCGCGGCGCTCGGGCTTAACCGGCCCTGCGGCCGGGCTGACCGTGTAGCGTTGGCCAACCTCCCGCAGAAACGCCTCCTCCGTCAGACCGTTGAGATCCCGGACCACCCGGTTGTAGTCCATGATCCGCATCTGCGCAGCCGGAAAGATGACCGCAAGAAAGGACTCGGCACCTGCGGCAGCGTTCTGGCTACCCCGCCGGGCGGCAGCTACGCGTGCGGCAGCGGCCGAGCGATGGTGACCATCGGCGATGTAGAGCGCTGGCATGGCGCCGAAGACCTCGCTGATCTGCGCCAGGCTTGCCGCCTGCTCGATGATCCAGAGCGTGTGCCGGATGCCGTCATCTGCCGTCACATCGGCAACCGGCACGCTCTCGGTAGCCAGTGCGACCAGCCGCTCGGCCGCCGCGCTGTCCGGGTGGGCAAGCAACACCGGCCCGGTCTGTGCATTGAGCGCCTCGATCTGGCGTACCCGGTCGTCTTCCTTGTCCGGCCGGGTGAACTCGTGCTTGCGGATGCGGTTGCTCTCGTAGGCGGCGATCGAGGCAGCAGCGACCAGCCCCGTCTGGACGTGCTCGCCCATGACCAGCCGATAGGCGTAGTAGCATGGGTGAGGATCACGGCGAAGCACCCCGCTGTCTATCAGGCTCTGAAAGTTCGCGGCAGACCTGGCGTACACCTCCGGAGCATAGTGATCGACATCCGGTGACAGGTCGATTTCGGCTTTGGATACATGCAGAAAGGACAGCGGCTTGCCGACTGCGGCTTGCCGTGCCTCTTCGCTGGAGAGTACATCGTAGGGTGGGGCAGCCACTGCTGCGGCATCGGCGCTGCGCGGCCGAAGACCGGCGAATGGTCGAATCAGGCAACGATCTGGGGACAAGAGATTCTCCTGCAGGAGCGAGTTTCTGGAAGCAACGGCGGATTTATTCCTGCCGCCACGGAGTCAGCAAACCGGGCTGGCCGGCTTGCCGGGTCCACCACCCAAGGCTGTGAGACAGCTGGCATGGACCCAGTCAGTTGCACACAACCCCCGCCATTGTAGCGATCTTGCGCGTCAGATGCTTCGGTACAGCGCCTCATAGCGCAGCGCGGAATCGTCCCAGGAGTAATCCTGCGCCATGCCTCGCCGCTGGACCTGGAGCCACGCCGATGGATCGTGGTAGAGCGTCAGGGCATCAGCAATACGGGCGGACAGGGCACGGCTGCCGGCATCGTCAAAGACGAAGCCATTGGCGATACCCGTCTGGAGGTTTTGTGGCGTCGCATCAATCACTGTGTCGGCCAGACCGCCGACTCGCCGCACCAGTGGCAACGTGCCGTAGCGCAGGGCATAAAGCTGGGTGAGACCACAAGGCTCGAAACGCGAGGGAACGAGCAGAATGTCGGCACCGGCGATGATGCGATGCGACAAGGCGTCATCGTAGCCCAGATGGACGGACACGGCATCCGGATGGGCAGCAGCAGCAGCCCTGAAACCAGCTTCGATATCGGCTTCGCCACTGCCGACCACAACCAGTTGTCCGCCTGCCGTCAGCAGCGCAGGCAGAGCGCCCAGAATGAGATCCATCCCCTTTTGTGAGGTCAGCCGACTGACCACCGCGAACAGGGGCGCCTTGGCGCGACGGGCAAAACCCATTTCCGCTTGCAGCTTGAGTTTGCAGACCTTCTTGCCACGCAAGTGGTCCGCCGTGTAAGTCCTGGGCAAGGCCGGGTCGGTACCCGGATCCCATAGCGAATAATCGACGCCATTGAGAATGCCGGACAGGTGCGCCCCACGGTCACGGAGCAAACCATCGAGCCCCCAGCCGAACTTCGGCGTACAGATTTCGCGGGCATAGGTCGGACTGACTGTGTTGACCCGCTTCGCATGCACGAGGGCCGCTTTCATGAACGATAACTGCCCATAAAACTCCAGTGCACTTTGGTCCGTACCGGAAATCAGCAGCCCGAGGTCGTTGTGGTGATCGAGCGGGAAAAGCCCCCGGAAAGCGAGATTGTGAATCGTGAACACCGTTGCCGTGTTCAGCGCCGGGTTCTGGGCAATGTAGGCTGGCGCCAGACCGGCGTGCCAGTCATGCGCATGCACGACCTCCGGCTGCCAGTTGCGATCAAGCTCGCCGGCAGCCAGATGCGCAGCTATCCAGCCCAGCAGGGCATAACGGCGGTGATTGTCTTTCCAGTCGCGACCGTCCGGGCCCAGGTAAGGATTGCCATCGCGCACGAAGAGAAATGGTGCATCGACGACGTAGGCCAACAGGCCGCTATCCGGAAGACGACCCAGGCGCAGGGTGATGATCGCCGCGCCGAAGGCCGGCCCGAGGCGAATGACCCGCTTCAGGTCGCGTACGCCATTGAGAATGGCAGGCATGCCGGGCACCAGTACGCGCGTGTCCAGACCGCGTTTGGCCAGCGCCGCGGGCAGGGCAGCGACCACATCGGCAAGGCCACCGGTCTTGACCAGCGGATAGATTTCCGCGGCAACGTGCAGTATGCGCAAGGCGGTGGCTGCCCTTCAGTGCTCAGGTGAGCTGATCGAGCATCTTCCTTGTAATCAGCGTCACACCGTTATCGGTCCGGCGGAAACGACGTGCATCCTCAACCGGGTCTTCGCCGACCACCATGCCTGGCGGGATATCGCAGTCGCTGTCGACGACACAGTGGCTGAGGCGAGCCCTCGATCCGATCGTCGTATCGGGTAGCACGACCGACAGATTCACCCGCGAATACGAATGGACCCGGCAGCCAGAGAACAGCAGCGAGCGGTTGACTTCGCCCGAAACGATGCAGCCGCTGGATACCGAGGACTCGATGGCATTACCACGACGGTCGAGATGATTGTGGACAAACTTGGCTGGCGGGAGTTGTTGTTGATACGTCCACACGGGCCAGTTGCGATCGTAAAGGTTCAACGCCGGCACCGTGGCGGTCAGATCAATGTTCGCATCCCAGTAGGCATCGATGGTCCCGGCATCACGCCAGTAGTGTTCCCTGAACTGCTCATCCGGCGCCACGATGCAACTGCGCGAGAACGGATGCGCAGCTGCCACACGGTTGGCGACGGCACGCGGGATGATGTCCTTGCCGAAATCATGATCTGAGTTCTGGTCCAGAATGTCGCGCGCCAGTTCGGCATACAGGTACTTGGCATTGAACACGTAGACCCCCATGCTGCACATCGCCATGTCGGGTTTGCCTGGCATCCCGGGAGGGTCGGCAGGCTTCTCGATGAATTCGGTGATCATGCCTTTTTCATCAACAGCCATGACCCCAAAGCCGCTCGCTTCCTGACGCGGCACCTCGATGCAGGCAACGGTACATTCAGCACCGCTCTCGACGTGGTCGACCAGCATCACGGCGTAGTTCATTTTGTAGACGTGGTCGCCGGCGAGAATCACGACAAATTCGGGTTTTGGCCGATAGGTTTCCAGGATATCGATGTTCTGGTAGACAGCGTCTGCCGTGCCTCGATACCAGGATTCTTCATCTACCCGCTGCTGCGCCGGCAACAGGTCAACGAACTCATTGACTTCACCATGCAGGAAGTTCCAGCCGCGCTGCAGGTGGCGCAAGAGACTGTGGGACTTGTACTGGGTCACCACGCCAATGCGCCGAAGCTGCGAGTTGACGCAGTTCGACAACGCAAAATCGATAATCCGGAACTTGCCACCGAAATGGACCGCGGGCTTTGCCCGCC
>ERZ761603.1029-NODE-1029-length-21861-cov-6.619325_pt1 | contig 21861 bp, 19 predicted proteins | sample MGYA00511879_ERZ761603 | MGnify/ENA primary metagenome ERZ761603 (study PRJEB28899, sample SAMN02850040) | bioreactor sludge metagenome | biome: EBPR Sludge; feature: EBPR Bioreactor; material: flocular biomat | place: Australia: Thorneside Wastwater Treatment... | reverse complement strand
GCGCCGCACATGCCAGCCCGGCACGACGTGCCGGGATTGGACGAAAGAAAGAAAACAAAAAGCCCGAACCGACGCATCGTCATCACCGGGCTCTCATCATTTCCATCGCCATCATCCCGGCGGCGAAGGGACTCGCCGCCCTACCCCAGGCGTCAATGGGCGATGGACGATGGCCAATTCACAATAAACAAGTCCCTTTTATCACGTGGCATCGAATTCCCATCTCCATCCCCATCTTCTCCGCGCCCTTTGCGCCTTTGCGTTAAAATCTCAATCGCCGTCGTTATCGCCATCGATTCCCGACAACGTTAACGACAACGCTCGCGACAAAGGATGGTGTGGAATGAATGTTGGATGTTGAACGTTGGCTGTTGAATGTTGATTCCCTCCCTTCCGGGTCGGGCGATTGGGTCGAAGGCCAATGCACGTTAGCTGTCGAGACCGGCCGCGGTCACTGCGCGACGGAGGCCGCCATGCGCGCACGCGAGGCAACTGTAACGGCCCTCCTGGCGGGTGGGCTCGATATCGACCACTCCGCCGGCGCGTTCGACAATCAACGCCGCCGCCGCGACATCCCACAGATACAACCCGTGCTGCACGAACAGGTCAGCCGCGCCGGAGGCGACCTGACAGATATCGATGGCGGCCGCGCCGAGAATGCGGATTTTCTGGACATGCGGGGCGAATCGTTGCGCCGTGGCCAGCGGCAAGGCCCCGGGTTCTAATTCCTTTTCCGAACCGGTGATCACGAGGGCGTCCGCCAAACCGACGCGGCTTTCGATCCGGATGGTTTCGCCATTCAACCGCGCCGGCCCGTCGGCCATCGCATCGAACAACTGATCCACCTCCGGCGCATAAACCGCCCCGGCCACCACCCGGCCCCGGTGCCGGACCGCGACCGACGAACACCACCAGGACAGGCCGTGGAAAAAATTCACCGTTCCATCGATCGGATCCACGATCCACTCCGGCGCGTCGCCGCCGCGGGCCGTGGTCCACTCCTCGCCGAGCACGCTGTCGCCCGGGAAATGCCCCAGGATCACGCGCATCGCGGTTTCCTGGCACTCGTGATCGAGCTTCAATTTGATGTCATGGGCGAACCGTTGATGCACGTCGCCACGGCGATGCCGTTGGTCAAGGGCATGCCGGCCCGCTTGCCGCGCGGCCTCGATGCATACCTCGCGCAACCAGTCCTGGGCGCGCTCGCCGTTCATGTCAGGCCCGGTACCATTCGATCGTGCGGGTAAGACCCTCATCGAACGATACGCGCGGCTCCCAGCCCAGTATCTGGCGGGCCCGGGTGGAATCGGCCTGGCTGTCGCGCACGTCACCGGGACGCGACGGCTCATGAATCGGCACGATCGACTTGCCGATGAGACGGGCAATGGTCAGGGCGAGTTCCTTGACGGAGATGCGGTTGCCCCACGCCACGTTGAACACGCCGCCGGCCGCCGAGTCGGGAGCCTGACAGCAGGCCAGGTTGGCCGAGATGATATCCTCGACGAAAGTGAAATCGCGGGTCTGTCCGCCATCGCCGTGGATGACCGGGGCGCGGTCGTTCAGGATCGCCTGGATGAACAACGGAATCACCGCGGCGTACTGGGATTTGGGATTCTGACGGGGCCCGAACACGTTGAAATAACGCAAACTGTAGGTCTTGAGTCCGTAGAGGCTGTGGAACATCCGGCAGTAATGCTCGCCGGCCAGCTTGTGCAAGGCATACGGCGACAACGGCGACGGCTTCATGTCCTCCTGCTTCGGCAGGACTGGAGTGTCGCCATACACCGAAGAAGAAGAGGAAAACACCACCCGCTTCACCCCGGCATCCCGCGCCGCCAGCAACAAGTTGAGCGTGCCGCTGATATTCACCTCGTTGGCCGTCCAGGGATCCTCCACCGAACGGATCACCGAGGGCAACGCGCCGAAATGCAGGATGTAGGAAACATTCGCCACGGCCCGGCGTACCGCGTCGCGGTCGCGCAAATCGCCTTCAATCAGTTCGTATCGTCCTTCCAGACTGGCCAGGTTTTCCCGACGGCCGCTGGAGAAATCGTCCAGAACCCGGACCTGTTCGCCCCGCCCCACCAAGTGGTGCACCATGTTGGAACCGATGAAACCCGCGCCGCCTGTCACCAAAAACATACGTCATTCTCCCTGCGAATAATCATAACCGGCATCGATCATGGCGTCCGGAAACGCGGTCAGCCATAACTGCAGCCATATCTGTTCGTCTTCGTCCACTTGCTTGTATCCCAAGCCCCAACTTAGGCACTGCCCCTTGTGCTTGATGACATAATAATGCTCCTCAAGCTCGCTGCCCTCGAAATCGTAACGCACCCCGCTGTCAAACGACCACCGGTCCTGCGGGAACAGGCTCATACGCGCGCCGAGCAGGCTCTGATCGTCGCGGCGGTAGCGGTGCTCGAGTCCGACATTGGACTTGTCGGGAAACAGCAACTTCACTTCGGTGTTGAAGGTATTCACCTCGGACTCGTACATGTCGTAGGAGCCGTCCAGCTCGATCGGCATCCACTTCACGAAGCGCAACTCGGCATCCATGAAGAGATCGCTGAAATCCTCGTCGTCCTCATCCTTCTCGATCCGGTAAAAGCTGTATAGATTCAAGTCGATGATATCCACCGGTTGCCGGTCGCGACGGGTTTGCAGTTTGTTGCGCATGCCCAGCTTGATGTCGTGGCGCTCATCGAGCGTATCGACGGAATCGAATTGCGGCAACTCGTCCGGCAGCAGCGTCGGTTCGGGCACATAGGTATGGTCGAGGTAGGGCTCGGCGATGTGGCGGATGCCGTCGCCGTCCCCGAGGATCACGTAATCGTCCCAGGTCCGGAACGCCTTGAAGGAGCCTTCCCACCCCAGTTGCACGAGATGCCGGATATCGGCGCCCTGATCGATCTTGATCGTGCGCACCTCGTTGGTCAGCACTACCTGCCCGAACTCGTTGGTGACCGGTTGTCCGCCTTCGTCGGTCACGATGAAGGTGTTGGTGAACGTGCGTTCGTTGTAGGTTTCAGAATAATACGTGCCCCGGTAACCGGCGCGCGGGATGAAGTTGAGGAAGCCGAAGTACTTGCTCGGGTAGAAAATGGTGTGACCGCTGTCGATACGCACCGCGGAGTAATCCTCGCTGTCGGAATCGTCGGGATAGACTTTTTCCAGATACGAGGCCGTGCTCTTGCTTTCGTAGTAGAGCTCGGTGTCAAAAAGAGGTTGCCGGCGGAAATCCAGGCTCAATTCCGGAAGACGGTCCACGTTCTCGTAGAAGTCGTTCAGCCGCTTGTTGAACTGGATGGCCGCTGTGTAGTTGTCGCCACGATGCGTCAAGGTCAGGCGGTTTTCCGGCTGCACGCGGTAGCGGTACTGGGCGTTGAAGAAATCCTGCAGGATGAAGGGATCGCTAAGATAGTTGAGTTCCAATCGCAGGGAGTCCTGCGGATTGAACTGCTGGGTGTGACCGAGACGCAACCGATACCGTTCCGAGTCGATGTTGTCCTCGGTGCGGTTCTCGCTGTCCGGGCCTTCGAACGGATCGTCATCGTTGATGTAATACCCCTGCACAATGCCGTTGTAGGTGTTGGACTTGTCCTTCCAGGTGAAGTCCTGGCCGTAGCCGAAACCGCGTTTGCTGTAGTAATCGACATGGGTGATGCCGCGCACGTTGCCGTATACCGGATAGTTGTAACCCAGCAGCAGGAAGAACCCGAGGCGCGAGTTGTAGCCGGGCATGACCTGGAAAAATCGCTCATGGGGATCCAGGCTGCGCGTGTAGTATGGGAGATAAAAGTACGGAACGATGCCGGCGGCATAAAAAACCGCGTGGTGGGTATAGATGCGGCGATCGACCAGCGTCGCGCGGCTGGCATGGATCGACACCGCCGGATCGTCGCCTTCGCAGGTCGTGATGGTCACGTCCTTGAATTCCATCGTGTTGGTGGAGATGCGCCGCGAATCCTCGGCGCGGATGTAAAACGGGTCATAGTGGGCGTTGAACGCGCCGAAGTCGCCCTGCTGGGTGCGCAGGTTGTAGCGGAATTCGTCGCCCCGCCACGCCTGCTTGCCGCTCTGGTACACCACATTGCCCTGGGCATACACGTCCATGGTCTCGGTCTGCACGGTCATGTAGTCGGCGCGCAAGACGCTGATGCCGCTGCGCACCACGACATTGCCGCGGCCGACCATCAGCTTCCGGTCGGCGAGGTATTCGAGGCTATCCGCCACGATATCAAGGGGTTTGTTCTGCACGCGGGGCGCCGCGGCCGGCTGCGCCAGGGTGTCCAGAACCGTCAGCAGGGCGAGGATGGATAGAGCAATAAGTCTTCGCATGAGGCGTTCCATGAATGTGGCGTGAAACTAACAAACGATGCGGAAATCGCCAACACCTTTTATCCCGCCCGGCCAAGTCGAAGGACATGCCGGAAATGGGGGGCTTCTACCGGCTGCACGGAGAGGCGCATGCCGCGCTTGAGTACGAGCATGCCCGCCAGCCGGTCGTCGGTTTTCAGAGCGTCGAGCGGCAGCACGCGCGGAAACTTTTCCACGAAGGCAATGTCGACCAGCATCCAGATCGGTTGCGCGGCGGTGGCTTTCGGGTCGTGATAGGGACTGGTGAGATCGGTTGCGCTTGGATCGGGATACGGCGCCGATGCGACCCGCCCGATGCCGGCCACGCCGGGCGGCTCGGCATTGGAATGATAGAACAGCACGAGGTCGCCGACCTTCATCCGGTCGCGCATGAAATTCCGGGCCTGGTAGTTCCGCACCCCGGTCCAAGGCGTCCGACCATCGCGACGCAGATCGTCGATGGAATAGACATCGGGCTCGGACTTCATCAACCAATACTGCGGCATCGCTTTTTCCTTGCTCATGGCGGCCGGCTCCTAACATTCCGCGCAATTCATGACGATACGGTAGACGCAGGCGGAACTGCGGCAGACCACCTTGCATTTCTCCGCCACCAGCGCGGACCCGCAGACGGGACACACCATGGCCGCCCCCGTTGCCGGCGCGAGTTGACCAGCCAGTTCGGACAACGACGACACCGTCACATCGGGCCGCGCGTCGCTGCCTCGGGTTGCGCCCACCGCCATCGTTTTGCTCCTCCGGTTGACCCATACCGAATGCCAGCCAAGTTGACGCGCGGGTTGGATGTCATGAAACAAACTTTCCGCGACATGCAGGATCGCCTTCGCGCCGACCCGCAACCGCGCCGCCACTTCGTGAAAATGCGCGTGGGCCGGCTTGTACGAGCGAACCTGCTGCGCGGTCACGACCTCGGCGAACACATCCGGCAAGTGCCGTCGCGTGCCCGCGAACAAGTCGTCGTCGATGTTCGACACCACCGCAAGCGCGTACCGCTCGTGCAGCCGCTCCAGGGCGGCCACCGTATCCGGAAACGGCCTCCAGTCCGCCAGGGTATCGGCCAACAGATCGCGTTCCGACCGGGCCACCGGAGTGCGGTAATGCGAGGCCATCCGTCGCAGCACGCCCGCCAGCACCTCGCGGTAGGAACGATAAGCGCCCGCCTGCTCCTCCGGCTCGAAACGCGCGTACAGGGCCAGCCACTCCGCCGGCGCGGGGGGAATGCCGTGACCGTCGAAATAAACGCCGAGGGCGGAAAGGATGCCGGATTCCCAATCGATCAGCGTGCCATAACAGTCGAACGTCAGCGCGCGGATATCCCCCGCCCACGGCATGTCATGGATCGTCGCCGCCGTCATGGCTTGGTGACATCGACGCGGTAGGCGCGGAAAGGCAACGTCGAGGTATGCGTGATGCTAAGCTGGCCGGAACCGGTGATATTGGTGAAGGGCGCCAGCGCCGACCACGCCGGGTTCTCGATCAGGTTGGTGGAGAAAAGCACGCGATAACGCCGCCCGGTCACACCGTTCCAGGCAATGACCGCATCGCCGACCGCGCTGGCCGAGATATTGGAAATCATGTGGAAGGAATCGGCATCCAGCAATGCGGTGCCGGCGACAAATTCCTGCAACTCGGAGAATCCATCGCCGTCGATGTCGAGTACGGCATCGGCCGCCGAATACGGATTCAACCCGTGGTACGCTTCCCAGGCGTCGCTCAAACCGTCGAGGTCGCTGTCCACTGTCCGCGCATCGAACACGCCATAACGCAGGTTGGTGGCGACAAAGACGAAGGTGTACCAGCCGGTATATCCGCCGGTGAGCTGGATATTCGCGCCGCTGGCGAAAGCGAGCTGGTTGCTGATGGGCGGCGTGGTGACGACCTGCAGGTTGTCGCCCCAATTGCCCGCTCCCCAATCGTTTTCCGCGACGAACTTGAACTGGATGTTGGTCTGTCCGGTGAGGTCCGCCACATACGCCCAGCGGTTGCTGGCTACCTGTCGCATGTTGTCGGCCTTCTGGTTCCAGAAATTGAAGGTCCCGGCCACGGTCATGTTGGTGCGCAGAGTGGAAAACACATCGTACCGCAGGGGATGCGAGCCTTGTTGGAATTCCTGCAGGTTGTTGCGGGCGTCGGCGTCGGCGTTGGCGGCGGGCTGACCGTTGGTAATACCGCCGAAAAACGCCTGTTCCCACGCATCGGGCATGCCGTCGCCATCGGTGTCGGTCAGCGGATCGAACACGGCCTGGACCACGCGGTGGCTGCCGTCGCCGTCGACGCGGACCGTCAAGCGGCGCAAGGCCGGTTCGTAGGACCAGGCCGGCGCCCCGCCCTGCTCCAACTCCTGGCGATTCGCCACCCGCGCGACGACGGCGCTGTTGATCGTCACCGCGGTAACCGGCTGGGCGTCATACATGATGAGATAGAAATCCCGATCGCCGGGGTCGTATCCACCGGTGCGCGCATGCAGCGTGAAGGTCAGGGCATTGGTCGCGCTCACCGAGGCGAGCCGCGTGCGGGCGGACTGGCCGGCCTGGAAATTCGTGCTGACGCCGTCGTCTTCGTATAATGTAAACGCATTGGTACCGCCCGGCCAATGATGGATCTCCAGGTAATCCGGCGCGAACTGGTTGGCGTAGTACTGCACGGGGCCCTTCACGATGATCGCCCCGGCCCGGCTGAAGAGCGGCAGCGAGCCGAGCGAGGCGGGAACGGTGACCGTTTGACCGCCGGTATAGCGCCGCGGGAGATCCCAGAAATACCAGGTCGCGCCGGATGGCAGATAAACCGAGCGGTCATTTTCGCCTTCGTTATAGACCGGGGCGACCAGCAGATCACGGCCCACCATGTAATCCGTATCGTTCCGGCTATACGTATTGGTGTCGGCGGGAAAATAAAACACCGTCGGCGCGTTGATCGGAATACCATTGGTGGCGGTTTGCGCCGCGAGTGCATACAGATATGGCATCATCTCGTAGCGGAATTTGATCCACCGCCGGTTCCACGCCGTGTAGTCGCCGCCAAACGCGTACGGTTCCTGGTCGATCGTATCGAGCGTGGTATGGTTGCGGAACAGCGGTTGCAGAGAGCCGGCCTGGGTCCAACGGGTCAGCAAGCCGGCCGAGGTGTCGCCCACGAACCCGCCGATGTCGTGACCAAACCACGCCTGCCCGGATATCATGGCGCTCAAGCCCAGCGAGTTGTTGAAACGCAGGTGGTCATAGGTCGATTTGTTGTCGCCGCTCCAACCGACCGCCACCTTCTGGATGCCCGGCCACGCTCCCCGGCTCAATACAAAGGGCCGTTTCGCCGGAAACTGCTCGCGCAGTGCGTCGTAGGTAACCTGGGCCTCCCAGATATTGTAGGTGTTTTTGTTGATGGCGTGCCACTTGCGGGTGTCGTTGGTCACGCTGCCGGGGGCGTTGGTGGGATCATAGCGCGCGCCGAGATACCAGACCGTATTGAGGGGCATCGCGTTTTCGTTCGGCTCATTGAGGTCGTTCCAGATCCCCTCGAAACCATAAGCGGCGAGGTAGCCAGTCAGTTGCCCGCGCCACCAATCCACCGTGGCGGGAATGCTGAAATCGAGCCAGGAGATGCGCCCGAGGAAATTGGTGCCGACAAAGGTGGACAGATCGTTGTTCTTCAGAAAATACAAGTTGGTCAACGCGGTTTGGTAAAGCGGGTCATTGGTGGTCAGCAGCGGCTCCACCAGCGGCACCAATTTCATGCCCAGATCGCCGACGGCCTGCACGAGGCCCGGGACATTCGTGTACTGGCTGTTGAAGGTGAGTTGCGCCGTCTGCCCGTTGACTTCATTCTGGCTGCCGATATCGAGGTAGATCGCATCGCATGGAAAATCATTGGTGCGCAACGCCGTCGCGACTTCCATGACCCGCGCCTGCGTGAAATAGGAGTGGCGCGATTGGTGGTACCCGAGCGCCCACTTGGGCAGCATCACCGGGCGGCCGGTCAACTCGGAATACCGGTCCATCACCGCCGCCATGTCATGCGATGCGCCGCCGCCGAAGAAGAAATAATCCAACTGGTCATCCCCCGCCTCGAACGACCAGAAACCATTCGTGCCCGACAGATCGAAAACCGGGCGCGCCGGGTTGTTGAAGAAAAGGCCGTATGCCGCGACCGGTCGGTTCGTGGCGGCCGGACGCACCCCATACACCATCGGCAGCGAGGTGTAACGCGGAGTGCGCCCCTCCCCGAACTGGTAAGTGTCCTGCGCCCAGAACTGGATGGCCCGCCCCCGCCGGTTCAATGGCCCCGCCGTATCGCCCAAACCGAAGAAGGCGTCTTGCGCATCCATGCGTTTGACCGATTTCAACTTGAAGCCCGACGGCAAGTTGGACACCGAGGTCGATTCACCCGGCCAATTCACCTGCTGGTACCCGTTGGTGTCGTGTATCTGCTGGTAATCGAGATCGTATTCGATCCGCTCATCCCGCAACAGCTCGAACCCCTGCGCGCTGTTGATGTTGACCCGGAAGGTATTGGTCAGGGCGATGTGAATGACCAGTTGATCCGTGGTGATCACATAATTGGTGGCGCTCGGTTGCGAAAACGACTGGGTGAAAGCCGGCCATTCGTCGAACGCGCGGTCGATCGCGATTTCCTCACGCGCATACAGGCCGGCAAAGTGAAAACGAACACGCACCACATCCGGCGCGTAAGGCGTCACTTCCACCGTTCCCGCCGGATCGACATCGAACAACACCGAGCGGTTACCCGCGCCGTTCGTGAGCACGGTAATGGCCGTGACATGGCGCGTGGTCTGCACCACAGCATCCGCCGCCATGGGCATCCACCACCACGCCAACAGATAGCTCCACCGCATGATCTGGAAAATCGGTTTCATGTGCCGCCGGGGTGATCAAAATGTCGAACCGCTTTAAACATACACATGATCATGAAAAAATGACACGGGGAAAACAACCGGCTCACGATTCGCTGAGCCGTTTTTTGGGGGCCTCGAAAAACCGCTGGTGGGCGTCGCGCAGGATCGCCGGGATACGATCGGCGAAGGCATATCCTTCCAATGCGCGGCGGATTGCATCCTCGTCCATTTCGCCGGCGCCGCGCCCCGGGAACCAGTGGTCGCCCTGCCCCAGCAGATTGTATCGCATCCGGGCATAAGCCTCCATGTCCAGGGCGGTGGCGAAATTCCACAACCGCACGATTTCCCGGAGATTGATCTCGCCGGGCGCCTCGTTCCAGGCCGGCAGGCCGTTCATCCACTCGCGGCACCACGTCACTCCCAACACCCGTTCCATTTCCTCATGCAACCGCCGGGCGATCGTTCCGGTGATTTCCGCGCGTTGCTCCCATCGCGCCAAACCATCGACATGCTCGTCAAAGTCGGCCGGCCGCGCCGCCCCGAGGCTCAAGGTGTGCACCTCATCGCGGCTCAAACAATACAGATCGTTGAACTGCATCGGCGTCAGCGGCTCGCACAACCGGCGCAACTTATCCGGCGCCTCGTACAACTTGCCGCCCTTGTCGTTGGGACTGATGATGAATACTCCCATGTCGTGCCGCCGGGCGTCCAACACCGCCGGCCAGTTGTGTTTGAACACGAAGTACCAGTGCAAGTTGACGTAGTCGAACGCGTCGGTGGCGATGGCGCGCTGGATGTCCTCGACTGGACCGTGGGTGGAGAAACCGAGATGACCGCACATGCCCTCGCGCTTCAACGCGAGCGCCGCCTCCAGCGTGCCGCCTGGAGCGAGAACCTGGTCGAGCAAGGCCCCATTATTGATGCCGTGGATGGCCAGCAAATCGACCCGTTCCAACTGGAGGTTGGCAAGGGAACGCTCGACGGTTTCGCGGAACTCGCGACCGGTTTGTTTCGGGCCAACCTTGGTCTGGATGATGAGCTGTTCACGGGGAAATTGCTTCAGCACCGGACCCAGTTGCACTTCCGACGTGCCATACCCGCGCGCGGTTTCGATATGGCAGATACCAACATCGACCGCTCGCCGGATGCAAGCCGCCACCAAGGCATGGCTTTCCGCCGGGATGTCGCCGAACGCATGGTCCTGCCACGCATGCTGGTAACGCATGCCGCCGCAACTGAACACCGGCATCATCAAGCCGGTCCGTCCAAATCGACGACGAGGTACGATGGGGCTGCTATCCGCCATGCCGTATCCTACCATCGACCCGCGCGCCCGTACAGGGGGCAACGCACGATCAGGAATCTTTTAACTGACCGCCAAGGAACGCATCGTAGGCGGTCATGTCGAGCAACCCGTGTCCGCAGAGGTTGAACAGGATGTTCTTCGCCTTGCCTTCCTCGCGGGCGCGAATGGCCTCGTCGATGACGACCGCGATGGCGTGCGACGGTTCCGGCGCCGGGATGAGCCCCTCGGTGCGGGCGAATTGCACCGCCGCCGTGAAAATCTTGCTTTGCGGAACCGCCACCGCCTCGATCAACCCGAGTTTGTACATGTGGCTGACCATCGGAGCCATGCCGTGATAACGAAGTCCGCCGGCATGAATCGAGGGCGGTATGAAATCGTGGCCCAGCGTGTACATCATCATGAGCGGGGTCATCATCGCGGTATCGCCAAAGTCGTAGCGGAGATCGCCTTTGGTCAAGGAAGCGCACGAGTCGGGCTCAACGGCGATGACCCGGTACGGTTTGCCGTGCTTGATCTTGCGTTCCAGCCACGGCGACACCATGCCGGCGAAATTGCTGCCGCCGCCAATGCAACCGATGATGACATCCGGTTCCGCGCCCGCCTTTTCCATCTGCTTGATCGCTTCCAGTCCGATCACCGTCTGGTGCGTGCAAACGTGATTCAACACGCTGCCCAATGCGTATTTGGTGTCCGGCGTCTTCAAGGTCTGCTCGATCGCCTCGCTGATGGCAATGCCCAGGCTGCCCGGGCAATTCGGATCCTCGGCCAGCACGCGGCGGCCAAATTCCGTCTCGCTGCTCGGACTGGCATGCACCTTGCCGCCATACGTCTGCATCACGAGCTTCCGGTAAGGCTTCTGGTTGAAGCTGACCTTGACCATGAACACCGTACATTCCAGACCGAACAATTGGCAGGCCATCGCCAGCGAGGAACCCCATTGCCCGGCTCCGGTTTCCGTAACCAGTCGCTTCACGCCGGCCTCGCGGTTGTAGTAGGCCTGGGCCACCGCGCTGTTGGGCTTGTGGCTGCCCGCCGGGGAAACACCCTCATACTTGTAGTAAATCTTCGCCGGGGTCTTGAGCGCCTTCTCCAACCGCACCGCCCGCAGCAGCGGCGTCGGCCGCCACAGAGCCAACATGTCGCGGACCTCATCGGGGATTTCAATGTAACGCTCCGGACTCATCTCCTGCCGCACGATGTTTTCCGGAAAAATCGCCGTCATGTCGGACAGCGACACCGGTTGCTTGGTGCCGGGATGAAGCGGCGGCGGAATCGGTTCGGAAAAGTCGGGGGCGATGTTATACCAGTGCGTCGGCATTTCCTGCTGCGATAAGGAGAAACGTATATCCGTCATCTTGGACTCCTGTCGTTGGGTTGAAACTACGCGCATCCTATCTCCAAACACGCAACGAACTCAACCGGAGAGATGCCGGCAAACCGACCCGATTTGCGGGTCATGGATTCCCTGATGCTGGGGTGACCGAATCGATCACATCCGAGCATGGTCTTTGCGGAAACGAAGCGCGGCGAAAACCTCGGCATCCGGCATCTTGCCGTCCGCCTGCACGAAGGCCCGGACCTCGGCTTCGCGCACGCGCAAGAATGGATTGGTCGCCTTTTCCTCGGCCAGGGTGGATGGCGCGCACGATTGGCCGGCCGCGAGGCGCGCCGCGATGTCTCGCTGGCGTTTCGCGATCGCTGTATTGGATGGTTCAACCTGCGCCGCGAACGCGAGATTGTCGAGGGTATACGCATGGCCGAAATAGATGCGCGTCTCGTCGGGCAGCCGGAACAGTTTTTCCAAGGCTTGCCACATGGCCGGCGCGGCAGCCGGACTGGCCAGACGACCGCAACCGGCGCCGAACAAACAATCGCCGGAAAACAACCAGCCACGCCGGCGTTCGACATAACTCATGTGCGGCATCGCGTGCCCCGGCGTGTCGATCGCCTCCAGTCGCCACGGGCCGGCCGCCAGCACATCCCCTTCCTCCACCATGCGGTCGATACGCAGGCCGGCGGCGCCACGCGGACCCGCGACCCAAGCCTGCCGATAGCGCCGCCGCAACGCCTCCACGCCGCCGGTATGATCGCCGTGGTAATGCGTCAATACGATGCCGAGCAGCGGCCATTCGCGCTCGTCGAGAAGCCGCTGCACGGGTTCCACCTCCGACGGATCCACCGCGAGCAGCCCCTCCGGCGCGGTCAGCGCGTAGATGAAGTTATCCGCCAACGCGGGTAAGACGATTACCTCGTTTGTCATCGCCGTCATCATACATCTCCCTGCACGCGACTACCGTCTCCGCATAACCCGACGGACGACGGAAAGCAAGCCGGTATGACATTGCGATTGAGGTTTCCGCGGGCCCGCGCTAAATTCGCAAAAAACAAAGCAAGGGAAATCGTTATGAAAACACGCATCACCGAAGCGTTTGTCCGGAGCATCCCCAAGACCGAACTGCATGTCCACCTCGACGGCTCGTTGCGCATCCCCACCCTGATCGAGCTCGCCAAGCGCGACAAGATCAAGCTTCCGTCAATGACGGAAAGCGGCCTGCGCGAAAAAGTCTTCAAGGACAAGTACAAGGATTTGTGGGACTACCTGCAGGGCTTCAATTACACCTGCGCGGTGATGCAGAATGCGGAGAGCCTGGAGCAGATCGGTTACGAATTGATCCAGGACCACCTCGCCGAGGGCGTCCGGTACATCGAGGTGCGCTTCGCCCCGCAACTGCACATGCACGACAAGCTGTCGATGAAACAAGTCATCGCCGCCGTGTGCAAAGGCATGGACCGCGCCCGCAAGGAACACAACCAGTCGCCCGCCGTCCGCCGCGGCGAGGACATCCCCTGCTACTACGGACTCATCCTCTGCGCGCTGCGTTTCTTCAACGAACACATGTCGCCCTATTATCGCCAGATCATGCAGGTGATGCCGTACGCCCCGCCGAAACAGGTCTTCGCCGCCGCGTCGCTGGAACTCGCGCGCGCCGCCGTGAGCCTGGCCCACCAGGATGGTTATCCGGTGGTCGGATTCGATCTCGCCGGCGCCGAGAAAGGCTATCCGGCCGGCGATCACCAGGCCGCCTTCCAGCATGCCCACAGCAACTTCATCCGCAAGACCGTGCATGCCGGCGAGGCCTATGGTCCCGAATCGATTTTCCAGGCCATCACCGATTGCTACGCCAACCGCATCGGCCACGGCACCTGGCTGTTCGCCGATCACCTCGTCAAGGACAAGAGCCGCGAGGAGGCCCGCGCCTATGTGCAACACCTGGCCGAGTACATCGCCAGCCAGCGCATCACCATCGAGGTCTGTCTCACCAGCAACCTGCAGACCATGCCGCACCTTAAATCCGTCGCGAGCCACCCGCTGCGCCTGATGCTGGACCACAATCTGTCCGTCACCATCTGCACGGACAACCGCCTGGTGTCCAACACCACTGTCACCGATGAAATCATGCTCGCGGTCAAGCACCTGCACATGACGCCGCGCGAACTGCGCAACGTGGTCATCGCCGGCTTCAAGGGCAGCTTCTTCCCCGGCACCTATAACGAGAAACGCGCTTATGTGCGCAAGGTGATCGACCGGTACGAAACGCTGGCCGCGCAGGCCGGCCTGCCGGATTGACCGCACGCGCCTGACCACGGAATCCGATCGGCAAGACGTCTGGATTTTCCATTGACGGCATGGCCGCTTTTCTCCACCCTCTGCGGGGCAAAAGGCGATGCTATGACTCTCAATCCCCGACTCGATCAATTTATGGCGGCCTTCCCCCACGAAGGTCTGACGTTCGACGATGTTTCACTGGTGGCCCGGTACGCGGATTTCCTTCCGCCGGAGACGGATGTGGCCAGCCGCCTCACGTCGCGCATCCCGGTGAACATCCCGTTCGTGAGCGCGGCCATGGACACCGTCACCGAATCGCGCATGGCCATCGCCATGGCCCTGCACGGCGGCATCGGCGTCATTCATAAAAATCTCACGCCCCAACGCCAGGCATCCATGGTCGGCACGGTGAAGCATTACCTCAATGGCCTCATCTCCACCCCCATCACCTTCCGTTCCGGTCAGACCCTTTCCGATGTGCGGCGCATCCGCGAGGAAAAAGGCTACAATTTCAGCGGCTTCCCCATTCTCGACGACCAGGACCACCTCGTCGGCATCCTCACCGCCGCCGACATCAAGTTCGCCGCCGACGCCAATGCCCGGATCGACGAGGTGATGACCCGCGATCTGATCACCGCGCCGCCCGACACCGACATCGAGACCGCCTATCGGCTCATGGTGCAGCACAAGATCGGCAAACTGCCACTGGTCGAGAAGGGCAAATTGGTCGGCCTTTACAGCTTCGCCGACGTGCAGTCGCTCATCCGCAATGCCAACCCGATGTACAACCGCGACGCCAAGTACCGCCTGCGCGTGGCCGCGGCCATCGGCCCGGGCGATCACAAACGCGTGGAAGTCCTCGCCGAACGCGAGGTTGACGTCGTGGTAATCGATACCGCCCACGGCCACAGCAAGGGCGTGATCGAGATGATCAAATGGGTGCGCGCGCATTACGACCAGATCGATGTGGTCGCCGGCAACATCGCCACCGGCGAGGCTGCCGTGGCCCTGCGCGATGCCGGCGCGCACGCCGTGAAGGTCGGCATCGGCCCCGGTTCGATCTGCACCACCCGCGTGGTAACCGGCGTGGGCACGCCGCAAATCAGCGCCATCTATGCCTGCGTCACGGCGCTGGAAGACAGCATACCGGTCATCGCCGACGGAGGCATCCGTTACTCCGGCGACGTGGCCAAGGCCATTGCCGCCGGCGCGAGTACGGTGATGATGGGCTCGGTACTCGCCGGCACCGAAGAAAGTCCGGGCGAAAAAATCATCTACCAGGGCCGGCAGTATGTCGTGTACCGCGGCATGGGCAGCCTGGGCGCCATGAAATCGAATCAAGGCAGCCGCGAACGCTACGGGCAAAAGGATGTCAGCCAGGACGATCTCGTACCGCAGGGCATCGAAGGCATGATCCCGTTTGCCGGCAGCCTGAAGCAGGTCCTCACCCAGTTCACCGGCGGCCTGCGCGCCTCCATGGGTTTCGTCGGTTGCCGCGATGTCGGCGAGATGCGCCGCCGCGCTCATTTCGTCCGCATAACCGCTTCCGGGAATGCCGAAGGCCACCCACACAACGTCACCATCACCAAAGAAGCGCCGAACTACCGGTCTTGAGCCGGCATGAGGGCAATAAAAAAACCCCGCGTTGAAGCGGGGTTTTCCTGAACGTGCGGCGGCGGGATGCTTACGGCTCGCTCTTGGTCTTCGGCAAACCGTAGGCGCGATCGCCTTTCTTCCATTTGCCCGTCTTGATCAACTGATCCACGCGCTCGTAGCGCTTGAGGACATTGCGGCGGACGGCGATCTTGGTGGCCGATTTAAAACTGGAATGCATGGTCATGTTTGATTCTCCGTTATTCGTTGCTGGGTCGCGGCAGCCTCGGCCACCCGTACCACAAGGGCGCGCATGGTGCGTGAAACGCGGATGGATGTCAACCGTATAAATCAACCATCCATCCACACCCACTTCGCCGGAGGCAACCCATTGATCTGCTCCACGTTGTGCATACGGTCGATCAGGCGATCCCGCAGGCGATCCCCGCCCGTCGCGGCGGCGGGCAATCCCCGAACATGCACCTGATCCAATACCGTCGGATTGCCCGTGCGCCAGATGGCCGCCCAACGGGCCAGTTGATCCAGCACGGGGATCCACATCAGCAGGAGGTCCTCCTGTGCTTGGACCACGACGCGCGAAAGGTCCAATCGCAAGGCCCAACCCGGCGCATGCAAATCGGTACGCGTCGGCGCGACGAGCTGGCGCCGGTAGGCATCGAACACCACCGCCGGTTCATCGGCGCAAGCGAGCGCACCCAGCAGCAGGCGGAGTTCAGGCGACGCATCCTCCTCCAACGCGGTCCGCCAGGCCGGGGTCAACGGCTGACGGCGACCAGACGCGGAACGGGCGAGAAGGAAACCGAGATAGAACGAGGGAAGTTCGAGTCCGGGATGGCGCAAACGCGTATAGTCGGACACCGCCGCCATCACATCGTCGGCATCGCGTTCATCGAGGGAAAACCGGCCGGCCCACCAACGGAGCGCCTGGCGGCGCGTTCGCTCTTGATCCGAGACGGCATCGACCGGCCACATGCTTATTCCCTTCCGATCAAGCCTTCCACTTCGCTCAAGAATTGATTCACGTCGCGGAAGCGCCGGTACACGGAGGCAAAACGCACGTACGCCACCTCGTCGAGTTCCTCCAGCTTGTCCATCACCTTCTGGCCGATGACCATGCTGGACACTTCGCGCTCGTGCTCGCCTTCCAACTCGGAGAGGATCGCGTCCACCATGTTCTCGATCTGCTCGGAACTGATCGGTCGTTTCTCGCAGGCGCGCTCGATTCCGCTCAACAATTTGCGGCGATCCATTTCCTCGTGACGCCCGTCGCGTTTGATTACCCGCAAACTGGTCTTGATGACTTCCTCGTAGGTGGTAAAGCGGAACCCGCACTGCAAACAAACCCGCCGGCGCCTGATCACATCGCCATTCCGGACCGAACGGCTATCGATCACCTTGTCGTCCACATTACCGCATTTCGGGCATTTCATCCGGAAACTCCGCTTCCCTGCCTACTATATGTAGAGGCGTGGGTTAGGATGTAGCCTATATTTCGTGGCCCTGTCAAGTTGCGGGATAATTCCGTTGAGACCACTTGACCGGGAGGGTATGGGTATAAACAGCAAATGACGGTCTTCGACATTGCGGGTCTCAGACCGTCATTTAATGAGATTCTCCTTGCGGAGAATCAAACCGTAGTGAGATACGGTTTACTTCTTGGCCTTGGCGGCGGCTTTCTTCTTGGCCGGAGCCTTCTTAGCCGGAGCTTTCTTCTTAGCAGCTGCTTTCTTCTTTGCCATGTTGTCTTCCCTCCCTTCTATCGTTTGCGTTTTTTTCTTCGTACCGATTCTTTCCCCCCGGCATGGTCGGACCACACTACCTTGCGGCGTGTGCGATCATCGGAGTCGTCATGTCGGGCATGTGAACCGAAACAGCATCGCGCTTCGCGATCACGACGGTCGAGACACAGTCGTCGTTTCGATTTTCGGTTAGGTGGAATTCAAACGATGGATGGTAAGAGGGCATGATGCGTGCGATCGTCAGATCCAAGAAAAGATGTGATGGTTGTTTTTCACTCACGCAACTCTTATTTCTTGACCACACAATAAAAATGTTTTCCTCGCACGTCAATCATGGACACGCGAAAAAATGAAAATATTTTTCCGCGCATCGCATCACGCGAGACGATGATGTTCGGCGATGATGATCGAGCGCAACGTGTCGTAGGTCGCATCGAGACGATCGTTGATGATGAAATAATCGAAGTCGCGCCAGCATGACATCTCGCGTTCCACCTGCTGCATGCGGCGCTCGATCACTTCGTCGGAATCCTTCCCGCGTCCCTTCAATCGCGCATAAAGCACATCGAGCGACGGCGGCGCGATGAAGACATCGACGTACGCGCGGCGCAACGGATCCTGCGCCGGAGCGTGACGGATCACCTCGCGAATTTGCGCCGCTCCCTGCACATCGATATCCATCAAGGTGTCGATGCCGCCGCGCAAATTGGTCATGACCACGTCCTTCAACGTGCCGTACATGCGGTCGTGGACAAGCGCGTACTCCAGGAACGCGCCCGCCTTCACCTTCTCTTGAAAGGTCCGGTCGTCGATGAAATGATAATCCACGCCGTCGATTTCACCATCGCGCGGCTGACGCGTGGTGCACGACACGGAGTACTTCATCGTGCGAAATTCCGAAATCAACCGGTCGCACAGGGTGGTCTTGCCCGTGCCCGAAGGCGCGGCGATCACAATCAATAGAGGACGGGGGTCTGGTTGGATCATTCGATGTTCTGCACTTGTTCTCGGAATCGTTCGAGCTCGGTCTTGAATTGCACCACCTCGGCGGCGATGACGTGGTCCGCCGCCTTGGCGCCCACGGTGTTGATCTCGCGGAACATTTCCTGGGCGAGAAAATCCAGCGGCCGGCCGGCCGGGTCGGTTTGTTTCATCAGGGCGCGCGCCTGCTGGAAATGACTGCGGAGCCGCGCCAACTCCTCGGCGATGTCGCAGCGGTCGGCGAACAGGATCACTTCCTTTTCCAACCGTTCGTCGTCGATGCCGGTGTCGGCGATGGCGCGCCCGATGCGTTCACGCAGCGCCCGGCGATAATGTTCGACCACGGATGGCGCCCGCGCGGCGATCGCGTCGACATGCCGCGCCAATCCGGCCAGTCGACCCGCTAAATCCCGGTGCAAATTGACGCCCTCGCGTCGGCGCATCGCGCCGAACCGGGACAAGGCCCGGTTCATGGCCTTCTCCAACAACGGCATGGCCTGCTCCACCGCCGGCTCCTCGTCCTTCACCACCACGACACCGGGAATACGCAGCATGTCCCCCATCGCCACGGTCTCCGGCAATCCGGCGCGACGAGCGGCACGACGAGCCGCGCGGGCCACCTCGGCCACCAACTCGTCGCAAATCACCACCCGCCCCGCACCGGCGACGCCGGTGCGCGCGACCGTCACCTGAACACTGACCCGTCCGCGCGATACCGCGCGGGCAAGTTGGCCGGTGACCCAGGCCTCCAACGATTGCCAGGCCCTCGGCAAACCGACCTGCACATCGAGCTGCTTGCGGTTGACCGAGCTGATCTCCACATCGACGCGGACACCCGCCCCGGCCGCCTGCCCATGCCCGTAGCCGGTCATGCTGACCAGGCTCATGCCGGACGCCCCCGCCGCGGCTTCTTCGCATGCGCCGCATCCCACGCTTCCATCTGCTGCACATCCTTGTCGCCGCGCCCGGACATATTCACCAGGATGACCTCGCCTTTGCGGAAACGCTTTCGGTGATGCAGGAGGTAGCCGACGGAGTGAGCCGACTCCAGCGCCGGCAGGATGCCTTCCAACCGGCACAAGGCGTTGACGCCGTCCATCGCCTGCTGGTCCGTCGCATACCCGTACTCGACCCTCCCCATGTCCCGCAACAAACTGTGCTCCGGCCCCACGGCCGCGTAGTCAAGACCAGCACTCACCGAATGCGTCAACATGATCTGGCCGTTGCGGTCCTGCAGCACGTACGTCTTGGTTCCCTGCAAAATGCCCAACGCGCCCTGCGCGAACCGCGCGGCGTGACGCCCGGCCCGTATTCCCTCGCCGCCCGCCTCCACGCCGATCATGCGCACCTTGCCGTCGCGCAAAAAAGGATGGAACAGACCGATCGCGTTGCTTCCGCCGCCCACGCAGGCCACCAGCCAGTCCGGCAACCGCCCGATGCGGCGCATGATCTGCGCCCGCGCCTCGCGACCGATGACACTTTGGAAATCACGAACCATCATCGGATACGGATGCGCGCCCAGCGCCGACCCGATGATGTAATGGGTATTCCGCACGTTGGTCACCCAGTCGCGCATTGCCTCGCTGATCGCCTCCTTGAGCGTCTGCTGGCCCGCCGTCACCGGCACCACCGTGGCCCCCAATCGCCGCATGCGCGATACATTCAACGCCTGCCGCTCCATGTCCACCTTGCCCATGTAGATCACGCATTCGAAGCCGAACATGGCCGCCACCGTCGCCGTGGCCACGCCATGCTGGCCCGCGCCGGTTTCGGCGATGATACGCGTCTTGCCCATGCGCTTGGCCAGCAACATCTGACCGAGCGAGTTGTTGATCTTGTGCGCGCCGGTATGGCAAAGGTCTTCGCGCTTGAGATAACACTGCACGCCGCCCAGTTCCTTGGACAACCGCGCCGCGAAATACAACGGCGTCGGACGGCCCACGAAATCCTTGAGATAATATGCCAACTCCTTCTTGAAGGCGGGATCGCGGCGCACCCGCGCATACTGGTCGGCCAGTTCGGTGAGCGGCGCCATCAAGGTTTCGGGCACGTACATGCCGCCATACGGCCCGAAATGGCCGCGGCGATCCGGTTGCGTTACGCTGTTCGACATTGTTGTATAAATTCCCTGACTCGGTTGATATCTTTTCGTCCCGGACGTTCCTCTACTCCACTGCTGACATCGACGCCCCACGGATTCACCGCGTGCAGCGCCTCCCGGACATTGCGCGGATTCAATCCTCCCGCCAACAGCACCGGCGTCGCCGTGGTCTGCACAAGATGGCGCACCGCTTCCCAGTTGCCGACCATCCCGGTTCCACCCGGCGCCGATTTACTATAGGTGTCGGCGACATAGGCGTCAACGCGTCCGCGCTCCACCGCCGGCTTCCGCATGCGCTCGGCATAGACCGCCCGCCAGACCCGCACGCCGGCGATGTCATACGGCGCCAACGATTCCACCTGATGCAATTGGATCGCATCCAAACCGGCCCGCCGCGCGATGTCCATCGCGGTTTTCGGATCGGGATTCACGAACACCCCCACCTTGACCGCCGCGGTCGGCACCAACCGCAGCCAGTTGACCAGATCGTCCGGCTGGACGTTGCGCGGCGAGCCGTCCCACAGCACGAACCCGAGCGCGTCCGGCTTGAGCGCCGCCACCTCGACGAGGTCGGACAACGAAGCGATCCCGCAGATTTTTACGAAGACATCCATGCCGGTTCCATCAAGTTCGCCACCGCCCGGGCGAGATCGGTCTCGCGCAACAAGTGCTCGCCCACCAAGACGGCATGAACACCCATGCCGATCAATTGCCGTACATCATCGGCCCGCCGGATGCCGCTTTCGCTGACCACCATGCGGTCCTTGGGAATACGCTGCATCACCCGTCCGGTCGTCTCGAGCGTCGTGACGAATGTCTTCAGATCGCGGTTGTTGATGCCGATGATGGCCGCGCCCAGATCGACCGCGATGGCCGCCTCCGCTTCGTCATGCACCTCGACCAACGCCTGCAAGCCGGCGGCGGCGATTTCGCCGTGCAACGCGGCCAACTCCCCGCGCGACAACGCGGCCACGATCAACAGCACCGCCGAGGCGCCCAGCGACGCCGCATGCCAGACCTGCCACGGATCGACGACAAACTCCTTGTACAACAACGGCAACGAAACCGCCGCGCGCACCGCCGCGAAATCCTCCGGACCTCCGCCGAAATACTTCCGGTCCATCAGCACGGATAACGCCTGCGCCCCGCCCTGCTCGTAGGCGCGCGCAATGGCCGGCGGATCGAACGGATCGCGAATCGGCCCGGCCGATGGCGACTTCCTCTTCACTTCGGCGATCAGCCCCAGGCGACGCGACGCCAACGCGGCGCGGAAGTCCGGCGGCGGTC
>ERZ761603.1028-NODE-1028-length-21902-cov-40.180162_pt1 | contig 21902 bp, 19 predicted proteins | sample MGYA00511879_ERZ761603 | MGnify/ENA primary metagenome ERZ761603 (study PRJEB28899, sample SAMN02850040) | bioreactor sludge metagenome | biome: EBPR Sludge; feature: EBPR Bioreactor; material: flocular biomat | place: Australia: Thorneside Wastwater Treatment... | reverse complement strand
GACTGATCTTGAAGCGCTTTTTTGCTCCAGTCTTGGTCTTCATCTTGGGCATTGAATGCTCCTGCTTATAAACATGTTGCCAGGTGTCTCCCGACGGGAGCCCTTCGAACCCGGCACCACTTGTATTTGCTGCGAGGACTTAAATCGCAGACTACTCTTGCTACTTTTTCTTGCTTGGGGTGAGCACCATGACCATCTGGCGGCCTTCCATTTTCGGCATCTGCTCAACCAGGGCCAGTTCCTGTAGGTCAGCCTTGATGCGCTCGATCTGGCGCATGCCGATATCCTGATGCGCCATTTCTCGACCACGGAAGCGCAGGGTAACCTTGACTTTGTCCTCCTCTTCGAGGAAACGCGTCATGTTGCGCAGCTTGATCTGATAGTCATTTTCGTCGGTACCCGGCCGAAACTTGACTTCCTTTACCTGCACCTGTTTTTGCTTGAGCTTCTGCTCATGCTGGCGTTTCTGTTCCTGGTACTTGAACTTGCCGAAATCGACGATTCGGCAGACCGGCGGCTGGGCCATGGGGGCAATCTCGACCAGGTCGACCCCCGCTTCCTCGGCTAGCGCCAATGCTGTCCTGACACTCATGACTCCCAGTTGCTCGCCATCCAACCCGACGAGCCGAACTTCCGGTGCGTTGATTTCTTCGTTAACGCGTTGCGCCTTTTGCAGTGCGATGGGTCCGCTCCTTGTTTCGACAAAAATTAAGCCGTGCCACTTCGCGCCGCAATTTCTTCAAGAAGTCGCCTGGTCAGAGCCTCAACGGACATCTGTCCCAGGTCCCGACCACCGCGTGTGCGCACGGCCACCAGATTGGCTGCCACTTCCTTATCCCCGACGACGATCTGATATGGCAGCTTGCTCAAGCTATGTTCTCGTATTTTATAGGTAATTTTTTCGTTGCGCAAATCTGCCTCGACCCGTAGGCCAGCCGAGCGCAGTGTTGCCACTACCTGCTCCGCGTATTCACCCTGCTTCTCGGAAATATTCAGCACCACAGCCTGGATCGGCGAGAGCCACAAGGGCATTGCACCGGCATAATGTTCAATGAGAATGCCGATGAAACGTTCCAGCGAACCGAGGATCGCCCGGTGCAACATCACCGGGATGTGGCGTTCGTTGTCTTCGCCGACGTAGTGCGCGTCGAGACGCTGCGGCAGCGCAAAATCAAGCTGCAAGGTGCCACACTGCCAGACCCGCCCAAGGCAGTCCTTGAGCGAGAATTCGATCTTGGGCCCGTAAAAGGCGCCTTCGCCTGGTTGCAGATCATAGACCAGACCCTTGGCTGCGAGGGCGTCCGCCAGAGCCGCTTCAGCCTTGTCCCAGACCTCATCCGAACCGATGCGCTTGTCCGGGCGCGTGGACAGCTTGACCAGGATCTCGGTAAACCCGAAATCGGCATAGATCTGTTGCAGGAGATCGATAAAGGCTGCAGTCTCCGGCAGGATCTGCGCTTCCGTACAAAAGATGTGTGCGTCATCCTGGACGAAGGCGCGCACACGCATGATGCCGTGTAAGGCTCCGGAAGGCTCGTTGCGGTGACATGAGCCAAATTCCGCCAGGCGCAAAGGCAAGTCGCGATAGCTGCGCAGGCCCTGATTGAAGATTTGGATGTGGCCCGGGCAGTTCATCGGCTTGATCGCGTAATCGCGGTTTTCGGAAGCCGTGGTGAACATATGTTCCGCATAATTCTGCCAATGGCCGGAGCGCTCCCACAGTGAGCGGTCCATGATCATCGGCGTCTTCACTTCACAGTAGCCGTTGTCGCCAAGTACGTGACGCAGGTATTGCTCGACTTCCTGCCAGATTGTCCATCCCTTCGGGTGCCAGAAAACCATTCCGGGTGCTTCGTCCTGAAGATGGAAGAGATCCAGTTGTCGACCAAGCTTGCGGTGGTCGCGCTTCTCGGCCTCCTCAAGCATGTGCAGGTAGGACTCCTGGTCTTCCCTCCTGGTCCAAGCCGTCCCGTAAATGCGCTGTAGTTGCTCGTTGCGATGGTCGCCCCGCCAGTAGGCTCCAGCCAGCTTCATCAGCTTGAACACCTTCAGTTTGCCCGTCGACGGCACATGCGGGCCACGACAGAGGTCGACGAACGCACCTTCGCGATAGAGTGAAACTTCCTGACCCTGCGGAATGGCGTCGATCAGTTCAGCCTTGTAATGCTCGCCGATCGACTTGAAGAAAGCCACGGCATCGTCCCGCTGCCACACCTCTCGCCGCACGGGCAGATCGCGCTGTGCCAGTTCAGCCATGCGCTTTTCTATCGCCGACAGGTCTTCGAGTGTGAACGGGCGTTCATAAGCGAAATCGTAGTAGAAGCCGTTCTCGACTACTGGCCCGATCGTTACCTGGGCTGCCGGGAAGAGCTCCTTGACCGCGTAAGCCATCAGGTGCGCGGTCGAATGCCGGATGATTTCCAGGCCCTCGGGATCCTTCTCGGTGATGATGCCGAGAGTAGTGTCGGTTGCGATGCTGAAGGAGGTGTCGACCAGACGACCATCGACCTTGCCCGCGAGAGCAGCGCGCGCCAGACCGGCGCCGATGCTCTGCGCCACCTCGGCAACCGTCACTGGTTGCGCGAACTCCCTTTGCGAACCGTCAGGCAGTGTGACAACCGGCATATTGCAACCTCAGCAAGAAAATGGAAAAGCCAGAGGTCGGCTCTGGCTTGTGAGTAGCTGGCAGGTAAGCCTTGCTTTGCGATCCGGCCCGACCCAAAATCCGGCAGGTGTCGGGACTGGGCGTACATTCGTCATCGTCTGAGCCCTGTCCAACAAAGTCGGCATTGACGGTGCCCGCAAGACTGGCAGAACTATCTGCGTATCGGTCAATTCTAGCACAGCGAACGGTCCGAACGGTCGCTGCCAACAAACGCTGTCAGAGGTGAAGTCCCCCGCAACCTGCTCGGCCGGGCGACCGGGTAGACCACCGCCGAGCATGAAATCTTTGTGCATCGACGACGATCGGAGCATCGCCCGGCTTCCCTTGGGCTTGCCGATCATCCCTTCTGCCCAGACCTTGCTTTTCATCCGGGAAGCGGGGCAAAGAGGGCGGCGATGTCATCGCTGCCGAACTTGGCGTCGACTCCCTGGTCGGCGGAAAGAATGCGTGCGGCAAGTTCAGCCTTACGTTCCTGGAGGGCGAGAATCTTCTCCTCTATGCTGCCGGCGACGATCAGCTTGTAGACAAAAACCGGTTTGTCCTGGCCGAGGCGATGGGCGCGGTCGGTAGCCTGGTTTTCAGCTGCCGGGTTCCACCACGGATCATAGTGGATCACGGTGTCTGCTGCGGTCAGATTCAGTCCGACGCCCCCAGCCCTGAGGCTGATCAGGAAGATGGGTACCTCCCCCGCCTGAAAGCGGCGAACCTGCTCCTCACGGTCTTTGGTCTCGCCGGTGAGGATCACATAGTCGAGACCAGCAAGCTTCAGCTCTTTTTCGATCAGGGCCAGCATGCTGGTGAACTGGGAGAACAGCAGGATCCGGCGACCCTCCTCGACCTGCTCCGGCAGCATGGTCATCAGCAGATCGAGCTTGGCTCGTTCCTTGATCTTCTGGGCCGACTTGGCTTTGACCAGGCGTGGGTCGCAGCAGACCTGCCGCAGTTTCAGAAGGGCGTCGAGGATGACGATCTGACTCCGGTTGAAACCTCTACTGGCAATCTCCTCCCGCACCTTCTCGTCCATTGCGACACGCACGGTTTCGTACAGATCGCGCTGGCCGCCGACCAGTTCGACTTTGCGCACGATGATGGTTTTCGGGGGCAGTTCTCGCGCCACCTCTTCCTTCTTGCGGCGCAGGATGAAGGGGCGGACACGGCGGGCGAGCAGATCGCGCCGGTTGGTGTCACCCTGTTTTTCGATCGGCGTCCGCCAGTACTTGGTAAAGGTCTGGTTGTTGCCCAGGAATCCCGGGAGCAGGAAATCGAATTGACTCCAGAGCTCGCCGAGGTGGTTTTCCAGCGGTGTGCCGGTGAGGCACAGACGATGTCGGGCCGCAATCTTGCGCACCACTTCGGCGCCCTGGCTGCGTGCGTTCTTCACCGTTTGTGCTTCATCGAGAATCAGCAGGTGGTAGCTATGCCGCGTCAGTTCGGCGGCATCGCGCCAGAGCAGGGGGTAGGTGGTCAACACCACGTCGTGCCGCGTGATCTCGGCAAACCGGGTCTTGCGCTCCGGGCCGTGCAGCGAAAGAATCGACAGACCGGGCGCGAAACGCGCCGCCTCGTTCTTCCAGTTGAAAATCAGGGAGGTTGGCAGGACGATCAGAGCTGGACGATCAAGCCGTCCAGCTTCCTTTTCAAGCAGCAGATGCGCCAGTGTCTGGGCGGTCTTGCCCAGGCCCATGTCGTCGGCCAGAATGCCGGCGAGATTCTGCTCGCGCAGGAATTGCAGCCAGGCCAGGCCTTCGGTCTGGTAGTGGCGTAATTCAAGCCCCAGCCCGGCGGGCGGATCGATGTGGCTGATCCCCTGTGCTGCGGTCAGTTGGTCGGCAAGCGCCAGCACGTCACTCTGGCCCCTGAACTGCCAGCGACTGTGATCGTTGAGTTCCGCCAGGCGCGGCGCGTCGAAGCGTGAGAGACGCAGGCTGTTGCCGCCTGGAAAGCCGTCGAAGAGATCAATCAGTGTCGCCGCCAGCGGTTTCAAACGCCAGGCTGGGGCGCGAATTCTCAGGCTGGAGGGCGTGACCAGCTCGATCATCTCGTCGTCTGCGACTTGCGCCAGCAAGCCGGCATCAAGCCAGCGGCCATCACGCCGGAACAGGGCGGCGAGTAAGGGTGCCAGCGGCAGACGTTGCCCTTCGACGATGATTCCCATGTCGAGGTCGAACCAACCGCTTTCCGACTCGACAAGGTCAGCATCCCAGGCCTCGACCTCCAGCACCCGGTGGCGAAAATCGTCAGCAAACTCGACCTGCCAGCCCGCGCTGTGCAGGTATTCCAGCTCATCGCGCATAAAAGCCGGCCACATGCTTTCCAACGCCAGACCATAGGCGTTGTCCGGCGGCCGGCCAAAGGTGTGCAGCACGTAGCCCGGAATCTTTTCCAGACCAGAGCTGGTCAGCTCGTCCATCAACCGTTGTTCGACAGCATGCTGACGTTCGATGCGGACCATCTCGCCACCAGCCAGAACCGAGAAGCCGCGCGTGTCGTCAGGGATGACCTCGACATCAGCATAGCGAAAAACCGGCAAGGCGACGTCGAAAGGCCCGCCGCCATAGCTGGCCAGGTAGTCCCGCCAACTTCGATTCCCGTGCGTCTGCAGCGTCTGCAGGCGGAGTAGCGGAACCGGCTCAGCCACGATACTGCGCATGCTGGCGCTGGCATGTTCCGCGTCGATGGGCAACTCCTGTGCCGGTTCGGCCAGCGCTTCGCCAACCAGTGCTGCAGCGGTCGCTGAAAGCGGCGGCAGCGAGAACAGGCGCGCGACCACCGCCGGATTGCCTCGCACCTGCAACGGACCGATCAGACGCTTTTCAAGATCGACGAACCACGGTACCTGCAGCGGGATCACCAGGCTGGCTGCAGGCTCCGGTACCAGAGTCGCTTGCTGGCGCCCTTCGCTGTGCGGCTGCCATCGGACCCTGGCCGGGCGCGCCGGCGACAGCATGAGCACCGAGAAGTCGTCCTTGCGACACAGTCGGCCACTTTGTGCCATGAGCTGCAGCGCCTCGCCACCGTGCTGCGGTCCCAGACCAAAGACACGCAGGCCGGTGTCAAAAGAACGCTCAGCCCACAGCAGGCGCAGAATCGCGCGATCCTCATCGCTTACGAAGCGCGGTGGTTTGCTCAGCGCGCGATCGATGGACCACAACTCGTCGGCACTTTCCGGATCGCGGCCCTTGTTTACAGTGACGCCAAAGCCCCGTGCATCGGACGTCCAGTGCAGCAGGTAAAAGAGCTGCTGCCGGTTGGCCGCAGGATTGCGGTCTTTCTTGCTGACCGCCATCGCCACGCGCCGCAATTCTTCCGTCCAGGAAAGCATGCCGGGCTCCGCCTTGTCCACAGGTTCCGGATCCTCGATTGGGTTATGCAGCATCAATGCCCCGGCGGCAGCCAGCAGCAGGTTGCAGCCACATCAAGGGTCGACGGGGCGAACTGATCGGAAACGTTCTCAAGGTATGGATTCGCTTCAGAGCAGTCATCGCCAGCCCGCCTTCCGGCAGCGCGGGTTGGGGCACCTGGAGCGCGCACGGTCGAATAGCACAATACACGGCGGCGAATTCCGGCAAGGATGCTGCACGACGCCAATCCTTTCGGCCATCGTTCGGGTCACTCGCGAAAATTGCCGTACTTGATCGGGAAGTCGCTAATTGCCTTGGTCACGGTCGCGATGCAGGTTTGTAGCTCATCACGCTTGGCCCCGCTGACACGAACCGCGTCACCCTGGATCGAGGCCTGAACCTTCAGCTTCGAATCCTTGATCAGCTTGACGATTTTTTTTGCCAGTTCGGTCTCGATGCCGATCCGGATTTTCAGTTCCTGCTTGACCTTGTTGCCCGAGACGCGCTGCACCGGTTGATCCTCCAGCCGCTTGGTACTTTCCTTCTCCTTCTTCTCCATCGCAGGAAAGAGGAGATCCTTGATCTGTCCGAGCTGGAAATCGGAGTCGCCGTAGAGAGTGATGAGGTTGTCCTTCTCGTTCAATTCCACCTTGGCGCTGGTACCCTTGAAGTCGTAACGATTGTCGATAGCCCGTCTGGTCACGTCTATCGCGTTGTGCAATGCAGCCATGTCGGCTTCTGAAGAAAAATCGAATGAAGGCATGTGGCGTTCCGGTCGAGGGTTCAGTTGGAAAGAGTGCTCTGATCACGCTGGCGTGGCCAGCGCGAGGAACAATCAACCCGATCTAGCCGAAGTGGCAGACGTAGTGATACGCCTCATCGCAGGCAATCTCGAACGATGAATTGGCGGGCACCGCAAAGGATTGGCCGGTACCGTAGGCCGTCCAATCGCTCTCGCCCTTGAGGCGAACGCGGCAACTGCCGCCCACCCCCTCCATCACTTCCGGCGCGCCGGTGGTAAAAGTCAGCGTTGACGGCAGGACGACGCCAAGCGTTTTCCGGCTGCCGTCGGTGAACACTATGGTGTGGCTGACACACTTGCCATCGAAGTATACATTGGCCTGCTTGACGACGCTGACCTGATCAAATTGCGACATGGTTTTACATTCCCCAGATTTTCTCGATGATTGTCTTGGCGATGAAGCCGAGCATGCCGAAGGACAAAACGAAAAACAGTATGATCGTGCCGGTCTTGCCCGCCTTCGACTTCCAGGCAATTTCACCGATGATGAACAGCATGAACAGCATGAAGGCACCGATCCCGAAGGTCATGCCAAATTCCGAAATCTGCTCTTCCGTCAGCCCGAACATTGACGGCCCATTTCTCTCTCAGCTCTTGCGGCTGGCAAGATTCGCCGAAATCCGCATGCGTAGCGCGTTGAGTTTGATGAAGCCGGCGGCATCCTTGTGGTCATAGGCTCCGGCATCGTCTTCAAAGGTGGCAATGGTCGAGTCGAACAGTGAATCGGTCTTTGAATCACGGCCGACGACAATCACATTTCCTTTGTAGAGCTTGACTCGCACCCAGCCGTTGACCGACTGCTGGGTGTGGTCGATCAGTGTCTGCAGCGCACGACGCTCCGGGCTCCACCAGTAGCCGTTGTAGATCAGGCTGGCGTAACGCGGCATCAGGTCGTCCTTGAGATGGGCGACCTCGCGATCGAGAGTGATCGATTCGATCGCCCGGTGGGCGGGCAGCAGAATGGTGCCGCCGGGCGTTTCGTAGCAGCCGCGCGACTTCATGCCCACGTAGCGGTTCTCGACCAAGTCGATGCGACCGATGCCGTGCTTTCCGCCCAACTGGTTGAGCAGCGCCAGCAACTCATCTGCCGGCATGCGCTGGCCATTGATCGCCACCAGGTCGCCACGCTCGAATTGCATGTCGACATACTCGGCGGCATCGGGTGCCGCCTCTGGCGAAACCGTCCAGCGCCACATCGATTCCTCGGCCTCGGCGGCGGGGTCTTCGAGGTGACGACCTTCGTAGCTGATGTGCAGCAGGTTGGCGTCCATCGAATAGGGTGAGCCACCTTGCCGGTGCTTCATTTCGACCGGGATGTCGTGTCGCTCGGCATAAGCCAGCAGCTTCTCGCGCGACAGCAGGTCCCACTCGCGCCAGGGGGCAATGATCCGGATATCCGGCCGCAGCGCGTAGGCGCCGAGTTCGAAGCGGACTTGGTCGTTGCCTTTGCCAGTCGCACCGTGCGCAACAGCATCAGCACCGGTCAGGTTGGCAATCTCGATCATTCGTTTGGCGATCAGCGGTCTGGCAATCGAGGTGCCGAGCAGATACTCGCCCTCGTAAAGCGTGTTGGCCCGGAACATTGGGAACACGAAGTCGCGCACGAATTCCTCGCGCAGATCCTCAATGTAGATGTTATCGGGGGTAATGCCGAGCTTGAGCGCTTTCGGACGTGCTGCCTCAAGTTCGTCGCCTTGGCCAAGGTCAGCGGTGAAGGTTACCACCTCGCACCCATAGGTATCCTGCAGCCACTTCAGGATCACTGAGGTGTCGAGACCGCCTGAATAGGCAAGAACAGCTTTCTTGATGTCACTCATGGCATTTCCTTGCTCGAATTTGACTTGGAGCCAGACTGGGAAGGCGGCCCCGACACCTCGATGCAGCCCAGCAGCAGGTACTCAAGCAGCGCCTTCTGCGTGTGCATGCGGTTTTCGGCCTCGTCCCAGATCACACTTTGCGGGCCATCGATGACCGCTGCCGAGACTTCCTCGCCGCGATGGACTGGCAGGCAGTGCATGAAGAGTGCCTCTGGCCGGGCGATTCGCATCATCTCGCTGTCGACCTGCCAGTCCGCAAAATCGCGCCTCCGCTCTTCATTTTCGGCCTCGAAACCCATCGAGGTCCACACGTCGGTCGTCACCAGATCGGCTTCGCGGGCAGCATCCATTGGGTCCGAAAACTGTTCGAAGTGGCCCGTCCCATGCAGTCCGGCGCGTCCGGCCCCCACTTCATAGCCTGGCGGCGTCGACACCTGAATCTTGAAATCGAGCACCTCGGCGGCCTGCAGCCAGGTGTTGCAGACGTTGTTCGAATCGCCGATCCAGGCGACCGTCTTTCCCTGAATCGGGCCGCGATGCTCGATGAAGGTGAAAATGTCAGCCAAGATCTGGCAGGGGTGATACTCGTTGGTCAGGCCATTGATGACCGGCACGCGCGAATGGGCCGCAAAGCGCTCGATGATCGCCTGCTCGAAGGTTCTGATCATCACCACGTCGCTCATGCGCGAGATCACCTGCGCCGCATCCTCGACCGACTCGCCGCGCTGCAACTGTGAGTCGCGACTGTTGAGGTAGATCGCCGAGCCGCCAAGTTGCTGCATGCCGGCCTCGAACGAGAGGCGGGTACGCGTGCTGGCTTTCTCGAAAATCATCACCAGCGTGCGATCGCACAGTGGCCAGTATTTGCGGTAGGCCTTGAACTGCGTCTTGATCCAGCGCGAGCGTGCGAAGAGGTGGTCGAACTCCGCACGCGAGAAGTCCTTGAACTGCAGAAAGTGTTTTACGCTGTCCATGGGGGATCTCTAAGCAGCGGCGAGGAAATCAAGAATCAGTTTCGTCAGGCGCGACACCAGCTCGTTGGCTTCGTCGGTGCTGAAGGTCAGCGGTGGCAGCAGCCGCACGACCTTGTCGGCGGTGACATTGATCAGCAGACCGACGTCAAGGCCGCGCGTCACCAGTTCGGCGCACGGCCGATCAAGCTCAATGCCGATCATCAGGCCCTGACCGCGGATGTCGACAATGCCCCGGCAGCCTGCCAGTCCCAGCGCCAGACCCTCACGGATCAGCCGCCCCACGACTACAGCACGGTCGATCAGGCCATCCTGCTCGATGACGGTAATGGTCGTCAGGGCCGCCGTCGTTGCCAGTTGATTGCCACCGAAGGTCGAACCGTGATTGCCGGGCCTGAACAGCCCCTTCGCCTGCCCCGCTGTCAGACAGGCGCCGATCGGCACGCCGCCGCCAAGCCCCTTCGCCAGTGTCACCACGTCCGGGCGAATGCCGGCGTGCTGGAAGGCAAACCAACTGCCCGTCCGGCCCATGCCGCACTGTACCTCGTCGCAGATCAACAGCCAGCCCCGATCGTCGCACAGCGCCCTCAGACCCCTTTGAAAATCGACCTCGGCGGTGTTGATGCCGCCCTCGCCCTGGACGATCTCCAGCATGACCGCGACGATGTTCTTGTTGTACCTGGCAATCGCCCTGATCGCATTGAGATCGTTGTAGGGAACGCGCAAAAAGCCCGATACCAGCGGCTCGAAACCGGCCTGTGCCTTGCGATTGCCGGTCGCCGAAAGTGTCGCCATGGTACGGCCGTGGAAAGCCTTTTCCATGACGATCGTCGCCGGGATGTCAACTCCCTGTTGGTGGCCAAAAAGGCGTGCCAGCTTGATCGCTGCTTCGTTGGCTTCACAGCCGGAGTTGCAGAAGAAGACCTCGTCCATTCCTGACAGCGCCGCCAGCTTGTCAGCCAGTTGTTCCTGCTGCGGAATCCGGTAGAGGTTCGATGAATGCAGCAGGCGACCGGCCTGCGCCGCGATGGCCGCAACCAGCTGCGGGTGGTTGTGTCCGAGAGTGGAGACGGCAATCCCCGACAGGGCGTCGAGATAGACCTTCCCGTCGGTATCGGTCACCCAACTGCCATCGCCATGGCTGAAGGCGACCGGCAAGCGGGCATAGGTATTCATCAGGTGAGACATGGACCACCCATTGCGGAGGCTTTGAAACTGAAACGGCGGCTTGCGCCGCCGGATAACGATACACGCACTCGGACCCGATCAGTACGCCCCGACAGCCTTCAGAAGCTCTGGCGTGGCGGATGACAAGGCAAAGATTCTACGGGAAAAAAAAACTGCTGTATAGAAAAGGAGGCGGCTTTGCCAATGGTCAGGCCTGTCCGTTGCCGACTGCGCGCCCCTTGAGCAGAAACACCCGCATCGGCCCCTTGCCCTTGATCTGGATCTCGCCACGATCCTCGCAAACGAATTCGGGCGGCAACAGCGCTCGCGTGGCCTCGCTGATCTGAATCTGGCCGGACAGCCCCTGTGATTCCATACGCGCCGCTGTATTGACGGTGTCACCCCACAGGTCGTAGATATAGCGCTTCTTGCCAATTACGCCCGCGACGACGGCGCCCGAGCTGATGCCGATACGAATGTCCAGTCCCGGAAAGTCCCTTATCGCCGTTTGCATCCGGAGTGCCAGTTCGGCCGCTGCCGCCGCGTGGTCTGGGCGAGGCTCCGGAATGCCGGCTGCAACCATGTAGGCATCACCAATGGTTTTGATCTTTTCCAGACCACTTTGCCCGGTGAGATCGTCGAAACGCGAGAAAATCGCGTCCAGCAGGTTGACCACATTGGGTACCGACTCCGACAGGGACGTATAGCCAACGATATCGGCAAAAAGCACGCTACAGGCGCCGAAGGCATCGGCGAAGGTGTGTCCTTCACGTCTCAGGCGCTGGCAGACGGTCGGTGGCAACATGTTCTCCAGGAGTTGTTCCAGCCGGACGTTGGCAGCGGCGAGCTGTTTCTCGGCTTCCGCGAAATCAGCTACGAAGCGCCGGGCCACGAGCATCAGGGAAGCAAAGTTGGCGAAGAAAAGGAGCCAGCGCCCGTTGCGCTGCCCGGCCAGGTCGTAGGGAAGACCATAGGGCGGCAGTGTGACCAAGCCAAGTTCGACGGTCACGAAGACTGCCAGGCAGATCCCCACATACGCCCGCCGCCCGCGGGCACTGTGCTCGAAAAACAGCAGGTATGCGCCGACGGTGAGCGGCAGCAGGTGGTAGTGGCTCATACCGCTGAATGGGCCCGAGACGCCCTCCAGTACGACCAGGCCGACCACAACCGGGATCACCAGGCAGAAATACGAGTGACCGGCAAGCCCGAGCCGGCCGCGGGAGAGGCAGAAGCACACCCAGGCCATGCCGCCGATCGAGACTCCCTGCAATACCAGCGTCGGCCAGTCGCCGCGCAGGAGGGCAACGGTGCTCCACGCGAGGGCATAGGCAAGCAGAAAGCCAACCCCGCTGCGTAACAGGCGCTCGGCCCGGTGGCGGCGGTAGCGGCGAAATTCGATATCGCTGTAGACGACATCGTCCGCATTCGTGCTCTCGGTCACTCGCCCCTCTCCATTTTTCGGCTATACGGCAAGCAGTACGCCATCGACCTCTTTCAGGGCGCCGACCCGGATCAGGTCTCTCGCCAGCCACTGCGCGAGTTCCTCGTTGCTGTGGTTGAGGTAGCGCGCATTGACGCTCTGGCAGAAGCTGAGTTTGGCAAGGAACGCTGGCAGGTCGGCGCGAGGCAATTGTCTCCTTTCGAGGAGGGCAAAAACGAGAATGACCTTCAGTGCATGGCGGGCTAGCAACTCGACATCCTGCTCGAAGTTGGCAAGGCGCTGATAGGCGCGCGCGAAGGCATCTTCGACCTCGACGAAGGGCGCGCCGTGGCCGGGGATCACCACGTCAATCGGCAGGCGAGCCAGCAGATCGAGTGTTTCGCGCGCTGCCCTGAGGCCGCCGGCATCTTCGGGGTGGCCAAGGAGTTCCGAAAAAATGACGCCGAAACCATTGCGCCAGAGGGCGTCGCCGGAAATCAGCAGGCGTCGCTCGGGGTTGTGGAAGGCGAGCGCGTCCATGTCGTGGCCTGGCACTGCGAACGTACGCCAGTTAAGGCCGCCGAGCTCGAGTTCGTCGCCGGCGGCGATCGTTGCATCATGACGAAAGCGGGCCGCCGACTGGCCGAGCGGCGAGAGCAGCAAGGCTTCTTCGTCCCATTCGGCAATGGTTGCGTCGATGCCCTGAGGAACAATGACCTGACAGCCAAAGGCCTCGCTGATCGCCGCGTTGCCGCCGATATGGTCGGAATGCGAGTGGGTGTTGAGCAGCCGGGTCAGAAGACGGCCGTCCAAAGCATGTTCGAGCAGGGCGACCGTCTGGGCGGCGTGGGTGACGTAGCCGCTGTCGATTAGCACTGCCTGTTCGCCTTCGAGGAAGACGATATTGTTCGACGATAGCCAGCCCCGTTCAAGAACCAGCAGGCTGTCGGGAAGCATCAGACTTTTCCTGGCGAGTCGGTGTCAGGCAACTCCCCGAAGATCCGCATCGGGCGCAGCTCTTCAACGACGATTCCCTGCGTGACCGGCGACACCGGTAGTGGCGGGCGACCACAGCCGAGGCAATAACCGGAATCCGGGTCGGGCATGCAGATGCCGACGCAAAGGTACTCTTCCTCAGGCGCGGTCATGGTCAGCGCTCGCAGTCGCCAGAGAATTCGCCGCCAGATGCGCAGCCGAGCGGATCGTGCTCGGCCCGGCGACGCTCGACGGCCAGCAGAACCTTCAGACACTGGTCATTCGAAGCGCGGCTCCAGACGGCAATCTCTTCGATCGTCCGGAAGCAACCCAGACACAGGCCGGTGCCGGCATCCATCCGACAGACATTGATGCACGGCGAGGCCACCTCTTGCGTCACGACAGATACTCCAGATCAACCATCATCAGCGGGCACCTTGCCCGGACAGCAGCGCCCGTGCCACTTTCGAAGCCGGCTCGCGGCCCAGATGACGTGAGATGAACCAGCCAGCGGCAAGCAGCTTGTCCATCTCGATCCCGCATTCGATCGCCAGGCCTTGCAGCAGAAAGAGCACGTCTTCTGTGGCCACGTTGCCGGAGGCTCCGGCAGCATAAGGACAGCCGCCAAGTCCGGCGACCGAGCTGTCAAATACTGCCATGCCGAGTTCGAGTGAGGCGTAGATATTGGCGATCGCCATCCCGTAAGTGTCATGGTAATGCCCGGCGAGCTGCCCGATCGGTACGACCGCAGCGCAAGCCTCGATCATCCGCTGGATCGAGGCCGGGGTACCGGCGCCGATGGTATCGCCGAGAGAGATCTCGTAGCAACCCATTTCGAGCAGTCGCTGCGCAACCCATGCCGTTCTGGCCGGATCAACCGATCCTTCGTAGGGGCAGGCGACGACGCACGAGACGTAACCGCGTACCTTGATCTCCAGGGCGCTGGCCGCATCGGCCACGGCAGCGAAGCGCTTCAGACTCTCCGCGATGCTGCAGTTGATGTTCTTCTGCGAAAAGCCTTCCGAGGCCGCAGCAAAAATGGCGACTTCCTGCGCGCCGGCTTCGATGGCCGCATCGAAGCCCTTGAGGTTGGGGGTCAGCACCGGGTAGGAGACCGCCGGCCGACGCGGCCCACCCGCCAACACCGCTCGCAGCACCTCGGCGTTGTCGGCCATCTGCGGCACCCACTTCGCGGCGACGAAGGAAGTCACCTCGATCGCCGACAGGCCGGCAGCGGCAAGACGTTCAATCAGTTCGACCTTGATCGCTGCCGGAACGATCTGTGGTTCGTTCTGGAGGCCATCGCGCGGCCCGACCTCGACCAGCTTGACCCGCTTCGGCAGCATCATTGCGTCACTTCGAAGTCGACCAGCTCGGCACCATCGGCGACCTGATCGCCGGCCGCGTAGCGGAAGGCCTTGACGCGGCCGTTCTTCGGCGCGGTAATCGTATGTTCCATCTTCATCGCCTCGAGAATCAGCAGCGGCGCTCCCTTGTTCACCTGCTGGCCGGCCGCGGCCAGCAAGACAATGACCTTGCCCGGCATCGGTGCGGTCAGGCCGCCGCCATGCGCACCGCCGGCTTCGACGAGATGCAGCGGATCGTCGCGCAGGATGACGTAGTTCGTGCCATTGAGAAAGACGTGGCGTTTCTGCTCCTGCTTTTCGGTGACCGCAATGACGCTCGCCACCAGGCGGCGATCATCGAGTTCAACCGCCAGTTGGCCGGCGAACTGGCCACTGTCGAGAAACCGGCCGCGCGCCAGGACCGACTCGCTGCCCAGCGTCAAACGCCAGCCATCGGCCTCATAGGCGACGATGACTTCATGCCGGGCATCACCACTCCGGTAGGTGAGCGTGCGCCTCGGCTGGATATTCAGCCGCCATCCGTCGTGCAGGCTCCAGGGCGACCAGGGGTCGCCCGAGTGACTGGCACGAGCCAGGGCTGCCTCATGTTCGCGCAGCAATCCGGCAACTGCGGCGACGAAAAAAACGTTGCTCGGCGGCTCACTGCGGGCCGGGAAGAGAAAGTCCCGGCTGCGCTCGATCAGGCCGGTGTCGAGATCGGCATTGGCGAAAGCCGGGCAGGCTACCAGGCGCGAGATGAAGTCGATATTGGTGTTTACGCCGACGATGCGGTAGTCGGCCAGCGCCTGCCGCATGCGCGCCAGCGCGGCAGGGCGGTCGACGTCCCAGACGATCAGCTTGGCAATCATCGGGTCGTAGTACGGCGTGATTTCGTCGCCCTGTTCGATTCCCGTATCGACGCGAACGTTGAGACTCTCTGCCGGCCGCGCGAGGTGCAACAGGCGACCAGTCGACGGCAGGAACTCCTGGTCAGGGTTCTCGGCATAGATCCGTGCCTCGAGTGCATGGCCGCGAATGTCGAGCTGATCCTGTCGCAGTGGCAGCAATTCGCCGCAGGCGACGCGCAACTGCCATTCGACCAGATCCTGTCCCGTGATCATCTCGGTCACCGGATGTTCGACCTGCAGGCGGGTGTTCATCTCCATGAAGTAGAAGTTGCCGTCCTGAGCGAAGCTGTCGCTGGCGATGAACTCGACCGTTCCCGCGCCGACATAGCCGACCGCTTTCGCAGCCTCTACGGCAGCCTGGCCCATCGCTGCCCGCCGAGCCGGCGTCATGCCCGGCGCCGGTGCCTCCTCAAGTACTTTCTGGTGTCGGCGCTGCACCGAGCAGTCGCGCTCGAAGAGATGCACGCAATTGCCCTGCGTGTCGGCAAAAATCTGGATCTCGATATGGCGCGAACGGCTGAGGTATTTCTCGATCAGCACCTGATCGGAGCCGAATGACGAGATCGCCTCGCGTTGGCACGAGGCCAGCCCGGCGGCAAAATCGTCGCTTTTCTCGACCAGGCGCATGCCCTTACCGCCACCGCCGGCGGCCGCCTTAATCAGCACCGGATAGCCGATGGCGTCGGCCTGCCGCTGCAGGAAAGCCGGTTGCTGATCGTCCCCATGGTAACCCGGTGTCAGCGGGACACCGGCAGCGGCCATCAGCGTCTTGGCCGCGGATTTCGAACCCATGGCGCGGATCGCTGTGGCCGGCGGACCGATGAATACGATTCCGGCGGCCGCACAGGCGTCGGCGAAACGGTCGTTTTCGGAGAGAAAGCCGTAGCCGGGATGGACGGCCTGCGCGCCGGTCCGGCAGGCGGCATCGAGAAGCCGGTCAGCGACCAGATAGGACTCGCGGGCGGCAGCCGGACCGATACACACGGCTTCGTCGGCGAGGCGCACGTGGCGCGCGTTGGCATCGGCATCGGAGTAAACGGCAACGGTGCGGATGCCCATACGGCGTGCCGTCCGGATAACGCGACAGGCGATCTCGCCGCGGTTGGCAATCAGAATCTTGGCAAACATCGAGCACCCTTTCAGCTTTACAGCGCCAGTTTACAGTGCTGGAAGCGTCCCCGGTTTAGCCCGGCAGGTCGTCCACAGCAGCCCGCCGAATATCGACGAGCCGGGTTCTTTTTCCGGGTAGTCAGCATTTCAGTCGGCTATCCAGTTGGGCTGCCGCTTGTCGAGAAAGGCCGCCAGACCTTCCCTGCCTTCGGGGCTGGCACGCACCCGTGTGATACGCTGCGCCGTCTCGGCAATCGTTTCCTCGTCGATCGGCTGGCCAGCAACGATGCGAATCAGCGTCTTGCACTCGGCCTGAGCCTGCGGGCCGTTGGCCAGCAGGCTGTCGAGGATCTCCGCAATCGCTTCGTCGAGCTGTTCCTCGCCCGGGACAAGCTCGTGCAGCAGACCGATCCGGTAGGCCTCCGCGGCGGAGAATCGCTCGGCGGTCAGCATGTAGCGACGGCTATAGCGTTCGCCGATGGCCGCCAGGACATAGGGACTGATTACCGCCGGCACGATTCCCAGTTTGACCTCACTGAGCGAAAAAACTGCGTCATAGGTGCCGACAGCGATGTCGCAAGCCGCGATCAGGCCGACGCCGCCACCGTAAGCCGGCCCCTGCACGCGGGCAATCGTCGGTTTCGAGAGTTCATTGAGCGTCGACATCAGCTCGGCGAGCCGGTTGGCATCGCGCAGATTCTCCTCCTGCGAATACCCGGCTGCGCGCTTCATCCAGTTCAGGTCGGCTCCGGCGCAAAAGCTCTTGCCGGTGGAAGACAGCACGACCGCGCGAACGCGGGTGTCCAGCTCGAGCTCGCGCAGCCCCTCGGTGATTTCGGCGATCAGCTGCTCGTCGAAGGCATTGTGACGCGGCGCCTTGTTCAGCGTCAGGATACCGACGTTGCCGTCAACTTCGGTCAATATCGCTTGATACTCACTCATCAAGGCCCCTCACATCCGGAAAATGCCGAATCGGGTCGCTTCGGCGTCGGCGTTCAGCGCCGCCGACAAGCCCAGACCGACCACCCGCCGGGTGTCGGCGGGATCGATGATACCGTCGTCCCAGAGGCGGGCACTGGCGTAATAGGGGTGACCCTGCTGCTCGTACTGGTCGCGAATCGGAGCCTTGAACGCTTCTTCGTCGTCGGCGCTCCAGGCCTTGCCGGCCGCTTCGAGTCCGTCGCGCCGAACCGTCGCCAGCACGTTCGCCGCCTGCTCGCCGCCCATCACCGAGATGCGCGCATTTGGCCACATCCAGAGGAAACGCGGCGAGTAAGCGCGGCCGCACATGCCGTAGTTGCCGGCGCCGAAGGAGCCGCCAATGACCACCGTGAACTTCGGTACCCTGGCGCAGGCGACGGCAGTCACCATCTTGGCGCCGTCGCGGGCAATGCCGCCGTTTTCGTACTTGCGCCCGACCATGAAGCCGGTGATGTTCTGCAGGAAGAGCAGCGGGATGCCACGCTGCGCACAGAGCTCGATGAAGTGCGCCGCCTTCAGCGAAGACTCGGAGAAAAGGATGCCGTTGTTGGCGACAATTCCCAGCGGGTAGCCCCAGAGTCGGGCGAAGCCGCAGATGATCGTCGTCCCGTAACGTGCCTTGAATTCGTCGAAATCCGATCCATCGACGATCCGGGCGACGATCTCGCGCACGTCGAAGGGCTTCTTGGCATCGGTCGGAATCACGCCATACAGTTCTTCGGCCGGGTAGAGCGGAGCGTGCGGTTCGCCCAGACTGAGCGGCGGCTGCTTGCGCCAGTTGAGGTGGCCGACGATTCGCCGGGCAATCGCCAGCGCGTGTGCGTCGTTTTCAGCATAGTGATCGGCGACGCCGGAAATCCGCGTATGTACGTCGGCGCCGCCGAGGTCTTCGGCGCTTACCACCTCACCGGTCGCCGCCTTGACCAACGGCGGCCCGCCGAGAAAGATGGTACCCTGGTTCTTGACAATGATCGATTCGTCGGACATCGCCGGCACGTACGCACCGCCCGCCGTGCACGAACCCATCACGACGGCAATCTGCGGAATTCCTGCCGCCGACAGGTTGGCCTGATTGTAGAAGATGCGTCCGAAATGCTCCTTGTCGGGGAAGACCTCGTCCTGCATCGGCAGGAAGGCACCACCCGAATCGACCAGATAGATGCACGGCAGACGGTTCTCGCCGGCAAGTTCCTGTGCCCGCAGGTGCTTCTTGACCGTCAGCGGGTAATAGGTGCCGCCTTTCACCGTCGCATCGTTGGCAACGATCATGCACTCGACGCCGTTCACGCGGCCGATGCCGGTGATCAGCGACGCTGCCGGGACCTCGAAGGGGTGTGTCTCGCCATACATGCCATAGGCGGCCAGTTGCGACAGTTCGAGGAAGGGCGAGCCAGGGTCGATCAGCGCATTGACCCGCTCGCGCGGCAGCAGCTTGCCGCGTGCCAGGTGCTTCTGACGTGCAGATTCGGGGCCGCCCAGAGCGATCGTCGCCACCGTCGCGCGCAGGTCAGCGACGACCTTTTCCATCGCCACAACGTTGGCCTTGAAGTCTTTGCTGCGTGCGTTGAGCTGGGTTTGCAGGATCGGCATCAAAAACCTCCAGAGGCCAGCCAGCGCTCGATCTGCGGCAAGCGGTCGGCCCCAAAGAACGGTTCGCCGTCGACGATGATGTACGGCGAACCGAAAACGCCCTTGGCGAGTGCAGCTTCGCATTCTCCTTTCAGTCGATCCTTGAGCGCCTGGCCCGTGAGCGCTTCCAGGAGTGTATCGCGGTCGGCACCCTGCCGTGCCGCAAGTTCAAGCACCACGTCGAGGTCGGAGATGTCGCGCCCATTGCGGTACAGGGCGCGAAACACGCGATGGACGAAAGCACGAGCCGTCTCGCAGTCCTGATCGTGCAACCAGTAGTAGGCGCGGGCAGCGTGCTGGGTGGCAAGCGGGAAGGTCTCGGGGTGCGTGTACGGCACATCGAGGAAGCGCGCCGAACGCCGGAAATCGTGCAGCGAGTACTCGCCCTTGAGCGGCAGCGTGGTCAGTGGCGCGCCGCCGGTCTGCTTGAAAATGACGCCGAGCAGGATCGGCCGCCATCTGACCTTGCGGTTGTGGCGCGCGGCAAGGTCTTCGATTTTCTCCGATGCAAGGTAGCCATAGGGGGACGAGAAGTCAAAGTAGAATTCGATTGGCTGAGGCATGGTCTTGCTCCTCAAGAGTTCGCAAGTGCCCGTGGTGACGTCTCACTGGCAGCTAGAATGCCAATGTCCATCGGCAGGTATTCGCGGCATGGTGAAAGCCTATGATCAGTTGGGCGTTTACTCGATGGACTCGAGATCTAGGCACGGAAAATGTTACATGGAAGGAGTCGGGTCTCCGTTTTTGGCCAAGCTAGGGTCGAAAGACAATAGAGAAAGTTTGGTCCCTCTTGCGTGACCAATAGTCATTGGGTAAGCGGGTTACGAGACAACAGGAAAGACCTGATGTCTCCCGCTCTCCCTCTTCGCAGTAACAGCAGCAAGTCTAGCGGGTTTAAGTCCCGTCCGGGGGGTTGTCCGTATGCCCGGGTGGCATGAGGAAGCGGCGCTGTGGCGACACGGGATTGTGAGTTTCTCAGCAGCAAGAGACAGGCACTGAGCGGGCGCGATTCCGATGAGTTGTCAGGAACTCCTGGAACCAATCGGGAGATTGACGCCCTTGATAGGGCTCAGATGCTGACCACGGTGGGTGACCGTGGTGTGGTTGGATTCACCGCTCTTCCGGCAAGCTGCGGGGTTTGTATGTTCACTGAATGTTGCCTAGCGTATCAGCCGAGAAACAGCCGGACCCGCCTTCCGGGCAGATGATCTGATAAGTCCTGCGCTGGTCGCAGCCGCTGACGCCGATGGTGTACAAGCCACGCTCAGGCCCACCGAAAACCAGGGGCTGCATCAGCTCCTGGCTGAGCACCGAGGCTTGGGCCGTCGGGCACTGCAGGTCGAAGCGTCCGCGCGCCAGAGCAGATTCGACGGCCTCGCCTTGCATTCCTTGGAGAATCTGTTGCTGGCTGGCGCATCCGGCGAGAGTCATGAGGGCAACGAGGGCAAACGAGGAAATGGTGGGTCTCTTCATGGTCGGGGCTCCCTTGGTTTTTCTGAACGGCTGCGGTGTTGTGACCCGGCTTAACGAGCCTCTGGCGAAACTTGCACCCCGCAGGGCTGACTTTTTTGCGGCCAGAGCCGAACGCAGAGGACGTGGGCGGCCACCTCTAGCATCAGACGGTTACTGAGACCAACATCATAACGCTCGTCAACGGAATACTACCCAACCTCAGCCGATCATGCAACGGTGGCACATGGTTCAGCACGAGTTGCTGCCCGAGCTGACGGCGCAAGTAGGTCCGCGGACGCCAAAGCTTGAGAAGCTCAGGCACACGCAGGAGTGGGGGGGCGTATTGAGGAATTCACGGCGGTTTCGTGGTGTGGTGTAGAGCGTCCGCCCTTTGAACGGGCGTATCTGGGAGATCACCTGATCGGGCATCTCCCTCGCGACGGCACAGCCATCGAAGCCCGCTAACGCCAGTCCCGGAAGGAAGCACCCGCCGCGGAAGGGGCCGTCACGGCACACCAGCCCGTCCTGTGCCCACGGCAGGGATCCCCGCCGAGACGAGTGTGCCTGAAGCGCCCGGTCCGCAAAGCGTCAGCTGCCAGCGCAGGGACGCTGACTTCCGGGCGAAGAACGCTCCGGTCACGCTAGTCGCCAGCTACGGCACGGCCGATCACCAGGCGCTGGATGTCGTTGGCGCCCTCGTAAATCTGGCAGACGCGGACGTCGCGATAGATCCGCTCGACCGGGAAGTCGCTGACATAACCATAGCCGCCGAGGATCTGGATCGCGTCGGAACAGACTTTCTCGGCCATTTCCGAGGCGAACATCTTGGCCATCGACGCTTCCTTGAGACAGGGCTTACCGGCATCCTTGAAGGTCGCGGCGCGCCAGACCAGCAGGCGGGCGGCATCGATCTGGGTGGCCATGTCGGCGAGGCGGAAGCTGACTGCCTGATGTTCGATGATCGGCTTGCCGAAGGTCTCGCGCTCCTTGGCGTACTGTACCGCTGCTTCGAAAGCCGCTCGCGCCATGCCCACTGACTGGGCGGCGATGCCGATGCGGCCCGCTTCAAGATTTGACAGGGCGATGCGGTAGCCGTCGCCTTCCTTGCCGAGCAGGCACGAGGCAGGGATGCGGCAGTTCTCGAACAGAATCTGCGCCGTGTCGGATGCGCGCTGGCCCATCTTTTCCTCGATACGCGCGACGATGTAGCCGGGGGTGTCGGTCGGCACCAGGAAGCACGAGATACCTTTCTTGCCGGCAGCTTTGTCGGTGACGGCGAAGACGATCGCCACCTGCGCATACTTGCCGGTGGTGATGA
>ERZ761603.1024-NODE-1024-length-21931-cov-43.627491_pt1 | contig 21931 bp, 20 predicted proteins | sample MGYA00511879_ERZ761603 | MGnify/ENA primary metagenome ERZ761603 (study PRJEB28899, sample SAMN02850040) | bioreactor sludge metagenome | biome: EBPR Sludge; feature: EBPR Bioreactor; material: flocular biomat | place: Australia: Thorneside Wastwater Treatment... | reverse complement strand
TCGGCAACAGCGGTGGCAATCCGGAATCCGGTTTATACTTCGAGCTGCGTCACCAAGGGAAACCGCTCGATCCGCTGGCTTGGGTCAACCCGAAATAGAGGTGCACACTGGAGTGAGACAAATGGGCAAGTTGAAACAGGCCGGTCTGGTTTGCGCCGGATTGGTTGGCGGCGTACTGATCAGCCTGCAGTTTTCGGCCATCGCAGACAAGGAAACGAGAACGAGTCTGCCGGTCGAGGAACTGCGCACTTTTGCCGAGGTGTTCAACGCCATCAAGACCGGCTACGTCGAACCGGTCGAGGACAAGAAGCTGATCACGCACGCCATCAGCGGCATGCTCTCCAATCTGGATCCACACTCCAGTTACCTCGACGCCGATGCCTTCAAGGACTTGCAGGTCGGCACGCAAGGGGAGTTCGGCGGTATCGGTATCGAAGTCGGAATGGAAGACGGGCTGGTCAAGGTCGTTTCGCCGATCGAGGACACACCGGCCTACCGGGCAGGCGTCAAGACCGGCGACCTGATCTTCAAGATCGACGACACCCTGGTCAAGGGCCTGACCCTGACCGAAGCAGTCAAACGCATGCGCGGCAAGCCGAAGTCCCAGATCAGACTGTCGATCATCCGCAAGGGCGAGGCCAAACCGATCAACATCACCCTAACCCGGGAAGTCATCAAGGTACAGAGTGTCAAGTCGAAAATCGTCGAGGACGGCTACGGCTACCTGCGTATCACCTCCTTCCAGGAAAATACCGGTGCCGCGGTGGTCAAGCACCTCAACGAAATGTTCAAGGCGGGCCCGCTCAAGGGTCTGGTGCTCGATCTGCGCAACGACCCCGGCGGTCTGCTGAACAGCGCCGTTGGCGTCTCCGCGGCCTTCCTGCCAGCCGACACGCTGGTCACCTCGACCGATGGACGGGCGCCGGACGCCAAGCATCGCTACTCGGCATCGCCCACCGACTATCTGCGCGGCAGCCGGGACGATTACATCCGGAACCTGCCCGCCGAGGCACGCACCGTGCCGATGGTGGTGCTGGTCAATGGCGGCTCGGCGTCGGCCTCGGAAATCGTCGCCGGCGCCCTCCAGGACCACAAGCGGGCGGTCGTTCTCGGCACGACCACCTTCGGCAAGGGCTCGGTGCAGACCGTGCTGCCGCTGCCCGGCAATACGGCGATCAAACTGACCACCGCGCGCTACTTCACGCCGTCCGGCCGCTCGATCCAGGCGAAAGGCATTGCCCCCGACATCGTCGTCGAAGAGAGCGCCGACGGCAATTCGACCGAACGCTTGCGCGAAGCCAACCTCGAGCATCATCTGGACAACAACAAGGATGCCAGCCCACCGGCCAAGGAGACACCGGCCAGGCAACCCAAGGCCGCACCGGCGAAGCCAAAGGGCGGTGCGCCCAATCCGAAGGAAGACGCCGACGAATCATCCGAACTGCCGAGCCGCGAACTGGCCTCCAAGAAGGACTATCAATTGAACCAGGCACTGAATCTCCTCAAGGGCATGCAGATCATGAAGGCCGGCCGCTAGAGGGTGCACCCGGAGGGGGAACATGAAGCGACCAGCGGCGACCGGGCACCCCCCGATCCGCAAGCAGCGGAGCATCCTGTTCGCCAAGTTTCCTCCGGCTCAGGCCCCCGAAGCGTCCCTTTATCTTTCCCGGATCGAACAACTGGAGGTTGTGCCGGGCGTTCAGCCGCGAGCGGTCGGCGTCGCCTACGACTTGCGCCACCACTCCCTCGAGGAGCTCGAAGGCAACCTGGAAGACCGTGGCTACCACCTCGACAACACCCTGATGAGCAAGATGATGCGGGCACTGATCTACTACGTCGAGGAAACCCAGCTACATAACCTGGCCACCCCGGCCCGCCCGCTCAAGCGCTCGCAATCCGAAGCCTACACCCACGCCTGGGAACGCCACCCGCACGGCGACCACGACGACACCCCGCCGGAGTGGCGCGAATACAAGTAGCGCGCCAGCCATGAACGACGGGCAGTTGCTGCGCTACAGCCGACACATCCTGCTGGACGAAATCGGTATCGCCGGCCAGCAGCGTCTGGTCAATGCCAGCGCCCTGGTCATCGGTGCCGGCGGTCTCGGCTCGCCGGCAGCGCTCTACCTCGCTTCCGCCGGCCTCGGCCGGATCACCCTGGCCGACGGCGACACGGTCGACCTCACCAACCTGCAACGCCAGATCCTGCACACCCAGGATCGCCTCGGCCAGGCGAAGGCACTATCCGGACAGGCTGCGCTGCGCGCGATCAATCCCGAGGTGGTGGTCGAAGCGGTCAGCAGCCGCCTTGCCGGCGAAACGCTGGCGGCCCTGGTCGCCCGAGCGGACGTGGTACTTGACTGCTGCGACAATTTCGCCACCCGGCACGCGGTCAACCGGGCCTGCGTCGAACATCGCAGGCCACTGGTTTCCGGTGCGGCCATTCGTTTCGCCGGCCAGCTTGCGGTCTTCGACAGCCGCCGCGCCGATACGCCGTGCTACAACTGCCTCTTCCCGGAAAGCGATGAGGCCGATGAGGTGCGTTGCGCCGTGATGGGCGTGTTTGCGCCGCTCACCGGAATCATCGGCACGATGCAGGCGGCCGAAGCACTCAAATTGATCGCCGGCGCCGGCGAGGTGGCTTTGGGCCGACTGTGGCTGCTCGATGGCTTGACGATGGACTGGCGCAGCGTGCGTTTCGGCAAGGACCCGCAGTGTCGCGTCTGTACCCGGACGGGCGTTAACTGAAGCGCGCCAGCAGGCGCAGGTCGGTACCAAGTAGTCGCAGGTCGCGGATGAGCAGCGGCGTGCGGGCGGCGAGTGCCTCGAGCGGTGGCAGATCGAACATCCCGCGCGCCGCATCCCCGATCAGACAAGGCGCCAAGTAAAGCAGCAGTTCGTCAACCAGACCGGCGCGCAGCAGGGCTCCGCTCAGCGCGAAGCCGGCCTCGGCGTGCACCTCGTTGGCGCCGCGTCGCGCGAGTTCTTCGAGCAGGGATGGCAGATCGACCTTGCCATCCGCCCCAGGCAACGACACGACTTCGGCGCCACGCTGCACAAGGGCGTCTGCGCGCGCGCGATCGGCCTCGGCAGCGACCACCAGGACACGGCCATCGCGCAGGAGCCGTGCGCCGGGCGGCAGGTCGAGGCGACTATCGACCACCACCTTGAGCGGTTGACGCAGATCGCCCGCCGCTCGCTCAACTGCACGCACATTGAGTTGCGGATCATCCTGCCGGACGGTGCCCATTCCGGTCAGGATGGCACAGGCCCGCGCCCGCCAGCGATGTCCGTCCTGCCTGGCCGCCGCACCGGTCAGCCATTGGCTGCTGCCGTTCTGCAGTGCCGTCTTGCCGTCGAGACTGGCCGCCAGTTTCAGTCGCAGCCAGGGCCTGGCACGCGTCATCCGTGCGACGAAGCCGATGTTGATCTCCCGCGCCTCGGCAGCAAGCAATCCGCAGGCAACCGGCACCCCGGCCTGGCGCAGCATCGCCAGGCCCTGGCCGGCAACCAGCGGATTGGGATCCTCCATGGCGGCAATCACCCGTCCGACGCCCGCCGCCAGCAGGGCGGCGCTACAGGGAGGTGTACGCCCATGGTGGCTGCAGGGTTCAAGCGTGACATAGACGGTGGCGCCACGAGCCTTCTCGTCAGCCGCCAGAAGGGCGTGGACTTCGGCATGTTGACCGCCGGCCCGCACATGCCAACCCTCACCGACGACCCGGCCATCGCGAACGATGACGCAGCCGACACGGGGATTCGGCGAGGTCGAGTAAAGGCCGCGTTCGGCAAGCCGGAGCGCGCGCGCCATGAATTCGTGGTCGGCTGCGCTGAACGCTCCGGCCATCAGTGCCCGAGCGGTTGTGGCGAGAGCGATACCTCGCTGATGACCTTGGAAAACTCGTCCACGTCCTCGAAGTTTCGATAAACCGAGGCGAAGCGAACGTAAGCCACCTTGTCGAGTTTCTTCAGTTCGCGCATGACCATCTCGCCGATTTTCTCCGACCCCACCTCGCGTTCGCCAAGCGCCAGCAGCTTTTCCTCAATGCGGGTGATGGTTGCCTCGACCGCTTCAATGTTCACTGGCCGCTTGCGCAGCGCCAGCCAGAGACTTGCGGCAAGCTTGTCGCGGTCGAACTCGACTCGTGATCCGTTCTTCTTGATCACCTGCGGCATGCGCAGTTCGGCCCGCTCGTAAGTGGTGAACCGCTTCTCGCATTTCAGGCAGCGACGCCGACGGCGGACGATATCGCCATCGTCGTTGAGGCGCGTGTCGGCAACCGTCGTCTCATCAGCACCGCAGAACGGGCACTTCACCGTGCCTACCGGCCATAGACCGGAAATTTCCGGCACAGCACCGAGACCTCGGCGCGTACCCGTTGCAGAACGGTCTGGTCAGTCGGAGCATCGAGCACGTCGGCGATCAGGTGCGCCACCTGCTCCGCCTCGATCTCGCCAAAACCACGTGTGGTCATCGCCGGCGAGCCGATGCGAACACCCGAGGTGACGAAGGGTTTCTGCGGGTCATTGGGGATGGCGTTCTTGTTTACCGTGATGTGGGCGGCGCCGAGGGCTGCTTCGGCATCCTTGCCGGTAATGTCCTTGGCGCGCAGATCGACCAGAAAGACGTGCGACTCCGTACGGCCGGAAACGATGCGCAGGCCACGCTCTTCGGCCAGTACACGCGACAACACGCGTGCGTTGGCCAGCACCTGCTCTTGATAATCACGGAAACCGGGCGTCAGGGCCTCCTTGAAGGCCACCGCCTTGGCGGCGATCACATGCATCAGTGGCCCGCCCTGCAGACCGGGGAAGACCGCCGAATTGATCGCCTTCTCGTGCTCGGCCTTCATCAGGATCACTCCGCCGCGCGGACCGCGCAGCGTCTTGTGCGTGGTCGACGTGACGACATCGGCACAGGGCACCGGATTCGGATAACAGCCGGCGGCGATCAGACCGGCATAATGCGCCATGTCCACCATGAAGATGGCACCGATGTCCCGGGCAACCTTGGCAAAGCGCTCGAAATCGATACGCAACGCATAAGCCGAAGCGCCGGCAATCAGGATGCGCGGTTTGTGCTCGTGCGCCAGCGCTTCCATCCTGGCGTAATCGATCGCTTCATGCTGATCGAGTCCATAGGCAACGACCTTGAACCACTTGCCCGACATGTTGAGCGGCATGCCATGCGTCAGGTGGCCGCCCTCGGCCAGGCTCATGCCCATGATCGTATCACCCGGCTTGGCAAACGCCATCAGCACCGCCTGGTTGGCTTGCGACCCGGAGTTCGGCTGAACGTTCGCCGCTTCGGCACCGAACAGCTTCTTCAGGCGGTCGATCGCCAACTGTTCGGCGACATCGACGTGCTCGCAGCCACCGTAATAGCGCTTGCCGGGATAGCCCTCGGCGTACTTGTTGGTGAGTTGCGACCCCTGTGCGGCCATCACCGCGTGACTGACATAGTTCTCGGAGGCGATCAGCTCGATATGCTCTTCCTGGCGGCGATTCTCGCCCTCGATCGCCTGCCAGATCCTGGGGTCCACGTTGGCCAGGGTGTCTTTGACTGAAAACATCGTATGCGCCTCACGAGCCTTGAAAGGGCGTCGATTGTAACATGCGGCCGCGCTTCGGGAATCGCGCGGCGAGCCGGCCGGGCCGACGTACGGGTCCGACGCAGCGTGCTGATTCGCCGGTACAGGCGGCAACACAAGGCCCCGCGCAACACCCCCCTGCCCGGCGGCCGACCTAGTCGTCGCTCTCGCCGTCGTCTACGCCGTACTCGCGATCGAGTTGGTTCATCTGCCGTGCATACCACCAGATGATCAGCAGGTAGATCACCGGGGCGCCCTGCGCGCCCATGTAGAAGCCGAGCGGCAGGCCCAGGAAGCTGAATGCCGCAAGATCGCGCGCAAAGTAACTGACGACGAAACTGACGAGAAACCACACGGTGAGCAGGACGGCCGTCAGCCTGAGGTTGCGCCGCCAGTAATCGCGATGCTTGCGTTCGAGTTTCATTGACTCCTCCCCGACCGCCGGCAGCCATCCCGCGTGGCGAAGGACGCGGCCCTGGTCGCCACCGCGCGCCGGATCACCAGCGATCGAACTCCGGGTAACGAACACTCTCGATGAAATCCTGCGTTTCCTGGATGGGCGGCTTGCCCAGCAGGCTGACCACGATGATCGTCAGAAAACCGGCGGCAATCCCCCAGACACCGGCCGAAGTGGACTGGATGCCCAGCCAGGGCTCCATGCCGATTCCCTGGATGCCGAGCCAGGGAATCGAGTCGAAATGCACTCGCACCATGTAGTAGATGGTCAGCAGGAGGCCAACCAGCATGCCGCTGACGGCACCGGCATGCGTCGCCCGTTTCCAGAAAACGCCAAGAATCAGCGCCGGGAAAAAGGCCGAACCAGCCAGCGAAAAGGCCCAGGCAACCATGAACAGAATGGTTGCCGGCTTCTGCGATGCAACGCTGGCCGCCAGCACGGCGACCACCAGCAACAGCGACTTGGAAACCACCAGCCGCCACTGGGTGGTCGCCTTGGGGCGAAAGATCTTGTAATACAGATCATGTGACAGGGCGCTGGCAATGGTCAGCAGCAGCCCATCGGCCGTGGACAAGGCGGCGGCCAGTGCTCCGGCGGCGACCAGCCCGGAGATCACGTAAGGCAGACCGGCGATTTCAGGAGTCGCCAGCAGGATTACATCCGGATTGAGCGCGAGTTCGGCCAGCTGCACCAGTCCATCGCCATTGATATCCTCGATCGACACCATGCCGATCTTTCCCCAGGAGCTGACCCAGAGCGGCAACTGCGCCAGCGAGGAACCCACCAGGCTGGAGTAAATCTCGAATTTCACGAAGGCCGCATAGGCCGGAGCGGTGAGATACAGAGCCAGAATGAACAGCAGTGACCAGAAAACCGAACGGCGCGTCTCCCGTACGCTGGGGGTGGTGTAGTAACGTGTCAGCACATGGGGCAAGGCGGCGGTGCCGATCATCAGGCAGAACACCAGGGTCAGAAAGTTGACGCGGGCCGTTTCGTTAACCGCCTCGCCGTTTCCCGGATAGGGCGTCGTATGGTGCTCGGGTGCTGCGCCGCGTTGCGCCGCCTTGCGCATCTGGCTTTCCCAATAGTTGCGCGCATCCTCGCTGGTCTTGGGCAACTCCCGACGCTGTCGCTCGAGCGCCACCACCTCGCGCATTTGCGCATTGTCGCTCTTCAACTCGTCGATCCGCATCGTCAGACTGCGCCGCGCCTCGTCGAGCGACTCCGGCAGGGTCAGGATGCGTTCGTAGTAGGCATCCGCCCGCTCCCGGAAAAGACGACGTGCCTCCCGCTCCGCAGAATCCTCGAAAATCGTCTCCTCCAGCGCCTGCACCTGCTGCAGCACCTGACCATAGGTCAACTGGGGAATCGGTACGCCCGTGACCTGGTAGGAGAGAATCGTCACCGGCACCAGATAGGCAACGATCAGAATCGCGTACTGAGCCACCTGGGTCCAGGTTACCGCCCGCATGCCGCCGAGAAAGGAGCAGACAAGGATGCCGGCAAGGCCGACGAAGACGCCGATCTCGAACTGCAGACCGACAAAACGGCTGGTGATCAGGCCGACGCCGTAAATCTGCGCCACCACATAGACGAACGACGCCAGGACGGTGGCGAAGACACCGACCAGCCGCGCCAGGTTGCCACCGTAGCGTGCGGCAAGAAAGTCGGGGATCGTATATTGTCCGAAGCGACGCAGATAGGGTGCCAGCAACAGCGCAACCAGCACGTAGCCGCCGGTCCAGCCCATTACGTAGGCCAGTCCCTGGTAACCCGACAGGTACAAGGTGCCGGCCAGACCCATGAAGGAGGCCGAGCTCATCCAGTCGGCACCGGTCGCCATGCCATTGTATACGGCCGGCACCCGCCGTCCGGCGACATAGTATTCCGCAACGCTGGTCGTACGGGCCAGCACGCCGATCGTCGCGTAGAGAAAAATGGTCAGCAGGAGAAACGAATAGCCGATCCAGCGCGGCGGCATGCCATAACGCTCGAGCACCGCCAGCAGCACGACGAACGCGAAGAAGCCGGCGGTGTAAGACGCATAGTAACGACGCAAGGGAACCTTGTAGTCGGCCATCGCCGGCGCTCGTCAGCCGCTTTGGTGCATGTGGCGACGCGCCTTCTCCAGCGCGGCCAGGCTGGCCGATGTCTCAAACCCCTTGCGCAACGCCTGGGCCAGCGTGACCTGCAACAACTGCGCCGTGGCGAACGCGTCCGACAATGCGTCATGCCGTTGCATGCTGTCGATTCCGAAGTGGTCGAGCCAGGCATCCAGCCGCCCCTGGCCGGCATCGACCTGGCGCCAGAGATCGGGCAGAACCCACGCCAGATCCATCCATTGCAGCCCGAGCCTGATTCCCAGGGACTCGTCCAGCGCTCGCTCGATCATCCGTTCGACGAAAGGGGCATTATAGGCAACCAGCCGCCCCTTGCCGACAAAACCCAGGAAAGCGATCAGCGCGTCGACGGTCGCCGTGCGCCCCCCCTCCTCCTCTCCGGCCGCCGGGGGCGAAGCGCGAGCCGGTGCCAAATCCGCCACTGCCAGCTGCAAGGCATCCTTGAAGTCGATCTGCCCATCGACCACCGCAACTGCGCCGATCGAGCGCAGACGGTCGACGTTGACATCGCTGCCGGTCGCCGCGACATCGACCACCACATAGCGACAGCGATAATGCGAGCGATGTGGGTCAGGTTCGGGCAGATGGCGCCAACCGGCAATCGACTGCGCCTGCCGGGCGGTCAGCCCGCGGCTGGAGGCGTCCTGTCCGCCGAGGAATCGCGATAGCCAGGTCATGATCAGAGCTGATAATCGAGTTTGAGGCGCACCTGCAGCTTGCGCGCCTGTCGGAAAGCTTCCTTGAGAATGCGCCGTTCGATCTCGTTCAGTGCATCGGGTCGGATCAGGTTGTCCCCCTCGCGCCCGTGTTCCTGCTCGAAATGCTGGTGCCGCAAACGCAGAAGCTGAATGAAGTTGAAGCCCTCGATACTGGCGGCCAGATCATCCTCCGAAAAATGCATCGCTGCAGCCGCACGCTTGAGACGTTGTACCGTATTGGTCGCCTCGACCGAATGGGCCATGGCAAAAACGCGCGCGGCATCGGTAAACAGGCGAACGCCATACTTCTTCAGGTCGATGGTCCCGGGATGTTCCGGATCGCCCCCGGTCACGAAATCACGTACCCGTCCGAGGGGCGGCGACACACTGAGGGCATTCTGCGCCAGCATGCGCAGGAACAGAGGATTCCCGCCGGTCTGCCGGAAGAGCGACAGACGCATCCGGTGAGCCAGATTGAAGCGACCGTAGAGGGGTCGGAAATCAAAAAAGATCGTCGCGTTGAGCAAGGCCTGGGGCTCCGGCGTACGCACCCACTGGGCGAACTTGTCCTCCCATTCCTCCAGGGTCAGACAGAGATCCGGGTTGCTCGCCATGATGTTGCCCTTGCACAGCGGGAAGCCACAGCGGTCGAGGTCGGCGTTGACATCGCGCGCAAACTCGAGAAAGCGCAACTGGGTCAGCTCGCGATCCATGATGTCGGTGCAGATGAAGACGATCCCGTTATCCTGATCGGTCGTGAAGGTCTGTTCGTCGCGCCCCTCCGAGCCGAAGGACAGCCACGCCCAGTCGATGCCGTAAAGATCGTGCCGGTCGAGATTCAGCTCGATGATGCGACGCGTCACGGTATCGTTCAGGGTCGAGATGAACTGCGTGATCTCCGCCGCACCGACGCCCTCGGCGAGCATCGTCAACGACAGTTGCCGGACGTCCTCGCGCGCATGCTGGAGCACCTCGATGCTGCTCGCCGCGTCGATCGCATGGCGGATCTGGCGCAGCCCGGCGCCCTGCAACTTGAACAGGTCGCGCTCCGAGACGACGCCTCTGAGGCGCCCTCCTTCATCCACCGCCAGGACGTGGCGAATGCCGCGCATGGCCATGAGCAAGGCGGCATCATGGGCATTGGCGGCCAGCAGCAGGGTCTGCGGGACCGCCGACATGACACTCGAGATGGGTTGCTCGAGCGGGGTGCCGGGGAGCACGATGCGCTTGAGAACATCCGACAAGGTGAAGATGCCCACCGGCACCTGCTGCTGATCGACCACGACCATCGAACCAAGATGCCGCTCAGCCATCATTTCGACGACCTGGCGAATCGGTACCGCCGCCTCCACCGACACCGGTTCCCGCTTGACGATCGCGGCGAGCGGCGAATTCATCGTCTTCTGCTCGGCGGCGCGTTGCGCGAACTGCAACTGCAACTGCTGTTGCGACTGCTTGAGCAAACCGGCGATGTGTTGCGTGCAGAAGAGGTTGAAAACCGTACTCTTCTGGGTCAGGGCAAAGAAGTCGTCGGCCGGCAGTTCATAGCAGAAGACATCCTCGCGCGCCACGTAGGAGCTGGCGGTCGGTCGTTGCGCCATCAAGGCACCGATGGCAAAGGACTGACCCGGACCCAGGTTGATCGACGACGACTCGACGCTGCCCAGACCAGGGGTCGATTTTGCCCGCACCTTGCCGCGCTGCAGAATATAAAGTGCCCGGGCAACCCCCATCTCGCCAGACAGGATCCGGGCACCCTTGGGATAATGCGCCAGCCTGACATGTTCGGCGAGAAAGCGGAGCGCCTCCGCCTCCATCTGATCGAACGGCGGGTAGGGCCGCAGAAACCGGATGCATGCCGAGACCAGCGTCTCCGTGGCACTGTTGCTCATGCTGCTCCTCGCTGGGCACAAACAAACAGGCCGGCACCCATGGCGCCGGCCTCGAAGTCAACCTGACCAGCCGTCCGCCGCTTCAATCAGGCACCGGCGGCAGGGCGGGCGGGTCTGTCGGTCAGCCGCGCAACTGGTCGAGAATGGCCGGATTCTCGAGCGTCGAGACGTCCTGCGCAGCGGTTTCGCCCCTCGCCAGCGAACGCAGCAGGCGACGCATGATCTTGCCGGAGCGCGTCTTGGGCAGGTTCTCGCCAAAACGCAGATCCTTCGGCTTGGCGATCGGACCAATCTCGCGACCCACGTGATCCTGCAACTCCTTGATCATCTTCTTCGCCGCCTCGCCCGTCGGCCGCTGCCCCTTGAGCACGACAAAAGCGCAGATCGCTTCGCCGGTCAGGTCGTCCGGCCGGCCCACCACTGCCGCTTCGGCGACCATCGGGTGCGACACCAGTGCCGACTCGATCTCCATGGTCCCCATGCGATGCCCGGAAACATTCAACACATCATCGATGCGTCCGGTAATCGTGAAATACCCGGTGTTGATGTCACGAATCGAGCCGTCGCCGGCGAGATAAAGCTTGCCCGCGAAATCCTCCGGATAGTAGGACTTCTGGAACCGTTCCGGATCGCCCCAGATGGTGCGGATCATCGATGGCCACGGCCGCTTGACGACCAGCAAACCTCCCTTGCCCCATTCGAGTTCGGTGCCGGTTTCGTCGACCACGGCGGCCATGATGCCCGGAAAGGGTAGCGTGCATGAACCCGGGACCAGCGGCGTGACGCCCGGCAGCGGCGTGATCATGTGACCACCCGTCTCGGTCTGCCAGAAGGTATCGACGATCGGGCAGCGACCACCGCCAACGCTATCGTGGTACCACTGCCAGGCGGCCGGGTTGATCGGCTCACCCACCGTTCCCAGCAGGCGGAGCGACGAGAGGTCGTAATTGGTCGGCGCCACCGCCGGATTGGTGTCAGCGGCCTTGACCAGCGAACGGATCGCCGTCGGCGCGGTGTAGAAGGTGGTGACCTTGTGTTCCTGGATCATCTTCCAGAAGCGGCCGGCGTCCGGATAGGTCGGAATACCCTCGAACACGATCTCCGTCGCGCCGCAGGCCAGCGGACCATAGGCAATGTAGGTATGACCGGTAACCCAGCCGATGTCCGCGGTACACCAGAACAGATCGTCGGGCTTCAGGTCGAAGGTCCATTTCATCGTCACGATCGCGTGCAGCAGAAACCCCCCGGTCGAATGCTGCACACCCTTCGGTTTGCCGGTCGAACCGGACGTGTACAGCAGGAAAAGCGGGTGTTCGGCTCCCACCCACTCCGGTTCGCAGACGTCCGACTGACCGGCGATGACGTCATGCCACCAGATGTCGCGACCGGCCACCATGTTGCATGCGCCGCCGGTGCGCTTGAAGACGATCACGTCCTTCACCGATTGGCAACCGCCCAGGGCGATCGCTTCGTCGACCGCCGGCTTGAGCGGCGGATTCTTGCCGCCGCGGCACTGCTCGTCGGCAGTGATCACCGCCACGGCACCGGCATCGTTGATCCGGTCACGCACCGACTGCGCGGAAAAGCCACCGAAGACCACCGAGTGGATGGCACCGATACGCGCGCAGGCCTGCATCGCGACGATGCCTTCGACGCCCATCGACATGTAGATCAGCACCCGGTCGCCCTTCTTGATGCCGCGGGCGCGCAGACCGTTGGCGAACTGGCTGACCTGCGACAGCAACTGCCGGTAGGTCACCCGCGTGACGGCACCGTCGTCGGCCTCGAAGACGATCGCCACCTTGTCGCCCAGACCCGCCTCGACGTTCCGGTCCAGACAGTTGTAGGAGGCGTTCAGCGTGCCATCGGCAAACCACTTGAAGAAGGGCGCACCCGACTCGTCGAGCACCTGTGTGAATGGCTGTTTCCAGGAAACATGCTCGCGCGCCAGGCGGCCCCAATAGCCGGTGTAGTCCTTTTCGGCCTCGGCGCACAACGCCTTGTAGGCATCCATACCCGAAATCGTCGCCTGCTTGACAAACTCGGCGGAAGGCTCAAAGAATTTTACGGCCTCGTTCAGTGACATTTGCCATCTCCTGTTGTATTGGTGGAAGATTCAATAAGTCGATACAGCCAATGGCGAAACCAACCCGCGGATTGCGGCCCCGGGTCGTGGAACGAGGATGCTGCCTCCCCGGATTGCCTCGTGTGACGCCAGTTGCGCAAGATTAGACGCTGCAAATCTTACATGCCACTTACGCCATACGCTTGCGACGTAACGGAGATCGTCCTTTTTTGATGCTAGAATCGCGCATCCCAAACATGCGTCCGTCAAATCATGAGCTCCATGAAACCCACCGTCGATCGACTGGAGACGTTCATCTTCTGGAGCCGCTGGCTGCAGGCGCCGCTCTATCTCGGGCTGATCGTCGCACAGAGCGCTTACGTTTACCTGTTCATGCTCGAGCTGTGGCACCTGGTCCACAACCTGTTCTTCAGCAGCACGCGTATCGGCGAAACCGAGGTCATGCTCGTCGTGCTCGGCCTGATCGACGTGGTGATGATCGCCAACCTGCTGATCATGGTGATCATTGGCGGCTACGAGACCTTCGTCTCCCGACTCGACCTCGAAGGTCACCCCGACCAGCCGGAATGGCTGTCGCACGTCAATGCCGGCGTGCTCAAGATCAAGCTGTCCACGGCGATCATCGGAATTTCCTCGATCCACCTCCTGAAGACCTTCATCAACGCGGAGAACATGAACGAGCACACGATCAAGTGGCAGGTCACGATCCATGCCGTCTTTCTGTTCTCGGCCCTGGCCATGGCCTGGGTGGACCGCATCATGACCCAGACGATCGTCCTCGGCAAGTCGCAGCACGGGGCACCGCACTGAACCGACATCCGCAGCGGGGAAAGACCTCGCTGCCACCAACCAGAGAGAGCCGGCAATGACCACCATCAAACAGGAAGACTTCATCCAGAGCGTCGCCGACGCCTTCCAGTACATCAGTTACTATCACCCGCTCGACTACATCAAGGCGCTTGGCGCAGCCTACGAGCGCGAGCAGAGTCCGGCGGCGCGCGACGCGATCGCCCAGATCCTCACCAACAGCCGCATGTGCGCCGAAGGCCACCGCCCCATCTGCCAGGACACCGGTATCGCGGTGATCTTCCTCAAGATCGGCATGGCGGTCAAATGGGACGCCAGCCTGTCGGTACAGGAAATGTGCGACGAGGGCGTGCGTCGTGCCTACAACAACCCGGACAACAAGCTGCGCGCCTCGGTGCTGCTCGATCCGGCCGGTGCGCGGCGCAACTCGCGCGACAACACGCCGGCGGTGGTCCATTGCGAGATCGTCCCGGGCCATCATCTGGAAGTGATCTGCGCCGCCAAGGGCGGCGGCTCGGAAAACAAGTCCAAGTTCTATGCGCTGAACCCTTCCGACTCGATCGTCGACTGGGTGCTTAAGACCGTACCGACCATGGGTGCCGGCTGGTGTCCGCCGGGCATCCTGGGCATCGGCATCGGCGGCACACCGGAAAAAGCGATGTTGCTGGCCAAGGAATCGCTCATGGCGCCGGTCGATATCCATGAACTGATCGCCCGGGGTGCCAGCAACCGTGTCGAGGAACTGCGCCTCGAACTATACGAGAAGGTCAATGCCCTGGGCATCGGCGCGCAGGGTCTGGGCGGCCTGACCACCGTCCTCGACGTCAAGATCCTCGACTACCCGACCCATGCCGCGAGCCTGCCGGTAGCAATGATCCCGAACTGTGCGGCGACCCGGCATGCGCATTTTCATCTCGACGGCTCCGGGCCGGCGGTCCTCACCCCGCCTGACCTCGATGAATGGCCCAAGGTGAACTGGACACCGAATACCGAAACCTCGACACGGGTGAACCTCGACACGCTGACGCCGACCGAGGTCGCCGCCTGGAAACCCGGCCAGACGCTCCTGCTCAACGGCAAGATGCTGACCGGCCGCGACGCCGCACACAAGCGCATCCAGGACATGTTGGCCAGGGGCGAGAAGCTGCCGGTCGACTTCACCAATCGAGTGATCTACTACGTCGGCCCGGTTGACCCGGTACGCGACGAAGCGGTCGGCCCGGCTGGCCCGACCACCGCAACACGCATGGACAAGTTCACCGAAATGATGCTTGCCCAGACCGGCCTGATCTCGATGGTCGGCAAGGCCGAACGCGGGCCGACCGCCATTGCGGCCATCCGCAAGCATCGCTCGGCGTATCTGATGGCAGTCGGAGGCGCCGCCTATCTGGTCGCCAAAGCGATCCGGACGGCCCGGGTCGTCGGCTTCGCCGATCTCGGCATGGAGGCCATTTACGAGTTCGAGGTCAGGGACATGCCGGTCACCGTGGCAGTCGATTCGACCGGCACCTCGGTACATCAAACCGGGCCGCAGGAATGGCAGGCCAGAATCGGCAAGATCCCTCTGGTCGCCGCCTGAGCTGCACGGCGTGAAAGGCGGTGGCCGGGCATGGCGCCGAACCGTTCCACCTGCGGTGGACGGAGAAGTAGCCATGGCGATAGAGCGACACGGAACGACCCAGCGCTATTCGGACATTTGCGCCTATGGCGACACCATTTATCTGGTCGAATCACCGCGCACGCTCGACAGCAACGTCGCGACGCAGACGCACGAAGTCCTGGCCGGTATCGATCAGTTGCTGCGCCAGGCGGGTAGCGACAAATCGCGCCTGCTGATGGTCACCATCTACCTGCGCGATATCGAAGATTCCGTCGCGGTGAACGCCGTCTGGGATCGCTGGGTTCCCCAGGGCACGGCACCCGTTCGGATCTGCGTCGAAGCCAGACTGGCACATCACGATTTCCTCCTCGAAGTGGCGGTTGTTGCAGCACGCTAGCACGTTGCGCCAGGCGTTCACCGGGAAAGTGATGGCCCTGCTCCACCCCGGGCGACAACCGGCAGCCACCACCCACCTGACGCCCCCCCCGCCGGCAGGAACGGCGGAAACGTCAGCGCAGCGCCCGACTCGATGATCGGCGTCTTCGACAGCGGCCTTGGCGGACTGTCCGTGCTGGCCGCGATTGCCCGCGAATTGCCACAAGCCGACCTGGTCTACCTGGCGGACACGGCACACCTTCCCTATGGCGACAAGGACGACGACTACATCCGCAGTCGCGTCCTGCGCATCGGGAGCCGCCTGGTCGATCAAGGCTGCGGGGTCATCGTCGTCGCCTGCAACACCGCCACCGCGGCGGCAGTAGCCGCTTTTCGCGACACCTTTCCCGAACTGGCGGTGGTCGGCATCGAGCCGGGCGTCAAGCCCGCCGCATCGCTGTCGCGCAGCGGACGCATCGCGGTCCTGGCGACCGTATCGACCGCGCGCAGCGAACGTCTGGCGCGCCTGATTCGACAACACGCCGGATCGGTCGAGGTGCGGATCGAAGCCTGCCCCGGCTGGGCCACCCGGGTCGAAACCCTGCGTCTCGACGATCCCGCCTTCGTCGCGGAAGCCCGGCAACATCTGACCCCCCTGCTCGATGCAGGAGTGGACCAGATCGTCCTCGGGTGTACCCATTACTCGTTTCTTTCTCCCGTCCTGCAAACGATCGTCGGCAAGCAGGCCGAGCTGGTCGACGTCGCCGATGCGGTCGCCCGCCAGTGCGTCCGCCTGGCCGGTGCCCATGCCCACGGGAAGGGTCGACTGACACTGCTGGCCACGGCACACCCGGAGCGTCTGCAGGCCGCCCTGCCGGCGCTCGGACTGAACTGGCTCGGGCACCGCCAAGGCAGCGCGGCCCACCTGGTGATCGCCTGAGGATGACCAGCGCGACCAGCCTGTCATCGACCCGTGTGGCAATCATCGGCGGCGGGCCGGCAGGGCTGATGGCAGCCGAGACGATCAGCCACCACGGAATGACGGTCGATCTTTTCGACGCCATGCCTTCGTTCGGCCGCAAGTTACTGCTGGCCGGCAAGGGCGGGCTCAACCTGACGCACTCAGAATCCACCGCCAGCTTCCGTGCGCGTTACGGCATGCGGCAGGATGAAATGGGCCCCCTGCTTGCCGCCTTCGGGGCACCGGAGGTACGCGCCTGGGCGCAAGGTCTGGGCGTCAACACCTTCGTCGGCAGCTCGGGACGCGTCTTCCCGACCGACATGAAAGCTGCGCCCCTGCTGCGCGCCTGGCTGCAGCGTCTGCGCTCGGCCGGCGTCCGCTTTCATGTGCGTCACCGCTGGTCTGGCTGGAAGCGCGCCACCAGCGGTCACACGCAGCTCGAATTCGCCACCCCGGGAGGTGATCGGCAGTATGCGGCAGAGGCCGTCGTGCTGGCGTTGGGTGGTGGTAGCTGGCCCCGGCTCGGTTCCGATGGACGCTGGTTCGCCCTCCTCGAACAAGCGGGAATCCCCTTGGCCGCACTGCGGCCAGCCAACTGCGGTTTCGATGCCGGCTGGAGCCGGTATCTGCGCGAACACTTTGCCGGCGCTGCGATCAAGTCCGTGGTGGCTTCCTTCGTCGACTCGGCGGGCGTCGAGCATCGTCGGCCCGGCGAGTGCGTGTTGACGGTAAACGGCCTCGAAGGCAGCCTGATCTACGCCTTGTCGGCCGCCTTGCGCGACGGGATCGAAACCAGCGGCTCGGCGACGCTGCGCCTCGATCTGCTGCCCAACCGCGAACTGGTCAGCGTCGTCAGCGAACTGGCGCGACCGCGAGGCAGCCGTTCGATGGCCAGCCATCTGCAAAGCCGTTTACGACTCAAGGGCGCCAAGGTCGCCTTGCTGCACGAATGCACCAGTGCCGAGCAGTTCGCCGATCCCCAGCGCCTGGGGGCCGCCATCAAATCCCTGCCGATTCGTCTGGTCGCACCCCGGCCACTGGCAGAGGCAATCAGCAGCGCAGGCGGCGTGCGCTTCCCTGCGCTCGACGGGAGGCTGATGCTGCGCGCGCTGCCCGGCGTCTTCTGCGCCGGCGAAATGCTCGACTGGGAGGCCCCGACCGGCGGCTATCTGTTGACCGCATGCTTCTCCAGCGGCCGGGCCGCCGGCCTCGGCGTGCTGGCCTGGCTGGCCGGACGCGGGCAGTCTGCTGGCGCACCACCTCATCTCCCGAGGCAACCGCCCTAACCGGAAAGTGGTCGGCGACATCTCCCCGGCGCCGCGTTCTTCCAGCCGGAAACTCATCGCTTCCGACAACTCAAAGCATCAAGAGTCCGACCGAACTCCGGGTCGACGTCACGCACGCCGCTCGCCCGGCCGGAGCGATCGTCGATGCCTTTGATCAGGTGCGTCCCTCGGCTGGACAGTCAGGACAGCAGAAGGCAAGCCCACTGCGCCAACTTCTGCGTGTTTTCCGACGAGTACAGCGATCAGAATCGGCTTGACTGGCGCGCTTTCGTCAACGCAGTGCGAGAAGATCTGGTGAAGGGGTGGTCGATGAATCCCAAGAAGTCCGCTTACCTTGGGCTGCCGGCTGGCGGTTACGACTGGCCCGCATGCTCGGCAAGCACTTCGATCAACGCTCGAAGCCATGGCGTCACGCGCCGGGCGAAAGGGTAGAGCACCGAGATCGGCATCGGCGGCGCACGATGGTGAGCAAGCACCTCGACCAGACATCCGGCATCAACGGCGCCGGCCGCAATGTAATCCGGTATCTGCACGATGCCCATTCCGGCTACCGCGCAGGCGAGCATCACTTCACCCTTGTCCATGACGACGGACGACTCTGGCCGCAGTTCCCGCGTTTCGCGGCCATCCTGAACCTGCCAGGTCCGGATCAGCCCGATCGACGTAATCCGGAACAACAGGCAGGTGTAACCGCCGAGATCGGCGGGGTTCCGTGGCGCGCCGCGCCGGGCGAGATAGTCCGGAGCACCGCAGACAACCAGCGACTGCTCGCCAATGCGCACCACGGCGTCGAGACCATCGCTGATGATAGCGACGTAGTGATCCAACAGTTCTACTTCGAGTGCCAGCTTCGAGTGGTGCTGCCGCAACTCTGCCAGCGCTGGTACGACCCACTGGTGGCCGATGACGACTGGCGCGTTGATGTGCAGCGTTCCGCTGACTTCGCTGCGCGCTCCGACCGACTCGTCACGCAACGCCTCGATCTTGTCAGCGATGTGCCTGCAGCGCAAATGCAGGTCACCCCCGTCGCTGGTCAGCGTCACCTGCGCGTGGTGCGATGGAAGAGGCGCAAGCCGAGGTCTTCTTCAAGGCGGCCGATGCTCTTGGCCACAGCCGACGGCGAGATACCCATTTTGCCCTCCGCACCAGTGAAGTTGCCGTGCTTCACCGTATCCGTGAATTCCAGGAATGCCTGCAGACTGGCGCTGTGTTCCACCCATACCCAAGGAGAGTCGCCATGTACGCCTTCCACAAACAGGGTCTGCCCTGCGCCAGCCTGCCCGGCATCCACTCCACCACTGTCGTCTGGTGGTCGGTGGCCAGACGCTCGACTTCGTAGCGGATTCGACCCTGGTGTTACCCAACGGCGTCGATCACCAGATTTTCCATACCGGGAGCGAAGCAATCGAACTGGTGCAGCTTTCCCGATGACGCCGGTCGTGACAAGAACGACGGATGGCCGCGAACTGACGCTGCCGTGGCTATCGTGATACCTTGACCACCCGACAACTTCATCACTTCAGGTGACCGCCACCAATTGACCGTGATCTGTCACCAAGAGATCGCTGCAAGCAGACGCTCAGCGGGCGATCCGCCGCACCCGACCCGGCTCGGGGCAACCCGAACCCCGGTCTGGACGGCGCCGTCGAGAAGGTTCAGGGCCTCCCTGCCCAATCACGCCAAGTCGAAGCGATCCAGATTCATCACCTTGTTCCAGGCCGCCACGAAGGCACCCACGAACGCCGGCTGCGCGTCGCTGCAGGCATGGACTTCCGCCAGGGCGCGCAACTGGGAGTTCGCGCCGAAGACGAGATCAACGACCGTGCCTGTCCACTTGAGCGCACCCGTCTTGCGGTCATGCCCCTCCAGGACGCCTTCCTCCTTGGCGGACTTCTGCCACGTCGTGTTCATGTCGAGCAGGTTTACGAAGAAGTCATTGGTCAGCAGTCCCGGACGCTGGGTGAACACACCGTGCCGGGACTGCCCGACGTTCGCATCGAGAGCACGCAGGCCGCCGATCAGCACGGTCATCTCGGGGGCGGTCAGCGTCAGCAATTGCGCCTTGTCCACCAGCAACTCGGCCGCTGCTCCCTCGAGCCCCTTGCGGACATAGTTGCGGAAGCCATCCGCGACCGGCTCCAGCACGGCGAACGAGTGCGCATCGGTCTGCGCCGGCGAGGCGTCCATGCGCCCGGGCGAGAAGGGCACCGACACGACGTGGCCGGCCTTCTGCGCCGCCGCCTCGACGGCGGCACAGCCGCCGAGCACGATCAGGTCGGCCAGCGAGACCTGCTTGCCGCCCGACTGCGCAGCGTTGAACTCCTGCTGGATCGCTTCCAGCTCGGCCAGCACCTTGGCCAGTTCGGCCGGCTGGTTGACTGCCCAATCCTTCTGCGGTGCAAGGCGGATGCGCGCCCCGTTGGCGCCGCCGCGCTTGTCGCTGCCGCGGAAGCTGGCGGCCGAAGCCCAAGCCGTGGTGACCAACTGGGCAATGGAGAGACCGGAGGTGAGAACCCTGGCCTTCAGGGCCGTAATGTCCTGCTCATCGATCAACGCATGATTCACGGCGGGGATCGGGTCCTGCCAGATCAGCACCTCCTGCGGCACGAGCGGGCCGAGGTAGCGGGTGAGCGGGCCCATGTCACGGTGTGTCAGCTTGAACCAGGCGCGGGCAAAGGCATCCGCGAACTGGTCCGGATTCTCCATGAAGCGCCTGGAAATCCTTTCGTACACGGGGTCGAAGCGCAGGGCGAGGTCGGTGGTCAGCATGGCGGGGGCGTGCCGCTTGGCCGGGTCATGGGCATCCGGTACGGTAGCGGCGCCCATGCCGTGCTTCGGAGTCCACTGATGCGCACCGGCCGGGCTCCTGATCAGTTCCCATTCGTAGCCAAACAGGTTCCAGAAGAAGTTGTTGCTCCACTTCGTTGGCGTCGTGGTCCAGGTGACTTCCAGCCCGCTGGTGATCGTGTCCCCACCCTTGCCGGTGCCAAAGCTGCTCTTCCAGCCCAGCCCCTGCTCCTCGATGCCGGCAGCTTCCGGCTCGGGCCCCACATGTTTCGCGTCACCGGCGCCGTGGGTCTTGCCGAAGGTGTGACCACCCGCGATGAGTGCCACGGTTTCTTCGTCGTCCATCGCCATGCGAGCGAAGGTCTCGCGGATGTCGCGCGCTGCAGCGAGTGGGTCGGGGTTGCCGTTCGGACCTTCCGGATTGACGTAAATCAGACCCATCTGCACGGCAGCGAGCGGATTTTCGAGATCCCGGTCGCCGGAGTAGCGTCGGTCATCCAGCCACTTGTTTTCGGAACCCCAGTAGATGTCTTCTTCCGGTTCCCAGATGTCCGGGCGGCCACCGGCGAATCCGAAGGTCCTGAAGCCCATCGACTCCAGCGCGACGTTGCCGGCCAGGATCATGAGGTCGGCCCAGGAGATCCGGCGACCGTACTTCTGCTTGATCGGCCAGAGCAATCGACGCGCCTTGTCGAGGTTGACGTTGTCGGGCCAGCTATTGAGGGGGGCAAAGCGTTGGTTGCCGGTCCCCGCGCCACCGCGACCGTCGCTGATGCGGTAGGTGCCGGCACTGTGCCAGGCCATGCGAATGAACAAGGGTCCGTAGTGGCCGAAGTCGGCGGGCCACCAGTCCTGCGAGTCGGTCATCAGGGCATGCAGGTCCTGGATCACTGCATCCAGGTCGAGGCTCTTGAACGCTGCGGCGTAGTCGAACGTTTCGCCCATGGGATCGGACTTGGCGGAATGCTGGTGCAGGATCTTGAGGTTGAGCTGCTTGGGCCACCAGTCGGCGTTCGTCGGGGCCCCAGCCACGGTGTGTTGGCGCGCTTCGCCCGAGAACGGGCACTTGGTCTGGTCGGACATGGTTCTCTCCTTGGGTTGTTGGTCATCGACGACGTTGACCAGACTATCGCCTGGGCACCCGTCGTTCAACGAAATTCTGTCAATGGGATCGATAGCCTGATTCAATCTGAGCTTCCTCCGAAATTTCGTCTGCCCAGGCTGAGGTAGGCTGAAAAAAGTGGAGTCCAACGTTTCGTAAAATGAATGGA
>ERZ761603.1022-NODE-1022-length-21936-cov-26.714318_pt1 | contig 21936 bp, 26 predicted proteins | sample MGYA00511879_ERZ761603 | MGnify/ENA primary metagenome ERZ761603 (study PRJEB28899, sample SAMN02850040) | bioreactor sludge metagenome | biome: EBPR Sludge; feature: EBPR Bioreactor; material: flocular biomat | place: Australia: Thorneside Wastwater Treatment... | reverse complement strand
CCGGCGAGCTTCAATGCACCGCACAAGGAAGAGTTCGATACCGAATACATGCGCGCCCTCTACGCTACGGGCTATGAGATGACGATCAAGGGCTTCCCGTGGCTCAAGGCACCGCCCGGATTCGCATTGCCGGGCGCCTCGTCGGCCGCGGAAAAGTAAGAAGCTGACAGCCGACGTCTGCAAAACCTGATGCTGATACAGCGGAGCAACCGGGATGCCTTTCAGTTCATCCGTTCAGCTTTGAACTCGATGCAGACATACCCCCGGCCGGCATCACGTCAAGGATTCGGGCGCCGGCTCTGCCGGGCCATGTATTTGGCAGTCGCGACCATGTTGCTTGTGTTTGGCGCCGTGTCCATGGCGCATGCGCAGGATATCGAGCCGCGCGCCTACTCCAATGCGCCGGTCGGCGTGAATTTCCTGATCGCCGGCTACGCTTATACCGAAGGCGCGGTGCCATTCGACGCCTCCCTGCCGGTAAAGAATGCGCAACTCAAGACTTCCAGCGGAATCCTGGCATACGCCCGGGTGCTCGATATCGGGGGCATGTCCGGGAAGTTCGACGTCATCGTGCCCTATACCTTTCTTTCCGGAACAGCGGAGGTACTGGGTCATCCGTTCGAGCGCAACGTCGACGGTTTCGCCGATCCAAAATTTCGCTTGTCGGTCAATCTTTACGGGGCGCCGGCGCTGACGCTGAAGGAGTTCAAGGATTACGAGCAGGATCTGATCGTCGGCGCGAGCCTTCAGGTATCGCTGCCGTCCGGTCAGTACAATGACGGTCGCGTGGTCAACATCGGCACCAATCGCTGGTACTTCAAACCGGAGCTAGGCATTTCCCAGGCCATGGGGCCGTGGACGCTCGAGTTCCAGGCTGCGGCAACCTTCTTCACCGACAACAAGGATTTCTACGGCGGTAACACCCGTTCGCAGGATCCGATCTACTCCATGTAGGGGCATGCAATATACGGTTTCCGCTCCGGCATTTGGGGGTCGCTCGATGCCACCTACTTTACCGGTGGCCGCACGACAATCAACGGTGAGCAAGGCAACGACCTGCAGCAGAACTGGCGGGTTGGCGGCACGCTGGCGTTTCCCGTAGACCTCCACAATTCGGTCAAGCTTTACGTGAGCAGCGGCGTGTCGGCACGGACCAACAACAACTACGACCTGATCGGGATTGCCTGGCAGTATCGTTGGGGGGGCGGGCTTTGAGTCAACCCGATTCTCCGGATGTTTCGAACAACTACCCGAATGACCGGGCGCGACTCCGTCGTTGGGGTCGGGAATCCCGCGATTTTTTTCCTTCTGCGGAATTCCGACAGACGGTCCAATTGCCTGGCCGTAAAATGCATTACGCCTGTATGCGGCCAGCGACCCGGAGTCAAAGGCCCTCGGCGAAGGGAATCGATCTCGCAATTGATTTCTCACCATGACCACCGTCACGTGTCGGACGCCGAGACTTTTGCAAACGAATTGGCAACTTCCCGCCGAAGATTCTCCATCGCTGCGGAACCCACCCGGAATCAACAATAAATTCAAAAGGGAATTGCTTATGCTCTCTCGCATTGCACTGCTTGGCGGTATGTTTGCCGCATTGTTGTGTGCATCGGCTTCGGCACAACCTGCGCTCGACCGCACCGTGTTGCCTGTCGCCGAGCCCAAGCGGTCGACCTACAAGGAACTGGACATACGCACGGTTAAGCCGCCGCCGCGTTTCGAGGTCAAGGCGCCGGCCGGCGCCCCGAACGTCGTCATCGTGCTGATCGACGACCTCGGCTTCGGCGTACCCGCGACCTTCGGTGGCCCGGTGCCGATGCCGACGCTCGATAACTTGGCCCGGAACGGCCTGCGCTACAACAATTTCCACACCACGGCGCTATGCTCGCCGACCAGGGCTGCACTCAAGTCTGGACGCAACCATCACACGGTCAACATGGGTTTCATTACCGAAATGGCGACCGGGATGCCCGGCGCCACCGGCCAGATTCCCAACGCGACCGCACCGCTGGCCGAGATGCTGCGCCTCAACGGCTATGCCACGGGCGCCTTCGGCAAGTGGCATGAGACGGCGGCGTGGGAAGCCAGTGTGGCCGGCCCCTTCGATCGCTGGCCGACCCGCCAGGGCTTCGACAAGTTCTACGGATTCCTCGGCGGCGAAACCAACCAGTGGGCACCTTTCCTCTACGACGGCACGCATCAGGTCGAACTGCCGAACGACCCGAACTACCACTTCATGAGCGACATGACGGATCAGGCGGTCGCCTGGATCAAGTACCAGAAGGCGCTGACGCCGGAGAATCCGTCCTTCGTCTATTTCGCGCCCGGCGCCACTCATGCGCCGCACCACGTGCCCAAGGAATGGATCGCCAAATGGAAGGGCAAGTTCGACCAGGGCTGGGACAAGCTGCGCGAGGAAACCCTGGCCCGCCAGGTCAAGATGGGCATCGTCCCGCCCGGCACCAAACTGGCCCCCAAGCCGGCGGCGATCAAGGACTGGGACAAGCTCTCGGCTGACGAAAAACGCCTGTTCGCCCGCCAGGCCGAAGTCTTCGCCGCCTTCGCCGACTATACTGATCACGAGATCGGGCGCATGCTCAAGGCCTTCGCCGACGTCGGCCAGGCCGACAACACGCTGGTCTTCTACATCGCCGGCGACAACGGCACCAGCGGCGAAGGCGGGCAGAACGGCATGTTCAACGAGTACACCTATTTCAACGGAGTGCCCGAAAAGGTCGAGGACATGCTCAAGCTGATCGACAAGTGGGGCGACGCCGACACCTATCCGCACATGGCAGCCGGCTGGGCGGTGGGATTGAATGCGCCGTTCGGCTGGATGAAGCAGGTGCCCTCGGACTTTGGCGGCACCCGCAACGGCATGGTGGTCAGCTGGCCAAAGGGGATCAAGGCCAGGAACGAGATCCGCAGCCAGTTCGGCCACGTCATCGATGTGGCGCCGACCATCCTGCAGGCGATCGGCCTGCCGGAACCGAAGGTGGTCAACGGCACGCCGCAGATTCCGATGGAAGGCAAGAGCCTGAACTACAGCTTCGAGGACGGCAAGGCCAGGGAGCGTCACACCACGCAATACTTCGAGATTGCCGGTAACCGGGCCATTTACCACGACGGCTGGTATGCCCGCACGATCCATAAGGCACCGTGGGAAAACAAGCCGCGCCACCCGCTGTCGGACGATGTCTGGGAGCTGTACGACGTGCGCGCCGACTTCAGCCTCGCCAACGACCTGGCGGCCAGGCGGCCGAAAAAGCTGGCCGAACTGCAGGCGCTATTCATGAGAGAGGCCGAGAAATACCATGTTCTGCCGCTCGACGACCGTTTCCTTGAGCGCATGGATGCCGACGCGGTCGGCCGTCCCGACCTGATGGGCAAGCGCACCTCGCTGACGCTGGCCGAGGGCATGACGGGGATGATGGAGTCGGTCTTCATCAACGTGAAGAACCGCTCCAAGACCATCACTGCCGAGATCGAAGTCCCGACGGGCCAGGCCAACGGTACCATCCTCGCGCAGGGCGGGCGCTTCGGTGGCTGGTCGCTGTACGTCAAGGACGGTGTACCGGCTTACGACTACAACTTCCTTGGTCTGCAGCGTACGTCGGTGGTGGCGAACAAGCCGCTGGCACCGGGCAAGGCGACATTGCGCTTCGACTTCGCCTACGACGGCGGCGGCCCTGGCAAGGGGGGCACCGGCACCCTGTTCGTCAATAACGAGAAGGTTGCCGAAGGCCGGATTCCGAACACCCAATTCGGCATCTTCTCGGCCGACGAGACGGCCGATGTCGGTATCGACCTTGGTACCCCGGTGGTCGAAGCGATTGGTGCCGAAGCGAAATCCCGGTTCACCGGTCGCATTCCGAAAGTGACTGTAACAATCAAGTAAGCCACGATATCCACAAATGGAGAGTACAGGATGAAGTTTTCACCGAAATTGCCATTACGCTGGGCGGTTACGCTCGCCGTCGCCTGTTCCGCGGGCGTGGGCGCTCAAGCTTTCGCCCAGGGAAGCACCGGTCCCGGTGACGCGGAGGCCCGCGCGGCCGTCCACCAGATGAGCGATTTTCTGGCGAAGCAGAAGTCCTTCACGCTGAAGACGGCCAGCAGCATCGAGGTCGTCCTCAAGAACGGGCAGAAACTGCAGTTCGACCAGGTGGCGCAAATCGCCGTGGCGCGGCCGGACAAGCTGCGCGCGATACGCGTGGGCGACGCGCTCAGGCAGGAGATGGTTTACGACGGCAAGAGCATCACCGTCTTCAGCCAGGTCGACGGCGTTCCCTACTATGCCACCGCCCCGGCGCCGGCGACCCTCGAAGCGGCGCTCGACTTCGCCCGCGAGTCGCTCGACGTGGTCGCCCCGGCGGGCGATCTCCTCTATGCAAACGCCGCCGACATCCTGATGGAGGATGTCGTCTCCGCCATGGTGGTCGGACAGGGCACGGTCGGCGGCGTACCCTGCCGGCATCTGGCCTTCCAGGGCAACCAGGTCGACTGGCAGATATGGATCAAGGACGGCCCCCGCCCGCTGCCGTGCAAGCTGGTCATCACCTCCAAGCTGCAGGCGGGCCAACCGCAATTCGTCGTCGTCACCAGCGACTGGAACCTGGCCCCGAAACTGGCGGCGGAGCGCTTCCACTTCGTCCCGCCCAAGGGCGCGATCAAGGTCGATTTCCTGCCACCGGCGGGAAAGACTGTCGGGGAGGGCAAGCAATGAACGCGGGAATGAAACTCACCGCCCTGCTGGGCATCGGGCTGGTGCTGTCGATCATTGACGTTCCGGGCGATGGCTTGCCCGTCCGCTCGGCCCATGCCGTCGTCGGCGCGCCGATGACGCCGGTCAGTGCGGCGGGTGTGGCGCGCCGTACCACGCGCCGGGTCGTCGCCACCGAAGCCGCCGTAGCAAGCACGGCCGCGACCTCCGCTGCTGCCGCTTCGGCAGCCAGCGCACCACCGCCACCAGCGACACCGGCGCCGGCCATCCCGGTTGGAACGGTGGTTGCCGCGCTTCCGGCGAACTGCGCTCCGGCTACGATCAAGGGTGTCGAGTACAGCTATTGCGGCGGCGTTTACTACCGGGCCGGCTTTCAGGGCAATACCGTCGTCTACGTCGTTTCCCGCCCCTGATTTTGATGCCGGCCTGTAATTCTAGAACCTGTTGAAGGAGAGAATCATGCTTCGTCCATTTCTGATTGTAGTGTTGTCCAGCCTGTTTGTCGTGCCGACCGCCAGCGCGGTTGTTTATTGCAAGTCGGTGGGTGTGCCCAAGGGGTGCGTAGCGGCCCCGGGGCGTGGCGCCCCCGGTGTGGGCACAGTCGATCCCGGAATAAATCAACCCGGAGCGGCCGGCAATGTGGGGGTTCCGCGTGCCGGTGTCGGTGCGCCTGGCGTGGGTGTTGGTGCGCCCGGCGCCGGTGTTGTCGACCCTGGTATCAATCAGCCTGGCGCAGCCGGAAACGTTGGCGTTCCAGGCAACCGCGGCGGCCCTGTTAACCGTGTCGGACCTCGCTGATCGGTCAGGCTCGAAACTCGACAGGCAGTTTTTGGATCAGAAAGCTGCCGTAGCGCTTGCCAACATCATCAGGCAGTTGTGGGTCGTTTGCCGACTTAGAACAAGGATCGATGCCCTGCATGGAATACTTCGCACGTCATCGCATCGGCAGGGTAAAGGCACAGGAAATTTGAACTCGTTTCTGGGGCGGCACTGAGCCACTCGTCGTACCGATCCTCTGGCAGGATGACCACCATTCGTTTTTCGTCGGTGGGCTTGTGGAATTGCTTCATCAGCGGATGTTCATCCGCATTGATAGTGAGCATGGTGTAACTGTGCAGGACATCTCCCTTGGGCGACTTCCACCATGACCAGAGGCCCGCGATCCCCATGGGCTCACCATCGGCACGCGAAATCCGAGTCGAAATGGCTTTGCCGGATCGCCAGTCTGGTTCATAGAACGCGTCAGCAGGGATGATGCAGTGGTGCCCCTTTTTCCAGGCGTCACGGTAGCTGGGTTTGACGGCGACCGTTTCCGATCTGGCGTTGTAAGTCTGACGAGCAATCTTGGTATCGGTTGCCCAGTGCGGGATCAAGCCAAATGAGCCCTGCAAAACTTCGCGTTCAGGAACGGCTTCGTCCCCCACGTCGGCGAATTCATGGCGGCGGATGAACGGGCCCAGGTAGCCTGGCCACATATCCCATTTGCCGCTCTCTGGAATGTCGTCCAATTGGAAGTGGCGCTTTAATATTTGGCGATCGCGGACGGATTCGTAATGGCTGCACATCACGCCATACTATCAACGCGCGTGTCCGTTCAGAAAGCCCGACGCACCATCACGACTGCTTTTTTCTCAGCAGTGCGCGCTGGTCGTCCCACAGCAGCGGGGTCCCGGATGCCAGGTCAAACAAAGTAACGTGGTCAGGCAATGTCTCGTCCAGGATGGCTGCCACGATGTCTGGTGCCAAGGTCGTCAAATTGACCATGCGGCTGACGTAGGCACGATCCATCCCCTCCAGTTCCGCGACTTCAGTCAGGCTTTGCGCCTTTCCGGACTGGAGCATTTCCAGCCAGCGATGGCCGCGCGCGAGCGCTTGTTGTATGGGGGTGGGCGTGTCATCCCAGGGGCGCGGTTGGATTGTCGTTCCGTCGGGCAACGTCACCGCCATGCATTTCCCTCGACGGATGAGCTTGATTGGGAGCGACACTGTCAGACTCCCGTTGCTGGCCGCAATGAGGTCGGCTGCGCCATTCTGGTCGATTCGAATGTCGCTCATGCTGTCACCTCTTCTGTGGTCGTTGGTTTCACTTCCCGTGCCAACATATCCAGTCCATTCGGGCGGAAGCGAACCTCCAAGTTGTGCGGCGTCACGATCACCTTTTCAATGAGCAGGCGGACAATGCGATGCTGTTCGGCAGGGAACAGCTGCTCCCAAATCTTGTCGATCTGCGCCATCGCGATCCAAACGTGGGCCTCGTTGGTGTCCGGGTCCATTCGCATGGCGTGTTCGCTGACGCGTGAAATCATTTCCGGATTCCGCCAGACGCGACGCATCTGCTCAACGACGGTGGCCTCCAGTTCGGTGGCCGGGAGCCGTGGGAGTCCGGATGCGCCGGCGAATTCTTTGTTCTCCCGGGTGTGCATGTAGTACCGATAAAGTCGGCCATTCCCTTTTCGGGTCCAGGCTGGTGTCAACGCTCGGCCGTCGTGACCCTCGACCACGCCTTTGAGGAGGAAGGGGATCTTGGCGCGCGTGTTGTTGGCACGCACTCTCGGATTGACCTCGAGGATGGCCTGCACGGCATCAAAAACGCTTCGCTCGATGATCGGGGGATGTTCGGCTTTGAACCACTGTTCTTTGTGCCGCAGCTCGCCAAGGTAGGTGCGGTTGTTGAGGATCTGATAGACGCTGGTTTTGTCGATCAATTTTCCCGGACGGTGGTTGCCGTCCTGCGTCGTCCATGACTTGGTAGTGGCTCCCTCCAGTTGGAGCTCCTTGACCAGCTTGGTGCTAGAGCCGAGCTCCAGGAAGCGTTCAAAGATGAACCGGACGAGTTTGGATTCGCGGCCGTTGGGTACCAAGCGGCGATTTTCAACGTCGTAGCCAATCGGTGGAACGCCACCCATCCACATCCCTTTGCGCTTGGATGCAGCAATCTTGTCGCGGATGCGTTCGCCGGTGACCTCCCGTTCGAACTGGGCAAACGACAGCAAGACATTCAGCATCAAGCGCCCCATCGACGTGGTGGTATTGAACTGCTGCGTCACTGACACAAATGACACGCCCTGTCGCTCGAACACTTCGACCATCTTGGAGAAGTCGGCCAGGCTGCGGGTCAGTCGGTCAATCTTGTATACGACGACGATGTCGATCTTGCCTTCTTCGATGTCTGCGATCAGACGTTTCAGCGCAGGGCGTTCGGTGTTGCCACCCGAAAAACCTGGGTCATCGTAATCATCTGCGACGGGAATCCACCCCTCTGATCGCTGACTGGCGATGTAGGCATGGCCGGCTTCACGTTGCGCGTCGATCGAGTTGAACTCCTGATCCAGGCGTTCGTCCGTGGAGACACGGCAATAGACCGCGCAGCGCTGGCGCCGCTTGAGAATTTCGTTCATTTCTTGCCCCCTTTCTTGGTGGCTGGTTTTTTGCCGGCGTAGGTCTTCAAGCCAAAGAACAGTGGCCCTGACCATGCTGTTCCCGTGATCTCCTTGGCAATCCGAGACAGGCTTTGATACAGCCGTCCTTCGAACTCGTATTGGCCATCCGTGGTGGCCATGACGCGGTACTCGTGGCCTTGGTATTCCCTGGTGAGTACGGTGCCAGCCATCATCCGAATATCGCGATCCAGCTTCTTGTTCTTGCCAGAGTCGAGAATTTGCTGGATGCGTCGTTTGTTGCGGTCGACCAAACTTCGGTCGACTTTCCGAAACTCGATCTCTTGCAGCCGATAAGCAATGCGCCGCTCTAGGAACTGCCGGTTATGGGTCGGCGTGTCGGCGTGGAACAGCTCCTTCCAGATGGACTTGATGTCGGACATCGACAGATCCGGAAGTTGTGTGATTTGAGCCGTCACCGAGACTGAGGTGGTGTGGCTGGCGGGGGCGGTGTTCATCGTGACTCCGTGGTGTTGTTCTCGGGGTCTGTATGAACGCGCTGGTGACCGGAGAAGCCAAGCTCAAACTCGCTCTTTCCGACCACATTTGTGGACTTTCTACTGCCTGCTGCGCGCAGGCGGACAAGCCCTCTTGCCAGCAGGGCTGCGGCCTCGGTTCGACGCTGCTCTGCGGTCATCACCTCGGGCGGGTGTTGGTTGATTTCATGCACTGGTTACCGATCCTTTCTGTACAACTTGCTCAAGGCAAAATTGTCCGTGGGGGTCATTCACAGTGCCAGGAGGGAATTTAGGGCTCCTGATTGCCCGTTAGGGCTGATGCGAAAAGCGCAGCAAAAATCCGGCTATTTTTTCGATGGAAACTGGCCGTTTCGGATGAACCGATCGAAGGTGTCTTCTTCGGATTCTTCATCGCCATGCCAAGGGCGCTGCCACTCTGCATCGGGCATCAGCAGCAGCGTCAAGGTGTAGTCGTACTGCCCGGCCACCCGTGTCATTTCGGTGATGGGCATGCTCTGTGGCTCGCGGTAAAACCAAACCTGCGCACGGGTGGTTTGCTCCTGGTTTGACAGCCATGCGTTGTTGCTATGCGCCAAAGCCTCTGGTGGGAGTTCGATCGTGTTTTTCCGGGTCGGGAAGTACGCCCCGGATTTCACAGCAGCCAGGTTCGACTTTGCCCACAGCATGTGGTCATCGCGGCTGGCGATGAGGATGGCCCGTTTTTCGGCGATCTCTGTCCATCGTAAGGCGGCGGCTGTGAGCGACACCCCGTAGCGGTCGGCACAGTGGCCAAGCAAGTCGAAGTTGATTTTCTGCCCGTCGACTTGGCGCCGGAAATCGTCCAAGGGCATGAGCAGGGTTGAGGCAAACAGGTCGGCTTCCGACTCGATATCGCGACTGTCCCCGGATTCAATATCGTCGTCGCCACACGCAAATTCGGTTTGTTGGTGGCGATGCAGGATGTAGTGGCCGAACTCATGCGCGATCGTGAAGCGTTTGCGTCCTTCCGACGAGACAGCGCTGTTGTAGAGGATCAGCCACTTTGATCGATCCTTTTTCGCCTTCAGGAGACCGTCGAAGTCCTCAAGGTCGGCGCCTTCCACCTTGTCGATGGGCGAGTCGGGAAAGCACTGGCGGGAATACTCGACGGCCAGTTCGTCGACCTTGACCGGGAACCGCTCCTTACCCAGCACAGCGTTGAGCATGCTGGAAATACGGTTGGCCTCGGCCATGGGTTTCTTGTGCTCAGTCATTCATCTTCCCAAGCGTCCAGGATCTTGCGGATTTTCTTTTTGTCCGGTTCCGATAGCTTTTTGAACTTGCGGAAAAACGCCTCGTCGGCGACTTCCTCGTCAGGGGTGGTCACGCTGTCGCTCAGCAAGAACTCAGCAGTGACTTCCAGCACGGCCGCGATCTTGGCAGTTTTTTCGGCAGATGGTTTTGGGTCGTCCTTGTTTTCCAGTTCCCAGATGTAGCTCTTGCTGGACTCGGTGAGTTCAGCCAGTTGCTCAAGGCTGAGCTTCTTTTGCTTCCGCAGTTCGCGGATCTTGTTGCCTAGAGGGGACGGCACTGTTTTCTCCTCGTTGATCCGATTTAGAACGCAAATGTTACCACCAGACCGAACGAAAACGTAACTGCTTGACAAACCCATAAGCTACCAGAAATAATCACAACAAGTTCGGCGTACCGAACGAAATTGGTCAGATGGCTCCTGCTGTACGGAGAGGTGTTCGATCTGGCGCTCACATGGTGGACCTCTTCCGTAAGGAGAATTTCGATGAATGATGCAGAAAACCTGTCCAAGCTGCTGGGCCACCTGCCCCCGGCGGTGTTCCGGTCTTTCATGGCCGCTAAGTTCAGTCTGGAAATGCCGGATCTGGACAAGAAGGCCGCCAAGAAGGATCAACGGGCTGGCATGGAGGCGGTGGTGGCGGCCCTCGACGTGAGCGCGCGACAACGGATCGAAGAGGTTGCCGAGCAGATCATCCTGTTGTCCGATGGACCTGGACAGGACGTACTGGATGGCTTCAGCCAGGAAATCTTTGATGATGAGGCACGGGCTCAGTTTGAGGGGATTCGCAGCCAGTACGAGCGTGCACTGTGGATTTACCTCAACGAAGGGGATCTGTTCGAGGAAGCGCTCAACGCACGTCAGGCTGACATCTTCCGTCAGAGCCCATCCTGCTACTCAGGCTACATGGCACCGAAAGACCTGTCTGTCCTCGAGGATTCGGCGGCTCGGCAGGCATTTCATAACGCTGTGGCCGGTCAACTGGGGTGCCCAGTCGATGAGGTAGCGGTCCAGGTCTTCAAGCGTTTGCGGCCGGACACTCAGACTGGCGAGGAGGTTGATCTGTACCAGGTGAGCGTCCACCACAATCGCCCGCCTGAGATTGTTGACTGCGTTCAGGCGAGCGAACTGGTCCAGCAGGAAGTCGTGCGTGCCGTGACATCACACATCACCTACGAGCCGTCCAATGGTCACCTGGAAGTGCTGTCGAAATTCACGGATGGACGGGAGGCATTGGCGCGCATCGTCTCTGACCATCTACTGCAGTCCCCGATCACGGGCGAAAAGATTCCGCTGAAGCAATACGACTACCAAAGCCTGAATGCGCCGCGCACTTTCGATCTGACCGGGGAAACCACGGTCGCTTCCGTCAAGGTGGTCGAGTTGGGCTACACGTCGACGGACTTCCGGACATTGGTGGTGAAAATCGGCTTCAAGGACACCGACGACATCCACACGGCGGCGCGATCCCTGATTGGCCCCGGATTTACGTTCCAAGGCCGACGCCTGACCTACGCCAAGTTGTCGATCCGCCTGAAAAAGGTGGGGAAGGATCGCGCCAGGACCATCACCGTCATCTTGCGCGACGAGAACAAGTGCAACATCAAAACCAAGCGCGAGAAAGACCGCGTGCTGTGCGACCGTTTGTTGGCCAAGTGGCAACTGGTGAAGGAAATCGGCGATGTCACGAACGATCCCATCTACGCGCTTGCTGCTTGATCTCCTGGACCTGTTTGAGCAATCGAGCAGTTGCAGCCTGGACGCTGACGGAAACCGGCTGCACGGAGTCTCCGGGGGACGCATCGAAGCATCATCCAGCCTTGACCCGAAAACGGTGCAAGCCTGGATGCCCCGTGTTGGTTACTTGAGCGAGATCGAGGTGCCGTGTGGCGATGGCCGCGCCCATGTTGAACTTTGCGAAACGGATGATCCGGGCAGCTACGAGTACCGTTGCCCGGAGACATTTCGCCGTAAGCGAGTCAGTGCGGATCATGTGGCGGTGTACGACATGGATGCCGCCAAGCTGCTCAATCTTTTGTCTGACCTTCTGAACATCCCGCAGGTAAAGCGCGCGGGGATTCCAGCGCCAAGGATTGAACGAAAGTTGTGGCGACTAGGTGAGGCACGTATTGGACCGGTGATGACTCCGGTATGGCTGGCGCGTGGGATGGACGTCAACGTAGACGAGGTGTTTCAGTCCCTGCTGGATACACGGCTTCCCGAGCAAGGGTTGGTTCTTTGTCACGGGCGCGAGCTGCCCCGCGTGATTCGGCCGCCGCGCAACTACCGAGTTGCCTACTTGCACGATGCACTGGTGGACTACTCGCCGTCACCATGCATGGACGTGCATTACCTGGAGCGGGTGCTGACCTCCGATGAGGATGGCATCAAGCCGAGTGCGTTGCCCGTCGACTTTGCAAACGGCGTCCTGCGAATCAGAACAAAGACCGAGACGTGGGTCATCAAGGGCGAGAAGCAACTCAAAGCGGTGGCGTATATGTACGAACAGGCGCAGCTCGGACGATGGGAGTTGGATGCCAGTGAAATCCTGGCTGCTGCTTATCCGGAACGGCGCACAGAAGAGTCGCGCAAGGGATTAAAAATGCAGAACCTCTTCAGCGGCAATGAAATGTGGCGCGAGTTCATCGTCAATTCTGAAAAAGGCAAATACGCATTCAAGACGCTTTGATTAGCACCAGCCAGCACCAGTACCAGACACCGCCTTCGGGCGGTTTTTTCATTTCAGGGGCCAGTAAATCCCCCCGTTTTCCGTTGCCCATACATCAGCCCATACATAGGGCGGATCGACCCCCATACACGCCAAATCCGATCATTTCCTCACGTTTTCGCAACTACCTGAAAGGAGAAAAACGTGAGCGTAAAACACCTCAACCAGCGTCAATTGGGCGACCGTTGGGACGTCAGCGAAGCCACTCTGGAGCGTTGGCGTTCTGAAGGAATCGGACCGGTCTTTCTTAAGCTGCAAGGCCGTGTTCTCTATCGCTTGGAGGACGTCGAAGCCTTCGAGGCCGAAAGCCTCCGCAAGAGCACCTATGAACCCGTCAATGCGGGAGGTGCGGCATGAATCAGCTGACACCCCACCAAGTTCTGGCCATGCCGGCCGGCGATCTGGCACTCCAGACCAGCGAGTCGTTGTTCCAACTCAAGAACGACGCCGCTGATCTACAGGCCTTGGCCAAAGCTGTCGTCGATCACCTCGATCGCGCCTTGGACCTGAAGTACTCGAAACAAGCACATGCCCTGCGCCTGGCTGCAGGCAAGGACACCGGCGTCGTGCATTTCGATGACGGCCATGTTCAGGTCACTGCCGATCTCCCCAAAAAAGTCGATTGGGATCAGAAAAAGCTGGCCGATCTCGTGTGCCGGATGACGGCCAACGGGGACAACCCTGCCGAGTACGTCGAGATCAGCTACCGGGTCTCAGAAACCAAGTTCAACGCCTGGCCAGAAACGCTGAAAAGCGCGTTTGCACCGGCGCGCACCCTCAAAACCGGCAAGCCCGGGTTCCGTCTTGCATTGCTTCAGGAGTAACCAGCATGAAATTTCCATCGTTCAAAAAAGTGTCCCGTCAGGTGGCCGAACGCAAAGCACAGGAGGCAGAGCAGGCCAAGCCCCTGCCGCTGATGACTTGGCTGCGCAAGAACCTGTCTCTGTACTCGAAGCATTTGCCGGACGCGATCCGCATTCCTGCGATGGGGGCGGCGCGCCCTGATGAAGTGGTCCGTTTGCTGCCGGATGCAACGATCGACGATCTTGCCTTCGCCATCCAAGCCAGTGAAGAGGAAAGCAGTGAGGTGCTGCGTCGCACGGGTGCCTTGAAGGAGCTGTACGAGGCAGCACGAAAACGGGGCGCTTTGGGTACTACGACGATTGCCGAAGCATTTGCCGCTGCAGTCGATGGGGAGGTGCGCAAATGATGCTGCCCATCATTACTGCAGATCAGCGCTTGGCAGAGCGTCGTGGCATCAAGGGTGTCCTGGTCGGGAAGTCGGGCATTGGCAAGACTTCCCAGCTGTGGACGCTCAATCCGATCGCCACGCTGTTCATGGATTTGGAAGCCGGCGATCTCGCGGCTGAAGGCTACCAGTGCGACACCATCCGTCCTCGCACATGGCAAGACTGCCGAGACTTCGCGGTGTTCATTGGTGGCCCAAATCCGGCGCTGCGTGACGACCAGCCCTACAGCCAAGCGCACTTCGATGCGGTGTGTGGTCGCTTTGGTGATCCTGCTGTTCTGGATAAGTACGAAACCTTGTTTGTGGACAGCATCACCGTGGCCGGTCGCTTGTGCCTGCAATGGTGCAAGGGACAGCCGCAGGCCTATTCCGAGAAAACCGGCAAACCCGACAGCCGTGGCGCCTACGGTTTGATGGGCCAGGAAATGATCGGCTGGCTGACCCATCTGCAGCACACCCGGCGCAAGAACGTCTGGTTCGTCGGCATCCTGAACGAAGCCCTCGATGACTTCAATCGCCGCGTCTTCTCACTGCAGATCGATGGTTCCAAGACCGGCCTCGAACTGCCGGGCATTGTCGATGAAGTCATCACCCTGGCTGAGATCAAGGGTGATGACGGCAGCAGCTATCGCGCCTTCATCTGCCAAACCCTGAACACCTGGGGCTATCCGGCCAAGGATCGTTCGGGACGCCTCGACCTGATCGAGGAACCCCACCTGGGTCGCTTGATGGAAAAGATCGCCGCGCCGGGGCGGCCTGCACTCGATCGCCTTGATTTCGCCCGTCCGGCGACCGCCGCCGTCGAACCCTCTCTGAATGCCAACGTTTCCCAGGAGTCCTGATCATGTCCTTCTTCGATTTCAATTCCGCTTCCGAACAAACTTCCTTCGATTTGATTCCGAAGGGTGCCCTGGTCCGTGTCCGCATGACGGTCAAACCCGGTGGCTTCGATGATGCCTCACAGGGTTGGACCGGCGGTTACGCCACCCGCAATGACAACACTGGTTCGGTTTACTTGAACTGCGAGTTTGTCGTGATGGAAGGGCAGTATGCCCGCCGCAAGATGTGGTCGCTCATCGGCCTGTACAGCCCGAAGGGCCCAGAGTGGTCGAACATGGGGCGAACCTTTATCAAGGCGGTTCTCAATTCGGCACGCGCCATCCATCCCAACGATAACGGCCCGGCGGCACAGAACGCCCGTCGCATCAATGGCTTTGCCGATCTCGACGGCATCGAGTTCCTGGGCAAGGTCGATTGGGAAAAGGATCAGAACGGCCAAGACAAGTGCGTCATCAAGTCAGCAGTGACGCCGGACCACAAGGACTATGCCGCCTTGATGGGCGGGGCCAGCCAACCGGCCCCGGCAGCCAGTGCCCCCAATGCCTATGCTCAGGCCACCGGACGCTCGCCGGTTCCGGGTCGTCCGAGCTGGGCGCAGTAAGGGAGGGCCAGCGTCATGATGCTCCGTCCCCGTCAATCCTTGCTGGTCGATCGCACCTTGTCGGCGCTCGATGCCTACGGGAACACGCTGGCCGTCGCGCCAACGGGGTCGGGCAAAACCATCATGCTGTCGGCGGTGGCCGGCAGGGTGTTGGTCGAGCCCGATGCCAAAGCGTGCATCCTGGCGCACCGAACCGAGTTGACCGGCCAAAACCGCGCCAAATTCGAACGCGTGAATCCGGGCATGAGCACGTCCGTGTTCGATGCCAACGAAAAGTCCTGGTCTGGCCAGGCCACGTTTGCCATGGTGCAGACCTTGTCACGGCTGTCTCACCTTGAACAGATGCCGACACTGGATCTGCTCGTGATCGACGAAGCCCACCACTCGTCGTCCCCCAGCTATCGGGCGGTGATCGATGCGGTGTTGGCACGCAACCCAAAGGCCGGCATCTGCGGCCTGACCGCCACGCCCAATCGTGGCGATGGCAAGGGCCTGCGCGATGTCTTCTCCAACGTGGCCGACCAGATCACTCTGGGGGAGATGATCGCTGCCGGTCATCTGGTCTCACCGCGTACTTTCGTCATCGATGTGGGTGTCCAGGATGCCCTGAAAAACGTCCGCAAGACGGCGATGGACTTCGATATGGATGAAGTCGCCTCCATTCTCGACAAGCGCTTGATCACGGAAGCGGTCATCAAGCACTGGAAAGAAAAGGCTTCGTCCCGCAAAACGATCATCTTTTGCTCGACCGTCGCCCATGCTCAGAACGTTTGTGATGCCTTCATCGATGCCGGGATCAATTCCGTCCTGATTCACGGTGAGCTGTCCGATGGCGATCGCAAATCACGCCTGGCTGAATACGAGCACGGGCGTGCGCAAATCGTGGTCAACGTGGCCGTGCTCACCGAGGGCTACGACTACACGCCGACCAGTTGCGTTGTCCTGCTGCGTCCCAGCTCTTACAAATCCACCTTCATCCAGATGGTCGGACGCGGTCTGCGTACCGTCGATCCGGAGGAGTTCCCCGGCGTCATCAAGTCGGATTGCTTGGTGCTCGATTTCGGAACCGCGAGCCTCATGCACGGTTCGCTGGAGCAAGAGGTGAACCTCGATGGCCATCTGCACGATGGCCCGGCGCCAACCAAGGATTGTCCCGACTGCGGTGCCGTGGTGCCGCTGGCCTGCATGGAATGTCCGTTGTGTGGCTACGTTTGGGAGCGGCAACCGCAGGATCTGGGCGTGCTGGCTGATTTCGTCATGAGCGAGATCGATCTGCTCAAACGTTCCAACTTCCGCTGGTGCGATCTGTTTGGCAGCGATGACGCCTTGATGGCGACCGGTTTCAACGCCTGGGGTGGCATTTTCTTCCTCAATGGTCGTTGGCATGCCGTGGGCGGTGGCCAAGGCATGCAGACACATCTGCTGGCGGTCGGCGAGCGCACAGTCTGCATGGCCAAGGCCGATGACTGGCTCAATGACCACGAAAGTGCTGACTCGGCCCACAAGACGCGTCGCTGGCTCAACGAGCCGCCAACCCCGAAGCAACTCCAGTACCTGCCCCAAGCGCTGCGTGCTGATTTCGGGATGACCCGCTACCAAGCCTCAGCCTTGCTTTCGTTTCAGTTCAACAAAACGTCGATTCAGCGCCTGGTCATGGCCGCCAACGACAGCTATCGGGAGGCGGCGTGAAATGCATCGTGTGCCACCGACAAGCCAAAGGGTATGGCTGGTTCAACACCCGCCGCAAACGGGGCGATCCCCAACGCTACTCCGACCAGTGGGTGTTCTGCTCACGTCGTTGTCAGGAGTCGTTTTCCAAACTGATGAACAAGACGGAGGGGCAAATGATCGACCCCAGTGACATGGAAATTGCCGCCATGCGTGCTTGCCTGGCGCCGCTGGGTGAGTACGTCGGTGAGATCGGCATGCAGCGTCCCTTGGCGGATTACAGCCGCGATGAGGTGTTGATGCTGATCGATGTCGTGGTCACGGCCTACCAGGACTGCATGGTGGCCGAGCACGAACGCATGGCCGCCAAGGATCGCGCATTCTTTGAGGAACGTCTGGCGCGTCAGGGGCTAGCGACTGGGAAAGGAGCGCCGTTCTGATGCTTGATTTCAATCACCGCCCCAAGATTCACGAACAGATCAGTGAGCTGATCGATGCTGCACTGCTGGCAGAACGCCAGCAGCAGACCCCGCGCAATTATCTCGGTGCATCTCGCCTGGGCGTGGCCTGCGAACGAGCCTTGCAGTACGAGTATTTGCACATTGCCCCCGATCCTGGACGGGATTTTTCGGGCCGCGTACTGCGCGTGTTTGAAGTCGGTCACGCCCTGGAGGACCTGGCCATTCGCTGGTTGCGCCGGGCTGGATTTGAGCTTTACACCCAGAAAGCCACAGGCGGGCAGTTTGGATTTTCCGTGGCCGGTGGGCGCATCCAGGGCCACGTCGATGGCGTGATCAATGGCGCACCGGCGTCACTGGGGATGAACTTCCCCGCACTCTGGGAGTGCAAGACGATGAACGACAAGTCTTGGCGGGACACCGTCAAGCAGGGCGTCGCCAAGTCAAAGCCGGTCTACGCGGCTCAGATGGCCATCTACCAAGCCTACATGGAGTCGGCTATTCCCGGCATCTCGCGCAACCCAGCGTTGTTCACGGCCATCAACAAGGACAGCCAGGAGATCTGGTTCGAGTTGGTGCCCTTTGATGGTGGTCTGGCGCAACGGATGTCGGATCGGGCCGTGAATGTCATCGCAGCGACCGAAGCTGGCGAGCAACTCCCCCGCCACACGACAACGCCGACGCACTTCGAGTGCAAATGGTGCGCATGGCAGGATCGGTGTTGGGGAGTGGCCGGATGACGGAAAACATCGTGTGGCTCGATTTCAATGACGCGATCGATCCGCGTGAGGCGCAACTCAACGACACCGAAGCACTTCGTGCCGGCCTGCTCGACCGGCTTGAGTCGGTATTGCTCTACCTGTTTCCACAAGGACGCATCCGTGGTGGCAAGTTCTACGTCGGCGATGTTGATGGCAATGCTGGCAAAAGTCTTGTGGTGGAGCTCGAAGGCGATCGCCGGGGGCTCTGGAAGGACTTTGCCAGCGACGAAGGCGGCGACATCATCGATCTGTGGGCGCGATCCCAGGGACTGTCGGCCCGACATGACTTTCCACGGCTGGCCAGTGAGATCCGGCAATGGCTGGGCGTGGCTGCACCGGCTCAAACCGTCGCCCGTCGAGAAGGACGTTCGGTGCCAATCGATGAGTTGGGGCCGTATTCCGCCAAGTGGGACTACCTGACGGCAGATGGCGAGCTGATCGCTTGCGTCTATCGGTACGACCCACCCACTGGCAAGGAATACCGGCCATGGGATGTGCGCGCCCGGATGTGGCGTGCCCCCGATCCGCGACCGCTTTACAACCAGCCTGCTGTTGCTCATGCCAACCAGGTCATCCTGGTTGAGGGTGAGAAGTGTGCGGAAGCCCTGATTCAGTTGGGCGTCGTGGCGACGACGGCGATGAATGGGGCCAAAGCGCCGATCGATAAAACGAATTGGGCGCCCCTGGCCGGTAAGTCCGTATTGATCTGGCCAGACCGGGATGCCCCCGGTTGGGACTATGCCGAGAACGCTGCCAAAGCCTGTGTTACCGCAGGCTGTGTCTCCGTGGCGATCTTGGTGCCTCCGGCCGACATGCCTGAAAAGTGGGATGCAGCCGATGCGGTCGATGAAGGATTTGACTGCGTCGAGTTCATCCGGCAGGCCGAGCGGCGGATCGTTAAGGCGGCGCCTGCGCTGTTACCCACGTTCACGCTCGGTGCCTTGCTGGATGACCTGTCGCCTTTGCCGCCCGACTTGATTTCACCACGCGTGCTGACTCCTGGTGGTTTGCTCGTGTTTGGTGGAGCGCCCAAGGTGGGCAAAAGTGATTTCTTGCTGTCGTGGCTGACGCACATGGCTGCCGGAGCGACGTTCCTGGGAATGCGGCCGCCGCGCCCCTTGCGGGTCTTTTACCTGCAGGCCGAGGTGCAGTACCACTACCTGCGCGAACGGGTGAAGGAAATTCAGTTGCCGCCCCATCGCCTGCTCGACGCCCGAGTCAATTTCGTCGCCACGCCGCAGTTGCGCATGGTGCTCGACGATGCCGGTCTGGAGCAGGTGATTCCCGCCATTGCGAATGCGTTTGGCGGCCTGCCGCCCGACATCATTGCCATCGACCCGATCCGCAATGTGTTCGATGGCGGGGATGCTGGTGGCGAGAACGACAACGGTGCCATGCTGTATTTCCTGTCGCAGCGCGTGGATCGAATTCGTCAGGCGGTGAATCCGGATGCCGGGGTGATTCTGGCCCACCACACCCGGAAATTGGGCAAGAAGCAGTTCGAGGAGGACCCGTTCCAAGCGCTGGCCGGCGCTGGCAGTCTGCGCGGCTACTACTCGACCGGGATGTTGCTGTTCCGGCCCGATGAGAGTCGCACGACCCGCCAGTTGATCTTTGAGCTGCGCAATGGCGCAGGCATTCCGATCAAACACGTCGACAAACTCAAAGGCGAATGGCGCGAAGTCGATCCTGGTGATCGCCTGGTCATGAAGGAATACGGCGAGCGCCTGGATGCCGAACGTCGGCGCAAGCGCGATGCCATCTTGGAGATCTTGTTCCAGGAAGCTGCCAAGGGGAATTGCTACACCGCCAACCAATTTGCCGAGACCTTCGAGGGCAAGGCGGGCCTGGGGGGCGAGCGCACGATCCGCGAGAGGATTTCAGCCCTGTCGACCCAAGGCTACATCAAGTATTTCCGCAATGCGGCGGACTACGGCTTGCCATCCTGCGGACGCACAAAGTTCGGCTACCTCTGCGTCGAAGACATGCTGCTGCGCACACCAGATGGCGAGCCTGATCACGAAACCGGGGAGGTGCCCATGCGCGAGCAGCGTGTGCTCCCCACCCATTACAAGTGCCCTCTCTCTGGCGCGGCCATGCCGGTCGAAGACCCGGAGGTGTGGGTGTACCACGACGATTTGACCGATACGGAGGCCCCATGATTGCCCATTCATTTGTTGGCAAAACCGCTGCCAACTGCACCCACCACTTTGCCAACTTCCCGCAGTTGGCAAGGCCCTGCCAACTGAAAACCCAGACAGGACGGGCATTTCGCTCCGATTCGGTTCAGTTGGCAGTTGGCAGTGTTGCCAACTTGCCAACTGGCGCAAACCCGCGTCGTTGCTGGGTTTCTCCGGGTTTTTCAGTTGGCGAAAACTCCCCCTCCTACTACGTAGGAGAGGGAACAAAGGTTCCCTCTTCCCTACGTGGAGGGTTGGCTGCGGGTGGGAATGGTGGTGGCCTGCCTTCTCCTGCGTCATCAATCCTGGCCCTTGATCTTGGCACCCAGACCGGTTGGGCGTTGCATGGGCGCGATGGCGACATCACCAGTGGGAGTGAGACGTTCAAGCCCCAACGATTCGAAGGGGGCGGCATGCGCTACCTGCGTTTCAAGCGCTGGCTCATTGAGATCAAGCAATCGGTCGACGGGATCGATGCGGTCTTTTTCGAAGAGGTCCGCCGCCATGCCGGCGTCGATGCGGCTCACGCTTACGGCGGCTTCATGGCCCATCTGACGGCATGGTGCGAGCACCACCAGATCCCTTACCAAGGGGTTCCGGTTGGCACGATCAAGAAGCACGCGACCGGCAAGGGCAACGCGAACAAGGAGCAGATGGTGGCGGCCGCACGACAGCGTGGCCATGCCCCTGCGGATGACAACGAAGCAGACGCACTGGCGATTCTGCACTGGGCCATTGAGACACAGGAGTTTTGACATGAAGATCCCAAACTACCAATACCGCTGTCCTTTGGGACGTCTGCAACCCCAGACCACAGATCTGGACGCGATCAAGGAGCGTGGCTGGCGCGACCAGCACATCCTTGTGGTGTCAGAGTCCGATGAGCGTTTGGACTTTGTTGAACGTGAGTTCGTGAAGCGGATTGGTCAGCGTCTGTACGGTGCCAGCCACAAGCAGGGAGGTCGTCATGACTGAGTGGTGCACAGATACCGTGGCGGCCAGGTTGGAAGAGGCTGCCAACACGGGACGCCGACTGCCTCCAGTGCGGGTGCAAGGCTACTACACGGTTTGGCCAGTCTTCGTTCGTCAGGAGTGGGAGACACTGGCTGCCGACGAGAAGGTCTACCGACCCTTTCCACCAAGTCCCAAGGACATCGACCGCATGCTCGAGGTCATGCGTTGGGTGCAGTGGTTGGAGGTCGAGCAGCGCCATCTGGTCTGGATGCGGGCCAAGCGCTATGGATGGCGAGAGATCGGCATTCGCTTTGCCTGTTGTACCAAGACGGCGCAACGACATTGGCAGAAGGCACTGCAGACCCTGGCGGATCATCTTAACGGTCATGCCAAGGCGCAAGGGAGTTGATAGAAATTTCGGAAGCCTTCTAACCGGAAAGGGGAGGTTCGGGAGAACGACAAAAGAGGGGGTCTGAGGGGGTGTCTCATTTCGAAGCGAAATGCCCTACAGTGACGGCTATGGTTGCGAAAGCTGCGTGACCGAGAGGGAGGGCCCAGGCAAAAGGGGTCCTTCCTCGCCAAAATCCA
>ERZ761603.1019-NODE-1019-length-21995-cov-18.732680_pt1 | contig 21995 bp, 20 predicted proteins | sample MGYA00511879_ERZ761603 | MGnify/ENA primary metagenome ERZ761603 (study PRJEB28899, sample SAMN02850040) | bioreactor sludge metagenome | biome: EBPR Sludge; feature: EBPR Bioreactor; material: flocular biomat | place: Australia: Thorneside Wastwater Treatment... | reverse complement strand
GCAGGCCCGATGACAGGTGGAGGTCGGAAGCCTTGTTCTTGACGCTGAAGGCCAGTAGTTCAGTGATGTCCATCCGGTTCGGTCCTCGGGCGGTGGGCAGGGTGCGGTGCTATACTCGGGGCAACCTGCGTAACGCCTGATTATGACCTTACTCTCCGCCAAGCTGCAAGCCGTTCTCGCGCGAATCGCCAGCGCGGCGCGGCAGTACGGACGTGACCCCGCTGAGGTTCGCCTGGTCGCGGTCAGCAAGACATGGCCCGCGGCGTGCGTTCGCGAGGCGGCGCTTGCCGGGCAGACGGCTTTCGGCGAGAGCTTCGTCCAGGAAGGCCTCGATAAGGCAAGTGAGCTACACGCCTTGGGTCTTGACTGGCATTTTATCGGTAGCGTGCAGAGCAACAAGACCCGTTTACTTGCCGAGAATTTCGACTGGGTGCATTCTGTAGATCGCTTGCGCATTGCCGAACGGCTTTCCGAACAACGACCTGCGTCGCTACCGCCGCTATCGGTCTGTGTTCAGGTGAACGTCAGCGGTGAGGCCAGCAAGGGTGGCGTTTGCCCTGCGGCAGCGTCGGCGTTGGCGCAGGCCGTTGCGCTGCTGCCAAACCTGCGCTTGCGTGGGCTGATGACCGTTCCGGCGCGCAGTGACGGTTTTCTGGAACAACGACGCCCGTTCCGCCTGCTGCGCCAGCTTTCCGAACAACTGCAAGCCGGCGGGCTGGCGCTGGATACCCTTTCGATGGGCATGTCGCACGATCTCGAAGCAGCGATCGCCGAGGGCGCAACCCTGGTGCGCGTGGGTACCGCGATTTTTGGTGAGAGACACAAAGCATGAAAATAACATTCCTGGGTGGCGGCAATATGGCCAGCGCCCTGATTGGCGGCCTGATCAAAACCGGATTCTCGGCCGCCGATATCGCCGTGATCGAGGTCGGTGCGCAGGGGCGCGCCAAGCTGCGACTGATGTACGGTATACGGTGTTACGAGTCGCCGACCGTCGCTGCCCTCGACTGCGATGCGCTGCTGCTATCGGTGAAGCCGCAGCAGATGCACGATGCCTGCGCGTCGCTCCCCAAGCGCCTCAAGCAGCAATTGGTGATCAGTATTGCTGCTGGCCTGCGCCTGGCAGACATCGCGCGCTGGCTCGGCGGCTACGGCAAGATTGTGCGCGCGATGCCCAATACCCCGGCGCTAATCGGTGCCGGCATCACCGGTCTGTGCGCGCTGCCGGCGGTATCGATGGCCGAGCGGCTGGGGGCCGAACGTATCCTGCAGGCGGTCGGAAGTACGCTGTGGGTTGCCGATGAGGCGCGAATGGACGCCGTGACTGCCGTCTCTGGCAGCGGCCCGGCGTACGTCTTCCTGTTCATCGAGACCTTGCAGCAGGCGGCGACAGAGCTTGGTCTGACGCCAATCCAGGCACGCCAGCTGGCCATCGAAACGGTCCTCGGTGCGGCCAAGCTGGCGGTCCAATCGGATGAAGCTGCTGCCGTGCTGCGTGAGCGGGTCACCTCGAAAGGAGGAACGACCGAAGCAGCCCTGCAAATGATGGACGACCGCGGCGTCAGGGAAGGCTTCATCGCTGGCGTGCTGGCGGCCAACGCACGCAGTCGTGAACTGGGCGAACTGCTCGGAAAGGATAGTTGATGGCGGGGCAGGCGGGTTTGTTTCTGTTACAGGTGGTCACCGGGCTGCTGAGCTTTGCGCTGCTGCTGCGCTTCTACATGCAGGCTTTCCGGGTGTCGTTCAACAATCAGGTGGGCACTTTTGCGGTCGACCTGACCAACTGGCTGGTCAAGCCGCTACGCAAAGCCCTGCCGGGCCTGTGGGGGCTCGATCTGGCGAGCCTGCTGCCGGCGTATTTTCTGCAGGTCGTATTCGCCGCTGCCGTGGTTTCACTGCAGGGTAGTAGCGCAGCCTGGTCGCCACTGGATCTGTTGCTCGTCCTGCTCTGGCAGGGTGTGCTGGCGACCCTGCGCATGAGTATCTATCTGCTGATTGGCGCCCTGGTGATACAGGCCGTGTTGTCGTGGGTCAGCCCGTACTCGCCGCTGAGTCAGCCCGTCGGGCAGCTGACCCGGCCTTTTTTGGGTCCCATTCAGCGTGTCGTTCCACGCATCGGCGCCATCGACCTGTCGCCATTGGTGGCCATCGTCCTGGCTCAGCTGGTGCTGATGTTCCTCTGACGGTGGCCGATTGGCTGCGTGAAAGCGGCGCTGCACTCACCCTGTGCGTGCATGTGCAGCCGGCAGCGAAGCGCAGTGAAGTGGTCGGCCTGCACGGCGACGCGCTGAAAGTCCGTTTGGCGGCGCCGGCGATCGATGGTCGCGCAAACGCCGCGCTGCTCGACTTCTTCGCGCAACGGCTGGGCTTGGCCAGGTCACTGGTCGAGCTGAAGAGCGGTCACAAATCCCGGCGCAAGGTGTTGACGTTGCGCGGCGTCTCGGCGGATGCCTTGCGCCGCCTCCTCGGACAGTGAGCGGCGCTCAAGCCTCGTAGACGATGCGTCCGCCGACCAGCGTCATGCGCACCCTGCCGCTCATTTCGTAACCCAGAAAAGGGGTATTCTTGCCTTGGCTGCGCAGGGCATCGGGGGTCAGCCGCCAGGCTTCGTCAGGGTCGAAGACGCAGATGTCGGCACGACTGCCGATGCTCAGCGAGCCGGCATCGATGCCGAGAATTTCTGCTGCATCGCAGGTGATGCGGGCCAGCGCGTCGGCCAAGGGCAATTGCACCTGTTGCGCCCAGAGCAGGGTCAGCGGCAGCAAGAGCTCCAGGCCGATAGCCCCGGGGACCGCCTCGGCGAACGGCAGTTGCTTGCCATCTGCATCGACCGGGGTGTGGTCCGAACAGATCGCCGCGACGCCCTCGCGAACGGCGGCACGGAGCGCGTCGCGATCGCTCTGGGCACGCAGCGGCGGGTCGAAGCGAGCGTTGCTGTCGAAATAGCCGATGTCCATTTCCGAAAGGTGCAGGTGGTGGATCGAGACGTCGCAGCTGACCGGCATCCGCGCATGTTTCGCGGCGCGCACCAGCGCCACCCCGGCAGCCGAGGACAGCCGCGAAAGGTGCAGGCGGACGCCCGTTTCGGAAGCCAGTTGCAGGGCTGTGGCGATGGCCACCGTTTCCGCCGACACCGGAACCCCGGTCAGCCCCAGGCGTGACGCGACTTCGCCATCGTGGGCAACACCGTCGCGGGCAAGAAACTGGTCTTGTGGTCGCAGGCGCAGCGCGTACGAAAAAGTCGCCGCATACTGCATGGCACGCAGCAGCAACTGCGTGTCAATTGGCTGGTTGGCCTGCGAGAAGCCAATGCAGCCGGCACGCGTGAGACCGTTCATCTCTGCGAGCCGCTGGCCTGCCAAGGCGTGCGTCAGGGCGCCGATCGGATAGACGCGTGCCAGACCGATGGTTTCGCTGCGCCGCACCAGACGTTCGACAAGCCCCGGCTCGTCGAGCGGCGGTTTGGTATCCGGCGGGCAGGCCAGCGAGGTGACGCCGCCAGCGACGGCGGCGGCAAGCTCGGGTTCGATGGCGCCCAGTCGGGTCGACAGATCGACCAGACCGGGGCAGGCGATCAATCCGCTGGCGTCGATGCTGCGGTCGGCCGAGAAGCCGGCCGGTGGCTCACCGATAGCGGCAATTCGTCCATCGGCGACGAACAGGTCGAGCGGCTCATCAAGGTGGTTCCTGGGATCGATCAGCCGCGCATTGCGGATGTGGAGGTGTTGCCTGTTCATCGTTCAGTTCCCTGCCAGAATGCTCATTACCGCCATGCGCACGGCGATTCCGAAGGTCACCTGCGGCAGGATCACCGCCTGCGGTCCGTCGGCGACGTCGGAGTCGATTTCCACGCCACGATTCATCGGCCCTGGATGCATCACGATGGCGTCCGGTTTGGCCAGCGCGAGCATCGCCGGCGTCAGTCCGTAACAGCTGAAGTATTCGCGGGCCGAAGGCAGCAGCGCGCCATTCATGCGTTCGTTTTGCAGACGTAGCATGATTATGACATCACAATCGCGGACCCCTTCGTGCAGGTTATGGCAGACGCGTACGCCCATTCTTTCGATGGCTGTCGGTAGCAGTGTCTGCGGGCCGACGGCGCGTACTTCGGCGGCGCCCAGCGTAGTCAGTGCGTTGATGTCCGAGCGCGCCACGCGCGAGTGCAGGATATCGCCGACGACCGCGACCACCAGATTGCTGAATTCCTTCTTGTAGTGGCGGATGGTGTACATGTCGAGCAGGCCCTGCGTCGGGTGCGCGTGCCGTCCGTCGCCGGCATTGACGACATGCACGTCGTTCCGTCCGACGCGGCGCAAATGCTCGGTGATCAGGTGCGGCGCACCGCTGGCCGCGTGCCGGACGACGAACATGTCGGCGTGCATGGCGATCAGGTTGTCGACGGTATCGAGCAGGGTTTCGCCCTTGGCGGTCGATGAGCGCGTCACGTCGAGGTTGATGACGTCTGCGGAGAGGCGCTTGGCGGCAATCTCGAAAGTGGTCCGCGTGCGCGTGGAATTTTCGAAGAAGACGTTGAACACGCTCTTGCCACGCAACAAGGGGACTTTCTTGACGTCGCGGTCGGATACTTCGAGGAAGCTCGACGCGGTATCGAGGATCTGGTGAATCAGTTCGCGCGGCAAGCCCTCGATCGACAGCAGGTGGGTCAGTTCGCCATCGGCATTGAGTTGTGGATTATGCATTGCCGGCGACACTCCATTGCAGGCGAGCATCGGCATCCGCAGAGAGCACCAGTTCCTGGGTCGGGTCGAGATCGACATGCCAGGTGCAGAAGTCGGCGCAGATCGGCAACTGACGCTGGCCGCGGTCGGCGAGAACGGCAAGCTGTACGCTCGCCGGTCGGCCATAGTCGAAGAGCTCGTTGATTGCCGCGCGTGTCGTGCGTCCGGTATACAGCACGTCGTCGACCAGGATCAGCGGCCGGCCTTCGACATCAAACGGAATCGACGTCGGCCGAACGCGTGGATGCAGCCCTTTCTCGCTGTAATCGTCACGGTAGAAGGAGACATCGATCAGGCCGATCTCGTTGTTCAGTTCGAGCAGATCGCGCAGCCGTCGGGCAACCCAGACGCCACCGCTGTGAATGCCTACCAGGACCGTGTCCGGTCGCAGCCGGGGGCGGATCAGTTCAGCAAGTTCGCGGCATTGTGCGTCGGCGTCAGGGAGTTGAATGGCTGGCATCGGTTGCTCGTCAGGGGCTGGTGAAAGGGGCTGGAAATAGCGGCAAAGCGCGCCGCTGGGGGGCTGGAGAGCGGGATCAGGGGCTTGCGCCGCTGTCGCCGGGGCGGTCAAAATAGTCCTGCAGGATGAGTTGTGCGGCGACGGCATCGAGATGCTTTCCGGCCTTGCGGGAGTCGTGGCCGGCCGAACGCAGGCGCTCCTGGGCGGCGACCGACGAAAGTCGTTCCTCGGCATAGTCGACCTTGAGCCCGAAGCGGCCGCGTAGCTGATTGGCGAAACGCTCGCAGCGAGCGGTCATGGCGTGTGCCTTGCCGTCGAGCGACAAGGGCCGTCCGACGACCAAGGTGCTCGGCTGCCATTCGTCGATCAGTGCGGCGATGGCGGCAAAGCGCGTGGCATTGGCTTCGCCGCGAATGACGGTCAGTGGATGCGCTTGTCGCACTTGCCACTCGCCAGTGGCGACGCCGATCCGTTTTTCACCAAAGTCGAAAGCGAGCACGGCGCCGATTGCCTGGCCGTTCGCCTCAGGCATGACCGACTTGGTCGGCAAGGTTGGTCAGGCTGACCCCCAACAGGTCCAGTGCCGAGGCAAGGCGTTCCTCGTAGGGCAGCTCGAAGAGAATCGGCAGCTCGGCGGCGACGGTCAACCATGCGTTCTGAGCCAGTTCGTGTTCGAGTTGGCCAGCAGACCAGCCCGAGTAGCCGAGGGTGACCATCAAGTCCTGCGGTTGGCCTTTCTCGGCCACTGATTGCAGGATGTCGCGCGAACTTGTCAGGCCGACGTGGTCGTTGATCACCAATGTCGATTGCCACTGGCCGATCGGTCGGTGCAGGACGAAGCCGCGATCGGTCTGCACCGGCCCGCCGAAAAGAACCGGCAGATTGGCGAAGCCTTCGGCCTCGAGCGGGACGTCGATCTTGCCGAGCAGAGTTCCCAGGCTCATGTCAATGGGTCGATTGACGATCACCCCCAGCGCGCCACGCTCGTTGTGTTCGGCAACATAGACCAATGTCCTGGCGAAATACGGATCTGCCATGGCCGGCATGGCAATGAGAAAATGGTCAGTGAGGTTGATGCTTTTCATGGTCTCATTCTAATCGGCGCCGGCGGCGGACACAAAGGTAATCCATGCTCAACTCAATTCTGGTCTGGTTCAGGCGCGATCTGCGTGACATCGATCACGTTGCGCTTAGCGAAGCGTTGCGGCGGGGAAAGCGCGTCTATTGCGCGTTTCTCTTCGACCGCGAAATTCTCGATCCGCTGGCCAAGCGCGTCGACCGACGCGTCGACTTCATTCGTGAATCGCTGCTCGAGCTGGACGCCGCCCTGCGCCAGCGTGGCGGCGGCCTGCTGCTGTGCCATGGCCGTGCCGCCGAGGAAATCCCGCGATTGGCCAGCGAGCTGGGCGTCGCGGCGGTGTTTGCCAACCGCGATTACGAACCGCAAGCCAAGCGCCGCGATGCCGCGGTCAGTATGGCCTTGAAGGCCGGCGGTATCGCCTTCGAGTCTTTCAAGGACCAGGCGGTTCTCGACGGCGACGAAGTGCTGACCCAGTCCGGGCGGCCGTTCACGGTGTTCACCCCCTACAAGAAGGCCTGGTTGAAGCGCTTGACCGAGGACGATCTGCAGTCCAGCGAAGGAGGGGTCGGGATGCTGGCCATGCCGCCGGGCGCACAGGGTGAGCGACGCCTTCCGGAGCTGGCAGAGCTCGGCTTTGCCGCGACCGACCTGCGCGCGCTGGGCTTCGTTCCGGGGATGTCGGGCGCACGGCAATTGCTGACTGATTTCCGCGGGCGGATTTCCCGCTATCAGCAGCAGCGCGATTTTCCGGCACTGAAAGGCGTCTCCTACCTCTCGGTCCACCTGCGCTTCGGAACCGTCTCCATTCGCGAGCTGGTCGCCGAGGCGATCGCCGCGGGGGCCCTGCGCTCAGGCAATGAGGGCGCTGCGACCTGGCTTTCCGAACTCATCTGGCGCGACTTCTACTTCATGATTCTCGATCGCTTCCCGCAGGTTGCCGAGTGCGCCTTCAAACCGGCTTACGACGCCATCGCCTGGGAGCAGGGGGTGTGCGCCGAGCAGGCTTTTGCCGCCTGGTGCGCGGGCCGTACCGGCTATCCGCTGGTCGACGCCGCGATGCGCCAGCTCAATGGCACGGGCTACATGCACAATCGCCTGCGCATGCTGACTGCTTCATTTCTATGCAAGGATCTGGGCATCGACTGGCGGCGCGGCGAGGCCTATTTTGCTGCCTGCTTGAATGATTTCGATCTCGCCGCCAACAACGGCGGTTGGCAATGGGCGGCCTCGAGTGGCTGCGACGCGCAGCCCTATTTCCGCATTTTCAATCCCCTGCTGCAGTCGGAGCGCTTTGACCCCGCCGGCAAGTTCATTCGCCGCTATCTGCCGGAACTGGCGGCCGTCCCCGACCGCTTCATCCACGCGCCGTGGCGGATGAGTCCGGCTGAGCAGGACGCCTGCGGCGTGCATGTCGGACGCGATACGCCGGCACCACTGGTCGACCATCAGCAGGCCAGGCAGTCGACCCTGCAGCGCTACGCGCTGGTCAAGGGCCTCAAGAGCCCCGCTGTTCCTTGACGTGTGTGGCCACCAGGCGGAGCAATTCCTCTTCCTGGTAGGGCTTGCCCAGGTAGTGATTGACACCGAGCTCGAAGGCGTATTGACGGTGCTTTTCGGCCGTCCGTGAGGTGATCATGACAATCGGGACGCCTCGCAAGCGCTCGTCGGCACGCAGGTTGCGGGTGAACTCGAAGCCGTCCATGCGCGGCATCTCGATGTCCACCAGCAGCACGTCAGGGATGATAGCCACCAGCTGTTCCAGGGCATCCATGCCATCCTTGGCGGTCATTACCTGGTAGCCTTCACGGGCCAGCAGGCGGCTGGTGATCTTGCGCACGGTCAGCGAGTCGTCGACGATCATCACCGTCGGCAGGGTGGCGGCGACGCTTTCGGCGCCTGCCGCCTGGCGTAGCGTCGGTACCGGCGACACCGGGATTACCGTGCGCGGGCGACTGGCCAGCGCAACAGGGTTCAGGATCAACAGCACCTGGCCATTGCCGAGCACCGTCGCTCCCGCCACGCCGATGACCCGTGCCAGCTGCGGCCCGATGTTCTTGACCACGACTTCCTGATTGCCCAGCACTTCATCGACCTGCAGCGCCACTCTGCGGCTGCCGCTGCGCAGCAGCAGGACCCAGTACTGGCTGTGCCTTTCCGGCAGCGCTCGCGGCTCGCCGAGGAGGTGGGGCAGGTAGTGGAAGGGATAGGGATTACCGGTCCACAGCGCGGCATTGGCCTCACGAATACGCGTCAACCCCTTTTCCTTGAGATCCAGCACCTGCTCGATCATTGCCGCCGGAATAGCGTACTCGCGATGGCCGGAGCGCACCAGCAAGGCCTTGGTGACCGCCAGGGTTAGCGGCAGGTAAAGGCGGAAGGTGGTCCCCTGGTCGGGCGTGGACAGGACTTCAATACGGCCGCCCAGGCTGACCACGGCGCTCTTCAGGACATCCATGCCGATGCCGCGCCCGGCCAGGCGCGAGACACCGCTGGCCGTCGAAATTCCCGGCGCAAAGATCATCTCCACGACCAGCGCTTCGTCCTTGGCTTGCTCCTCGTTGAGCAGGCCGGCGGCCAGACCGCGCTCGCGCAAGCGCTGCAGGTCGAGTCCGGCGCCGTCGTCGGTAAAGGCGACAATGACCTCGTTACCTTCCTGCGTCAGCTTCAGCGACAGTTCGCCGATTTCCGGCTTTCCCTTGGCCAAGCGCTGCGCTGAATTCTCCAGGCCGTGCGCAATGGCGTTGCGCAGCATGTGTTCGAGCGGCGCCAGCATCTTGTCGAGGACCATGCGATCAAGCTGCAGCTGGCCACCGCTGATTTCGAGATTGGCCCGCTTGCCGAGTTCCTTGCCGGCCTGGCGAACGATACGGTACAGACGATCGGCAATGCTGCTGAACGGCACCATGCGCACCGACATCAGCTCTTGCTGAAGTTCGCGGTTCAAACGCGATTGCGCGAGGATCGCCGCGTTGGCGTCGTCAAGGTTCTTCAACAGGTTCTGCTGCACGGTGGCGACGTCGTTGACCGATTCGGCCATCATCCGCGTCAGTTCCTGAAAACGCGTGAAACGGTCAAATTCGAGCGGGTCGAAATCAATCGGGCGGCGTTCATCGGCCAGCGCCGTGCGTGACTGCATCTGCAATTCGGCCTGCAGTTCGATATCGCGCAATTGTCGGCGCAGCCGGATGACGTTTTCGGTAAGGTCGAGCAGGGATCCCTTGATGGCCCGCATTTCGCCTTCGATCCGGGAACGCGCAATCGATAGTTCACCGGCTTCATTGACCAGGCGGTCGATGAGGTCGGCGCGCACGCGCAGCAAGGCACGTTGTTCGCCGCCATCGCTTTCGCCTTCCTGCTGCTCGGGCGGTCCCGCAGGTGCTCCCTGGTCGGCCGGCATGCCGGTCTCTGCGGCGGCGGAGGAGTCCTGTGCGATGGCCTCGTCGGGTACGTCGACCGGGGCGTCGCCAAGCTCGCCGCGTTGCAGCCGTTCGACAATCTGGACGATGACGTCGAAGGCGTTGTCGATGTCGTCGATCAGTTCGATTGGCGAATTGTCCGCCTGCTGCGCTTCCGCCATGCGCGTTTCAATGGCGTGTGTCAGCTCGCCAAGGTTCATTGCGCCGGCCATGCGGGCGCTACCCTTGAGGGTATGGAAGAGACGCGCCAGGCGGCGCAGGACGTCGCTGTCGGAAGGCTTGCTGCGCCAGGCGCGCAATTGCGTGGCAATGCTCTGGGTGAGATCGAGGGCCTCTTCCAGAAACAGCGGCAGGAGCTGTTCGTCGAGCTCGTCCTGCATTTCCGGGACCGCCAGCGCGCTGTCGTTCAGCGCCGGCGCAGGCGGCTGCACTGTCGTGATCGGCGTCAGCTGCTTGCCGATCGTTGCTGACGCCAGCTCGTGGATCTCCCCTTGCTCGGCATCAGTCGTTTCGCTGTCGCCGCTGTCGCCGCTGTCAACGCTATCTCCGTCGCCTTGGTCGCGTTCCTTGCCATCCTGTTCGGCGAGCTCCGCCTGCCTTTCGACGGACAGCTCCAGGTACAGCGCTTCGAGCGTATCGATCAGCACCGGCGCCGCTTCGGGCTCGTGCAGGCCGACGATGTCGGTGAGCATCAAGGCCAGTCCGGCAATTGCCTGACGGATGGCTTCCAGCGCTTCGACACTGTCGGGATTGGCCGCCTGGTTGCGTCGCGACACGGCGTGTTCGAGAGCCATGCTCAGGCGATTCACCGCTTCGATGCCGACCGTACCGGCGATGCCGGCCAACGTATGGGCGGCACGGTACATTTCGTGCGTGGTGGGCGCCAGGGGGTCGCTTTCGAGCACCGAGAACTCATGCTGCAGCGTTGCCAGGTGAGTTTTTGCCTCTTCGTTGAAGATTTCGGCGAGCGCCGAGGTGATCGTCAGTCGCTGGCGTCGGCTGCGCCTATCGACGGCGTTTTCAGCGACCGTCTCAGCTGCTGTCGGCAGCGCCGCTGCGGCGCTGACCTCCGGCTCAGACGGCGCTTCCGGCGCGGGTGTTTCGACGCCGCCGCCTTCCTCGCTGGCGCGCAACAGCGACGCGGCCAGGGCCATCATTTCCGTGGCATCTGGTGCCTGAGCCTGGCCGGTTTTCAGCTGTTCAACCCAGGTGACGAAGATGCTGTAGGCCCGGCCGAGTAGGTCGATGATCGCCGGCGTGACTTCGTTCTCCTGGCGCAGCCACAGGTTGAGAACCTGTTCGACCGACCACGCTGCTTCACCGAAATCGCTGAGCCCGACCATGCGACCACTGCCCTTGAGGGTATGCACCGAACGGCGAATGGCGGTCAGCAACTCGGTCTCTTGCGGTTGCGTCTTCAGCAGCTGGAAGTTGTGGTCGATGCTCGCCAGGACTTCTCCCGCCTCGGCGAGGAAGATTTCCAGGATCTCGGCATCGACCTCTTCGCTGCTGGCCTGCGAGAGTTGGATCGTTTCAGCGGAGGGCTGTGGCGTCTCGGCGGTTTGCGGCTTGAGCGCGGCCATCGTCGCTTCGATCTGCGCGCCGGCGTCGCCGCCGGCGGCGAGTACGGACAGCAGTTGTTTGAGCTGTGGTCCGACTTGCTTGTCGCCCACCAGGTCGCTGTCTTTTTGCAGTGCCGCCAGATGTTTGCCGACTTGCTGACGCAGCTGCGCATCGTCCGGCTGTTCCCGGAGCGCCTGCAGCAAGGCGTGCGCTTCGAGTTTTTGCTGTTCGAGTTCCTTTTCGACGGTCGCTGTGGGTTCCTCGGCGAGCGCTTCACGGCCGGCGCTGGACTCCATCTTCCTGACGAAGGCGTCGAAGTCTGTCGCCCCGTGTTGCAGGGCGTCGACGAAGAAACCAACCAGCGATAGTTTCTCGGCAAGTTGCTCGAAGTCGGTCTCCAGCGGCACATAATCTGCTGCCGAGTAAGCCTTGATGTCGGCGGCGCATTTCTTCAGAACCGCAACCGCCGGCTCGTGGCGCATCATGGTCAGCGCACCGATGACCTGTCGCATCGGGGTTTCCAGCGCTTCCAGATCGGCGCCCTTGTCGACGTCCCGGAAGAAGCCGTCGAGTACCTGTTCGACGTGCGTCAGGTTGTTCTGGATCTCTCTGGCAACCTGACTGATCAGCAGCTTTTCCTGCGCCTGGCGTGACATCTCGTCGAGCGACGGCAGTTCGGACTCCGGTGACAGCGGCCTGCCGGCAAGACAGGCATGAATCCGATCGACCATTACATCGACCTGGTGGGTGAAGCTGCTGTCCAGATACTGGATATTTCCCTGCGCATTCAGCGCCAGGAGGATCGCCGTGGCCGTTTCCATGGCCAGCACTTCGCTGTGCTTGGCCGGTGCCTTCAGCAAGAACTCGGCCACCTCTCCGATGGCCTGAACCAGGCGCCGGAAGTCGGCCTGGCCAAGGTCTTCGACCACCGCTGCCAGCGCCGTGCTGCTGCTGCCGAAAGTCGGTAGCGCCTGCGTGCTGCCGGCACAGAACTTGTTCCAGGATTCCTCCGTGCTGGCGATCGCTTCACGCAAGCGACGACGCACAGACTCCTCGGCGATCGCCGTTTCGGGTGCTGCGCCGGGCAGCAGGGCGGCCAGGTGGTAGGCGCTCTTTACGCGCTCGACGGCACGATGCCTGCTGTCAGCGTTGGCCACCAGATACAGAGCGTCGCGCATCAGGCGTTCGGCGACATTGCTCGAGCCTTCGAGGAGTCGGCGAATCTGCAGGTCGATGCGTGAGCACAGCTGCCTAGCGTCGGCATCCGGCGGCAGCGCCCGTTCGGCCAGTGCGCTCAGGAAGGCGGTGGCCACCCACCAGAAGGCGCGTGCCGAAGGCAGCTCCTGGAGCGCCTCGATGCGTTTGACGGCGTCGAGCATTTCCGGCACTCCGGCACCGCTTTGCGGCGCACGCAACCAGGACAACAAGCCGCGCTGGAAGTGAGCGCGCTGCTGCCGCAGGCGACGCCGAAACTCGCCGTCGCCAATTCTTGGGGAAGCGCCTGCACGACGGGGCGGGCGGACGCGCAGGTCAGGGAAGAAAAGATCGGTGGCCAGGACGCGTTCCTGCCCACGCCTTGCCTGTAGTTCTCGATAAATGGGCAGTAGTCGCAGGGGCTGATTGGGCTGGCCGCCGATCAGGTCATCAAGGTAGTGATGAAGGCTGGCAATGGTGCGCTGTGCCAGCTCGACGAGCGTCGCGTTGCACGGCTGCTCCTGGTGCTCGACGGCCTCGAGCAAGGACTCCAGCGCTTCGGTAAATTGGGTGACGCCGTCGAGACCGACGATGGTCAGCGCGCCTTGCACCTGGTGCAGGTGGGTACGACAGAATCTGATCTGGCCGAGATCGGCGCTGTCGACGGCCACACTTGCCGCCACTTCCAGCAGCGCCTTGTCGGCACGCTCCAGCGCGAGGTCGATCTCGCTCTTGACCCAGGTCAGCGGGCCGATATCGAAGTCCGTCTGGGCATTCATCCGGGAAGGGTTCTCCACTCCAGTCTATTGCCGCGGGCGCTCAACTGACTTTGAAACCGGCGACCGAGCCTTTCAGCTCCGTAGCCAGACCGGCAAGCTCGCCAATTGCCGTCGCGGTCTTCTGCGTGCCGGCCGTCGTTTGCCCGGTAACCAGCAGGATGTCCTGCATTTTTCGCGCCACCTTGGTGGCCAATTCGGATTGCTGACGGGTGGCGCCAGCGATGGTTTCGATCAAGGCGGTAAGTTTTCGCGAAACCTCGCCGATTTCGGCCAGCGCCTGACCTGCGGCATCGGACAGTCGCGCGCCGTCGACCACGCCGCGGGTCGATTCCTCCATCGCCGAGACCGTGTCCTGGGTGTCGGTCTGAATGGTCCTGACGATTGCGCCGATCTGCTTGGTCGCCTCGCCCGAACGTTCGGCCAGGCGTTGCACCTCCTCGGCAACGACCGTGAAGCCGCGCCCGGCTTCACCGGCGGAGGCGGCCTGGATAGCGGCGTTGAGGGCCAGGACGTTGGTTTGCTCGGTGATGTCGGAGATCAACTCGACGATTTCACCGATTTCCTGAGAAGACTCGCCGAGACGCTTGATCCGTTTCGAGGTTTCCTGAATCTGGTCGCGAATCTTGTTCATTCCCTTGATCGAGTCCTCGACCGCCTTGGTGCCTTTGGCGGCCGCTGCCAAGGACTGCCGGGCGACGGTGGCCGACTGCTTGGCGTCGCCGGAAACGTTGGTCATCGAGGTTGACATGTTGAGTACCGACTGACCGGCCGACTTGATCTCGGTGGTCTGCTGTTCGGCCGCGGCGAGCAACTCGACGGAAGTCTGTTGCGCCATGCCGGTGGCTTCAGTGACGCGACTGGCCGCGTCGTTGATGCGACCGACGAGCACCCGCAGTTCTTCGATGGTGTAGTTTATCGAGTCGGCGATGGCGCCGGTGATGTCCTCGGAAACAGTCGCCGTGACTGTCAGATCACCGTCGGCGAGGTCGCCGAGCTCGTTCATCAGGCGCAGGATGGCGCCCTGATTCTGCCGGTTGACCAGCTCCGTTTCCCGGCGGCTGCGTTCGGCGGTCTCCGCCTGACGCTTGCTCTCCGCAAGATAGGTTTTGGCCAGCAACAGCAGCAGGCTGATGGCCAGCACGATCAGGCCCGCGAGAGCGAAGCCGTAGCCGGTGCGCTCCATGACTTTGGCCTGGTAGGCCTGGGCCAGCTGTTCGGTGGCTCGCAGCAACTCTTCGCTGTCACGAAAGATCTGCGAACCGGCCTGTTTGGCGATCACCAGTCGCTGCAGGTTGCCGAGGATGCCGCCAACGGCGGTCCCGTATTCGCTGAAACTGGTGTCGAGTTCGTTGAGCTTCTGCCTGGTATCCGGGTCCGTGGTGGCAGTGATGCGCAGCGTCTCGCTGCCTTTGCTCAAGGCATTGATCAGCTCACGAAAGGTGTTCGTGTCCTTGCCCAGGAGAAAGGCGATTTCCGAGTCGATGGCGTCGCCGACGAGCAGCGAATTGGCGTTCTTGGCGATGCGCTGGGTGAGCATCACCAGCTGGTTGGCGGCCGCTATGTCACGGATGCCGGCACTGCTCTGCAGCTTGAGTGCGGCGATCTGCTCCGAGCGGTCGAGTAGTTGCGGGTTCTTGTCGTTGATCGAGGCCACATCCTTGCCGAGCGAGATCAGGTTTTTCTCCATCTCCAGCAGGCGCCCGGCGTTCTTGTCGGTCTTCTCCCAGGCTTCGGTCAGGACCAGCAACTGCGGATGTACGCTGCTCGGCGAAGCGGGCACCAGGGTGGCGCCCAGTTCGCCCCCATTGATCAGCCGGTCGAGGCTGGTTACGAAACTGTCGCGCGAATCCCTGAGCTGCTTGAAGGCCGCCGCATCGCCGAGCAAAGCCAGGCTGGAAGCCTTGGCCAGTCGCTGCGAGAGCATTCCCATGTCGCCGGCGGCGGCAATGTAGGCCGTGCCGTAGGTCGACTGCCGGTCGTCACGATAAACCACGATGGCAATGATCAGCATCAGCAGCAGCAGAGTGCCGCCAAGAATTTGCAGCTGTTTGGCAACCGGGTAGCGGCCGAGCACAGGCAGCGAAAACGGGGCTCTCCCTTCACCGCTCGTCGGCTGGTCTGCATCCATCACCGTACGATCCACCAGGGTCTCGCCTGCCGCGTCCGTGGTCATGGACAAGAAACTCGGCAGTTTGGACTTCGACGTCATATCTACTTCTCCGGTTACACGGTGACTGCGTGACTGCGTGCCTACCTGGCTACGGCGTGACCGCGGCTGGCCGCGGCGTTTGCCCGAGAAAGCAGCTCACACGCCAATGTCCATGAACGCCTCGTCGGCCAGCAGTTCACGCACCTTGAGTTTCTTCCAGCGCCGCCCCTCGTTGTCGCTGTATGACTCATGCGCCCAGGCCGGTGCTGCCGGATCGGAAGCTTCGAGGTGCAAGGCTTCTACGTTGCGTAAACCAATCATGCGCGTGACCAGCAAGGCGGCGTTGCTGCCGTGGCGGGTGCCGATCAGCAACAGGCGCGAGCTCGCATTCTGCGGCGTCGCCTCCTTGCCGAGAAAGGCCGACAGATCGACCACCGAGTACAGGTTGCCGCGGATATTGGCCACCCCGGCGAACCACGGCTGGGTCAAAGGAACGCTGGTCAGCGGCGTCAGCGGGACGATCTCGCCCGAGTCAGCCAGATCCAGGAGCCAGTAATCGGAACCCGCCTGGATGCCCAACAAGCCGGCCGAACTCTGATTGCCCATGCCGGCGAGCCGTGCCGCCAGGTAAGACTGGAAATCGTGCAGGCTGATCTTCTTGGTCATGCGCTTGCCGGCGCTCAGAGTGCCGCAATCTTGGCCAGCAGTTCCGGGCCGTTGACGGGTTTGACGAGGTAATCCTGCGCGCCCTGGCGCAAACCCCAGATCTTGTCGGTTTCCTGCCCCTTGGTGGTGCACACGATGACCGGAATGTTGCGAGTCGCTTCGTCACGCGTCAAGGTGCGGGTTGCCTGGTAGCCATTCAGGCCGGGCATGACCACGTCCATCAGGATCAGGTCTGGCAATTCGCTCTTGGCCTTGGCGATTCCCTCCTCGCCGCTGTCGGCGGTAATGACCTCATAGCCGCTGCTGGTCAATAGTGCTTTCATGACATGGCGTTCGGTGGGGGAATCGTCAACGACGAGAATTTTCTTGATGGTCATGGCGGTGAGTTCCCTCAGGCTGACGGCGGTGCAAAAGTGGCGACCGTTTGCAGGAGGCTGTCTTTGGTGAACGGCTTGGTCAGGTACTGGTCCGAGCCGACCATGCGGCCACGCGCACGGTCGAACAAGCCGTCTTTTGACGACAGCATGATCACTGGCGTGGAGCGGAAACGCTGGTTCTTCTTGATCAGTGCACAGGTCTGGTAGCCGTCGAGTCGCGGCATTACGATGTCACAGAAAATGACCGCCGGCTGATGATCTGCGATCTTTGCCAAGGCATCGAAGCCATCCTCGGCCAGGAGCACCTGGCAACCGGCCTGGACAAGGAAGATTTCCGCGCTGCGGCGAATGGTATTGCTGTCGTCAATAACCATGACCTTGACGCCGCGCAGGCTTGCCGCTTCAGCCAATTGTCTCCTCCAGGGTGCGTCAGGTTTTTATCTTGAGGACATCGCTGTTCCGACGCCGTCTCCTGCTGTCATTACTATAACGCATTGTCTTCAAATCTCGACCATTTCGAAATCTTCCTTGCGCGCACCGCATTCCGGACAGGTCCAGTTGATGGGAACGTCCTGCCAGCGGGTACCGGGGGCGAGGCCTTCGTCTGGCAGCCCGGCCGCTTCGTCATAAATGAAGCCGCAGGTGAGGCACATCCAGGTGAGGTAGTGCTGGTCGTTTGCTGTGTTCATGGCTACCGTCAGTTTTCGGTTAGAATCGGCGAAAAACCGCTAGATTCTAGCCAAACCCCTCTCTTGCTGCCAAGACTTTCTTTTTCACAGAAAATCTTCGCTGACCGTGGCCGCTTATCGATGAACCCCCATTTCGTGCAAATGCCGCCACCGATGGTGCTGAGCTTCGCTGCTAGCGACCCCTCCGGCGGCGCTGGCCTGCAGGCCGACCTGATGACTGCCTCGGCGCTCGGCTGCCACGCCTTGTCGGTGACGACGGCGCTGACCGTTCAGGATTCGGTCGGCGTCGCCAGCATTCTCGCCGTCGATGCCGACTGGGTCGAGGATCAGGCGCGGACCCTGCTTGAGGACATGCCGGTGGCGGCCTTCAAGATCGGCCTCCTGGGCAGCGCCGAAAATATGCTGATCATCGCCGAAATTCTCGCCGATTACCCGCTGCTGCCGGTGGTCCTCGACCCGGTACTGGCTTCCGGGCGAGGCGACGAATTGGCCGATGAGGAAATGATCGGCACGCTGCGCGAGGTCTTGCTGCCGTTGACCACGATCCTGACGCCGAACTCCCTGGAAGCCCGCCGCCTTGCGGACGAGGCGCATGACGCTAACGACGCAGATGGGCCCCTGGCCCTTGATGACTGCGCGCAGCGCCTGCTTTCCTTCGGTTGTCAGTATGTGTTGTTGACCGGCACCCATGAAAATACGCCGCGGGTTGTCAATAGCCTCTATGGACGCGAGCGGGGCCTGCTGCGCAGCGACGTCTGGGACCGCCTGCCAGGCAGCTATCACGGCTCGGGGTGTACGCTGGCCTCGGCGATCGCCGCGCATCTCGCCAGGGGCCTGCCGGTCAGCGAGGCAGTACAGGCGGCGCAGGAGTTCACCTGGCACGCACTGGCTGCCGGTTTCCGCGCCGGCATGGGCCAGCACCTGCCGGATCGCTTCTTTCGGACGCGCGTCAGCAGCGGAGGTCTGGTTGTCTGAAGGCATTCCCCCGCCCATGGCCGAGGGCAACCAGGCGCCTCGGCAGCCGCTGCGCGGTCTCTACGCGATCACCCCTGATTGCCTGGCCGCGACCGTCCTCATCCAGCGCGTGCAGGCGGCCTTGCAGGGCGGCGCGGCCTTTGTCCAGTATCGTGACAAGGGCGGTGACCCTGCCCGCCGGGCGGAGATCGCGCGCGCCTTGCTGGCGCTGTGCCGGCAGTTCGGTGCCCGCCTGCTGATCAACGACGATTTGCCATTGGCGCTGGCAGTGGGCGCCGATGGCCTGCACCTGGGCGCCGCTGACGGTCAGTTGTCGGCCGCGCGCGCGGCCCTTGGCAGCTCTCTTCTGCTTGGCGCTTCGTGCTACGACGACTTCGAACGTGCCCGCGCTGCGGCGGCGGCCGGTGCCGACTACCTGGCCTTTGGCGCCATGCACCCGTCGTCCACCAAACCCCTGGCGGTGCGTGCTTCGCCGTCACTGATCACCCGTTGTCGCGCCGAATTGCAGCTGCCGGCCTGTGCCATCGGTGGCATTACCGTCGAAAATGCTGCCCCGCTGCTGGCCGCCGGCGCCGACCTGCTGGCGGTGATCAGCGACCTCTTCGAGGCGCCTGACGTGGCCTCGCGCGCCGCTGCCTACCAACTACTTTTCGAGGAAAATGCGCTTGATCTCCCAAAATCAACAACTTTTTGAGCGTGCCCAGAAGCACATCCCCGGCGGCGTCAACTCACCGGTGCGTGCCTTTCGTTCGGTCGGTGGCACACCGCGCTTCTTTGTGTCCGGTGCCGGCGCCCATGTCACCGATGCCGACGGCAAGCGCTACGTCGATTATGTCGGCTCCTGGGGGCCGTTGATTCTCGGGCACGCGCATCCGGGCGTACTGGCGGCGGTTCAGGAAGCGACGCACAGGGGCTTGTCCTTCGGCGCACCCACCGAAAGCGAGGTCGATATGGCCGATCTGCTTTGCGAATCGCTGCCTTCGCTGGAATTGGTGCGTCTGGTCAGTTCCGGGACCGAGGCGACGATGAGCGCCATCCGCCTGGCACGCGGCTACACCGGGCGTGACCTGCTGATCAAGTTCGAAGGCTGCTACCACGGCCATTCGGACAGTCTGCTGGTCAAGGCCGGTTCGGGGATGCTGACGCTCGGCAACCCGAGTTCGGCGGGCGTACCCGCTGACCTTGCCCAGCACACCCTGGTTCTCGACTACAACGACACTGCCGGGCTGGAAGCGGCTTTCGCCGAGCACGGGGCGTCAATCGCCGCGCTGATCGTCGAACCGGTCGCCGGCAACATGAATCTGGTGATGCCGCGACCGGAATTCCTGCAGGCGATGCGCAGACTATGCAGCGAGCACGGCGCGGTGTTGATTTTCGACGAAGTGATGACCGGTTTCCGGGTTGGCGCCGGCTGCGCGCAGGGCCTCTACGGGATTACGCCGGATCTGACCACGCTTGGCAAGGTGATTGGCGGCGGTTTGCCGGTGGGTGCTTTCGGCGGTCGCCGGGAGATCATGAGCCAGGTGGCGCCCCTCGGTCCGGTGTACCAGGCCGGCACGCTGTCCGGCAACCCGGTGGCCGTGGCGGCAGGTCTGGCGACTCTGAAGTGCGTCCGCGCGGCTGGTTTCTACGAGCAGTTGACGCAGCGCACCCGACAGCTGACCGATGGCTTGCGGGCTGCAGCCGAGAAGAACGGTGTCCCCTTTTCGGCGCAGGCAGTGGGGGGCATGTTCGGGCTCTACTTCCGTCCCGAGTGTCCGCAGACCTACGCCGAAGTAATGAGCTGCGATGTGCAGGCCTTCAACCGCTTCTTCCACGGCATGCTTGACGCTGGCCACTATTTCGCTCCCGCAGCTTACGAAGCCGGTTTCGTTTCGGCAGCACATGGAGAGGCCGATATTGCAGCGACCGTCGCTGCGGCCGAAGCGCTCTTCAAGGCTTGGTAAGAGACTGGCAAAAGCCTGCCAGCGCGCGGTAAGCGTCAGCGGCGGGCGGTGCCGCGCAGGGCTGCCTCGTTCAGGCGGTCCTGCGGTTGGCGGCGCGGTTGCTCTTGATTCTGCGCTTTTCGAAATACTTCAGGCCGAAATACATGCCGCTGCCGATGATCACCATGCCGACGACCAGGGCCGAGTAGGCGACCTGCCAGGGAATGCCCTCGGTGATCATGGTGAATTCCGACATCCCACCCATGCCGGCCAGGACGTTGATCGGCATGAAGATGACGCTGAGAATCGTCAGTCGCTTGATGTCCTTGTTCTGGTTGATGTTGATCGCGCTGTCGGTGGCGTCCATCAGGAAGTTGAGCTTGTTGAACAGGAAAGCGGTGTGCCCATCGAGCGACTCGATGTCGCGCAGGATTTCGCGTCCGTCGGCCAGTTGTGCTTCGGAAAGGAACCTGCCGCGCAGCAGAAACGACAGCGCGCGGCGGGTATCGAGCACGTTGCGTCGGGTGCGCCCGTTGAGATCCTCGGCTTCGGAAACTGCCGCCAGGATCTCGGTGGCTTCCTGGTCGGTGATGTGTGAACGCAGCACCTGCCTGCCGACCCGCTCCAGTTCGGCATATACATCCTCGAGAGCATTTGCCGAGTACTCGACGTCTGCCGCATAGAGGTCGAGCAGAACATCCTTGCCGTCGGTCACGTAGCCGGGGCGCGTGCGTGCGCGTGCGCGCTGCAGGCGGAACACCGGCAGTTCCTCGGTGCGGATGGTGAACAGGATGTCGTTCTGCAGGATCAGCGCCACCGGGACGTTGCGCGATTCTTCCTTGGTGTCGAGCAAGAAGTCCGAATGCAGGTGCGTATGTCCCTCTTCGTCGACGTAGAAACGGGCGCTGGCTTCCAGGTCGGTCAGGCTGCCGGGATCGGGCAGGTCGACGTCAAAGCGGCGGCCAATCCAGCCGCGGATCTTCTTCGTCGGCGCGATCAGGTCGACCCAGATCGGGTTCAGGCCCTGCAGCTCCTCGGGGCGGGTGATGGTGAGCTGGCGCAGGTGGCCGTCGACCAGTTCGAAAGCGGTGACCGCTGTCTTCTCGTTGCGGTAGTGGCTGTCGTCGATCAGCTCTTCGAGGACGTCGTCGGAAAGTATGGCCAGGATCGGATCGGCGCCTTCCTTGACTTCTTCCCAGACGATCAGGCGCTCGTTCGCTTCCAGCGATTCGAGAATATAGGCGACTTCTTTCGGCGGCATCAGCCTGAGCTTCTGGCGCAGTTCGCGGCGATAGCGTTGCTGGATTTCGGCACTGGCTTCGTCGAGTGAGGGCGTGTCCTGGTCGCGCAACAGGGGCTCGACGAGTTCCTCGACGCGCTTTTGCAGCGAGAGCAATGAACGCACCTCGCTGAGATGTACGTCGGCGAGGCCTCTTTGCAGCGCATCGGGCGCCAGCCGCTTGTTTTCGTCGCTCAAAGTCCTACCTCGCCGATGTGAATGACGTACTGCAGAGCGCGCGAGTTTAGCACTGCCGCGCGGACGGGATGCACCCTTGCCGAAGCTTTTTTCCTCAATCGAAACAGGATGAAATCGCGCCAGCGCCAGCGCTTCCTTCGTTGCTGACAAAGGGCCCTTTTTGGCAGTTGTTGTCGCCTTGAATTCGCCCTAGAATCGCGCCTTCGTCGCCTCCCTGCAGGGGGCGACGAGAACTTCTGGGGGAGACTTCCCAACGCTGAGCCGTGACAGGCTGCATCAGCCTGCCCGACCCGCCGCCAGGGCGAGGAAGAGCCGGGCAATCGCATTGCGAGCAGACTTCACGGAGGGGAAATGAGCACCGAGAATGCAGAAGAGGGCGCGAGTCCGGGTTTGGCAGCGACCGCTTTGGCGGCGATGGGCGTCGTCTTTGGCGACATCGGCACCAGCCCACTGTACACCATGAAGGAGGTCTTCGGCGGTCACCATCCGCTGCCGATCGACACCG
>ERZ761603.1018-NODE-1018-length-22001-cov-40.781509_pt1 | contig 22001 bp, 15 predicted proteins | sample MGYA00511879_ERZ761603 | MGnify/ENA primary metagenome ERZ761603 (study PRJEB28899, sample SAMN02850040) | bioreactor sludge metagenome | biome: EBPR Sludge; feature: EBPR Bioreactor; material: flocular biomat | place: Australia: Thorneside Wastwater Treatment... | reverse complement strand
CGCGCGATCGGCTGCGGCGAGCTACGCGGCCCGCGGGATCCGGGTGAACTGCGTCGCGCCGGGGCTGACGCGCACGCCGATGACCGAACGCATCACCGCGAACGAAGCGAGCCTGAAGGTCTCGACCGCGATGCACCCGCTCGGGCGGATCGGCGAGCCGGCGGACGTTGCCTCGGCGATCGCGTGGCTGCTCTCGCCCGACAGCGGCTGGGTGACGGGGCAGACGGTTGGCGTTGACGGGGGATTGGGGCGAGTTCGGGCGAAGTAGGCGACCGGCTTACGCGCTCGCCCGAGAGTCGACCGTCGCGAGCTTGAGGATGTTGGCCTGGTTCATCTGGTCGCCGGCGAGCTCGCCGGTGATGCGCCCGCCGGCCATCACGAGAATGCGATCGGACAGGGCGAGCAATTCGGGCATCTCGGAGGACACGAGCAGCACAGCCATGCCGCGGTCAGCGGCGGCGTGGATGAGCTTGTAGACCTCGGCTTTGGTGCCCACGTCGATGCCGCGGGTCGGCTCGTCGAGCAGCAGAACCTTGGTGTCCTTGCCCATCCAGCGGGCGATGAGGAGTTTCTGCTGGTTCCCGCCGGAGAGTTCGCCGGGGAGCGAGCTTTGCCCGGCGGCCTTGACGCGGAACTCGGTGAACTTGTCGGCGACGAGGGATCGTTCGGCGGAGACGTTGCGGATGCCCAGGAGCGCGGCGAGCCGCTGCATGAAGGGCATCACGATGTTCTCGCCCACCGAGAGCTGGAAGAAGAGACCTTGCAGGCGGCGGTCCTCCGGGACGTAGCCCATCCCGCGGGCGATGGAATCGCGTGGGCCGGAGCGGTTGGTCGCGGCCCCGTCGATGCTGACCGAGCCCGAGGAGTTGGCATCGAGCCCGAAGATGGCGTCGAGGAGTTCGGAACGGCCTGCGCCGACGAGCCCGCCGAGGCCAACGACTTCGCCCGCGCGGACGGCGAGGGACACATCGCGGAGCTTTCCGGGCGAGGAGATGCCCTTGACATCCAGAACAACAGCACCGGGCGAGGCGAAGGCGCCGTGGTGGTGCTCGCCGCCTTCGGCCTTGAGCGCGGCGGCGGCGGGATCATCGGCGTTGGCGGAGGAGCCTCGGATCCGCCCGGCGGGCGTGGTCAGTCGGCGGCCGATCATCTGTTCGACGAGGTCGGCCTCGGTGAGCCCCTTGACGTCGGAGGTCGCGACGTACTTGCCGTCACGCAGGACGGTGACGCGATCGCAGACGGCGAAGATCTCGGCCATGCGGTGGGAGACGTAGACGATGGTCAGGCCGCGGGCGGCCAGATCGCGGGCGATCTGAAGCAGACGGTCCGCCTCGGCGACGGAGAGGGAGCTGGTGGGCTCGTCGAAGACGATGAGGCTTGGAGCGGACCCGCCGTGGGCGGATCGATCGTCGAGGCTGGCGGCGATCTGGCAGATCTGGCGTCGTCCCGGGGCGAGCGAGCCCAGCGGCTCGCGGACGTCAATGGAGGGATCGAGCTGGTGAACAAGGGCTGCGGCCCGATCGTTCATCGTGCGGCGGTCGAGCAGGCCGCCCCGTGTCGGCAGGTCGTGCAGGCAGAGGTTCTCGGCGACCGAGAGCTGCGGGCACTGGGCCAACTCCTGGTGGACGATGCGAACGCCCGCGGCGAAGGCGTCGTCGATCGAGCCCGGCGGGAGCACGCGGGGGCCGCCTGGCGTGTGGATTGTGACGGTGCCCGAGTCTTGGCGGTGGAGCCCGGCGATGACCTTGCCGAGGGTGCTCTTGCCCGCGCCGTTCTCTCCCATCAGGGCATGGACCTCGCCCTTGAGGAAGGTGACGGAGACGTTGTCGAGCGCCTGCGTGACGCCGAAGCGTTTGGAGATGTTCTCGGCGGTCAGGAGGATGGGCTGATCGGTGGGCATGGGTCGGGGAAGTGTACACGAACAACGGATGAAAAAAGAAAGCGGGGCGCTCCGGGAGCGCCCCGCGGTGGATGTTGGAATCAGAGGGGCTTAGCAGCCGATTTCGAAGGCCGCGACATAGGCGTCGAAGTCGAAGAAGTCGACGAAGCCGTCGTTGTCGAAGTCCGCGTCCTTGCCGGGCGGGCAGTTGTTGGGATCCTCGAAGCAGCCGGCGTAGGCGTCGAAGTCGAAGAAGTCGACGAACCCGTCACCGTCGAAGTCGGCTTCGCAGGTGGGGGTGTCGGGGGTGCAGGAGATGCTGATGACGCCGGCGCCGGAGGCGCTGGTGAGGTAGGAACCGACGGCGATGACGTAGGTCGAGCCGGCGGTGGCCGAGAAGGAAAGCTGCGAGGCGAGGGCGCTGCCCGGGGGCGTGATGCCGTCGCAGGTGTCATCGTCGCAGGCGATCTGCGTGCCGCCGCAGGCATCGAAGACGGCCAGGACGGTGTCGTAGTTGGTGCCGCAGGTCGAGATGGAGACGGTGCCGGTGCAGTCGGCGGTGTAGGTGAAGAAGATGTCGTTGTTGATGGTGATGGGCAGGCCGCAGTTGGCGAGCGTCAGGCCGCTGGAGGTCGCGGACTCGGTGGAGTAGGCCTGAGCGTCGCCGTTGGAGATGGGCAGGGCGCCGGCGCATTCATCGTTGGCCGGGGGCGGGGGCGGGGGCGTCACAGCCGTGACGTTGAGGGAGAAGGCGCCACTGGCTGGCGAGGAACCGAAGCCGGCAACGCGGACGAGGACCGTCTCCCCGTCGGCGAAGGTGCGCTGGATGGTGGAACGCAGCCCGGAGAAGGAGCAGGTCGCGTCGTCGTTGCAGGCGATCTCGGTGCCGCCGCAGGTGTCGAAGAGGCTCAGAACCGAGTCAAAGCCCGAGGACGCGCACGTATCGATCTTGAAGTCGCCGGCGTAGGGCGCGGTGAAGGAGTACCAGACGTCCTTGCCCGACGTCGTGCAGCTCGCCGTGCCATCGGTCGTGGCGGCGGCGGTGTTGCCGCTGACCGTGCCGAGGCCGACCGCGATCGCATCGCCGCAGTTGTCGTTGGCCGGGGGCGGGGGCGGGGGAATGAACTCGATCGTGATGGTGTCCCAGATCGCGTCAGCACCGGCGCCGTCGTTGAAGGACTCGAAGAACTCGAGCGTCCACGTGCCGGCCGCGTCGGCGTAGGCAGCGGGGAGGTTGAAGATGTAGCCATCGACAGTCACCGTGCCGGTGAAGCCTGTCGTGGTGAAGGGGTTCAGGGTGTAGAACGTCGTACCATCCGGAGCGGTCACGCGGATGTCGGCCTCGGAGGCGAACGTCCCTGTGTTGACTTCGCTGAGCGAGCCGCTGACGCGGATCTGACCGACGGCGTACCCGCCGACGAGGGTGGGGTTGCGGATCTCGTTCGCAGCGTTGCCCTGCGACTCGTTGGAGTTCACGCCGGTGTAGGTCACGGATTCCTGCGCCATGGCGCTGCAGGCGAAACCGGCGGCCATGGCGGCCACCAACGTCTTGGACATTCCGATCTTCATGATTCGCTCCTTCAAAGACTTCACCGATTTGTGCATCGGCCGCGACGTACGCCGCGTATCCCTCTGAACCTCGCCGGGCCGCCCCACGCAGAGTGGCCCGCTCAATGTCCGCGCACCGTCCGCGTGGGCGGCCGGTCCATCCCTCCGGATGGTTTCCTCTGAATATACGCGATGCGCCCGATTTTCCAAAGAATGAACTTCGTCTGACTGGGATCTTTATCGCGGGCTGCGAAAAGACCCTCGGGCTTATGGTCCGAGAATATCGGGCCCATCCGGACGCGAAGCCGAAGTGATCGATAGAGCGTTGGGAATCAGTGGGGTTCTGTGGCGTCGACGGTGTACGTTCTGTGATCTCGTCCGATTGCTCGGGACGGGAGGGGTGTCTGCGCATAGACCGGGGACGAAAAAACGGTGCATGGCCGTTCTGCGTGGCCATGCACCGTCTGAGTGGCGCGTGGGATTGGAGGCGGGCGATTACTTGCGGCCGGCGGGCTCGTCCTTCTTGTCGTCCTTGGAGCCGAGCCACTTCTTCCACAGGTCCTGGTACTGCTCGGCGTTGTCCTTGGTGACGGTCTTGAGCTCGAAGGTGTTGACGACCTTCTCGGGGGTCTTGTTGTTGTGCACCTTCTCAAAGAGCATCACGACCGACTGGTAACCCCAGCCGTAGCAGTCCTGCACGACGAGGGCCTGCACCTGACCGGCCTTGACGTACTCGATCTGCTCGGGGAGTGCGTCGACGGCGGCGACCTTGGCCTTGTCGTACACGCCGTCGAGAGCGTTCTTGGTGAAGAGGGGCCAGCCGCCGACCATCGCCCAGCCTGCGACATCGGGGTTGGCGGTCTGAACCTCCTGGACCTTGGCGGCGGCGTCGTTGGCGGTTTCCTTGTGGTAGTAGACCTCCTTGAGCTCAAAGCCCTTGAGCTTGGCGAGCTCTTCGCGGACGCCGCGCACGCGGGCCTGAAGGTTGGGGGCGTTCTGGTTGCCGGCGAGGACGGCGACCTTGCCGCCCTTGTCGCCCATCGCGGCGGCGAGCTCGCGCATCAGCTTGCGGCCGCATTCCACGTCATCGATCCCGTAGTACGCGAATCGCTTGCTCTTGGGGGCGTCGCTGTCGAAGGTGACGATGGGGACGCCGCTGTCAACGGCGGAGTCGATCGCCTTGGTGAGCACGTTGGCGTCCGAGCAGGAGATGGCGATGCCGTCCACACCCTGGGTGGCGAGCTGTTCGAGATACTGAGCCTGAAGCTGGGCGTCTTCGTTGGTTGGTGTGCGCCAGTTGATCTTGATGTCGACGCCGTGCTTCTTCGAGAGGTCTCGGGCGGCGTCGATGGCGCCGGTGCGAGCGGCCTGGAAAACGGGGTTCGACTGGCTCTTGGCGATCACGCCGAACTCGTACGACTTGGCGGCCGGGCGACCCGAGCCTGATGCGAGGGCGGACGAAGCCAAGGCGAGGCCCGCGCTGAAGGCGAGAAGGGCACGACGCGAAAGACGCGGAATCATCATGTTCATCGATCTCCCAGGGGGCGGCGTGTTCGGCGGAGACGCCCGCCGATGGCCACGAGACGCTTCAGCATACCCCGCGTTCACGCACGGAGGCTGCCTGTGGTTAGACGCGTGGGATTCGGGCGAGTGCCGGGCGAGTAGGCCGATCGGAAGGCACACGAACGGGTGCCCGATCGGGACAAACCCGGGGGGAATCGGGGCTGTTCGGGCAGAACCGGGCCGACCACGGGCATTACTTGCGGGGCTGAAGCTGACGTTTGGCCTGATCGACGACAACGGCCACCACGATTGCAGTGCCCATCACGATCTTGTTGTACGACTGATCGATGTCGAGAATGATCATGCCGTTGGTGATGAGCTGGATCAGCAGGGCTCCGAGCACCGCCCCGAGCGCGGAACCGCGCCCGCCCGCAAGGGAAGCTCCGCCGATGACCGTGGCGGCGATGACCTGAAGCTCGTACCCCTGCCCGGACCCCGGGCTGGCGCCCTGCCAGTACCCCAGGTTGACGGCGGCGGAGAGGCCGGCAAGGGCACCCATCAGCGTGAAGACGGTGATCTTCACGCGCCCCACGGGGATCCCTGCATACATCGCGGCCTTCTCGTTGTCGCCGATCGCCAGCGTGCGGCGTCCAAGCACCGATCGGGTCAGCAGAAGCACGCCCAGCGACGCGACAGCGACCATCACAAAGACAGGCACGGGGGTGACCCCTGCGATCTCTTGCTTGAAGAAGTGCGAGCCGTACGAATCCGGCACGCCCGCGAGCGACTGTCCGCGAGAGAGGACGAAGATCGCTCCTTCGAGGACAGCCATCATCCCCAGCGTGATGATGAACGGATGGACACGAAGCCCCACGGTGAGCGAGCCGTTCACAAGCCCGCAGACGGCACCGACGGCGGCGCACACCCCGACGCCCAGCGGGATCGACACGTACCACGGCATGGGGAGCGGATCGAGGGTTGGATTCTCGAATGCGACGGTCCGGAGCGCGAGCACAACGCCGGCAAGTGCGGCGAGCGACCCAAGCCCGCCGACCGCGAGCAAGGGGATCGAAGCTCGGGCGATGGGGGTGTGCCCGAGTGTACGGGCGCGCCCGGCGAGGCCCGTTGCGAGGCAGCCCACGCCCAGCACCGCGGCGAACCAGAACGCCGCCGCAGACCCACCGAGTCCCAACGTCGGAAGACCCTGGTTCCACGGGTACTTCAGGACAAACGCCCCGATGTACGCCGCCAGGGCCCAGATCATCCCGACCGAGAGGTCGATCCCGCCCATCGCGATGATCATCGTCATGCCGACGGCCATGATCGCGATGTAGCTCGCGCTATTGGCGACGAGCGTGAGGTTCTCGATGTTCAGGAACTTGTTGACGGGAACTCGCACCTTGAGCACCGCGGGCGAGCCCTCGGCCTCGACGAGTCTGGGACGTTGCCCCGCGTCGAACGAACGGGTTTGTCCCCCTTGCTCGATGCGCAGATTGCCCCCCTCACGTTCGGGAAGCCGCGAAGCGATCGTGGCGACCAGCGCGGGGTCGTCGGCCTTGACGAGAATGTCGCCGGATTGGACGGTGGCGATCGCGGAGGTGGGAAGGGTGATGTCCCAGGTGTCCTTGCTCGGGCGCGTGCCGCCGAAGACGGTGAGGGCTGCGCCCAGGAGAAGGATGACCAGCACAAGCCCGGCCTCGGGCGCGGCGAGAACGCGGCGCCAGATCGGCCTGGCGGCGCGAGATCGATCACTGGGGGATGGCAACGCGTCGGGAGTGGTGCCCACGATGAAACCTAGGAGCGCTGGCGCCGGGTGTGGGCGTGCTCAGTCGATGGTTTGGATGAAGTTGCTCCTGTTTCTGCGGAACGCGTTGATGCTGTTGGGGAATCGGATCGTGTCGGTCCCGAAGAAGACGTCCTGCACGCTCCCGTTGAGCAGAGCGGTGCTGAGAAAGCGTGCGCTGCCGTCGGTAAACACGAAGGACCCGCCGTCGGTGCCCCAGTTGTCCGCCTTGGAGTAGTACCCCGGGCGGGTGTTTGCCTGCGTCGCGTTCTCCTGTCCGGCGCCGCCCCCGCCGTAGAAGGCGTAGGTGGAGATGTCCGGACCGTTGGTCTCATCGCCGAAGATCGGCGGGCTGATCACGATCGGTTCATCTTCCTTGAGGCCGGCAAAATAGAGGTATGAGATGTTGTACGAAACGACATCTTCCTCGCCGCCGGGCGCCTTGGGAATCTTGGAGGTCGCGGTGGCGTAGTTGCGGGCGACGGGCGGGGCGTAGGGCATGCCGTAGTACTTGTCTTCCTTGTCCGCGGGGTTGACGAGCCATGCCCAGGCGTCGAGATAGGGGCGAAGGATGGGTTGGAACGTCTGGAGGTCGGGGTAGGTTGTGTTGTCCGGTCCCGGGGGGCGGCCGCTGCCGGGGGCGGCGGGCGAGCGGAAGCCAAAGTCGGTGCCGTCGCCGAGCTGCCAGAGTGAGAAGAGCCCGGCGAGCCCGCCGCAGGTGTACTGATAATCGAGCCGGGTGCGGAGGCTGAGGCGGTTGGCGGCGCTGAGCGGCACCACGGGGTACCAGGACTTGTAGTCCTTGGCGTAGAGGCTCATGATGAGCCCGGCCGAGTGAAGGTTGGCGAGGTTTCGGGTCTGGTGGGCCGCCTTGCGGGCCTTGCCGAGCGCGGGGAGCAGCAACCCAATGAGCACGGCGATGATCGCGATCACCACCAAGAGTTCAATGAGCGTGAACGCCCGCGCCCGGAGACATCGATTCTTCATGGTCTTCAAGTCCTCGTGATGCCCCTGAGTGGGCGACGCCTGTGGTCATCCACATGCAGCGTCGAAGGTACGGTAACGAAAGTCGCAAAGGTTGGTCAAGGCGAAGGATTCCCCCAAACGAGTATTGAATCTGACTTGATGGCCCCGGCTTGAGTGGGTGAAGTCGGGCGCGAACACGGACCAGAAAGTCATAAATCTGGGGCCTTCCGAAATTTGCGTGACACGTTGGGGTGCTCCGTTTACACTCCACCTGACCTACGAGCATCACGTGGCACCGGTTGCTTCGGCGACCGGTTCATGCCTCGGGGTGATCGAACAAAGTCACGGGCGTCGTCGGAGAGAGATCGGCGACGCATTGATTCACCAGGTGGATTTATGGAGGTTGTTCATGCGGAAGTGTGCGATTGTGTCTGCGACGGTTCTGATGGGTCTGGCCGGTCACGCGGTGGGCCAGGTGGCTGTTGACGGCCGGCTCAGCAATGACGAGGCCGGGCTGTATGGTCTGGTTCGCTGGGTGCAGAATGTCCCGACGGGCTTCGGCGACAACGCGCCCCCGCAGGGGAGCTGCGTCGAGTCGGATCTGGGCGACCGGGCCGGCGTGACGACGGGCATCGAGTACCGCATTCCGCTGGCGGACCTCGGCAGCCCCAACGGGCCGATCAAGGTGCTCGCGGTGCTGGCCAACCAGGGTCACACCGCGTTTACGAATCAGGTGCTGCCCCCGATCCCGGGTCCGGGCGCGGCCGCTCTGGGCAACACGCGCGCGGTGAACTTCGCGGCGATCGCCGGCGACCAGTTCGCTTCCGTTTCGTTCTCGGCGGGCGACAGCCCGATCGTGGACGGCACGCTCGACGCCGCGTACGGCGCGCCCCTTGCGGTGCAGAGCACGCGTACCAGCGTCGGCGATGACACGGACGGGTCGAACGCGACGTCGACCGGGTCCGAGCTCAACGCGATCTACGCCGTCGTGCGTGGCGACTCGCTCTACGTGATGCTGACGGGCAACCTCAAGACCGACTTTGGCAGCAAGCTCGAGCTGTTCATCGACAACGGCTCGGGGCAGGGCTTCAACAACTTCCCCGATGGCGCGTCGCTGCCCGACGTGGACTTCGGTGCGTTGCAGAACATGCGAGGCAACGCCACGGACCCCGGCCTGACCTTTGACGCGGGCTTCTCCGCGACTCACTACATCACCTTCGGCGCGGGCAACAACCCCGTGGAGTACTTCCCCAACCTGGCCGACCTGACGACGGGCGTCGGGCAGTTCCTCGGGTGCAACAACGCCGGCAACGGCTCGGGCATCCTCGCGGGCTGCGGCGGGAGCACCGCGATCGAGATCGCCCTCGACAACGCCAACACCGGCGGTGTCGGCGCCACCTGCCCGCCCCTCAATGGCGACCCCGACCTCTCCAACGGCTCGGAGATCGACAACCTGTTCGCCTATATCGACGGCGGGCGCCTCCACATCTTCCTGGGCGGCAACCTCCAGACCTCCTTCAACAAGGTCGATCTCTTCCTTGACGTGCAGGACGGCGGGCAGAATGTCCTCCGCAATGACAACGTCGACATCGACTTCAACGGCCTGAACCGCATGGCCGGGCTGACCTTCGACGGCGCCTTCGCCGCCGACTACTGGGTCGGCATCACGAACGGCAACAACCCGGTCGAGATGTACTCCAACGTCGCGGTTCTGCGTACCGACGGCCCGCGCGTCGACTTCAACAACAACAAGCTCGACTACGGCGCGTACAGCGGCGGACCCAAGGCCACCAACAACCCGATCGGCTTCGGTGGCCCGCGCATCGACATCCAGGACGGGTTTACCGCGAACCTCTTCACCGAGTTCGCCCCGCGCCTGGTCGGCGATCAGATGGCCAACAACGAGATCCCCGTCGGCACGCCCGGGCTGCTGCTTGTCTCGATCAACAACAGCAACCTGGCCGGTGTGACCTCCGACGCCGCCGACCCCATCGCCGCCGCGGCCGTTCGCACAGGCATCGAGCTGTCGATCGACCTGAACGAGGCCGGCTGGGACGGCGTCTCTCCGATCAAGATCGCCGGTTTCGTCAACGCCGGCGGGCACGACTTCCTCTCCAATCAGGTCATCGGCGGCCTGCCCGCGGGCACGGCCAACCTCGGTGATCCGGTCGGCGTGAACTTCGTGAACATCCCGGGCGATCAGTTCGTCAGCCTCGATGAGTGCCGCGCCGACTTCGATGGCGACGGGTTCGTCGACTTCTTCGACTTCGACGCTTATGCCGGCTGCTTCGAGGACGCGAACAACTGCCCCAGCGGCAAGACCGCGGACTTCGACGGCGACGGGTTCGTCGACTTCTTCGACTTCGACGCGTACGTCGGCGCTTTCGAAGCCGGCTGCTGATTCGCGGTCCTTTCCGCGAAGCGATCAGTTGAACACGCCCCCCGGGGATTCCGCCCCGGGGGGCTTTCTTTGCGCTCTTCTGCGGTGCGGGTCAGCCCGCGATGACCTCGGTCAACTGACCCATCGACAATGGCTCGATGAGGCACGTGGCGGCACTCAACGCCAGCACCGGCTCGCCCGCAGGGCAGATGACTACCGCCTTGATCTTCTGCTCCGTAAGCGACCTGACCGCAAGATCGGCATGTTGCCCCAGGATCGACCGCTCGATGACGGCGGCTCTTGGCGGCGGCGTTTCGCCGGCCGCGGCCACCAGCCCGCTCAGATCCCCGACTTCGCGCACACGCCACCCTGCGGATCGCAGCGCGGTCGACATGATCTGCCGCGCGTATGGCCTGGACGACGCGAGCAGAACCTCCCCCGAGACTCGAGGCGACGAATCGCCCGCACCCGGCGGTGCCGGTGTCGTCGGCAACCACAGCGAGGCGAGGGTCCCCTCTCCCGGCGTCGAGTGCAGCTCGATCCGCCCGCCATGTTCCGACGCGATCCGTCGAGCGACCGTCAGCCCGAGTCCTGTGCCGTTCTCCCGCGGCTTGGTCGTAAAGAACGGCTCGAACGCGCGGGCCAGAATCCCTGGCGTCATTCCGCGACCGGTGTCGATCAGCTCGATCAAGGCGTCCTGCCGGCCATCGGCGCCATCCCCGAGGGAGGCCCGCATCGTCAGCGTGCCGCCGGTCGGCATGGCATCGCGCGCGTTGATCGCGAGGTTCACCAGAATCTGCTGGATCTGGAGCCGATCCGCGTTGACCCACGCATCATCCGGGCCCGGCTCCGTGCGCAGGCTGATCGACTGGGGCAGGCTCCCGCGGATCAGCCTCGTTGTTTCCTCAAGAACCGTGTTGACGCGTACGGGCGCGGACTCGCACACAGCCTTTCGGCTGAAGGTCAGCAGCGACCGGATCACCCGTCCCACCTGCTCCGCCGCCGATTCCACGCGTTCGAGCGACGCAATCGCCTGGTGGGTTTCTGGCAGCGAGCGCTTCGCCAGCGCGACGTGCCCGAAAATCGCGGTGAGGAGGTTGTTAAAGTCGTGCGCAATGCCTCCGGCGAGCTGTCCGACAGCGTCCATGCGCTGAGCTTGCAGAAGTTCCTGCTGAATCCGCCGGCGTTCGGTGACATCCAGCCCCGTCGCGACCACCACGTCGGGCTTCTGACCCTGGCCCCGCGCCATGCTCATCGACCACGTGATCACGTGTTCGCGTCCGTCCGTCGCTCGGATGGTGTGGTCGTCCGGACGCCCCGCCTGCCCCTCCAGAAGCGACGCGAACGAACGCTGGAGTGCTTCGCGATCGGCGCTGAACAGAGGCGTCTCCCACGCGGGCCGACCCGCCAGCGTGAGCCCCACCAGCCGCTCCGCAGCCTTGTTCGCCCGGAGGATCACCCCCTCCGGCGAGAGCACCACGACCAGCGCGTCCGCGGAATCGAGCAGCGACTCGACGAAGGCCCGCTCCCGGTCGCGCTCCTGTTCCGCGCGACGGCGGCAGGTCAGGTCTTCGTGCGCGACGACGATGTGCCCGTTCGTCGCGTCCCGGGCGACGATCGCGCGGAAGGTGCGTGAATCCGGGAGAACGCCGCACGTGTATTCGACTTCCTCCATGTCGCTGGTCCGATCGATGACTCGCCGCAGCGTCATCGCCAGGACGCCCTTGGAGCCCTCGGCCAGGGCCGCCTCTTCGCACGCCCGGACGTACGAGCTGCCGGGTGTGCAGGCTCGGTCGGGGCACTGCCGCAGGCTCGCCGCCGCGTTGGACCAGGCGAGGTTCCGCGTCAGCATCGTTCCGGACTCATCAAGCACCGCGAGTTCCAGCGGCAGCGTGTCGATCGCACCCGACACCACCCGAAGATCGTGCTGAAGTGCATCCTGTCGCCGCTTTTCGTCCGTCACGTCCCGAAAGAACGCGATGAACCCGCCCGTGGAGAGCGTTGCACCGTTGACCAGCAGCCGGACCCGCGACCCGTTGGCATGGACGATCGAGTACTCCCGCGAGATGAAGCCCTCTCGCCGTAGCGACTCTGCGTCCGACGAGAGGCGCTCGTGCTCGGACGATTCGATGATGTCCCGTGGCGAGAGCGCAAGAATCTCATCCCGCGTCCGGCCGGACATCGATGCGAACGCGGAGTTTGCCGCGACATATCGGCCGCTGGCATCGGTGACGGCAACGCCGACGTCCGGGCTGCCGCCCATCACGCGAACGAGTTCGTCCGGATCGATTCTCCCGAGGGAGGCGGGAACGCGCCGTTCACCGGCGGCACGCCGTGCCGCGGCGGCGGCCCACAGACCGGCCAGACCCAGCAGACCACCGGCCACCGCCGCCATCCAAGCGGCCTGTTCGCTCGTGAGCGCTCCACCGAAGGGTCCCATCGCCTGCAGCATTCCCTCGCATCCTCCATCACGCTTCGTCGAGCCCACGCAGAGCCCACGCTCAGCGCCAGGTCAGCCCCTCGTGCAGCGAGCCCCCGAGGTTGACGTGCCCACCCTTCGTCAGTGCATACACGTCCTCGACACGAACGCCACCAAAGGCCCGCGAATACAGCCCGGGTTCGATCGTCACCACATCCCCCGGGATCAGCAGCGGCCCTCCCTCGTCGATGAGAGGGGGCTCGTGCCCCTCGAGTCCAAGCCCATGCCCGGTGCCGTGCTGCAGGCTTGTGAACTGCGGCGGCGCGTCTGGGGCGGGTAGCGCCCGGTCAAAGCCGTGCGCACGAACAAGACGCATCGTCGCCGCGTGAACCTCGTGCGCGGTGGTTCCGCCCCGCAGGGCGTGCGCGGCGGCGGCCTTGGCCCGCACCACGCAGGCGTGCATGTGCAGCAACTCCGGCGAGATCTCCCCGTGCACCACCGTCCGCGTGCAATCGCCGTTGTAGAGAGTCGCCTTGTTCTTGGGGAAAACGTCGACGATCACCGGCTGCCCCGTCATGAGCGGGCCGTGCCCGTGGTCGTGGCAGTCGCCCCCCTGGCTCCCGCACGCCACGATCGCCGGCGGGCCGTCATACCCCTGGTCAAGCAGCGTGCGGTCGATCAGCGTCCGGACTCGCTCGCTGGTGAGGGGTGAGCCGTCCGCGTGGAGCACGCCGCCCGCGTCCGCCGTCGCCCGGGCGATCGTCTCGCACGCGACGCGAACCGCCCGCTCGGTGGCGAGCTGGGCCTCGCGGATCTGCTCGATCTCAGACTCGTCCTTGCGACGCCTCGCTTCAACACCCAGGTTCGGGTCGTACACGACGCGCACGCCCCCGCGGGCCAGTTGATCGACATAAGACAGCGACAACGTGCGATCGGCCCGCACCTCGGCCACGCCCGACCGCCGCAGGCATTCCGCCAGCGCCTGTGCCATGGCGGTCTCGCGATCGTTCGACAACCCGCCTTCGGGGGTCCAATCCGCGGGGCACGTCACGCGGTCCGCGCGAGCGTGTCGGCGGGCGCGATCCATCTCGATGTCTCGGATGATCAGCGTTCGCTTCCCTTCCGCCTCGATCAGCGAGCACGGATCGCCGACCAGGAACCGTGTCGCGTGGTACAGAGTCATGTTGCGCGTCGGGACACCAGCAAAGATCGTGACCGTCATGCGTGCTCCGTTCTAGCGTGCGACCGGAAGATGGAAGAATGCCTCGCCCGGGATCTCACCCGTCGTCACGCCCGGGCCCGACCACGACAGGCGGAACTCGGCCCCACCCGTCGCCTCGAACATCGCGACACGGATCCGGTGCAACCCGGCGGCGAGCGTGACCTGCGCCGACTTTTCCTGCAGGCTGTGCAGCCCGTCGTTGTCGATCAGGTTGTCGTCGCCAAGCCACATCCTGCTGCCATCGTCCGATGCCAGCCGAAGCGTGTACACCCCGTCCTTGGGCACCCGCAGATACCCGCGCAGCTCCAGCGCGTACCGATCGTCGGTGGGAGGCTTGCCCAGCCCCACCTTCGCCGCCTCGCCACGCAGCACCACACGCTCGCCCTCGAAGACCGGGACGACCTTGAAGTCGCCCGTCATGTACGCCGACGCGAGCCCGGGCCTCAGATTGCCCGCGTCCGCACGGTCGGCGGGTCGCAGCACGCCCGCCTCGAGCCGCCGCGTTGCCACCGGGCTCACACGCTCTCCCTCGCGGAAGCACGCCGCCTTGATTGTGGTGCTCGCCGAGATCGGCACGGGCCCCGCGGCAACCGGCGAACGCTCCGTGGGCTCTGAGCCGTCCAGCGTGTAGCGGACCTGGACCCCAACCCGATCCGACCCGATCTCGACCGTGGTGCCGCCGAGGAAAAGGTCGCCCTCGTGCGCGATGGTGGGGGGGCTGGTCGGGTCGATCGGGCCGTCCAAATCAAGCGCGATCACCCCGACCCCGCCGACCGCCGAATCCGCGGGCATCGCGCCCAGCGCTTCGAGCACAATCCCCTCCTTCGTCCGCACGGCCACCGCTCGCGTCGTCTGCGAACCCAGCACCACGGGACGCCCCTTCGGAGCGTTGGTCAGGCCGCCGAGCACCAGCCGTCCGTTTGCCGGCCATTCGAAGACATGCAGATACAGCCGACTCGAGCCGTCCGCGTTGCGTTTGTGCGTGACGCGTCCCCAGGAAGGGGCAGCCAGCGCGGTGCCCCGCGTCCCGCGGATCGCCTCGCCGTTCGTGCGCATCCACGTCCCGATCTCGCGCAGCCGAACCACGGACTCCTCCGGGATCAACCCCTCGGCCGTCGGCCCGACGTTCAGCAGGAAATTCCCGTCCTTGCTCGCGATGTCGCACAACTTGCGCACCAGGTCGGTCGTCGATTTGAAATTCTTGTCCGCCGCGTTGTAACCCCAGTGCCCGTTCATCGTCATACACGTTTCCCAGTCGATGCCGGGCGGCGTCTCCGGGATGAACTGCTCGGGCGTGCCGTAATCGCCGATCCGACCCGCCCCAAGGTCGATCCCGTACGTCCCGCCCGCGCGCCCCACGCGCGAGTTGATGATCACGTTGGGCTGCCTGGATCTCACGAACCGCTCGAGGTCTCGCCCGCGCTCGTTCGTCCAGGTCCCCTCCCATTGCCCATCAAACCACAGCACCCCGATGGGGCCGTACCTCGTCAGCAGCTCGTTCAACTGGGCCTTCATGTAGTCGACGTAGCGGTCGAACTCGGCGCCGTCCGCCGGCCGATCCGCCTTCTCCCACGGACGCCGCGGCACGTAGTCCGGATGGTTCCAGTCCATGATCGAGTAGTACCACCCCATGCCCAGCCCCTGCCCGGCGCAGGCCTGCGACAGCTCCTTCATCACGTCGCGCCCGAACGGGGTCGAGGCCGTATCGAACTCGCTGACGTCCGAGTGGAACAGTGCGAATCCGTCGTGGTGCTTGGTCGTGATGACCATGTACCCCATCCCCGCGTCCTTCGCGAGGCGGGCCCACTCCTCCGCGTCGAACTTCACCGGGTTGAACTGCCGCGCAAAGGTCGCGTACTGCTCCAGCGGGATCTGCGCCGAATCGCGGATCCACTCGCCGTAGGTGTCCTTGTCGCCCCAGCGCCCCGCCGGGATCGCGTAGAGCCCCCAGTGAATGAACATCCCGAAGCGGGCCTCGCGCCACCACGCCATCCGGGCGTCGTGGTCGGCATCCGCCGTGGTCTGGGGAGCTTCGCGGGCTGTTCCCGCCGCGCATCCACCCAGCATCGCGGTGCCCGCCAGCAGGCCGACGCACACACCAAGAGGAAGGCCCGCCAAACGATCGCGTGTCGTGCTGTCTGCTCGCATGCCCCACGCTACCACAGCGCGGAAGCCCCCCGCCAGAGTCCACCACAAATGGTGATTCGGAGCGATCGCCAGGCCCGATCGACACGCGAGTTCTGCCGTGCTCGGCCCCGGCCCCCGTTGGCGATGACCGTGGTCCGGGCCTATCCTTGCCTCCCTGAGCGCGAGGCGTCGCGTTTGGAATTTGATAGGTCCCGCACTGGCCCCACGGGCGAGGTACACATGTCCACCACCGGCACGGTCACGCAAGTCATCGGTTCCACCTTCGACGCGCAGTTCCCCGAGAACCATCTCCCGGACATTTACAACGCGATCGAAGTCAAGGGTTCCACCAAGGCGGGCGACCTCTTCCTCGTCGGCGAAGTGCAGCAGCACCTCGGCGGCGGGCGCGTGCGTGCGGTCGCCCTCGGTTCGACCGACGGCCTGACCCGCGGCATGGCCTGCACCGACACGGGCGGGCCCGTCTCCGTGCCCGTCGGCGAGTGCGTCCTCGGACGCGTCTTCAACCTGCTCGGCCAGCCCATCGACAAAGCCGGCGACGTCAAGTCCTCCAAGCGGTCGCCGATCCACAAGGCTCCGCCCGAGTTCGCCGCCCTCAACCCCAAGACCGAAATGCTCGTCACGGGCATCAAGGTCATCGACCTGCTCTGCCCCTTCGTCCGAGGCGGCAAGATCGGTCTCTTCGGCGGTGCGGGCGTCGGCAAGACCGTCGTCATCCAGGAGATGATCGCACGCGTCGCCAAGAACTTCGGCGGCTACTCGGTCTTCGCCGGCGTCGGCGAGCGCACCCGCGAGGGCAACGACCTCTGGCGCGAAATGAAGGAAGCCGCCTACACCGACGAGAACGGCAAGACCGCTCACGTTCTGGACAAGGTCGCGATGGTGTTCGGCCAGATGAACGAGCCGCCGGGCTCGCGTCTCCGCGTCGCCCTCTCGGCCCTCACGATGGCCGAAGAATTCCGCGACGCGTCGGGTAAAGAGACGCTGATGTTCGTCGACAACGTCTTCCGCTTCACGCAGGCGGGTTCGGAAGTGTCGGCTCTGCTGGGCCGCATGCCCAGCGCCGTGGGTTACCAGCCCACGCTCTCCACCGAGATGGGCGAGCTGCAGGAACGCATCACCTCGACGAGCAAGGGCGCCATCACCTCGGTGCAGGCGATTTACGTCCCGGCCGACGACCTGACCGACCCGGCCCCCTCGACGACCTTCGCCCACCTGGACGCCTTCATCGTCTTGGCCCGCGGCATCGCCGAGAAGGGCATCTACCCCGCCGTCGATCCGCTCGCCTCGACGAGCCGAATCCTCGATCCGCAGATCCTGGGCGAGCGTCACTACCGCGTCGCCCGCCGCGTGCAAGGCATCCTGCAGCGGTACAAGGACCTGCAGGACATCATCGCGATTCTGGGCGTCGACGAGCTCTCCGAAGAGGACAAGCTCACCGTCGCCCGAGCCCGCAAGATCGAGCGATTCCTCAGCCAGCCCTTCCACGTCGCCGAGCAGTTCACCGGCTTCAAGGGCGTCGACAGCCCGCTCGAGGCCACCCTCGACAGCTTCGAACGCCTCTGCAACGGCGAAGGCGACAGCCTGCCCGAAGGCGCCTTCATGTACGTCGGCACGCTCGACGACGCCAAGGCCAAGGCCGAGAAGATGCGCGGCTGAGCGCGATCGGGTTTGCCCCGAGGTCGTCGTCCCACCGTACACCGGATCGGTTTCCCGAGATTCACGAACCCAAAGCCCCACGCATGCCGTGGGGCTTTTGTTTCCGCTCCGCGAGTTCAGATCCGTGCTTCGAGAATCGGCGGCCCTAGAGCAGGTCCTTGAGAATGCTCGGGACGCTCTCCATGACCGTGTGGATGGAGCTGAGGTATTGCTCGACCCCCGGAACGATAAGCTCAGCTTTGATTTGTTCGTCCTTCTTCCACTTGAGAAGTGTCTTTGATCCGAGTCGAGTCCAGCTCGCGCTCGGGGTCTTTCGCTGCATCTTGAGAATCGGTGAGGCTGCCATGAGCCTATTGATCACCTCCAGCCGACGTTCCGAGTTTGCTCCTATTCCAACAACAACACGGATCGAAGCGTTGCTGTCCTCGCCACCCCACGATTCGACCTCGATGAAGATGTCGCAGGGCGAACGAGAACTCGGTTCGCCGTTGGCTTCGCTGATCGAGCCGACCCAGGACCTGGGCACGAGGTATAGGAGATTTCGGGGACTGGATCGAAGAATGTACTCGTGCTTCGTGGAGAGCCAGTCTCTGACCGGCTTGAGTATCTCGTGCTTGGGCGATCCCGCGTGCTCGATCAGAAGGTCAATCGCGCGCCTGTGATTCGCATAGATCTTCCTGCACAGGTCGTGAACATGTGGATCTTCCATGAAGCGACTTCCGATCAGATTGAGATAGTGGTCAAGGAAAATGGCAACATCGGGACCCAGAGAGCCCCCCGCCTGTCTGCGTACGCGGGACAGAACTCTGAAAATGTCGGCGTATGAGTAGGGAGTCCAGTCGATGTCGCTTGCGTGCCGACCGTCCGGTGTGAGAAAGACGAACAGAGAGGGGATGCCCTCAAAGTCCGCCTCGGCGACGGCTTCGTAGCGACCGAGCTGCCCGGAGTGTTCGCCGCTGTCGACCTTGTTCTCGATGGTTACGACGAGTGCCGGATCACTGCAGCGGATGAGAAGATCAATTCCTTTCCACTCGCGATGGATCTCCACGTCCCGAAACTCCGCGCCATCCAGCGAAACGGCGGAGATAGGTACGGAGATATCGTTCCTTCGTGCCCGCCTCAAAATGTCCATCAGCACGGCCTTCAGGAACAGGTCACCCTGCCCGTGGCTTTCGTTGGGGTTCAGAAGCCACGCCAGAAAGTTGCTATGTCTGATCTCCGCTCGTGCAATGCCCAGAGCGTCGAACACATTGAACCGACCGATGCGCTCTTCAAGTTCGAGCAGCTCGTCGTTCTCCGCGACGAAACGTTCCAGACACTCAAGGTCGGATTCATGTGCTCGGGACATGGCACCAGAATACAACGCCGGGCGGGTGTCGTCCGGCGATGACTGATCTCCACGTCTCCGAGGGTTCTGACGGTGGGGGCGATATCGAGGCATGACGTACCCTCCACCATGCTCCCGTGCACCCCCACGCTCATCGGCACGCATGTCACGCTTCGGCCTTTGGTCGAGGCCGACGCCGACGCGCACTTTGCCTTTTCGCCGCCCGAGACCTTCCGGTACTTTCTGTACTGGCCCAAGGGGCCGACGCTCGCCGACTTTCGCGAGTGGGTGGTCGGCCGTCTGCTCGGCCCCGATCAGCGGGCGTTCGCCGTGGTCCGTAACTCGGACGGCGTGATCGTCGGGTCGAGCAGCTTTATGGACATGCAGCCAGCCCACAAGCATGTCGAGATCGGGTGCACCTGGTACGCCCCGGAGGTCCGCGGCACGGCCGTCAACCCCGAGAGCAAAATGCTGCTGCTTGCGCACGCGTTCGAATCGCTCGGGTGCGTTCGCGTCACGCTCAAGTGCGACGGGCGCAACGAACACAGCCAGCGGGCGATCGCCAAGCTCGGCGCGGCCCGCGAGGGCACGCTCAGAAAGCACCGCATCCAACCGGACGGCTTCGTCCGGGACACGGTGTTCTTCAGCATCCTGCCGGAAGAGTGGCCCGCGGTGCGTGAGCGGCTGCGGGCACGGCTCTGAAGGCGGCGGCTCAGCGGCGACGCGAGGGCAGGTTGCGCAACGCGACCAGCTCGACCTCGATCGTCAGGGGCACGTTCGCGGGGCGGGTGGTGGGCACGCCGGGCGCGGTCTCGTTCATCTGCGCGGGGACCACGAGCTTGCGCTTCCCGCCGACCTTCATCCCGTCGAGCCCGAACTGCATCGCGGCGAACTCGCCGGGCAGCCAGACGTAGGGCTTGCCGTCCTCGGTCTTCTCGATCTGCTTTCCGTCCTTGTCGAGGATCGTGTGCGTGGTGACGCAGACGCAGTTGGGGCCGACAGCTTCGCCATCTCCGACCTTGACGTCCTCGACCTGCAGCGCATCGACGACCTGGATCACGAAGACGAGATCCGAGTTGGCCGGAATGTCGGGGCTGGGGCTCATCTCGCCATAGGCCATCTTGGCGGGGATCGTGAGGCGACGAACGCCGCCGACCTTCATCCCGGGCACGCCCTTCTGCCAGCCCTCGATGACGCCCGAGAGCGAGAAGGGCACCGCTTCGCCGCGATCGAACGCGGAATCGAAGACCTTGCCGTCCTTCAGCGTGCCGTGATAGAAGGCGACCACCGCGCCGCCGCTCTTGACTTCGTACCCGTCGCCGATCTTGAGATCCTCGGCGATGAGCCCGCCTTCGAGCTCGGTCTTCTTCACGACCTCGCCGGTCGGAACGGGCACGGGCTTGGGGGCGGGCGGCTGTGCGGGGAGCGTGGGGAGCGTCGCGGGCGGGGCGCCGCCGGGCTGCAGGAACGCGAAGGCAGAACCAACCACGCCGGCAGCCAGCACCAGGGAGACGATCAGACGCGACGACGCCATAAGAAACTCCTTCAGGGTTTGGACGAGCCGACAGCGTAGGACGTTGTTCCCGAGGACGGGCGTTGGGCCGGGGGCGGATGCTGTGCGACCCGCCCGCATTCGGGGCATGGAGCCCCCGCCAGAAGCCCCGCTTTGGAGTATCCGCACCCCACGCACCTGCCGCCGAGGCGACGACTCGCACGGGCGATCCAGCCAGGCGTGCGGCAGATGATCCACCACACCCCGGCGTATCCCGCGGAGCAACCGAGGAACGCCCCCCAGATCGGCCGCAGCGGGAAGGGCACGTCGAACGCCGACGCCATCGGGTAGATCACCATCCGCCCCGAGGGGCCGAACTTCGCCAACTGCTTGCTGAAGTAGAGGGCCCCGTTGTCGATGATCGAACCCGCGCGAGCGTGACGCACATCCGACCACAGCACCTGGATCGGCCAGCCGCGGGCGATCAGCGTCCCGCCGAGGGCGCGTGCCTCGTCCCAGGGCACGCCGTACTCCCACGTCAGCGCACGACGGCGAACCCATCCGGGGACGCTCAGCTCGCCCCGGGACACAAAGTCGCCCGGAAGGCCTTCCCCCGCATGACGCGACACGCTCCACAACGCGGTCCCCGGCGAGCGAGCGACCTCCACCGCCACCACGCCCCCTTCATACGGCTCTGGGGCCTCCCCAGGCGGGATCCGCACCACAAGCCTGGGGCCGGGCGGTTGGAGCAGGTACGGCTGCGTCAACTCCCGCTCGTGCCACGCGAACCCCCACGCGACCGCGACGGTCGTGAGCACGCCCAGCACCACCGCCGCCACGATCTGGAATGCCCGCCTGAGCACGACGGATCTATACCGGCAACCCCTCGGCCCGTTCCAGTTTCACGCCTCGGGCCAAAGCCATGCAAACACCGCCGCCACGCACAGCCCCTGCACCAACCCATCGATGATCGCCATCGCCATCGCCCGCGGCTGTCCCTGGAACCAAACCATCGTGGGGATGAACGCGATGCAGTACGTGAGCACGCCGATCGTGCCGACGATGCGGAACACCCGAAGGAACTCGCTCCCCGCGGGGAGCACCTCGTACGCCACATAAGCCGTCAGCACCGACGCGACGACGTAGGTCAGGTACGTCAGGATCATGTTCTTCGCCATACTGACATGCGGGGTCCAGACGTGCAGCATGCCGACCGGGCCGGCGTTCCACTTGTTCCGAAACTCGGTGGAGCTGCCGTCCTTTCCGCTCGCGTACGGGAACATGTACACGCCGCGCGGGATTTTGAGCCCTCGCAAAGCAGTTGAGAACGCGTCCTCGTCGGGCAGCTTGCGGAACTCCGGGCCGTGGAGGTTCATCGCAGCCCACGACAGGAACGACCAGAACCACGCCGCCAACGCCGCGAGCAGGATCGCATGCCACAACGCGCCAATGAACTCCATGAGTGATCTCCAGTGCCGCGAAGATGCGCAGCAACATCGCGGCCACGGCACGCTACCGCGCCCCGCGCCACCCCGCAATCCCGGAGAATCCCCGGGCTCGGCCGGCTCACCACCCCGCCGCGTGCCCGTCCTTGCGACGTTCGGTCGCTCCTTCGTACCCGCCCGCCACTCGGCGAATCGCCTGGTATCCGCCGAAGATCGCCGTGGAAGCAGGCTTG
>ERZ761603.1016-NODE-1016-length-22018-cov-62.132040_pt1 | contig 22018 bp, 17 predicted proteins | sample MGYA00511879_ERZ761603 | MGnify/ENA primary metagenome ERZ761603 (study PRJEB28899, sample SAMN02850040) | bioreactor sludge metagenome | biome: EBPR Sludge; feature: EBPR Bioreactor; material: flocular biomat | place: Australia: Thorneside Wastwater Treatment... | reverse complement strand
CCGACGCCGATAACGCCCGCACGGTAAGCCTCCGAGTCGGCGACAAGCTCGTCGTGCATCTCGAAGAATCACCGACTACGGGCTTCACGTGGGTACCAAAGCAATACCGCAGGGCAGCTGCTGCTGAGGGCTTCAGACTATCCTCCAGCCTCCGTCGCGGCGGTCGGCAGCAGCGGGCTGAGAATACTGACGTTCATCGCCGAGCAGCCCGGGGGCGCGCTATTGCACCTCAAGCTCTGGCGCGAATGGAAAGGGAATTCGTCGGCCATTGAGGTGTTTACGGTCACCGTTCGGATCACGGCACGTTAGCCGTCCGCCTGCAGGCCGGATATTCCACGCGACGACGGCTCGCCTGATCACCGGGGACACGGCAAGGAGTTGATGCGCAGGATGTTCCGGGTAACAGCGCGCGCGACACGCGGCCGCCAGGCTTGGGGTTTTCTCTCAGGCCGATCCGGCGATGAAGATCATTTATCTGTCAAGGGAGAATTATCATGTCAGAGTCAAACGAAACCTTCGGTATGGGCTGGCTTCCGGACTATCCGAGCATGCAAGACTTTACGCCAAACGACGACGTGGTCACCGCCAAGCGCAAGTCGCTGGGGCAGACGCATTCCATCAAGGGCTTATTGGCGAAAGTAAACGCGGCTACGGTTCCTGCCAGCTTGCCGGCAACCGTGGATCTCCGTGCCTGGTGCTCACCGATCGAAGACCAAGGCGCTCTGGGCTCGTGTACGGCCAACGCCGGAGTCGGATTGGTCGAGTACTACGAGCGCCGCGCCTTCAACAAACACATCAACGCCTCGCGTTTGTTCTTGTACAAGACGACGCGAAACCTGTCGAAGTCGACAGGCGATACCGGCGCGTTCTTGCGCACGACCATGGAAGCGATGGTGCTGTTCGGTGTGCCACCAGAAGCCTACTGGGCTTACAACACGGCGGCCACGGCTTTCGACAAGGAACCGACAGCGTTCTGTTACGCCTTCGGGCAAAACTACCGGGCCATCACCTACTATCGCCTAGATCCGCCCGGGACCTCGGTAGCCACCGTTCTCGACCGCATCAAGACCAACCTGGCCGCAGGCTTGCCGTCGATGTTCGGTTTCGCCGTGTACAGCTCTATAGCGCAAGCGAACGCAACCGGCAGGATCCCCTATCCGGTCGCCGGCGAGAAGCTGGTCGGCGGGCATGCGATCGTCGCCGTCGGCTACGACAATGCCATGAAGATCAGGAATGCCAACCCTGGCGCCACGGAAACTACCGGCGCCCTGTTGATCCGTAATTCCTGGGGCACAGGATGGGGAGCAAGCGGCTACGGCTGGCTGCCGTACGCCTATGTGCTCAAGGGTCTGGCCATCGACTGGTGGTCGCTGATCAAACAAGAGTGGGTCGACACCGGGAACTTCGGCTAGGCCAGGTGACGCGCCGTGGAGCCCGGCGACAGCCGCCGCAAGCTCGTAGGCCTTGAAGTGGACGGAAGCGGTTTCCCCGTCCACCTACGCCAACGCCAACGCCAACGCCTTGCGAACGCTTGTCGGTACCCTTGTTGGCCCGCCCGGCGCCGAGTCTGGGCCATTGCACGAAATCCTGTACAAGACCCAGCAGACCGTCGGCGGTAGCGAACGCAGCGGCAATCAGACGCCGGACTTCGAGCCCGGCGTCGGTGATACTCGTCCGCTGGGGCGAGATCACGGTAAAGGACTTCAGGCCTGACCGGCGCTCGCGGGAAAACCGGCACCAGGCACTCAAGCTGCTCGCAGACGCGGCTGCGACACGCCTCCGGGCGCCGTAGGTCCCTGGTCTACGACTTTATCGAACTGCAGTGGCTTGGCTCTGGTCCAACCGCCGCGTGGACCCGGTAAGAGGTGTCATCCAAGGGGTCGCCCGGCCGATGACACCGGAAACGCCGACGCCGCTGCCGACGATTGGATACAATCCGCCATTTCCTGCAGGTTCTCCGGGGGCCAGCGCAAGCGGTGCCTGCCAGCCCGGCCGCTGTCCGCTCGACGGGAGGGCGCGCCGCTGCAACCGGGGACAACAGCAATCGCCGGCCGAAGCTCTGTCGGCTGCCGGAGCCACGCTGACCGACACCGCATCATCGACAGGGGCAGTTGCCATGAAGCGCCACCAGACTCTGCGGGACCTCTCGCGGGAACACCATACCGCCCTGACGCTGGCGCTCGCCGCGCGCCGGGCTGCCACCTCGGGCGACCCGCGACAGGTAGCAGCCTCGGCAAAGGCCTGCGGCGAGGTTTTCGCCACCCATCTTGAACCGCACTTCGTGGTCGAAGAAACGACCCTCCTGCCGGCGCTGGCCCGGGCCGGCGAACAAGCGCTGGTGGCGCGCACCTTGCGCGAGCACGCCGCCCTGCGTAGCCTGTGCGGTGACCTGCCGGGTGGCGACGCGGCGACCCTGCTGCGCTTTGCCGAACTGCTGTCGGCGCACGTCCGCTTCGAGGAACGGGAACTGTTCGAAGTCGCACAGGCGGGTCTTGTGCAATAGCCCGGCGCGCTTCCTGAACATCATGGCGCGCCCGCAACACCTGCTTGTGACTTTGTTCCTGGCCATAGCTTGGGCCAGCGGCAATGATGGACGCTGGCCGATCGCTGTTTTCCCGGCAGGACCCTGATGGCAACCGTTCTGATCGTCGATGACACCCCCGAGAACCTGTCGGTCCTGAGCGGCGTGCTCAGACCGCAGCACCGTGTCCGTGCCGTCAATTCGGGGCGACGGGCCTTGCAGGCTGCCGCCAGCCAGCCGCGGCCCGACCTGATCCTGCTCGACGTGATGATGCCCGAGATGGACGGCTACGAAGTGATCGGCCACTTGCGGGCGAACCCGGCGACGGCCGGTATTCCGGTGATCTTCGTCACCGCTCTCGATAACAGTGGCGATGAGGAGCGCGGGCTGGCGCTGGGCGCGGTGGACTACATTACCAAACCGATCAAGTCGTCGATCGTGATCGCCCGCGTTCGCGCACATCTCGAACTGAAGGCCGGCCGCGACCTGCTGCAGGACAGAAACCACAGTCTGGAGCAGGAGATCACCAGGCGAATGGCGGAAAATCTCCTGATTCAGGATGTCAGCATCCTGGCACTGGCCCGCCTGGCCGAGATCCGTGACCCCGAGACCGGCAACCACCTGCACCGCACCAAGGGCTACGTCCGTGCGCTGGCGATGGAATTGCGCTCGCATCCACGTTTCGCCGAATTCCTGACGCCGGAAAACATCGAGATTCTCGTCAAATCAGCACCCTTGCATGACATCGGCAAAGTCGGCATCCCTGATCACATTCTGCTCAAGCCCGGCAGGTTGAACGCGGACGAGTGGGAAACCATGAAGAAACACAGCCGCCTGGGCTACGAGGCGATCGAAAAGGCCGAGAAAGAGGCCGAGCAACCGATTGATTTCCTCAACATGGCCAAGGAAATCGCGCACTACCACCACGAGAAATGGGACGGCTCCGGCTACCCGGAGGGGCTCGCTGGCGAGGCGATCCCGATTTCGGCGCGCCTGATGGCGCTGGCCGACGTCTTCGACGCGCTGATCGCTCAACGGGTGTACAAGCGGGGCTATCCACTCGAAGAAGCGCTGCGGATCATCCAGGACGGGCGCGGCAGTCACTTCGACCCGGACGTGGTCGATGCCTTTTTCGCCCGCCAGGACGAATTCCTCGCCATTGCCGCCAGACACGCGGACAACGAACTCCGCGCGACCTGCCACCTGCCAGGCTGAAGGCGCTGCCGCCTCGTTCAGCCGCGATCGCCAGCGCTCGCCCGCGGCGGAAAGGAGACTCATGAAGAAGGCCTCGTACCGGCGCCTGATCGCCCTGCTGTTGCTGGCCCTCGTCGCCGGAACCGCACGCGCCGGGGCCCTGTCGGTTGGCGGTACCGGGTCGGCCGCGCCGATTGTCCGCCTGCTGTTCGAGGAATTCCTCAAGCAGGCCCCCGACGCCCGGCTGAACCAGATCGCGCCACCACTCGGCTCCGGAAGCGCTGTCAAGGCTCTGGCTGCCGGCCGCATCGACCTGGCGGTCATCGGCCGGGTGTTGAAGCCGGCGGAGGCCGCGCAGGTCGGGCAGCAGTTCGCCCTTGCCACCACCGCATTCGTCCTGGCCTCGTCCGATGCGCCGCACAGCGGCGGCTTCACCGTCGACCAGCTGGCCCGGATCTACGAAGGGCAGCTACTGACCTGGCCCGACGGTTCACCGATCCGCCTGATCCTGCGCGCCCGCTTCGAGAGCGACACGCAAGTGCTCAGGGAGATGTCGCCGGCGATGGCCAAGGCCGTCGACGCCGCCTCGCTGCGACCCGGGATGGTTACCGCCGACAATGACCTCGACACGCTGCGGCTGCTGGCCAGGACCCCCGGTTCGCTCGGCCCGACGACCGTCGGCCTGCTGACGACCAGCAACACGCGTCTGGTCGTCCTGCCGATCAATGGCGTCGCGCCGTCGCTGGCAAACCTGAAAAACGGTAGCTACCCCTGGCGCAAGACGCTCACCGTCGTGCTGCCGCAGCAGCCCGGCGAGTTGGCCGAACGCTTCGCGACCTTCCTGCGCTCCGCCGCCGCCAGCCGCCTGCTGCAGGCTTACGACTACCTGCCCTACGGCCAATGAGTTCGCGCATCCACCAGCCCATGGTCAGGTTGCTGACGCGCCTGACCGCGACCTTGGCGCTGCTGGTCGCCGTGCTGCCGAGCGCCGCTTACTGGTTCCACGTTCGTACCAGCGTCGTCGAACGCCTCGACGAGTCCTTGCGCGTCCAGGCGCTGCTGGTCGAGGACTTCATCGCCGACCAGCCGCAGCAGTGGGATCTGGCATCAGACCGCATTCGCAGCCTGCTTGAACGCCACGAGTCTCCGAATACGCGGGTGCGCGTGTTCAACGAGGGCAATGAAGCCCTGATTGAATTCCCGCCGACCATCGCCTTGCCGGCTCTTTCACGAAGCCGGACATTGCACTCCTATGGCCAGCCGGTCGGCAAACTGACCATCGAAAGGGCGATCAACGGTGAGTTGCTGGCCGCCCTGCCGCTGCTCGCCGCCAGCCTGGGAATCGCCTGGCTGATCTGGGGACCCCTGCGCCGACTGCCGCTGCGCGCTCTTGCCGCTGCCCAGGCAGAGCTACTGGCACGCGACCAATACCAGCGGGCGCTGCTCGACAACTTTCCGTTCATGGTCTGGCTGAAGGACACCGAGAGCCGTTTTCTGACCGTAAACCAACGCTTTGTCGAAACCCTTGGGCAGCCTTCGGCAGCGTCGCTGGTCGGCAAGACCGATGTCGATATCGCCCCTGCCGAACTGGCCGAGGCGTATCGCGCCGATGACCGGGCAACCCTGGCCGCCGGACACGCCAGACGCTTCGAGGAAGTCATGGAAATCAGCGGCGAGCAGCGCTGGTTCGAGACCTACAAGTCCCCGGTCTCGGTAGCCGGGAAGCTGATCGGCACCGTCGGCTACGCGCGCGACATCACGCAAAGCAAACTGGCGGCCGACGCCCTGCGAGAATCCGAGGAACGATTCCGCACGGTGCTCAACGACGTCGATGCGATTGCCCTGCAAGGATACCTGGCTGACGGCACAACCCGCTTCTGGAACCCGGCATCAGAGAGACTGTACGGTTACTCGGCTGACGAAGCGATCGGCAGAAACCTGCTCGACCTGATCATTCCGCCAGAAATGCGCGCCGGCGTCAGGCAGGCGATCTCGGAGATGCATCGTACGGGCGTCGCGATTCCTCCGGAGGAGTTGTTCCTGATGCGCAAGGACGGCTCGCGCGTCGCGGTTTTTTCGAGTCATGTCCTGGTCCAGATTCCGGGACGCGCGCCGGAGATGTTCTGTATCGACGTCGACCTTACCGAGCGCAATCGCGCCGCCGCCGAACTCGAGCAGCACCGCCATCACCTCGAGGAACTGGTCCACTCGCGAACCGCCGAACTTGCCGAAGCCAAGGACGCGGCCGAAGCGGCGAACCGGGCCAAGAGCACTTTCCTGGCCAACATGAGCCACGAGATCCGCACCCCGATGAACGCCATCATCGGTCTCACGCACCTGCTCCAGCGAGACCTCACGCACCGCAGGCAACAGGTGCAGCTGGCGAAGGTCAGTCAGGCCGCGCAGCACTTGCTCGGGATCATCAACGACGTTCTCGACCTGTCGAAGATCGAAGCCGATCGGCTGACGCTTGAGGAGACCGACTTCTCCCTGTTACGGGTGATCGACCACACGCTGAGCATGCTCGGCGAGCGCAGCCACGCCAAGGGTCTGCATCTACACCGGGAGGTCGATCCGGCGATTCCTGCCCGTCTTCGCGGCGACCCCCTGCGGCTGGGGCAGATCCTGCTCAACTTCGTAAGCAACGCAGTCAAATTCTCGGAAAGCGGCCGAATTACCGTGCGCGCACGGCTGATCGAGCGGCAAGGCACTGCGGTACGAGTGCGCCTGGAGGTCGAGGACCAGGGAATCGGGATCACCGAAGCGCAGCAGGCGCGCCTGTTCCAGCCTTTTTCGCAAGCCGACGAATCGACCACCCGCAAGCATGGGGGCACCGGTCTCGGCCTGGCGATCTGCAAACGGCTGGCGACGATGATGGGTGGCGAAGTCGGCGCCGACAGCGAACCGGGTAGCGGCAGCGTCTTCTGGGTTACGGTCCGTCTTGAGCTGATCGCCAGCGACGATGGCAGCGCCGCCACTCGACAAGGCCTGGCGCTACCCGCCGCTGGGCAGGTTGCTGTGAATCGGATGCTCGCTGGCTACTGGCCGGGCGCTCGCGTGCTGCTCGCCGAGGACGATCGCCTGAGTCAGGAGGTGGCGCGCGAGTTGATGCTGAGCGCCGGGCTGAAGGTCGATGTCGTCGCCGACGGACAACAGGCCGTTGCGCGCGTCAGCGCCGCAACACCGGGGAGCGACGACGACTATTCGCTGGTCCTGATGGACATGCAGATGCCGGTGATGGACGGCCTGGCCGCGAGCCGCGCGATCCGTCGGCTACCGGGCCGCGAATCGCTGCCGATTGTGGCGATCACCGCCAACGCCTTCGCGGACGATCGTCAGCGCTGCCTTGACGCCGGCATGAGCGACCATCTCGCCAAACCGGTGGACCCGAACAGGCTCTACGAGATGCTGCAACACTGGCTGCCGGCGCCATCCGCGGCGGCCCCGTCGTCAGTCGCCAGCCGGCTGCAGGAGTCCGCCATCGCCGGGCAGCGGATCACCCTGCGCCGCATCACCGGCCTCGATGTCGACGCCGGACTGCAGGCCGCTGACGGTGACCGGTCGCTGTACCGGCGACTGCTGCAAATGCTCGCCAGCCAGCATGGCGGCGATGCCGGCAGGCTGCGCGCCCACCTCGCCGCCGATGAACAAGCGGCTGCGCGACGGCTGGTGCATACGCTCAAGGGCGTGGCGGCGACGGTCGGTGCCACGACCCTTCGCGAGCAGGCGCTGGCGCTCGAACTTGCGCTTCGCGACCAGGCTCCGGCAACCGCGCTGGCAGCGGCAATCGACGCCTTGGAGAGCACCCTCGTCACCCTGGCAGGCGCCGTCAGCAGCGTTGAGTCCAGCCAGCCGCCACCCACCGAGCGACAGCACCTGCCCGCCGATCAAGAACGCGTGGAGGAAATGATCGCGCAACTGGACTCGCTGCTGGCCGAGGACGATACCCGTGCCTGCGACCTGTGGTGCGAATCGGCAAGTCTTTTCGAGACCGCATTGGGGCCAGTCGCCGGCCGCCTCGGAAGCGCGATCGAGAATTTCGATTTCGCCAGGGCGCTGGAGACGCTGCGCCAAGCCAGACGGCCCAGCGCTTCGTCGACCGCGGCGCGGTGACCAGACGGCCGACCGTCCGGCAATGCGCGCTGCCCGCGCACGCACCACTGCGGCGCACGATCAAGCCCGCTTTCCATTAGAATCAAGCCCGCGGCCGCCCGGGCCGAAAGCCAGGAGGAGGCCCGATGACCTTGCAGAGCAAACCAAACACCGACGACGTTCGCATCAGAGAGATCAAGGAGCTGGTCCCGCCGGCCCACGTTTTCCGCGAATTTCCGGTCGGCGTCCGCGCTGCAACGACGACTTATGACGCACGCCAGGGCATCCATAGAATCCTGCACGGTGCCGACAACCGCTTGCTGGTGGTGATCGGCCCGTGCTCGATTCACGACGTCGATTCGGCCGTTGACTACGCAAGCCGCTTGCAGAAGGAAGTCCACCGCTTCGAAAACGATCTGCTGATCGTGATGCGCGTCTATTTCGAGAAACCTCGTACGACGGTCGGCTGGAAGGGGCTGATCAACGATCCGCGTCTCGACAACAGTTTCCGGATCAACGAGGGGCTGCGTCTGGCGCGCGGACTGCTGCTGCAGATCAACGACCTGGGCCTGCCCTGTGCCACCGAGTTCCTCGATACGATCACGCCGCAATACACCGCCGACCTGATTGCCTGGGGAGCGATCGGCGCGCGCACGACCGAATCCCAGGTGCATCGCGAGCTGGCATCCGGGCTGTCCTGCCCGGTCGGCTTCAAGAACGGCACCGACGGCAACATACGGATCGCCATCGATGCAATCCGTGCCGCGCAGTCGCCGCATCATTTTCTCTCGGTCACCAAGGCCGGCCATTCGGCGATCGTGTCAACGGCCGGCAACGAGGACTGTCACGTCATCCTGCGCGGCGGCAAGGAACCGAATTATGCGGCGTCACAGGTAGACGCCGCGTGCAAGGAAATCGCCGCCGCCGGACTCGCCGCCCGCTTGATGATCGATACCTCGCATGCCAACAGCAGCAAGCGCTTCAAGCAGCAGGTCGAAGTCGCCCGAGACACCGCCAGCCAACTCGCTGCCGGCGACGAACGGATCATCGGCGTGATGATCGAATCGCACCTGGTCGAAGGGCGTCAGGATCTGGCGCCGGGGCAGGCACTCGAATACGGCAAGAGCATTACCGATGCCTGTCTCGGGTGGGAGGACTCGCTGACAGTCCTCGAACTGCTCGCCAAAGGGGTGCGCGCACGCCGTCTGGTTGAAGCCGCGGCGTAGGCCAGCGGCAGCGGCCGCGAGAAGCGAGGATCCGAAGCGGGCAGCGCAACGGCACCAGAAGCCAGCAGCGCGACAAAGCGGGGTCGCCGCTCTCGCCGCGCCCCGCCGGCTGGCGACCACAACGCCCCGTCAGCACCCCGCGAGCAGGCTCGCGAGAAACTCTCAGCGGAGCTTGATTTCCTTGTAGATCACGTGCTTGCGGACTTTTGGATCGTACTTCTTGATCTCCATCTTGCCGGGCATGGTGCGCTTGTTCTTGGTGGTCGTGTAGAAATGGCCGGTACCGGCGGTAGACTCGAGCTTGATCTTGTCACGCATGGCTGGTCTCCTTGTCAGATCTCGCCGCGCGCGCGCAAATCGGCGAGCACGACGTCGATGCCATTCTTGTCAATGGTCCGCAAACCGGCATTCGATACGCGCAAGCGCACCCAGCGGTTTTCGTTTTCGATCCAGAATCGGCGGTATTGCAGATTCGGAAGGAAGCGGCGCTTCGTCCTATTGTTGGCATGGGAAACATTGTTCCCCACCATCGGGCCCTTGCCCGTGACCTGGCAAACACGCGCCATGATTGTCGCTCCAATCGTCTGTGGGAAGAAAACCCGCGATTCTAGCCCAGGCAGCCGGTCCACTTCAAGCATTTTGGTGGATCGCTTACCGATCGGACGCACCGACACTGCCTAAAGCAGACCCCGCTCGGCAAACGACAGCGGCGGCGTTTGCGCAGCAACAATGAAATGATCGAGCACCCGCACCTCAACCAGCGCCAACACCTGTTTCAGCTCATTGGTCAGCAGTTCGTCGGCGCGCGACGGTTCGGCTACTCCCGAAGGGTGATTATGTGCCAGCACCACCGCCGCCGCATTGTGCCGCAGCGCCTGCTTGACCACTTCTCGTGGATAGACACTGGTCTGCGTCAGCGTGCCACGAAACAGCTCTTCGGCGGCGATCAGGCGATTCTGCGCGTCGAGCCACAGGGCCATGAATACTTCGTGCTGCAGACCGGCGAGATGCAGCCGCAGGTAGTCGCGCACACCGCCCGGCGAAGCAAAGGTCACACCCTGCTTGAGCTGCTCGCCGAGCGCCCGCCGGGACATCTCCAGCACCGCCTGCAACTGCGCGTACTTCGCGGGCCCCATGCCGGGTATCGCCAAGAAGTCCGCCTGGCTGGCGGCGAACAAGCGCGTCAGGCCGCCGAAGTGGCCAATCAACTCGCGCGCCAGATCGACCGCACTTCGGCCCCGGCTGCCGACGCGCAGGAAGATCGCCAGCAACTCGGAGTCCGACAGGGAAGCGGCACCCCGTGCCAGCAGTCGCTCGCGCGGCCGCTCGTCCTCGGGCCAGTCGGTAATCGCCATCTCGACACCTCGCGTGACATGTTCCGTCAGGGATTCTATCGACACTGGGCGGCCAGCGATACTTCCGATCAGCACCTGGTCGAGGTCGCCCGGGACCGTCCAGTTGTCGTCGAACCAAGGCGGCGCCGTGGCGATCACGCGCACCTTCGGATCGGCCTTCTTCTGTTCGACCAGCTTTTCCCATACCGACGCCTTGAGCACGCCGGCGTCGGCCTTGCCGGCAGCGACGAAGGCGACCGTCGCGTCGTGCGCGCCCGAGAAAGCGACGTTCTTGAAGTCCTTGCCGGAATTGATCCCTTCCCGCATCAGGAAGTAACGTGGCATCAGGTGACCGGAAGTCGAAGACGGCGACCGAAGGCGAAGAGCTTGCCCGCGCTATCGGCCAGGGTCTTGATATGGCCTTCGGTGTCGGTCGCGTACTGAAAGCTGTAGGCCGGTCGAAAGCCCCATCGCCCATCTCCATGTCGCCCTCGTCGGCATCGGTAGTCGAGCTGCGCGCGTCATCCGGCTCCTTGCCCTGACCCTTCTTGATCGCTGCCGGTTCGGGCAGCCGGTCCAGGGCGGCGGCTTCAAGGCGCGCCTCGCGTTCGGCCACGGCGCGCTGACAGCGCATACGGAATTTCAGGAGCAATCGCCGGCTCGCCATTCGAGCTGCGTCCGGTTCGGCATCAACGCACGTGCCGACGCCTTGGGTAGCGCTGCCTTCGCAGCTTCCGGCGCGCTCGCGCCCAACGTCGGCATCGCGTCGCCGGGGAACAGGGTTTGCCTCGCGGGCGTGCTCGCCACCTGGAGGATGTAAATGACTTGGGCATCATGATCCCTGCACGCCGCTTGGCAGCGAGGCCCCGGGAATGTCTTCACGGACTCTCAACCACCACCGGTCAGGGTCATCGCCAGTGGCGTGCTCAGCGCCGCCAGCGCGGTCGACAACACCAGGCTGCTGGCTACCGGCCCCTCGAGGGTGTTGAACTGTCGCGACATCAGGTAAACGTTGGCTCCGACGGCCAGTGAGGCGAGCAGCACCACCACCCGCGTCTCCATCGCCGGCAAGCCGATCAGCAGCGCCAGCAGCCAGACCACCAGCGGCTGCACGATCAACTTCAGGAAGCAGATCGCAACGCTGATCCGCCAGCCGGCGCGCACACCGTACTCGGCCAGCCCCATGCCGAGAACGATCAGTGCCATCGGCGCTGCTGCCTGCGCCAACAGGCTCAACGGTTGCCCGAGCAGCGTCGGCAGCGGCCAGCCGGTCAACCCGAACAGGGCGCCGGAAAGGATGCCCGCGACGATCGGATTGGTCAGCACGCCACGCGCCGTCTTGGCGAAACCGCGCACCGAGAAACTGCCGTGCCGCGCCCACTCGATCGACACGCTGACCAGCGTCCACAGGATCAGCGCGTTGAACACCAGCACCAGCGCTACCGACGGGATGGCCGCCTCGCCGAGCGCGACCTTGGCCAGCGGCAGGCCGAGCAGGACGTTGTTCGAAAAGATGCCGCCCATGGCGAACACCGACTGCCCGGTGCCGTCAAGCGCGAACAGCCGCCAGGCGACCAGCCGGCCGATCGCGAAAACGATCAGACAACCGCCGAAGAAAGCGATCAGCAAGCGTGCGTCCACCGCCGGCAGCTTCGAGAAATCGCTCATCATCCGGAAGAGCATCGCCGGCAGGGCGACCGAAAAGACGAAGCGTGCGAGGTTCTCTGACATCGACGGCGGCCAGGCGCAAGCGCGCATCAGCAGGTAACCGCCCAGCACCAGAACGAACAGCGGCGCGGCCAGCCCGACATGGTGGGCAAGCGTGTCCATGGCCGACGATTCGAAAGGATTCGCGCGCTTCAGTCGCAGAAGCGCGGCGGCCGTTTGTCGCGCATCGCCGCCATCGCTTCTTCGAGATCGGCGGACATCAGCATCGCCGCGTTCCAGGTGGCAACCTGATTGAGGCCATCGGCCACCGAATGGTCACGCCCGTAGTTGAGCATTTCCTTGGTCCCGCGAATGGCTAGCGGCGACTTGGCGGCGATTGTTCTGGCGATCTGCAGAACCCCTTCGAGCAGGATCTCGGGCGTTTCGAAGATCTGGTTGACCAGCCCGATCAGCTTGGCCTCGAAGCCATCGACGGCACGACCGGTGTAGGCCATCTCGCGGGCGATGCCGTCGGCAACCAGGCGCGGCAGACGCTGTAGCGTGCCGACATCGGCGGTCATCCCGACGTCTATCTCGCGCACCGAGAATTGCACGTCGGCCGCCGCGTAACGCATGTCGCAGCAGGTCACCAGATCGATCGCGCCGCCGATGCAGCCGCCCTGAATCGCCGCCAGCACCGGCTTGCGGCATCGCTCGACGCTGGTCAGACAGTCCTGCAGCTCGAGAATCACTCGGCGTAGAGCCTCGTGGCTGCGCGCCGGGTCGGCGTGCGCGACCGTCCGGCCAACGCCGGCAAGCATCGCCAGGTCGATCCCGGCGCAGAAATTGCGGCCAGCGCCGCTGAGGATCGCGACGCGCACCTCGGGCGTCGCATCCGCCCAGGCGAAAGCAGTGCGCAACTCGCGCCACATCGCCTCGTTGATCGCGTTCGAGCGCTCCGGCCGATTCAGCCTGATTTCGGCTACACCCTCGTTCAGCTCGATGGCGATGGTCGTCAACTGTGGGATGGCAGCAGTCAAGTTGTTCTCCTGGGAATTCTGGTCATTGAACGCCGGCGCCGCATCGCCCTGCGCGCCGCGCACCGCAGCTCACCGTAGCGCGCAAGACAGCGGCCGGGACAAGTCTAATTGATTTGCCGCCTCGCCCGGCGAGGGCAAATGGCGCGACAATCCGACCTCTTGCTCCGGGCACGCCTGGGCGCCACTTTCAGCACCCATCTGCGCCGCATGAACCAGACCACCATGGCACCCGTCGCCGCCGCCACCAGCCTCTCCGCGCACGATCAGGGGCCCGACATCCTCTACGTCGACGCCTCCGTGCTGGTGGTCAACAAACCTGCCGGACTGCTCTCGGTGCCCGGTCGCGGCGAAGACAAGCAGGACTGCCTGGAACGGCGGCTCCAGGCACCCTTCCCCGATGCGCTGACCGTTCATCGCCTGGACATGCACACCTCAGGTCTGCTGGTCCTGGCGCGAGGAAAGAAGATGCAGCGGCGTTTGAGCTTGCTGTTCGCCAACCGGCAGGTCGACAAACGCTACCTGGCGGTGGTCACCGGCAAACTGCCCGCGGTGAGTGGCGAAATCGACCTGCCGCTGAGCGCCGACTGGCCCAACCGCCCCCGCCAGAAAGTCGACCACGTGGCCGGCAAGCGCTCGCTCACCCGCTACCTGGTGCTCGGCCACGACCCCGCCGTCAACACCTCGCGCCTGACGCTGGTCCCCGAGACCGGACGCACGCACCAGTTGCGCGTGCACCTGCAGGCGCTGGGTCACCCGATCGTCGGCGACCTGCTCTACGGCGAAGCTCGGTACGGCGGAGCGGCAAGCGCGGCCAGTGCCCAGCGCCTGCTGCTGCACGCCGAGCAGCTGGCTTTCGCCCACCCCGAAAGCGGCGAGCGCTACTGCTTTTTGTGCCCGGCGCCGTTCTAGATCAAAGCCAGGCGCCCCCCCCTGCGCGAGAATCGCCAACGGGCACCGTACAGCTTCACAATGTACCAATGAGCACCGGCTGCCATGGCAGATCCCGCCCTCGGTCCGCGAACTCCTTCAACCAGGCTGCTGAACATGCAATTCTCGACCCAACCCCTATGGCTGGTCGGCTTCAGACCCTTCTTTGCTCTGGCCTGCCTGTCCGGACTCGCCCTGCCGGTGCTGTGGGCGCTTTTTTTCTCGGGCACGCTGACGCCGCCGTCGGCGCCGTTCTCGCCGACCCAGTGGCACGCCCATGAAATGTTCTTCGGCTTTGGCTGGGCGGTGATGGGCGGCTTCCTGCTGACCTCGACCAAGAACTGGGTGAAGATCCGCGGCTACCACGGCGTCGCCCTGATCCTGCTGGTCGGCGCCTGGCTGATCGAGCGCGCCGGCATGTGGTTTGCAGGCGCCCTGCCGCCGCTTGTCTTTCGTCTCTCCAGCAATCTCTTCCTGGCTTCGATTGTCGCGATGCTGCTGTGGTCGCTGATTCGCCACCGCCAGAGCGATTCCTTCCGTGACAACTACTTCTTCCTGATCATTCTGCCGCTGTTCCTGGTCGCCAAGAACCTGCTGCTCAGCGACGGTCATTTTCAGGCCGGCGCGAGCATGACCATGGGACTTTTCCGGGTCGCATTTCTGGTCATGCTCGAACGAACGCTGACCCAGTTCATGAAGAACGCGATGCAGGCCATCATCCTGCGTAATGCGCTACTGGACACCGGCATCAAGCTGCTGGCGCTGCTGCTGGTGGTCGCCAGCCTGCTGCCGGTAGCGGTCGCCGCGTGGATCGGCCTGCTGCTGGGGCTGCTGCTGGTCGGCCGCTTCGTCTATTGGAAGCCACAACTCGCGCTGCGCCGGCTGGACATCGGGATCATGTACCTGGGCTACCTGGCGATCGTCGCGCAATTGCTGCTGCAATTCATCGACTACCTCGTGCAGCCGGGGTGGATCGGCTCGGTGCCGATGCACGTGTTCACCTTCGGCGCCATGGGCTTGATCATCCCGGCGATGCTGATCCGCATCGTGAACGGGCACACTGGCAGAAAGGTCGTTTTCGATCGCCTCGACAAGACCGTGCTGTGGATCATGATTGCCGGTTTCGTGATCCGCATCGTCGTGCCGCAGATAGACCCGGCCGGCTACCTGCACTGGATCAGCCTGGCTGCGGCGAGTTGGTTCGTCTCTTTTTCGATCCTCGCCTGGCGCTATATCCCGTACCTTCTGCAAGCACGGGTCGACGGCAGGGAACACTGAGCCAGGCCAACCCCGCTTCCGCTCCACCTCTGGCCGACGCTAGGCGGACCGCAACGGCCGCAGCAAGAGCGCCGCAGCGCACCACAAGGCGACCGGCAACGCGTCAAGCAGAGCAGCGCCGCTAGCCGCCGCGCCACCCGAGGCCGCCAGGCCGAAGCGCGAAAACGTCGCCACCGCCAGTACCGCCATCAAGGCGCCGGTGTTGCGGCCGGTCTGCAGCGGATGGCCGCGCTCGCCAGCCAGGCCGATCGACGCACAAAGGATGAAGGCCCAGAAAACGCCGGCGACAATCTGGCTCACCACGAGGGCGGCCAGCGACGCGGCGAACGCCGCGCCGGCGAGCGCCAGCGCCCCAAGCGCGCACGCCAGCTTCAGAACGGGCAACTCGCCGCGGCTCCCAACCACGCGACCGACCGCCAGCAGGCCGAAACTGAAGCCGACCCAGAAGACCGGCAGCAGCCAGGGCAGCAAGGCCGGATCGGCCAGCCGCTTGAACTGCGTCGCCGAATTGATCGCCGTATGGACCTGCTGCCCGAAGGCAAGCAGCAAAGCGAGCAACAGCAGCAAAGCCCAGGCGGCCCGCGCCGGCTCGCCAGGCTTCTTTGCCGCCACCCGAGCCGTGGGCAGCGGCTGCTCGCTGGCCGGCAAGCCACGTTCGACCCGGACCAGCGCCAGCGCCGAGACGCCGACCGCCAGCGCACTGAACGCGAAAGGCAGTGACGGATCGACGCCCTTGAGAACGATCGCCAGGTAAGGCGCCAGCGCCGACGCCACCGCCAGCCCAAGCAGCTGGATGCCGGCCAGACGAGGCAGCGGCGAGCGCCCCGCGCAGCGCGAGAGCAGCACGTACGGCGGCGCGCGCAAGGCCGACGAGGTCGCCACCCAGACGGCGGTCGCCAGCAGCAGGAGCGTCGGCATCGCCGCCAGCCAGGGCAGCAGCAGCATCGCGACCGCCGAGACTGCCGAGAGCAGCACCAGCGTCGGCCCGATCGCGCGCAGCGCCGAACGCGCCCGGTCAACCGCGACCCCGACCGACCAGTCGGCAAGCGCAAAGATCAACTGGTCGGCGGCAAGAATCCACGGCAGATAACGCTTGTCGATGCCACCGCGTGCCAGGAGTTCGGGCAGAAAGATGACGTAGACCACCCAACTCAGCGAGAAGAAGAGCTCCACCCCTGCCAGCAGCCAGGCAGCGCGGGTATTTTGAAGAGAAGGCACGGTCGTCATTGACGCAATCGTGGCACGAAAAACCGGGCGGAGGAAAGCGTGATGTGCTGCCACTGGATCGGTGTGGGCTGGCCGCGTGCGCTTGCTCGGCCATTCTGCCTGGTGGTCGGATCGACTATAGTTCGTCCTCGGGAGACGGCCGACCAGCAAGGCGCCCGTCACACGCCGGCGGCAGCAAGCTGGGCCCACGTTACACCCCTCAACCGCGAATGAAACCAATGCCAACGACCACCCGCGATCTCGCCAGTATCCTGCAAACCGTCCAGCGCCCAGGTGATTTCCACGCCACGGGTCGCAGCGACATTTTCCCGCCGCAGCTCGAAGTGGCGGGAGTCGGCACCATTTCATTGCCGCTATTGCCGACGCAGGCCGAACAACTGGTCGCTGTCGCCGAACCCGCCCCCTATGGTCGCGGCAGCGAGACCCTGATCGATACCGATGTCCGGCGGACCTGGCAGATCGGCGCCGACCGCGTCCACATCGGCGGTCGGCACTGGCCACAGAGCCTGGCGGCCATCGTTGCCCGCAGCGCCGCCGGCCTGGGGGTGAGCGAAGCCGTCTCGGCCGAGCTCTACAAGATGCTGATCTACGATACCGGCAGCTTCTTCGTCCGCCATCGCGACACCGAAAAAGCGCCAGGGATGTTCGCCACCCTGGTCGTCGTTTTGCCGTCGATCTACACCGGCGGCGAACTGGTGATCCGTCATCGCGACCGCGAGGTCTGCCTCGACCTCTCCACCCAGGACAGCGCGGAAGTGGCCTTCGCCGCTTTCTACGCCGACTGCTGGCACGAAGTCCGGCCGATCAGCTCCGGCTGTCGGCTGGCGCTGATCTACAACCTGATTCGTCAGGGTCCGGGCAAACTGCCCGAGCCGCCGGCGTACGACACTGAAGAGCAGCGCCTGACCGGCTTGCTTCGCCGTTGGGCCGCCGAGCTGGCGGCAACAGAAAGCGACGCGCCAGGTGACTGTCCCGGGAAACTGATCTATCCGCTGGAGCACGCTTACACGCCGGCGGAGATCGGCTTCACCCGGCTGAAGAACGCCGACGCCGCCGTCGCCACCGTGCTGGTGGCGGCTGCCAAGTTGGCCGACTGCGAAGTCCACCTGGCTTTCGTTGCCATCGAAGAGAGCGGCAGCGCTGAGCATTCCTACTCTTATGCAAGCTCACGGAGGCGCTATTCGCCAGCCGACGACCGCGACGAGGACTTCGAGGTCGGCGAGGTCTACGAGCGCTCGCTGACGCTGTCAGACTGGCAAACACCCGACGGCAGCCGGCCAGCGCTGAGCGCGTTGCCCTTCAAGGAGGACGAACTCTGCCCACCGGATGCCATGGACGACGAGGAGCCCGACGAACAGCTCTTTTTCGAAGCCACCGGTAACGAAGGCGCCACCTTCGAGCGCAGCTATCGCCGCGCCGCTCTCGTTCTCTGGCCGCGCGCCAGGAAGCTCAACGTGATCGTCGGAGCGGGCCGGGAGATCGGCCTGGCCTACCTGGAAGGATTGGCCAAGTGCTGGGCCGCAAGCAACGAGGACCTCGGCTCGCCGCTCTGGGAGGAAGCGCACCGGCTCGCCGGCCTGCTGATCGACCGAACGGGCGATGGTGGCCATTGGCCGGCGCCGGTCTGGCCGCCCACCACTGCCCCGGGCCAAGCGGCCAGAATGGTCGCCAGCTTGTGCCAGTTGCACGACACGGACAACATCGCCTCGTTCATGGCCAAAGTCTCCGCCAACGGCCACTACCGCAGCGATGACAACGAGGCACTGGTCGACGCCGCCATGCTGCTGCCGCCAAAGCAGGCGGCCGAGTTGCTCGAACGCATCATCACCCGAAACACCCGGCAGGAAGCCAACGGCTGCGCCGAGCTGCTCGAACGCTTCTCTGCCCGCCTGGCTGCCGACCCCGCTGCTGAGATCCCGCCTTCCTCTGCAGGCGTTGCCGCTGCCGGCGCCTGTGGCGCACTCTTGCAGCCGGCTGCGGCTGCGCTGCTCGCCGCTCTCCCGGGCGATCCGGCGCTCGCGCCCAAGCCGGAAGGCTGGCAACGGCCCACGCGGGTGACGCCGGCACTGGTCGTCGATCTGCTGACAGCGCTGTGCCGTCTTGGCGACCTCGCGCCGGGCGAACGCGCCGTGGACCACCTGTTGGCCTGGCCCGAAACCTATGCTGCCGACGCCATCCTCGTTCCCGCCGCCTTGCGCCTGGCCGAACACGCCGGCGCTGTCCGCGACTGGGCACCAACCCGACGTCTCAAGGCCGTCGTGGTCGACCACCTCGACCAACGCATCGCCGAAGCGCTCACTGCCCCGGCGGACTTCACCCGCGCCAGCCAAATCGCCTGCGAGTGCAAATATTGCGCCGACCTCGCCGCCTTCCTGGCCGACCCGCTTCGCAAGACCTGGGTTTTCAAGGCCGCACAAGCGCACCGCAGCCACGTCGAAGACTCGATTCGCCGCCATCCTTGCGATGTCGATCAGGCCACCGAGCGCCGCGGCAGCCCGCACGCGCTGGTGTGCACCAAGAATCAGGCCAGCTTCGAGCGGCGACTGGCGCAGCGCAAGGCAGATCTCGCGAACAGGGCACGATTGACCTCGTCCGCGAAGATCTGACCGCCGAACACGGTGCGCCCTCGGGGATAGCCGCCCCGATGCGGTCAGGTCGGGATCAGGGCCGGCCGCCCGGGTCGGCTGTTCCGGAGATGCTCGCGGTCCAACCCTGGTAACCGTCTCTCCTGCATTGCGGGAAACGATTTGACCGAGATGAGCGAGCGGGAACGGATGCAGGCGCCAGGAGTCTGGCGCCTGCGTTACGCACTAGCGCGCGCTCTTCCGCCGGCGAAACCCGGCCAGCCCGGCAAGTCCAAGTCCCAGAAGCGCCAGCGAAGCCGGTTCAGGGGTCGGATTGGGATTCGAACCCGGCCCAACGAGGGGCGCCACATCGTCGATGCCACTGAAACTGATGCCATTGGCGCTGGTAAAGAAGTTGAAGACGAAGTCTGGATCGGTAATGTCGTTCGACAGGCTGTAGTCGATGAAGGTGATGGCACTTGATCCGGCCACCAGCGCGTGCCCGAAGCCATCGACTGCGCCCTGATCGAAATCGCCGACACCGAAGACCGTTCCGCTGGTCAACAGGCCACTACCATCAACTGCACTCATGGTGCCCGTGCGGCCAGCCCCGAACATCGTCATGAGACCGGTAAACGGGTCGTAGGTCAGGCCGTGCGCTGGTTGCACACTCGAGTGCAAGCGCGTGGTGACGCCCGTACCCAGATCGATCGTCCCCAGGTTGCCGAAGCCGTTGGGGCTGCCTTGAACGTAAAACACCGACCCGCCAGTCCCGAACGCCACCTGCGTCACACCGGTTTCATCGCCCAGGATGGGGGTAGTCGTGACACCGCTGCCGATGGGCAGACTCAGTTTCTTCAGTGCGCCGCCGAAGTCGCTGGTGTACACGGTAAGGTTGTTGGGGTTGAGCGTGAGGTGGTAACTCGGTGCCCCGGTAGCCTGACTGGCTACGGGTGCGCCCCCGGTGGTGACCTCATAAACACTGCCTGATCCCTGACCACCAATCAGGAGGTTGCCGTTGGGCGCAAAAATGATGCCGTCGGCGCCAGGGGTGCTGGCAATGTGGGTCGCGGCACCGAGACCGGCGACGTTGGTCGAGTCGTCGTAACTGAAGCCGATCTTCCAGACGTTGGCGCCGCCGGTGTAGTAGGTGTAGTACAGGTCGCCACTGAAAACCGTGGCCTGGGCTGTCCCGGCCAGAGCACTCGACACAGCCACCGCCGCCAACAAATTGAAAACCTTGTTATTGATAGGCATTTTGTATCCTCCGGTTGAATCAGGTGAGCGGATTGACGGATTCATCTTCAGTGGATGAAAGAGCGTCAAAGGCAGTCGAGCAAAATTCAGGCCTACAAAAACATTATCCGTATAAACATAATGTTAGCCAAACCTATTGCCCTTGCTGGGCATCGCTTGTAAGAATTTTCGACATCAACGAAACGCGTTAAGGCACAACGTAACTGGTTCTTGAGGACGCTGGCTGATGGTGGTGGGTTCGCGTATACGGGGAGGGTCAGAACCCGCGTCACACCTGTCCCGTATGCCCGCAGACTGCTGCGTCGCAGCATTTTGATTGGTGCGCCCCTGAGAGCACAGTTGCGACGCGAAATAGTTCTGCACCGGCCCATCGAAGAAGACGCAAGCACGACTTGAACGCCAACGTGCCAGTGCCTCTCCAGCAAGCCCGCGGAATGACTCAGCGTCGCTCGCCCTGTCCGCCCGCAACTCGCAGCTCCTCGCTACCCGACTAGCGAGCGAACTCTGGCCCGAGGAGGTCACCGTCGCCTGGAGAGCCAACGGCGCGGCAAACTGGATGCCGGCTATTTCGGGGTGAGGATGAGCGTGGACGCGTTTCGATTGTTCGGCCAAGCGGTCAGCCCTGGCCCACTTCAGACAGTGCGAGCAGCGCTGCGCGCGACCATGCCAAACCACAATCCATGAGCCAGGCAGCCGACTCCGCTTCCTACAAGCCGCACGCAAGGCCGCTTCCCGACGCGCTCGGGAGCATTGCGCCAGCGCCAGCGGACCAATCAGTGGCTGGCTCACCAGATGGCCGGTGGCCTGGGTGTCGCTTGCAATCACCCAACGCTGCAATCTCGACTGCACGCTGTGCTACCTCAGCGAGTCGTCCGAAGCGGTACGCGACTTTCCGCTGAAAGAGGTCTTCCGCCGAATCGACAACATTGCCGAGCACTACGGCCCCGGCACCGACGTCCAGGTTTTGGGGCGGCGAGCCGACGCTGCGCCGCCGCGACGAGCTGCTGGCTATCGTCCGCCGCCTGGCCAGCAGCGGCCTGCGCGCGTCGCTGTTCACCAACGGCATCAAGGCCACCCGCGACTTGCTGGTCGAACTGGCTGAGGCCGGTCTGACCGACGTCGCCTTCCACGTCGACAGCACGCAGCAGCGCCCGGGCTACCACAGCGAGAGCGATCTGAACACGCTGCGTCGCGGGTACCTTGAACGCGCTCGCGGTTTGCCGATCAGCGTCTTCTTCAACAGCTTCGAGAACGACATCATCCGGCCGTGCACGCGGGCACGCGACGATGCGTGCATGCCACATTCACCGCCGCCGGGCTCGACGCCCAACTCGACCGCGAGACGCTGGCTTACTTTGCGAAACCCGAAAACTTCCGCATTGACGCCGCCAATCGCACCGTCTGGTTGGGCTAAATTCTCGACTTCTACCCCGAAGACTTCGTGCCACGCCAAGCCGCCAGCATCATCGAATACGCCAACCGCTGCGCACCCGAGCAAGCACTCCGAGCTTCCGGGTGCGCTTTACGCCGTATGACTGGGCCGTCGCCAACAGCCGTCAGCCGCGGCCAGCAGGCCTGTCGAGTTCTACGCCCTGAAGCGCAACCACTGACATGGCGACCAGAACCGGGCCGGTCATGTGCTTGAGAGCCACCCCACGGCGCTCGGCAAGCACTAGCAGAAGATCCTCTCCAAGCGCCAAGCCGGCGCCCG
>ERZ761603.1014-NODE-1014-length-22025-cov-42.054256_pt1 | contig 22025 bp, 23 predicted proteins | sample MGYA00511879_ERZ761603 | MGnify/ENA primary metagenome ERZ761603 (study PRJEB28899, sample SAMN02850040) | bioreactor sludge metagenome | biome: EBPR Sludge; feature: EBPR Bioreactor; material: flocular biomat | place: Australia: Thorneside Wastwater Treatment... | reverse complement strand
GCAGGATCTGGGTCAGCCATTGATCGACCGAGTCGCGGAACGAAGCGACCATGATGGCCATCGCCGCCGCCAGCGCGACGCTGGTCAGCACACCGGCGGCCGCGACCACGGCATATCCCGGTGCCGCGCCGAGACGCGCGGCGGCAAGCCGCGCCGGCACCGGACCCCGCTGCGGCAACAGACGCGCAATCGCGGAAGCGACCTCCGGCAGCAACATGACGCTGCCGGCGAGCAGCAAGGCGACGGCCAGATAGCCGCCCACCGGTAATCCGGCGAGCGGTGGAATGGTGCACGCGACAAGGCTCGCCAGCAGCAGCGCCAGTCCGAGCCACGGGTGGCCCCGCCCGCCGAGGAACGCCGCCTCATCACCGGCTTTCAGGGCTTGGGCCGGCGCGACCGTAGCGGCTTTGCGGGCCGGCAGCCAGGCGCCGGCGATGCCGGCCAGCATTCCGAGAGCGACGTAGATCGCCGTTACCTGCGGCTGAAACTGCAAGCTTGGCTCCAGCCCGGAAAAGTACCCGGCTCCCAAGTCGCCGCCGAGCAGGGCCAGCGCCCCCCACGCCAGCGCATGGCCAAGGGCGACGCCGACGATGCCACCGGCCAGCCCGATCAGGGCACCCTCCGCCAGCAGCCAGGCAAACAGGGTGTGGCGGGGCAGGCCCAGCGCGCGCAGGAAGGCGAACTCGGTCCGGCGCCGGACGACCGACAGCGCCTGCGCCGAGAAGACGAGAAAGCCGCCGGTCAGCAGGGCGATGGCCGCCAGCATGGTCAGGTTGACCCGGTAGGCACGCGACAGGTTGGCCGACTGGTCAGCAGCCGCTTCCGGCGCCTCGATCAGCACCCCGGCGGGCAGGATCGCCTGCAGCGCGGCACGGGCCGCGGCGGGCGTCACGCCCTCGGCCAGCCTGAGGTCGATCCGCGTCAGGCGTCCGATCCTGGCGAAATGCGACTGCACGGCAGCGATATCCATCAGGGCAAGGCGGCGGTTCTCCGCTGCCCCGGGGATGTCGCCGGCGACCTTCAGGCTTGTCGTCCCGCTGCCCGACTGCAGCGTGATGCGGTCACCGGGCTCGAGGCCCAGCGCCTCCCGCGCCGCGGCACTGAGGAAGACGCTGTCGTCGGCCAAGGTCGCGAAGCGCCCCGCCCCGGGTTCCGGCCTGGGCAGAAGGCGCGGCGCCACCCCGGCCAGCGCGATGACGTCGACGCCGAGCAGTTGCAGCGTCTCCTCCGTTGCGGCGCGCCGCGCCTCCAGTTCGAGAAGCGGGCTCGCCGCCGCCACCTCGGGGCGGCTGGCGAGCATGGTGTAGAGGTCTTCGTCAAAGCCGCCGCGCGGCCCGACCACCTGCAAGTCGGCGTCGCCGGCCAGTGTCCGCAGGCCCCGGCCGAACTCGCTCAATGCCGCCTCATGTACCGCCTGAACCGCCATGCCGAGAGCGACGCCGAGGACGATCGCGACAAACGAAAAGAGCGTTGCCATCCGGCGCCGGGCCAGCGAGCCGAGAAAGACCGGCGCCAGTCTCACCCGTGCAATCCTGATTCGGTCAGACGCAGCACGCGATCGGCCGTCGCCGCCGCCTCCAGCGAATGCGTGACGAGGATGCCGATCGCCCCGGCCTCGCGGATGCGCTCGGCGAGCAGTGCCAGTACCCTGGCGCCGTTGCCGGGGTCGAGATTGCCGGTCGGCTCGTCGGCCAGCACCAGCCGCGGGCGATGGACCAGGGCGCGGGCGATCGCCACGCGCTGCATTTCGCCACCGGAAAGCTCGCGTGGCCAGCTTGCCGCACGGTCGCCAAGGCCCACCGCATCCAGCAACTGCTGCGCCGGTTCAAGGGCCGCGCTTCCGTGCCGGCCCTGCAGCCAGAGCGGCAGGGCGACATTCTGGCCGACGGTAAGGTGCGGCAGCACGTGGAAGGCCTGGAAGACGAAGCCGAGCCGGTCGCGGCGCAGCCGGGTCAGCGCATCTTCGTCGAACTGCGCATAGTCGACGCCATCGAGCACAAGCCGGCCGCTGTCCGGGCGGTCGAGTCCGGCGACGAGATTGAGCAGCGTCGACTTGCCGACTCCGGACTCGCCGATAATCGCCACATATTCGCCCGCATGCAATTCGAGCGAGACCTCGCGCAGGACGCTGCGTCCCGCGAACTGGCGCGAAATCCCGACGATCTGAAGCAAGCGCCGATGCCTGGTCTGGCAACGCCGGCAAGTCAGGCGGCGGACGGCGGGATCAACGCGCGGTAGGCATGCCAGGTCGCGTGCCCGAGAACGGGAATCGTGACGATCAGTCCGGTGAACGCGGTGGCAAAGCCGATGCCGGCCAAGGTGACGATCAGCGCTGCCCACAGCAGCATCGGCAGCGGATTCTTCGCCACGGTGGCGAGACTGAGCAGCATCGCGCTGATCGCGTCCTTGTCGCGGTCGAGCATCAGCGGCACCGCGACGACGCTGATCGAAAAGATGAATGCGGCAAAGCAGCCGCCGATGAACAGGTAGGCAATGACGAATTCCGCATTTTCGAACGCGAGCAATTCGCGCAGGAAATCGTCAGCGGTCGGCAAACCGCTGGAGTAGAACACGGCGAAAACCACCATCGACGCCCGCGCCCAGATCAGGAAGACGACGCCGGTGACGAGCGCGAAGATGCCCAGGTTGGAGAGATTGACCCGCCAAATCGTCAGCGAGGGCTGCAGGCGCGGCACCTCGCCTGCTTCGCGTTGCCGCGAAAGCCCGTACAGTCCCATCGCCAGGCCGGGGCCGAGCAACATGAATCCGCCGATCAGAGCGACCGTCAATGAGTAGGCATGGCCGTAGAAGAAGACAATGGCCCAGCCCATGACGGCGAAGACGACGCCATAGAAGAGGCTGGCCGTCCGGGCGGCATACAGATCCGAAAGTCCCCGCGCGAGCCAGGTGAAGGGCGCGCCAATGGGGACCGTGGCGATCGCTGCGAGAATTGAGCCCGATTCTGCATTGGTCTCCGGTGTTGCATCTGGGGGGAGCGTCATCTTCTTTTCCTCCTTGTTGCATGACAGCGGCTGCGAGAAATGGTGCCTTCGCCTTCTGGGAGTTGCGACAGGCGCCCACCATGCGAATCCGCCACCATAGTGCCAGCAGAAGTGAATAATCCAAAGCGATTCAGCTTTCCGCAATCCGCTTTCCTGCCGTTCGGGTGGTGCCCCGACCCGCGAACAGGGCAACCGATGGATGGCCTGCGAACGCAGGAAGCGAACACCGAAACCTCTCTTCGCTGCCGCTGCATGCCACGGCGACGCCACCTGCGGACTCACCGTCCTGTTGCTTTCATTCCAGCGATCGGTTACGGTACGGCCGCATGGTTGCAGGCTGACCGCTCCAGGGGTAAGCCAAAGCGGCCCGGTGGGGACGCGAAGGACTCGCAAGCGATGGCTTCGCCTGCTCGCGCCGCGTCATCGTATGGACTTCCGGCTGGCTTGGTAATCCTTTCCAGACTTGTATCGACAGCATTAGATGGCATCCGCAAAATGAAAAACAGCTTTGATCAAACAGATGCCGCTTGTTGCGCTGCCGTTGCGAAGACTTTCCCCGACGTACCTCACTACCTGCAGGCGAACTACTGGTGGGCGTATGTTCATCCACATGCGGTAACCTTCTTCGAGCGCCAGTGGCTGGTCAACCTGATTCTATGGGGCAACTACAAGCGCCTGTGCAATGCGGTGCTCAACGATTACGGTCACAACCTGATGGGGCGCACCCTGCAGATCGCGTGTGCCTACGGGGATCTGACTCCGCGACTGGCGCAGCGCGTCGCCCCGGATGGCCTGCTCGAGATCGTCGATATCCTGCCGATCCAGCTCGAGAATCTGTCAGGCAAGCTGCCCCAGGATCTGCCGATCAAGCTGCACTGCATGGACTCCGCGGCACTCACTTTTCCCGACGCGAGCTTCGACCGGGCGTTGCTGTTCTTCCTGCTCCATGAACAGCCGCAGGAGGTGCGCGAGAAAACCCTGGCCGAAGCACTGCGGGTGATCCGTCCGGGGGGTACGCTGACCATCGTCGATTACGCGCCGCCGGGCCGCCTGAATCCGCTGCGCTATTTCTGGATGCCCGTTCTGGACCGCCTGGAACCGTTTGCACGGGACCTGTTCACCGAGGAAATTGGGACCTGGCTGCCAAAATCCGTCGGCCTTGCCACAGTCAGTGACCGGCGTTTCTTCGGCGGCATGTATCAGATGCTGACACTTAAGGTGGCCGAAGAGGAGAAGATCGGCACCGCGGCGAGCAATTGACCGGCACGCCTGCAGGTCAGTCCCTGCCGGCATTCTTGGACCCTGATCGTGACTGACGGTGTCTGACACGGAAGGAGGAAACGTGGAAACATTCAAGGCAGACGTGGTGATTGTCGGTGGTGGCGGAGCTGGACTGCGCGCTGCGATTGCAGTCGCCGAAACCGATCCGGCTCTGAAGATCGCCCTGGTCTCGAAGGTCTATCCGATGCGCAGCCACACCGTCGCCGCCGAAGGCGGCGCGGCCGGGGTCAAGCTGCCGACCGACAGCCTCGAGTATCACTTCAACGACACCGTGGGTGGCGGCGACTGGCTGTGCGAGCAGGATGTGGTCGAGTACTTCGTGGGGCAATGCACCGAAGAACTGACGCAAATCGAGCACTGGGGCTGCCCGTGGAGCCGCAAGGAGGATGGCCACGTCAACGTGCGCGCCTTCGGCGGCATGAAGATCGAGCGCACCTGGTTCGCCGCCGACAAGACCGGCTTCCACATGCTGCACACGCTGTTCCAGACGTCGATCAAGTATCCGTCGATCAAGCGCTTCGATGAGCATTTCTGCGTCGACCTCGTGGTCGAGGATGGTCGCGTTCAGGGCGCGGTGACGATCGAGATCGCCTCGGGAGAATTCACGCTGATCGAGGCAAGGTCGGTCATAATCGCCACCGGCGGCGCCGGCCGGGTGTTCCGCGAGAACACCAACGGCGGCGTCGTGACCGGCGACGGCATGGCCCTCGCCTACCGCCACGGCGTGCCACTGCGCGACATGGAGTTCGTCCAGTATCACCCGACCTGCATGCCCGGCACCGGCCTGTTGTTTACCGAAGCCTGCCGTGGCGAGGGCGGCTTCCTCGTCAACAAGGACGGCTATCGCTACCTGCAGGATTACGGCCTCGGGCCGGCGGAGCCGAACCCGCGCAACAAGTTCATGGAACTCGGACCGCGCGACCGCCTCAGCCAGGCGTTCTGGTACGAGCAGCAGAAGGGACGCACCATCGAAGGAGCATACGGTTCGGTGGTGCATCTCGACCTGCGCCATCTCGGGGAAGCCAAGCTGCGCGAGCGCCTGCCGCAGATCTACGAGCTGGCCGAGCAATATCTCGGGGTCGAACCGGCACGTGCGCCGATTCCGGTGCGTCCGGCGGTGCATTACACGATGGGCGGCATCCTCGTCGACGGGCTCTGCGCCTCGCCGCTGCCGGGCCTGTACGCCGCCGGCGAGTGCTCCAGCGTCGGCATTCACGGCGCCAACCGACTCGGTTCCAACTCGCTGTCCGAACTGCTGGTATTCGGCAAGGTCGCCGGGGTCGAGGCCGCGCGTTTTGCTAAAGCCCAGGCTCCGGGAAACCCGGCCAGCCTGCTGAAGCAGGCGCAGGCGGTCGAACAGCGGGTTCTCGCAGTGAAGCAGAAGACCGGCGGAAGCGAACGGATCGCCACGCTGCGCAAGGAGATGGCGCAGACCATGGAAGACGGGTGCGGCATCTATCGCCTCGCCGAAACGATGCAGCAGACCTGCGACAAGCTGGACGAACTCAAAGCGCGTTTCCGCAACGTGAATGTCGAGGACAAGTCGGGGGTCTGGAACACCGAGTGGCTGCTCGCGATCGAACTCGAATACCAGCTCGACGTGGCCCAGTCGATGGCCCATTCGGCGCTGCAACGGCGCGAGTCGCGTGGCGCGCATCAGCGCCTCGACGGTTTCGAGCAGCGCGATGACGTCAACTTCCTCAAACACTCGCAGGCGCATTATGTCGCGGGCGGTCCGCCACGCATCGATTACGGCCCGGTCAGGATCACCAAGTCGCAGCCGGCGACCCGCGCCTACGGTGCGGCCGGCGAAAAGGCCGAGCAGGAAAGAAAGGCCTCCCATGCCTGAACAGAAGACAATCGAAATCGAGGTCCTGCGCTACAACCCGGAAACGGATGGCGAACCGCACCGGCAGGTCTTCCAGGTGCCGTTCACCGACGACATGTCGGTGTTGCAGGGCGTCCAGTACATCAAGGATTACCTCGACGGCTCGCTGAGCTTCCGCTGGTCGTGCCGGATGGCCATTTGCGGCAGTTGCGGGATGATGATCAACGGCATTCCGAACCTGTCCTGCCAGACCTTCCTGCGCGACTACTACCCGGGACGGGTGCGGGTCGAGGCGCTTGCGCATTTTCCGATCGAGCGCGACCTCGTGATCAACATGGAGGGCTTCATCGAGAAACTCGAGAGCATCCGGCCCTACATCATCCCCAAGGAGGCGCGCCCGCTGGCGCAGGGCGAGTACCTGCAGACGCCGGCGCAGCTAAACGCCTACGAGCAGTTCAGTTCGTGCATCAACTGCATGCTGTGCTACGCCGCCTGCCCGCAGTTCGGACTCAATCCCGACTTCGTCGGTCCGGCCGCGCTGGCCCTGCTGCATCGCTACAACATCGACTCGCGCGACGATGGCAAGGCAGAACGCATGGAACTGGTCAACTCCGAAGAGGGCGTGTTCAATTGCACGGCCGTCGGCTACTGCTCGGAAGTTTGCCCGAAGCACGTCGACCCGGCTAATGCGGTCAACCAGAACAAGACCAACAGTGCGATGGACTATTTCCTGCGTTTCATCGCTCCGAAGGGAGGTGCCAAATGAACAAGCGTCGTCCCTACGTCCGCTCGATGGATGGCTGGTGGCGGAAGAACCCCTTTTTCGTCGAATACATGATTCACGAGGGAACCGCCCTCTTCGTCGCCGCCTACGCGGCGATCCTGCTGACCGGACTGGTTCGCCTGGCACAGGGTGAAGCGGCCTGGAACCACTGGTTGACCGCGCTGAAGAACCCCTGGTACATCGGCTTCCACGTTCTGGCCCTGATCGCCATTAGTTATCACACCTACACCTGGTTCAAGATCATGCCACGCACGATGCCGCCGGTAATAGTTGGCGGCAAGCGGCTTTCGGCCGGGGCCATCACCGGCGGTGGACTCGCCGTGGCGGCGGCGGCCAGCCTGGCCCTGCTGGCTGTTGTCTGGGGGATGGCACGATGAAACGCGAACGCAAACGCTCCAACGCACCGATCTTCTGGGCTCTGTTCGGGGCTGGCGGCATGTTGTCCGCCGTGCTCGGCCCGATGCTGGTTTTCATCACCGGCATTGCCGTCCCGCTCGGACTGCTTCTGCCGGCGGACACGATGAGCTATCCGAAGATGCTCGCGTTCGCCCAGAACTGGATCGGCAAGGGGTTTATTCTCGCGATCATCGTCCTCTTCCTGTGGCACGCGGCGCACCGTCTCTTCCATAGCCTGCACGACATCGGCATCCACGCTGGCACCGGCGCCAAGCTGATTTGCTACGGGCTGGCCATGGCGGCGACGATCATTGCCGCCTACGCCCTGCTGGCGGTCGGCTTCTAGGAGTTCAGTCTCTCTTCGGCGAGCCAGGCTTCGATTTCCTCGAAGTCCTTCCGGTTCTGACGAATGATCAGGAAGAAGACGAAGAGAAGCGCCAGAGCAAAGACGACGATGGCGAACAACTGCCACCCGGAACCGGCGATCAGATGAAGGGGCATTGCTTTCTCCTATGGGTGGCCGCAATTGCTGCAAACTTCGGCATCGATTCGTCCTTGAGCGATTGAGACCGCCATTCCAGCTTGTGGTTCCGGCGCCTCCGACTGGGCGCCACTTGCTGCATCAGGGTGTTGCTTTCCGGCGGTGGCTCGCCCGACCCATCATGTCCCCGCCTGCAACGATGCTTCCAGGCAAACTCGCAACTGGCCGCAACGGCGGCGATCATCAGCGCCTCGCAAACGAGTATGCCGGGCCCGTCCAAGCCCTGTCAATGCCGCGGTTTCACCGATATTGAGGATTTCCACAATTTGTGGTTTGGCATGGTATGCTAACCTGCAAACAGGCGAAAGTTGTGGGATGTTATCACTCGGGCCAGGTTTCGGGTGCTTCACGGACGCCGGAGGTGTTCTCCGGAATTGAGTCCAAGGACGCCCCGCGAACCGGGTTGCAGCCTTCTTCAAGTGCTGCCTCCAGCTCCCTTTCCTGCAGGTTCGCTGGCGTCGTTCTCTTCATCAAAGGCAAATCGATGACTATTTCCCCGAAAGTTCTCGAGACCCTGCGCGAGCGGCGCAACCAGGTGCGTGCCGGTGGCGGCGCCGACAAGCTGGAGGCTCGCCACAAGAAAGGGCTGCTTGGCGCGCGCGAGCGCCTGGCACTGCTGTTCGATGTGGACACCTTTCAGGAGGGCGGTGCCTATATCCGGCACGGCGGCACCCACTTCGGCATGGGATCCAAGGAACTGCCTGCCGATGGCGTCATCTCCGGCACCGGTTTTGTCGAGGGCGTGCAAGTGGCTGCCTTCAGCCAGGACTTCACCGTCGCCGCCGGGACTCTTGGCAAGATGCACGCACGCAAGATCGTCGATGTGATGCGTGTCGCGCTGAAGAACGGCATTCCGCTGGTCGCCTTCAAGGATTCCGGCGGCGCCCGGATTCAGGAGGGCGTCGATGCCCTTTCCGGCTACGGGGAAGTGTTCTACCACAATGTTCTGGCGTCCGGCGTCGTGCCGCAGATTGCCGTGGTCCTCGGGCCGTGTGCCGGCGGTGCGGCCTACTCGCCGGCGCTGATGGACTTCATCATCATGACCCGGCAGAACGGCTACATGTTCATTACAGGGCCGGAAGTCATCAAGGCGGTTACCGGGCGGGCGACAAGCATGGACGAGGTGGGCAGCGCCGAGGTGCATTCGACGGTCAGCGGCAACGTCCACTTCGTCGTTGACGATGACCGGCAGGCCGTCGCGCTGGTCAAGGCCCTGCTGTCCTACCTTCCGGCAAACAACACCGAGGACCCCCCGCACATTCTGGGCGCCGACATCGACTTCACCCCGGACGAGGAATTGCATGCCCTGATTCCGGAAACCTCGTCGGAGCCGATGGACATGCACGCCATCGTCCGCCGCGTGGTCGATGGCGGCCAGTTTCTGGAGGTGCATGCGGGCTGGGCGCGCAACATCATCGTCGGCTTCGCTCGGATCGAGGGCATGGTGGTTGGCGTGGTCGCCAACAATCCGATGGAAATGGCGGGTGCGCTCGATCTCAATGCCGCCGACAAGGGCGCGCGCTTCATCCGCTTCTGCAATGTCTTCAACATTCCGGTCGTCACCTTCGTCGACGTGCCGGGGTTCCTGCCCGGCATCGAGCAGGAGCGCGGCGGCATCATCCGCCATGGCGCCAAGATGCTCTATGCCTACGCGTCGTGCACCACGCCCAAGCTGACCGTCGTCCTGCGCAAGGCCTATGGCGGCTCGTATCTGGCGATGTGCTCGCAGGAGATGGGCGCCGACGTCGTCTACGCCTGGCCAACGGCGGAGATTGCGGTGATGGGAGCGGAAGCGGCGGTCAACCTCCTGTATCGCAAGGAACTGGACGAAGCGGAGGACAGGCGCGCCAAATCCGCCGAGCTCGCGGCAGCCTACCGGGCCGAGTTCGCCTCGCCCTACCTGTCGGCAGCCCGCGGCTACGTGACCGACGTGATCGAGCCTGCGGAAACCCGCCCGATGCTCGCCCTCGCCCTGCGCAAGTTGCTCGGCAAGCGCGAACTGCGCCCTCCCAAGAAACACGGGAACATCCCGCTGTGAGGTCCCCTGTGCATTTTCCGGGACAGCGGCGATGAGCGCGGTAATCATCAAGGCACTGTGGATCTACGGGCTGGCGATCGTCGTTTCGCTGGCGGTGGCCGTCGTCATCAAGGTGATCGTGGTTGCCCTGAATATGCTGGAGCGCAAGCCTGCCGCACCGGCGCAGCCAGCAGCCGCGCCGCCGGCAGCGTTCGCCGTCGACGCGGATCATCTCGCGGTGATCGCGGCGGCCGTCCATGCCATGAGCGGCGCCCATCGCATCGTCCACATCGAGGCAGCTCCCCGCCATTCCGGATGGGCTGCCGAAGGGCGCCTGGTGCATCATGCCTCGCATGCCCTGCCCCATCACCCCAAGCATTAGCTTCGCTGACCCAATCATCTCCCGGAGACCCGCATCATGGAAAAGAAGTACAAGATCACTGTCGATGGCAGGGAATACAGCGTTACGGTCGAGGATCTCAGCGAGGGGAGCAGTCTGCTCTACCCGGACCAGGGCAGCATGAACATTCCAGCCCCGCGACCCACTACCGCGGCGTCGGCCCCGGTGCCGGCCGCGAGCCCCGCAGTCACCAGCGCCGGACCTGCGGCTGCGGGCGACGTGGCAAGCACGTTGGGCGGTGTGGTTGACGCCATCGCCGTCTCGCTGGGGCAGGCGGTCAAGGCCGGCGACACGGTCGCCATCGTTGAAGCCATGAAGATGAAGACGCCGATGATTGCCAGGGTTTCGGGGAAGGTCACCAACATCGCGGTCAAGGCTGGCGATCCGGTCGAACCTGGACAGGTCCTGCTGACGATTTCCTGATCAGGGTAACGACGATGCAAGACATCCATCTGCTCGACCTGTTTCAGGGCATCGCTACGCTGGCCGCGGCGGAACCGAAGATCGTATTTGGGCGGATCGGCCTGATCCTCTTTGGTTTTCTGCTGATCTACCTGGGCAAGAAGGGCGTACTCGAAGCATTGCTGATGATCCCGATGGGGCTCGGGATGGCCTCGGTCAACGCCGGAGTGATGTTCTTCGAGGGCGGCAAGATGGGCACACTGTTCGTCGACCCGCTGGTCACCGGCACCGACGCCACAATGAACATCCTGCAAATCGACTGGCTGCAGCCGATCTACACGCTGATGTTCAGCAACGGCCTGATTGCCTGCCTGGTTTTCATGGGCATCGGCGTCCTGCTCGACGTCGGCTTCGTCATGGCGCGCCCGTTCCAGAGCATGATCATCGCGCTGTTCGCCGAACTTGGTACGGTCGCCACGTTCCCGATCGCGGTATGGCTCGGCATGACCGAGCGCGAGGCCGCCTCGGTGGCACTGATCGGCGGCGCCGACGGGCCGATGGTCCTCTTCAGCTCGCTGATCCTGGCCAAGGACTTGTTCGTGCCGATCACCGTCGTCGGCTACCTCTATCTCGGGCTGACCTATGGCGGCTATCCCTACCTGATCAAGCTGCTGATTCCGGAACGGTTGCGCGGCATCCCGATGCCGATGGAAGACGTGAAGAAGATCACTTCCGGCCAGAAGCTCGTGTTCGCTGTCGTCGCCTGCACCCTGCTCTGTCTTCTGTTCCCGGTGGCGGCGCCGCTGTTCCTGTCGCTATTTGTCGGCGTGGCGGTACGCGAGGCCGGTCTCGTCAATTTCCAGACCCAGCTCGGCGAGACCTTTCTCTATGGCGCCACGTTCTTTCTCGGGCTGACGCTGGGCATCCTGTGCGAGGCCAACACCATCCTCAGCCCGGTGGTACTCAAGCTGTTGTTGCTCGGCATCCTCGCGCTGACGATCGCCGCAATCGGCGGCATCATCGGCGGCTACGTGCTCTACTTCTGGACCGGCGGCAAATTCAATCCGATGATCGGAGTGGCCGGTGTGAGCTGCGTCCCGACCACGGCGAAGATCGTGCAGAAGATCGCCACCCAGGCCAACCCGGGCGTCATGATCCTGCCGCACGCGCTGGGCGCGAGCATCAGCGGCGTCATCACGACGGCCATCCTGACCGGCATCTACGTCGCCATGCTGCGCTGAGCCGGGCGGCTCCCCGCCCGGTCGCCGGTCGCCAGGCCACGACGCGCGATCCTGCCCCGAGCAAGAGCATGAAATCCGCCCTCGCCACCCTGCTGCTGCTCACCCTGACCTGCCCGGCGCTTGACGCCAGCGCCGCTCTCTTCGACAGGGAGATCATCTTCACCGAAGCCGAGATCCAGGCCGCGATCGACAAGAACGGGCGCCTGGAAAAACGCGCCGGCACCATCCTCGCCGTGACTTTGCGCGAGGCACCCAGGATCCGCCTGGGCACCCCCGAAGGACGCGCCGGGATCGCCGCCCGTATGGAAATCGCCCTGCTTGGCAACCCGCCCATTCCGGTGGAAGTAACCGGGAATGCCGGCGTCCGCTACGACGATCAGGCCAAGGCATTCTTCCTCGAAAGCCCGGTGGCCGACTCGGTCGAATCGGTCGCCCTTCCGCGCGAATTCCAGCCACAAGTCCGGCGTGCAGTCACCCAGGTAATGGCCGCCTATTTCCGCGAAAAGCCTGTCTACGTGCTGCGCGAAGACGGCAGCGCAGAGGAAAGGACAGCCCGCTGGCTGCTGCGCAGGATCCGGATCGAGACCGGCAAGGTGGTAGCGACCCTGTCACCTTTCTGAGCCGGCTAACTGGTCCTGTTCCAGTTACAGTCGCCAGCCAACCGGAACGGCGGTCAGGTTACGCCCGGGCGAAAGAGAGGTGTCGCATGGCATCGTCGCTGCCATGCACACAAACGAAGGCGAACCGCGCCGGGTCGCCCCGATTGAAAAACCTTTCTACTGAACGCGGATTTCGACGCGACGGCCTTCTTCCGGGCTGCCGCTGCCAACCGTCGATTCCGGCTTGCGCAACTTGCAGCGGTCGGCGGGCACACCGCCCGCAACCAGCGCATCGCGCACGGAAAGCGCACGTGCCCGGGCAAGTTCGGCGTTCTGCGTGGCGTCGCCGGAAGGATCGTGAAAGCCGGACAAGAGGACGATGGCGCGCGAGTTGGCAGCCAGCGCCTGCAAGGTCAAGGCGACGACCGCCATGTCGGCGTCAGACAGCCTTGCATCGCCCACCGCGAAAAAGACCTTGGCCAGCGGTTCGCCCTGCGGGGCGATCTCGACCACCTCGACGGCGGACGCCTTGGGTGCCACTGGCGCCTTGGTTGCCTTGCCGGCATAAACCACCGCCACGACCGCCAGCGCGATCCCTGCAAGAACTCCGACGATTACCGCCGTGGATTCGTCATCATCATTTGCCGCCATGCTTGCCTCGCTCAAGGAAATTGGCCGGGCTCCCCCCGGAACATCCTCGCATTCTACTATTCCTCGGCCCCAAACAGAACCCTTGGCGTCATTTCGACATGCCGATCCTCGCTGCCCAGCCAGATGACGCCGTCCTGGATCGTGCATTGCAGGCGCATGTTGCGCCGCGCCATGCCGGTCAGCGCCAGGCATTCGCCGGGGCCGATCGCGAGAACGCGCAGGTTCTTCTGGCCGGCGACCTTGCCAGCGGTCTGCCGCCACCAGTTGTCGGCGTCCCGGCCGCCGTAAGCGATGACGAGCACGTGGCGCGAACGGGCGCAGGCGCGCCGGATGGACTTTTCATCGGGCAAGCCGACGTCGATCCAGCGTTGGATGCTGCCAGTGGCGTCGATATCCTGCAGGTCGGCCTCATCATCGGTCGACAGCCCGCGCCCGAAGGCCAGCGTCGGCGAGGCGCAGAGCGCGAAGGCCAGCACGCGGATCATCATGCGCTCGTCGGTTTCCGACGGATGGCGAGCGATGGTCAGCGCATACTCGCCGAAGTGGGCCCGGTCGAGGTCAGCAACTTGCAGTTCCGCCTTGTGGATCGTCGCTTTCAGTGCCATGCCCACCCCCGTGAAGAACGGGCATTATCACATGACGATCGCGGCAAACAGGGATAGGATAGAGCGCACCGCCGCCAGGGACCCCGATCGATGAAAAGTGCCCGCGTCAGCCTCGCCCTTCTCGCCGCGCTGCTGGCAGCCACCGCCGGCGCAGCGGATGCGCCACGGCGCAGGTCCGGCCTCTGGGAGGTCAGGACCCAGATGGCCGGCATGCCCTCACAGGGACCGCTGCTGATGTGCGTCGATCAGGCCAGCGACAACCTGATGCAGGAGCGCGCCAGGGAGAAGGTCGATTGCCCGGTAATGGATGTCAGCCGTGGCGCCGGCAAGGTGACCATCCATTCGGTGTGCAAGCTCGACGGCACGACGGCAACCACCGACGCTGTCATCACCGGCGACTTGGACAACACCTACCGCAACGACATGCAGATCCGTTACAACCCGCCGCAGCGCGGCATGAGCGAAATGAAGATGACGCAGGAAGCCCGCTGGCTCGGCCCGTGCAAGCCTGGCCAGAAACCAGGTGGCGTCATGGTGAGCGGGATGCCGCCGGTAGACACCGGAAACATGCAGGAAATGATGAAGGACCCGCAGGTCCGCGAAATGATGAAACGCCAGCAACAGGTGCGGCAATGATCCGCCTTGATATAGAATCAGTGAACGCTAATTCATGAGGCCCGTCATGCGCCAATTTCTGCTTTTCTTCAGCCTTGCGTTGTGCGCGCTGCTCGCCCGCGCCGAAGTCATCAATATCGACAATGCCGAACTGGCACAACTGATCAGGAGCGGGGTCACGGTGATCGATATCCGCACCCAGCCGGAATGGGAGGAAACCGGCATTGTCCCCGGCAGCCGGCTGCTGACCTACTTCGACGAGCGCGGGCGGGCCGATCCGGCCGTCTGGCTGGAGAAGCTGAAGCCACTGGCCAGGCCAGGCGACCCGGTCGTCGTGATCTGCCGCTCGGGCAACCGCACCAGGCCGGTGAGCCAGTTGCTTTCGCAACAGGCGGGGTATCCGAGGGTCTACAACGTGAAGAAAGGGATCAAGGACTGGATCGCCAGCGGCGGCGCCGTTGTGCCGGCCGCCTCGAGCATCGCGGCCTGCCGCGCCGACAAGACTTGCTGATCCAGGCCGCGCATCAGAAACGCTGCGCCACCTGCGAACGCTGGTGCGGCGAGCGGCAACCGGTAGAGGAGCCGGGCGCCGTCGCCGTTGCCGGAGAAACGGTCAGCGGCCTGTGCACCGGTGGCGGCTGGCATGGCTCGGAACGGCGGGCCCGATCGACCTGCGGCCACTGGCGAGTGTGGTCGGCGATCGGGACGGCGGGCGCCACGTCGCTCCGGTAGAATCCGGCCCAGCGGCTGTCCCGGAACACGGGTCCATGGCAAACGCCGCCACCGCGCCGGGAGAACACCATGCAAGAGCAAGCACTGACCGAACTTCTGCAGGCCGCGTTCGCCGCCCGGCAACCCCTGATCGCGCGCCTGCACGAAGAAGACACCAATGCCTACCGCCTGTTCAACGGCAGCAGCGAACAACGGCCCGGCCTGACCATCGACCGCTACGGCGACCTCCTTCTGATCCAGACTTTCCGTAATTCCCTCGGCAACGCTGAACGGGTCGCCATCGAGAACTTCTACGCCGCCGCCCTTCCCGGCCTGATCAGTATCTACAACGATCGCAGCCGTCCCAACTCGCGCGTCGCCAACCCGTTGCCGGCCGACCTGCTGAGCGCGGCGCAGAAGCCGCGCGAAATCCGCGAAATGGGTGTGCGCTACGTCATCCAGGCCCGCCACACCGGCCAGGACCCATGGCTCTTTCTCGACATGCGCGCCGGCCGGCGCCGGATCATGCAGGAGGCCTCCGGCAAGTCGCTGCTCAACCTGTTCGCCTACACCTGCGGCATCGGCGTCGCCGCCGCCAGGGCCGGCGCCGCGCATGTCGTCAACGTCGACTTCGCCGAGTCCAACCTCAAGGTGGGGAAGGAGAACGCCCGTCGCAACGACCTGCCGATCCGCCTGCGCTTCATCCACAGCGACGCCTTTGCCGCCATGCGCCAGTTCGCCGGCATCGGCCAGCCGGCCGTCGTCAGGGGCAAGCGCATGCCCGCCTTTCCGAGGCTCGACCATCGCGCCTTCGACCTCGTCTTCCTCGACCCGCCGCGCTATGCCAGGAGCCCGTTCGGAGTCGTCGATATCGTCAACGATTACGCCGCACTCATGAAACTGGCGCTGCAGTGCACGACCGAGGGAGGAACCCTGATCTGCTGCAACAATGCGGCGGAAATTTCGCGCGAGGTCTGGGCCGACCAGCTGGCACGCTGTGCGGCGAAGATCGGCCGGACGATCCGGGAAAGGGAATGGATCATGCCGGAGGACGATTTCCCCAGCCACGACGGCCGCCCACCGCTTAAAATTGCACTGCTGCGGGTGTAAGAAACCGCTCGCGCCGCCGATACGGAGACCACCGCATGCCCCCGCGCCAGATTCACACCCTCCACCGCCCCGCCAAGGTGCAGACCGATGCCCCCGACCTGCTGTTCGTCCATGGCGCCTACATGGACTCCCGTTGCTGGGACATCCATTTTCTGCCCTACTTCAGCGCGCTCGGCTACAACTGTCACGCGCTCGACCTCACCGCCCATGGACTGAGCGAGGGCCAGGACGAAGCCGACCGCTTCGGCATCGACGACTACGCCGCCGACCTGCACCAGGTCATCGCCAGCCTGCCCGGCGAACTTGTGCTGATCGGCCATTCGATGGGCTGCACCGTGATCGAGCGTGCGCTCGAGAAGACCAGTGCGGGCGCCGCAGTGCTCATGGCGCCGGTGCCGCCGACCGGCACCGGGGGTTCGATCATGCGGCTCGCATTGAAGCACCCGGAGATGTTTTCGGAGATCACCCGGCTCAGCCAGCATGGCGAACTCGGCCCGACCAGCCTGTCGCTGATGCGCGACATCTATTTTTCGCCGGTGACCCGGCCTGAAGAGCTCCTCGACTTCGCGCACCTGATCCAGCCGGAGCCCGTCCGTGCCATTTCCGACATGCTGGTTGTCGGCCTCAGGCAGCATCGCCCGCAACCGCAGCTCCCGGTCATGGTGATCGGCGGCGAGCGCGATGCGGTCTTTCCGCCCTTTGCCACAAGTTACACCGCATTGCGCTGGCGCGCCCGGCAAACGTATATCCCGGACTGCGGGCACATGCTGATGCTGGAACATCAATGGCGTGCGGCGGCCGACGCCGTGGCGCGCTGGCTGGAAGCGACGATCCGCCGGCACCCGCACGCCCGGTCAGCGAGCAGCATTGCGGCGGCGTGAAAGCGGCTCGTCCCGGCCGTAACGCGGCCGGGGCCGTCTTCATTTCCTGATCGGCTGGTTGCGCCCGGAGAACTCGTCGCTCAGGCGCAATGCCGCATCGCTGAACTGGCCGTTCGGATTCTGCGTGCAGTAGCGATTCACGAAATTTTCGATCGTGCCGCTGGAAATGCTTGAAACCTGCTGGCTCTGCTCGCCGTAATTGTGCCCGGTCAGGAATCCGCGGATCCACACGACGTAGCTGGCTCTGCGGTCCCCGTCCTCCCGCGAAGCGACCCAGGCAGCGCACGTCATGTCGTCGAAGCCGAGAATCTTGAGCGGCGCGGCAACCGCTGCGCCGAGAACGATCCCGAAGCACAGCACGCCAGTCAAAGTCGATTGCCAGCCTCTGGCCATACGCATTTCCTTTCCGTCAATTTCCGGACACCGGCGAGGCGCCCCGCCTGAAACCTGGCCATCAGAACCGGATCAGGCTGCCACGGCACGATTATCTCACTGCCATTGCCGCTGGCGGCAAGCAGTGTATTCGGATACGGTGGCGCTCTTGCCCCCGCTGCCGCCCGGGCAACCTGAAAATAATCGCGCGCGCTTGTTCCGGCGGGGTGAAATCGGCGAAAATTCAGGGTTTTACGCGGTCGACCGCAACCGCCACCATTTTCCGAGGATCCTTCATGTCCAACGCCGAACAGCCTGTCCAGCAAGACGAGAATCAGCTCATCGCCGAGCGCCGCGCCAAGCTCGCCGAGTGGCGCAAGACAGGCAAAGCCTTTCCCAACGACTTCCAGCGCGAGAACACGGCGCTCAAGTTGCTCGACGGGTACGGCGACAAGACATCCGAAGAACTGTTGGAGATGCCGGTCGAAGTCAGGGTCGCCGGGCGCATGATGCTGAAGCGCGTGATGGGCAAGGCTTCCTTCGCCACGCTGCAGGATCTCTCCGGCCGCATCCAGATCTATGTCACCCGCGACAGTCTCGGCCAAGACGTCTACGCCGATTTCCGGACCTGGGACCTCGGCGACATTCTCGGCGTGGTCGGCACGCTGATGAAAACCCGGACTGGCGAACTGACCATCCATGCGATCGAGATCCGCCTGCTGACCAAGTCGCTGCGCCCGCTGCCGGACAAGTTCCATGGCCTGGCCGACCAGGAGATGAAATATCGCCAGCGCTACGTCGACCTCATCATGAACGAGGAAACGCGCGTCGCCTTCCTTGCCCGCAGCCGCATCGTCGCGTCGATCCGCAACTACATGAGCGGCCACGGTTTCCTCGAAGTCGAGACGCCGATGATGCACCCGATCCCCGGCGGCGCCGCGGCCAAGCCTTTCGTCACGCACCACAACGCGCTCGACATGCAGCAGTTCCTGCGCATCGCCCCCGAACTCTACCTGAAGCGCCTGGTAGTCGGCGGCTTCGAGAAGGTCTTCGAGATCAACCGCAACTTCCGCAACGAAGGCCTGTCGCCGCGCCACAACCCGGAATTCACGATGATGGAATTCTATGAGGCCTACGCCGACTACCGCAGCCTCATGGATTTCACCGAGGGCCTGTTGCGCCACACGGCACGCGAGGCGCTCGGGCGCGAGGTGTTCCACTATCAGGGCCGCGAACTCGATCTGTCGAAACCGTTTCAGCGCATGACCATGGTCGAGGCCGTGAAGCATTACTGCCCGCAATACAGCGATTCCCAGCTCGCCGATGCCGTCTGGCTGCGCGGGCAACTCGCCGCGCGCAAGGTGGAAATGAAGGGCGAGCCCGGCCTCGGGACGCTGCAGTTGATGTTCTTCGAGGAGACCGCCGAACCCCGGTTGTGGGATCCCACCTTCATCATCGACTACCCGGTCGAGGTTTCGCCGCTGGCGCGCGCGTCTGACAGCAATCCGCAGATCACCGAGCGCTTCGAGCTGTTCATCGTCGCCCGCGAGATCGCCAACGGCTTCTCCGAGCTCAACGACGCCGAAGACCAGGCCGCGCGCTTCATGGAGCAGGCCAAGGCCAAGGAGGCCGGCGACGAGGAAGCGATGTACTACGACGCCGACTTCATCCGCGCCCTCGAGTACGGCCTGCCCCCGACCGGCGGCTGCGGCATCGGCATCGACCGCCTGGTCATGCTGCTGACCGATGCGCCCGCGATTCGCGACGTAATCCTCTTTCCCCAGATGCGCCCCGAATGAGGGGTGGCTGCGCCCCTCGGGCTGGTCTCGCCGGCGCCGGCCCAGGCCTCCGCCGCGCGTGAACGAAAATCCGGTCTCGCTGGCAACCGCCGCGCGCGCGGCCCTCGCGACGGATTCGAGCCGCACCTGCATCTTCGACCACGAGGGCCGGCGCTACGTCGTCAAGCGCCTTGCCGCACGGCCGCGCAGGCTGGTCCAGACGGCGTTCATGTGGTGGCTGGTCAGGCGCCTGACCGGACAGCGCCTGCCGCTGGCAACGCTGGCGCTCTCCAGGGCAACCGGCAGCATGGACTTCGAGGCGACCCGGCTGAAGGATCTGGCGGCCGCCGGCGTTCGCGTGCCGCGGGTCGCCCTGATGACCAAGGAGTTCTTCATCCTGGATTACTGCGGCGCGGTCGTGCAGGCGCATCTGAAGACGTGGACGCCGGAAACCTGGCGCAGCGAGTTGCCGCGTCTGGCGACCGAACTCGGCGAGTTCCACCGCGCCGGCCACTGGCACGGCGGTGCGCAGATCAAGAACGTGACGCTCCAGGATGGGGTCAGCTACCGCATCGACTTCGAGGAGGACTTCGGCGAGATCATGCCGCTGGAGGTGGCGCAGGCCGCCGATCTGGCGCTGTTTCTCAATTCGATTCCGCTGAGCGGCCCGATAGTCGAAGGTGAAGCGCGGCAGTTGCTGCCGCAGCTGATCGATCGCTACTGCGCGGCGAATCCCAATCCGGAGATCATCGCTCTCATCCGCCGCGGACTGCCGCTGCTGCGACGACTCGCGGCGCTGGCCCGCCCGTTCCGGCGCTGGTCGCGGAGAGGGATACCGCGCGTGCTGATCATGGTCGACACCTTTTCGGCACTGGAATAGCGGCGGCTCGGCGGCCAGCCAGCGCCCACTCGGCGACGCGGTTGCGGGCGGCGAGTTGCCGGCGACACGCCGGCGGCGACGCGTTTACTGCGTCGAGCCGGAGCGATGGGCAACGACGATCCGGTCGCGACCGGTCTCCTTGGCCATGTACATGGCACGGTCGGCGGCGCGCACCAGGACCTCCGCGCTGTCGCCATTGTCGGGAACGATGGCGACACCGGCAGAGAAGGTGATCGCCTCGATTTCGCGCCCCATCACCCGCGCTCCCACCGCGCGCGCCTGTGCGGCGATTGCGCTGATCCGCCGCACCGCCTCGCCGGCATCGGCGCCCGGCATGACGACGAGCAGTTCCTCGCCGCCGTAGCGGCAGGCAATGTCGGATGCCCGCAGTCCGTCGAGCAGCGCCTCGGCGACCCCGAGCAGCACGATGTCGCCGGCCTCGTGCCCCCACTGGTCGTTGAAACGCTTGAAATGATCGAGGTCGATCATGACGACGGCCAGCGGCTGCTCCTCGCGCAGGGCGCGATGGATTTCCCGCGGCAAGGTCTCGTCGAGGTAGCGCCGGTTGAACAGGCTGGTCAGAGGATCGCGAATCGCCTGCTGCAGCAATTCCTCGGTGCGCTGGCGCACCTTCTCCTCGAGCCGGCGGTTCAGCGTGCGCAGACTCTCGGCCATGGCATCACGCCGCTGATTCGCGCGCGCCAGGACGAACGCTCCGGCGAGCAGCGCGCCCATGAACAGCAGCGTGATCAGGATCCAGCCCCCGAGACTGCGATTTGCCATGCGCATCAACATGTCCGGGGGAATCCGCGACACCACCTTCCACGCATACTGGTCGGCCCCGATCGGCGCCGACCCGCCGGAATCCGCCAGCGGCGAACCCGCTGCCGAAGCCATTCCCGCAGCCAGCGGACGCACGGTGTTGAACGACCACAACCCGTCGTCATCCTCGAACTGCCCGCGCTCGCTTGCCGAAATCCGCGCCCACGCCGCGGGGAAACGCGTCCCGAAGCTTTCCTTGCGCCCGAACATGAAGCCCCACTCGTCCCCTGCCTGCGGCGCGATCAGCCAATATCCGTCGCGGTTGAGCAGATTCACGCGAACGCCGCCCTCCCTGGCTTCGGTGACGTCGGAAAACCTGTCGAGGAGGTAACGCCCGAAATAGTTGACGATCACGATCCCGCGCGGGCGCCCCGCCGCATCGAAGACCGGCATGCCGAGCCGGAGTGTCGGTTTGAAAGGCGTTTCGACGCGTCCCTGCTCGATATTGAGGTCGAGCGGCGACACGTAGATCTCGCCCGGCGCCAGTCTCATCGTGTCGGTGAAGAAGTAGCGTTGTGCCTTGTTCTGCAGTCGCTCCGCGGGAACGACGAACGCCTGGTTCTGGATGAAGTCGACGCGGACCCGCTCCATTCCGCTCTCGTCGATCCACCGCAACTGGTCATAGACCCGGCGGCTCGCGGAAAGCACCGCCAGATCGGCCGCGTAGGCGGCAAGCGCCGGCGGATCGGCCTTCTCGAGCGCCCGGGCGAGGCTGGGCAGGCTGGCGATCAGCCGGACATCGCCGGTAATCATTTCGATGTCCCCGGTGAGGGAGCGCGCGCCGGCAAGCAGGCGCAATTCCTCGGCCGCTTCCAGACTCTCCCTGACCCTGACCTGGTCCTCGCGGTGCAGCGAGAAGACAAAGATCAGGCAAAGCAGTCCGGAGGGGAGGATCAGAGTCAGCAGGTAGCGGGCCAGTCGCGAACGCATTTAGTTTCCCAGAATCGCCAACAATTATGAACCTGTCGTTGCGAGTTGCAAACCGGGATCGCCGGCACCAGGATCCCCTGCCCCGCGACGCAGAGCGCCGGGCCTGAGCCTTGGGCAAGGCAGGTTATTGACTCGGCACGATAATGCTTGAAATATCTGGATCAGTCCCCATGTTGGGT